>Ga0364858_10184_pt1 | contig 13685 bp, 17 predicted proteins | sample SorcelAu500001C7_2_FD_206914 | JGI IMG/M metagenome (GOLD analysis project Ga0364858, IMG submission 206914) | Enriched cells from Trout Bog Lake Hypolimnion, Wisconsin, USA - BchlTB.Aug20.5000.01 .C7 | ecosystem: Environmental > Aquatic > Freshwater > Lake > Hypolimnion/Profundal zone | place... | reverse complement strand
GGCAACGTTTTCCCGAGGAGCTTCGGTTCGCTCTCCATCACCTTCTCAGCAAGAGCGGATGGAATTGCGGCAGCCAGAGAAGCAGTCGTTGCTCCAATGATTATTTGCCTACGAGACAGCAGATTTCCCAAAATGGTTCTCCCTCTGAAATCCGTCAAGACGTCAGTTTTTACCGATCAAGACACACAACTAGTGGCAGAATACATCCCTCGAAACAGCATAATTGACAAGAGTGATAAATGTTGTGATCTCCGCAATTAACGGCTTAACACCAGATTACACGGGCGAAAAGTGACAACGTAGTTCAAATACCGAGGCGTTCGATTAAGCTAGCTGTGCGAGTACCTTAACGAATTAGGAGCTAATTTATGTCTTCTTTTATCATGCTCTCAATACCGGGCTTAAAAGGTCCATCTACGGTTCCAGGATTTGAGGGACAGTATTTGGTTAGTTCATTCTCTCAGACAACTGAAAATACTGGGGCGACATCGACAGGGACGGGAGGTGCGGCTGGAAAACCGCTTTTCGATCCTATTTCGATAACGCTGGAAAACGACTACACAATTCCGCATCTGCTTAATGCGCTTTGTCTCGGTCAAGAGATCTCATATGAAGGAAAGATGTCTGGAGCCCCAACTGGCCATATAACCGTTTTGAGTGTCGTTGAGACAACTGCAAACGGTAATTCGACTTGGACGCCATACGCCTTTTCGATGGCTAACGTCGTGGCGAAATCACTCACATTCTCGTCGGACTACCAAAACGCGACAATAGAATTAGTATACGGAAAGTTCTCGATCAGCACGATGCAGATGAGGGCGGACGGAACCGTCATCCAGGGTGTTCAGCACGGTTGGGACAGGCTCAAAAACGTAACTTGGAACGGAACGTCCCTTTAGGTGCGCTTTGGGAGACGCCGCGCTTCGAGCTAGAGAATCAAAGGCCCCGTTGGCGGTCACCTCGAAGTAGTCGATCTCCCTTGCGTCGTCCACATGTCCGCGTTGAATGTGCAAAGCTGCGCGAAATTCTTAGATTCTCATAAGGTTCCCCAATAACCGGACTTTTGTGCCAAGTCGTGCATAACGCCGGGAGCCTTCAAGCGTAAATATAGACGGAGTCCGTTGAAGGACTTCGAACTTCTGAATGTTTGGAGGTTAGCTTATGAGGACAACGATGAAGCTCGCCATGAGTGTCGCGTTCGGCATATTCTTGCTCGGCGCGATGCCGTCGCTTGCCTCAGCCCAAGAGGATATTTCCCAAAAACAGATTCCTTCTTTGGAGTTGGAACAAGCTGATGTACGAGAAGCGTTGCGCGCACTGTTCAAGAACGTAAACGTCTCTTATTCAATTGCGCCCGAGGTACAGGGAACGGTGACGGTCAGCCTTAAGAACGTCACATTCGAAACAGCACTCCAAAACGTGCTTCGCCAGGTCGATGCCACCTACCGTGTCGAAGCTGGCGTTTATGAAATCGTAAAGCGAGAGGTCACGACCGCGCCAACTTCGACTGGCAGCGAAGCGCCAACGAGCGTCAAGACCACGATCCTGCGCCGGATTAAAATCCGGTCGGCCGATCCTCAATTCATTGCGGCAATGATCGGCGCGAAAGCCGGCAACCAGTCGTACCAGATCTCCCCCGAAATGAGCACCATCGCCAAAGGCAATATGGCCGGCGGTATGGGCGGCATGGGAGGCGGAATGGGAGGCGGAATGGGTGGAATGGGCGGCGGCATGGGCGGCTTCGGCGGCGGTATGGGCGGCATGAGCGGCGGTGGTATGGGCGGCTTCGGCGGCGGCATGGGTGGCGGCATGGGCGGCTTTGGCGGCGGTGGTATGGGTGGCTTTGGCGGTGGAGGCTTTGGCGGCGGTGGCCGCGGAGGCTTCGGCGGTTAATCCACTACACAGTGCCGACTGACTCCGGCGCGCTACGATTGAAGCGAGGTCATTGCGACGGTGACCTCGCTTCGGTTGTGATATAGCTGCCTTGCCCCGAGGATTGCGTAGCCTTCGGATAGACGCTTCAGGTCGTCGTCAAGCATGTCGAGGGTTTTGCGAGCCGCAGCGGTGGATCCGGAAGATTGCGGCATCTTCAGGGTGATTAGGGCAAGGCCCTCCGGGGTTAGTAAGCCTGCGAACCTCAGCATGATATCGATCGAATCGCGGGCATCCATCTTCATGTCGTTGACGATCGCGTCGAACCGCTTGGAGCCAGGCACATATTCCTGGATTCGACGGCGATAGTGCGTGATCAGACGATTGCCTTTCAATCGCTTGTCAAGATCGCCGGGATCGACGGCATCGACATGAAGCCCCCTCTCTGCAAGGAGCCGTGTCCAGCCGCCCGGGGACGCGCCGATATCGAGGGCTCTTCCAGCGATAGGCAAATCGAGCGAGAAAACGCTAATAGCCTCTTCAAGTTTGAACTCTGCCCTGCTGACGATGTTGTCGTCGCGCTTTAGGCGATGCTTCCCTCCCGGCCAAGCGCTTCGATTACACTCTGTCGCCGAGACGCCCACGTAAGCCAGCGTCGGAGTACAAAGAACGGAAACGACCTGTTCTGGAGTTCGGCAATCCATCACTGTACCAAACGACTTCTCAAGCTCAGTCGACAGGGTTTCGTTCAGTACGACCTTTCGGTACGGGAGCTTCCCCGAACCGAGGATTCGCGTCTGCACCGAAAACGATTTGTCAAGGTCAAGTAGCTGAGCGAGTTCGGGTACGAGGGACAGGAGGGCTTGGATGTCGGTTTCGTCGCCATTGAGCTCGACTTCGAATTGAACCGGCGCCAGGTGGCGGATAAAGATCGATCCGAACTCCTCGAGGCTATCTGAAAAGCGATCGAATTCAAATTCCGATTCGACTAGAAGGATGCTGCCCTGGACCGCGTCTCCGGTATCGAGCCATGCCCCAGGCAGCGTCGCTACCCCGTGACGGCGGAGTTCTTCGAACGTGACTCCATCCGACTCGGCATCACACGTAACTAGCAAACCGTGGCGATCTTTCTTCGTACTCAACCGCCTATTCTACGCTAGCGGAACCTGGCTGACCTCGGCTGAACTGGATCTTGGCAATATCGGCGGCATTCTCGTATGCTACTGTTCCGCCCACGATAGCGCCAGCGTGAGCCAGTTTTTGTTTTCCTTGAGGATCACTTATGTTCGGTATCTTGTTAGCTCTCATGTCAACCACTTCGCCGATAGCTCCAATCGTGCCGACGCAGGAAATGGGGAACCTCGTGGTGGTGAATCAAGCCGACCATAGCGTCCTCATTGTCGATCCGGTGAGTCATAGCACCCTCGGTAAGGTAACCGTCGGAGTCAATGGGCACGAAGTGGCAGTTTCCAAAGATGGACGGCTTGCGTACGTTCCGATCTACAGCAATGTAGGTGTCGGCCAGAAAGGGACGGACGGCGACCATATCGACGTCGTTGACCTTCGCGAATTCAAGGTGCTACGGAGTATTCCCCTTGGAAAGCCGGTTCGACCTCACCGTGCGCTCTTCGGCCCGGATGGATTGCTCTATGTGAGCGCGGAACTCGACGAAGCCATCTATGCGGTCGATACGAACACCGACAAGGTCGTGGCTAAGATCCCGACTGGCCAACCTGAGACGCACATGTTTGTAATCACGAAAGACGGCGCACGGGCATACACCTCGAATGTCGGAGGGGGCTCCGTAAGCGTGCTTGACCTGAAAAAGCATGCCCTGGTGACGGTTATCCCGATCTCCAAGCAAGTTCAACGGATATCTATTTCCATCGATGGGAAACACGTGTTTATCCAAGATCAAACCCAGCCAAGGATTGCCATTATCGACACGAGCACTAACAAGGTCACCGATTGGATCGAGTTGCCCAGTGTCGCCTTTTCTTCTGCACCAACTCCAGACGGAAAATGGCTGATGGTGCTGTCGCCAGGGGCTCACAAGTTGTACTCAGTCGACCTGAAGACTCGTAAGGTCCACCATACTTTCGAGCTGCCGAGTTCGAGCATTGGTTTGTTTGTATGTCCAGATGGCGCATTCGCTTATGTTAGTTGTATCGGTTCGGGCAAGATTGCCGTGCTCGACCTAAAGGCATGGGAAATGAAGCCGACCATCGACCTCGCACCAGGCGTTGACGGAATGGCATTCTCATCTCAATCGCACTAGACTTTCGGTCAGGTTTAAGCACGATCTAAATTAGAGTCAGGATCCAACCATGCAAGAAGCCAGCAAACCGATCCGTCCCGAAGAATCTCTAGCCAAGATGATCGAATCGCTCAAAGAGAAGACCGGCAGGTCGCTCGACGAGTGGAGAATCGTCGTTTCAGAAGCCGGCTGGCAAAAGCACGGCGAGATCGTAGCCGGATTGAAGTCGATTCACGGAGTAACCCACGGCTTTGCCAACCAGATTGCGCTCCGCGCCCGGGAGTCGGACGCGCCAACTGGAGTCGATCCCGTCGATGAGATATTTGCCAAGCGGCCGGAGGCAAGGGCTGTTTACGAGCTGCTGATGCCAAAGATCGCCGCATTCGGCGACGACATCGATGTAGCCCCAAAGAAAGGGTATCTGAGCATTCGGCGCAAAAAGCAGTTCGCGATACTTCAACCGGCGGCTGGACGATTGGATGTAGGTATCCAGCTAAAAGGCGTTGAACCAGGCCCAAGGTTAGAGGCGTCCGGCAGCTTTAATGCGATGTTAACCCATCGCGTGAGAGTTGCGGGCCCAGGAGATGTCGACGGTCCATTGATCGATTGGCTCAAAGCAGCGTACGATAGCGCCAACTAAAGAGGATTCTAGACGCCGGTTGTCGGCGGAACGCCTTGGCCGGCCTCTTGGGATCTCAGTTTCGCAATCGCTTCATCGACACGCTTTTTGCTCACTCCAAGGAACCCTGTCTGGATCCCGAAATTCTTCATCCTTTGGCTTGCAATCTGCTGCAGGGTCACGAAGCCGATGATCGCGCAACAGAAGAAGCTGAGCGCCATGAGCACTCGTGCCGTTATCGTTTTGCCTTTCGACCACCCCATACCGACACCGATTCTTTCGACCTTGGCTCCGCAAAGGCTTATCAGAACGATAACCATTACAAACCCGCCCAATCGAGCAAACTGGCCGGCGACGATCGAGAGCGCCATCGTTAGTCCAATTGCCCCAATATAGCAGGCGAAAATCAGATTGAGGCCGAAGTAGCCGTCGGCAAGAGCTTGGAGCCTATCGGCCTCCCCGGGCTGCATGAGATGCGGTCTTGGATAGGCTGCAAACTGTTGGGGCGGAACGTCCGACATCTTCTCAATCCTACACCTATCCGCGTTGGGAGCGTGACCTCGGAATTTCCTTTGAACGAAATTCAGAACTCCTGCAACAAATCTCCCGTTGACGTGTCCATCGGATCACTCCACCCTCGGGAAGATAACAATGACGAATACAACCCCTTCACCAAAATCGACTGCTCGACGCTCGCTACAGATTCTTAGTCAAGTCGAAGTGGCAAAGCCGTGCCCGGCAAGCTGGCGCGACATGACTGGAGACGACCGGGTGAGGCTCTGCACGCATTGCGCCAAGAACGTATACAACATCTCAAGCATGTCCCGCGATGAAGCTGCCGATCTCATCGAGTCGACGGAAGGTCGCGTTTGCATCCGGTACTACACAAGACCCGATGGTTCGATAATGACGCGAGACTGCGGCAAGAGCCCTCGGAAGAGTTTCCGATTCATGGCAATGATCACAACGGTTTTGACGGCAATCGGACTTGGCTCGATCGCTTCAGCCTGGCAGGGTCCCAACCATGGCCGTCCTATTCATGGATATCCCATTATGGGGCGCATGGCGGCTCCGCATCATACGATGGGGACCCCGGCAATCCGATACCCATCCTCGCTAACTCATAGGCACGAGGCAAAACCGATCCAAAAGCCGGCTGACAAGTCCAAACCTTCGAAGCCGCCCAAGAAGGAGGCTGCCGGCAAACCAAAATCTAGCTCCTGATCAGCCGAGCTCGTCTTCCCGCTTGATGCGCCACTTCTGGAACTCCTCATCGTCCCAATCGACCTTTCGCTGGCTAACAAACCAGTGAATGGCGACGCCGATGCCCCACATGAGGATGATGTAGGGGAACCAGATCTCGTGGTCTTCGTGCCAAGTGAGTAGGTTCAACGCTGCCATCGCGACGTTGACGATCACGTAGACGCCTAAATGGATCCGAAGAGCATTGCGCACCTCTTTGAGGTAGATTCCCAACTCTTTGCGCTTGGCGGATTCTTGTCGATACTCGACCTCAGCTTTCACGATCGCTTCGTGAGAAATGCCTAGTTCGTCGGCGACGGACAGGAGGCGCTGCCGAAGATCCGACGTCGTGCTGTCTTGCTTGCGTATCGCCAAACGCAATATCTCGGACATCTCGTCGTCGTCAAACTGCTCGACCTGTTTCCGCATATTGACCAAAGTATAGTGCGGTCAACCGATGGGATGGGTTGCGCATCGAAGCCCCTAAAGCCTGTAACGTATTTCTGTAACTTGGCTGCATCGCGGGAGGATGTTACGATCCTGTCATGGACGCCAAATCATTCATAAGCAATAAGCATGCCGCCGCAGTAGAGAGTCTCGTCGTTATCGAAGCCGAATACCGAGCTAAGAAAGAGGCAGCCCAGGCCGAAATCGACCTCGCGAAAAAGTGGTTAGACGAGTTAGGCGGAGAGAAGATCTCGGCGCCGGAAGTTTCCAAGCCAGCCTCAAACACCTGGGTCTCCAACCGAGATCTGACCCCAACCGGACGCGAGAGCTAAACTCGCATCCTCAGAAGGACGAAAATGGGTGCTCGCCTGTCGGCGAGCACCCATATATCTACTAGGTTTTCACAGTCGTTTCAGACCAACAGGCTTGAATCAAACCAGTATGTGACGCCGCCGAATCCGAAGATTTTGGAAACTTCGCGGTGATCGACGATCGTGTATTCAACATCAAGACCGATTGCACTGGCACTATCGCCTGCTTTACTTACTTTAAGATTAGTGAGTCCTTATACTCAACAAAGGACAGATCCTACTATTGGACAAATTAGTTTCTTATATTCGTTCAATTAGTTGATATATTTCTAAGCGATATCGCATTGTAGCCGTTATCAGATCTTCTTGACATTACGCCCTCGATTGATCTAGTTTCCGGACATGGTTAATCGCTTAGGAATGGTCATTATCGCCTCCGCCTCTGCGTGCGGCATCGCTAACGCGCAGAGCCTTTCCAACCTCTACGTCCGAGGAGGTGGAAGCTGGCTCTTCTCTTCCACGACCCGAGACGATGCGACGGGCTATGGAATCTACGGTGGAATCGGATACGTCGTCGAAGGCCCCGGTCTTCAGGGAGTTGCCGGACATCAGGGCAGCATTCAACTCGACTTTCGCCACTTTGGCGGCAGCGCTAACTTCGAAACGTACGACCTCACGTTCGTCGAGAGATTCAGCTTGACTGGAAAGTTCTACTTTGGCGCCGGCGGCGGCATGCACGTCTCCCACTTTGGGTTGAAAACGGCTGCCAGCAATGGTGGTGGTGGATCAGGACTTCCCATTCGCCGACCCGCAGACATTGCTCCGTTCGGAGAACCACAGAATACGCAGACGACTTTCGTCGGAGAGGCACTCGCAGGCTATCAATTCAATGCAAAGTGGGGTGTCGAGTTGAGTGCGAAGATCTCTCCTTCCTACCACAGTGAAACGACAAGCGGAGTCACTCTCCTGGCAAGCTACAAGTTCTAACGCCGAAGTGCAAAACACTTAGTATTGGAACACACGGCAAATTAAGATTGTCCGCAGGAGACTAGTTGTTCTACTGCGGACAATTCCATTAGCGAAGATGCGAGCCATCGCACCAGCTTCATAACCGGTGAGGGATTGAATTGCGAATATCTGTTGTCACGCCGACCCTTCCCGATCTTTCCGGTTCGTCCGGAGCATCTGCAATATCAGGAGCGGCCGTCGCCCTTACCGTTTTCTTGCGTCGCTATGTAAACGATCCGCGCGTCGAGACACTTGAACTGTTCTTGGAGCCGCGGGATCTGATAGACCCCGATGCCGTACGACGCATGGCAACGACGTTGTTAGAGCCGCAGAACTTCGGACGTGGCAAGCTCTCGATTCACCCGCTTTACGCCCTGCCCGACATCTGGAAAGACCGCTGTGAGCGCATCGTACACACCGACGATCTTCATGCGCTCGCTAGAGACCGCGACTTGCGGGATCGCTTCTCTACCGGGCCGACGGCAATCGCCTGCGACAGCCACTGTATGGGAAACCCATACGTCGTAGACAGCCTTAGGCTCCTTGCTAAAGCACCGCAAACAAGCTTCGACCGAATCTATGCTCCTTCGACGGCGGAAACGGCTGCAATCCGCGAACTCCTTATTGCGCTTCGCGCTCCGGAACGGATCGCAATCACGCACATACCTCGTATGATCGATCCATCGGGGCTGTCTCCTGTAGGCAGCGATCCAATCAAGCGCGAACTCAGGAGCCGACTCGAGCTACCTTCCGACGGAATCATTGCCCTCTGCGTCGGCAGAATGACTCCGGCGACAAAAGGGGACTTCACTGTTTTGGCGGAGGTGTTCGCTCAGCATTCTCGTGCCGGTCAGTACTTGGTGTTTGCTGGGCATGAGGAATCCCAAGGGTATTCCGATCTTGTCGCTCAAATTGCCAAGCGATTTGGCGTTGAAGAAAGAGTCCTCCTCCGAGGAGGGTTCGGGCTTGGTGATCGGGGCAATCTTTACCGTGCATCCGACTTACTGGTGTTTCCCGCCGATTCGGGCAACGAAGTGTTCGGTCAAGTCGCGGTGGAAGCGCTTGCGAGCGGAATTCCTACTGTCGGTACTGACTGGGATGGCCTTAAAGACACGATTCAGGACGGCATAACGGGCGTTCGAGTGCCGACATACTCGCCTCCGTATTTGGGCCGATTCGATGAAATGTCATTTGCTGCCGATTCCAACACAACGCTCTTTTCTCGGGCCCAATCAACCGTCATCGATCGAGAAGCACTTGCCGAAAGCCTTGAACGGCTTCTGAACGACGGCGAACTCAGGCAGAAAATGGGGAAAGCGGCGAGAGAACTCTACGAAACTCACTTCGCGCCAGACTTGATTTACGATCGCCTTGTGGAGGGTTTTGGGGAGCAACTGGAGGCTGCAAAAGGAGAATCGGACAGGGAACGTTGCGAACGGCAGCGTTGGGCTAACGAGAACTCACTTGCGGTTCCTCTATCGGACATCTACCGGACCTATGGATCTCGCTCTCTTTTCGATCACCGCCATCGATTCGCAACTTCGGCCAAGGGCATGGATGCCCTTCACGGCAGGATTCGAGTAGAACTATTCCCGGAAATTGGGATGGTGCTGCCATCTGAAATCATTGAACGGCTGCTCTCGGGACTGAGAGAAGCCATGTCTGGTCAAGCCATATTGGATATGGCGAGCCGCAACGGTCTTCCTGAAGATCTGACGACTTTTGGAGTTGCCGTTCTTTGTAAGCACGGATATCTATCGATCTCTTGAGTCGCTCGACTCGGAATTGCAATTCAATCTGAAAATCGGCAAATAACCTGCACGCAATAACATTAGCAAGGTTTATCGATTACAATCCAGGTCAGACTATCCCCCTTTCCGATTCAGGAGGTTCCCTTTGAAAAAGAGTGTGCTCATACTACTCATTGGAGCGTTTGCCGCGATCTCCACAAATGCGTTTGCAGACCAGCAGTTCTACCTGGTGGGGATGCGTCATGCCTATAAACTTGGCGGCCTTCCCGATCCTCATGAATCTGAAAGACAGCAAATCGAAGAAGAGTTCTCCGCTGCTATCAAGGACGCACAGGCTCAATTCGACGCCACGCTCGAATCGATCTGGAGTTCGGAAGACAAGGCGGGCGGAAACCCAAATGTGGCGAGCAGGGATTTGATGCTCCAAACAATGGAGCAGGCGACGACGATTGCCGCCGAAGCCCGCGACGCCAGACTCAAGAAGATCTATTCTTTGGCCGACTACGTTCAGAGCAATCACCCCGAACTCAAGATGGACCAAGATGGCGCTTACATGGTGATGGGCGTCGACACGGGTCGAAACGATCAATACACGGACGCGACGTTCTACCAACCGTATCCGACTTATGCAAACCCTGCGCCGTACAACCTGAATTGGGGCGCGATGTACCAGTACAACGCTTTTCTTTCTGCGTTGCGCCAATTCCGTGCTGGCTGGGGAATTCTAGGAGTTCCCGTCTTCTCGACCATCTCCGTAAACGGCCGCATCTATGTCGTTACTGCCCCGCTTCGTCGGGTTGTCGTCCTAAATCGGACTTACTGGACGACCGGAATGCCTCCTGCTATAACGGTACGAGATCGACAGAACTTCTCAATCATCCGTCAGCAGCAGATCAAAAGCGGGCTGATCCAAGAGCGACAGCCTACGGCTCCGGTGGCCCCCAGCACTACCCGAGAAGAGGTCAAGGCAACGGTTCCATCCGAGGTGAGACACGAGGCGCCACAAGTCGAAATCAGGTCTAACCCTCCCGTGACTCGCGTCAATTCGGGTTCAACTTCAGGCGGCATTCAGGTGACTTCGCCGGCGACCTCGCAATCGAGAAACCGACCGGCGACGGGTGGCGGAGACATCGTCATCAAGAACCACAGGACAGCGCCGAAGGAAGGAACGCACAATACGATCGCACCGCCTACCGGCCAGGGCAACCAAGGCTCCAACTACCGTGCGCCAGGTGGCCCAGTTGGACATCCCAATCCGCCAATCAATAGGAAAAAGAAGAAGAAGGGCTAATACCTCTTCAACTTTGCGGCGAAAGGGAGTGGATGCAGGGATGGCATCCACTCCTCTTTTGTTTTGAGGTGCTTCCACCATATCAATGCAACATTCGCCTCCCAATTCGGTCGAACGGATTAGCAGGTTGTTTGACAATCTGAAGAAGGGAGGGCACGATGAATTCGAGAAGCTCGTTCAATTCGATTTCGGCACTGATTTTTGTGGTCTTGTTGTCGGCTGGATGCGCGGTCGCGTACAGCCTCCAGGCGATGTCGCCAAGTTGGCTTTGCTACGCGGTAGGCGTGGCTTCGCTCGTTCTTGCCGGAATTGTCTCTTCGGCACTACAGGTCGCAAACCAATGGGACAAAGCCGTCGATTTGCGAATGGGAAGGTTCCATGCCCTTCAGGGGCCTGGCTTATTCTTCATCATCCCTGTGGTCGATACTATCGTGTACTGGATCGACACGCGCGTGATCACGATGTCGTTCACCGCAGAAAAGACCCTCACGAAGGACACTGTTCCGGTCAACGTCGACGCCGTACTGTTTTGGAAGGTGCTCGACCCGAAGAAGGCTGCCCTCGACGTTGCCGATTACCAGACCGCCATCGGTTGGGCATGTCAGACCGCGCTTCGAGACGTCATAGGTAAAACAATGCTCGCCGATATGCTCGAAGGGCGTGACAAGATCAGCGAAGAACTCAAGAGAATCATCGACGAACGTACCGAACCATGGGGAGTCCAGGTGATTTCTGTTGAAGTGAAGGACGTCCTCATTCCACCCGCACTCGAAGATGCGATGTCGATGCAAGCTCAGGCCGAGCGAGAGCGCCAAGCCCGAGTCATCCTTGGCGACTCGGAAAGACAGGTCGCCGAGAAATTTGGAGAAGCGGCCAAGACGTATGCTAACAACCCAGTCGCCTTCCACCTTCGCGCGATGAACATGCTTTACGAAGGCTTGAAGCAGAACTCCACGATCGTGATCGTGCCCAGTACTGCCGTCGAGTCGATGCAGCTAGGGGGTCTTGCTGGACTCACCGCTATGACGATGGGGATCGAGCAGCAGAAGCAAGCAGGAAACGATGACGCAAGCTAGCTTGCTCCCATTCTGGCCTACTTCATGAAATGGGCCAGTAAAGGGGCGCAAACCACGTTCAACAGCCCCATGAACACCATCATGAGGCCGGCAACAGAACCTTCTTCACGCCCCACTTCGTGCGCCTTCGCGACGCCGGCGCCATGAGCGCCAGCGCCGAATAGTGCGCCGCGCGCAATTGTGGAGCTTATCGGCAGCCATCGGAACAGCGTCTCGCCGAACGCTGCGCCGAATACACCGGTAATGATAACGAACACCGCCGTCAGTTCCGGCGTGCCACCGATGTGCCTGGAAACGTCCATCGCAAACGGCGTACTGACTGATCGAGGCAAGAGGCTCAATCGCTGATCGGTCGTCAAACCGAACGCACTCGACAACATCCACGCCGAGGCGATCGAAACCGCGCTTCCGACGACCGCGCCGACGACGAGCACAGGCCACTCCTTTCGGATAACTTCCCACTTTTCATAGATGGGAATGGCGAATGCGACGACACATGGGCCAAGGAGTGTAACGAGCCATCGCGTTCCACCAATGTAGGTCTGGTAGCTCGTGTGAGAGAAGAGGGTTACGAGAATGACCAGTAACGGGGTGAGCGCCAACGGCGCCGTCCACCACCGCTGCCATCTGCCGTAAACCCGCTTGCACGCCAAGTACAACCCGATTGTTATTGCCGACCATACAATCGTCGAAAGGACAAGGGAGTTCGGATCAGGAACCAGCACGGCCGGGTGCGCTCCTCCAACGACTGCAAAACTCCACCGTCATCGCCGTCACCACCATCACCACGACCGTTCCCACAACGATGACAGTTAGAATCCTGAGTCCGACCAAACCGAAATACTCGCGATGATCGAGCAAAGCCGGCACCGTTGGTACGAAGAAAAGGAGCATCTCAGCGAGAAACCACTCGGCTCCCTCGCGAATTCGTGTCAATCGAAGCTTGCCGGTAGCGAGGAGAACAAGAACAATCGCCATTCCGACAACTCCTCCCGGGATTGGGATATGTGTTGCACGAACGATGGCTTCGCCAAGTAGCCAAAACAGAATTACCAATCCGATTTGCAGTAAAAGCCTGAGAAGTCGTTGTTTTCGGTTCTTAATAGCTGGGCAACAGTCGATCAGATGAATTCCCCTCGATAAGAGTATGTCTTGCCCAGCAGTCAGCCGTTCGACTCATCGCGGAAGAGCCGGCCATGAACTTGTGATAGCCTGGACGGGATATGTTTTCGACTGCGTGCCAACTCGCCTCACAATTCACAAGACCCCTCGTGGTCTCGACTCGGAGCTACAACGGAAGGGTTGACGCGGCAATCGGTGCATATATCGTTGTGAATTCCGATGGCTGGGTCGTCACTGCCGCCCACGCATTTGGCGCCTTGGTCAAATACAACGAGGATTTCAAGTCGATACAGGCCTACAACGCCTTGATTGAGGAAGCGGATGCGAAGCAGCTCACCGGAAAAGACCGGAGGAAGCTACTTGTGACGGCCAAACCGGATCCGGATTGGATCACCCACCAATCCTATTGGGTCGGCAAAGATGGTCTCACGTTTACCGACATCACCTTGCTTGCTGGCGACTTCGCCATTGCACGTCTGGTTGGGGATTGGGATCGGCCCAGCTGCTACCCAACATTCAAAAGCCCCGAAAGTCTGCTGCCGGGCACCTCACTATGTAAACTCGGCTTTCCGCTGATCGACGTCCCGTGCGGCTTCGATGAGACCGCAAACAGCTTTAGCCTAAGCTTCCCCCAGAACCTCGCCTTCTTTCCGCTTGAGGGGATCTTCTCGCGGGACGTTCTGTCCAAC
>Ga0364858_10180_pt1 | contig 14126 bp, 14 predicted proteins | sample SorcelAu500001C7_2_FD_206914 | JGI IMG/M metagenome (GOLD analysis project Ga0364858, IMG submission 206914) | Enriched cells from Trout Bog Lake Hypolimnion, Wisconsin, USA - BchlTB.Aug20.5000.01 .C7 | ecosystem: Environmental > Aquatic > Freshwater > Lake > Hypolimnion/Profundal zone | place... | reverse complement strand
CCTGAATTCAAAGCAGCCAGAAGACTGTTTCGACGCACTCCCGTAGCAATCTCTGTGGCACGTTGGAAGCTCTTGCGTATGGCAAGCTGACAGTCTCAAATGGGTCGATAGTGACTGTTCGAAAAATCCAGATGCGGCCCCTCCAGCAGGCCACGCCGACTTCATTTTTACAAAATTCTCAGGTTCCGCAATGGCCAACTTTCTAACTATCGAGAAAATCACTTATCGTTAATTGACTGGATTTCTCCCCCAATGATTTTTGCAGTTCCCTTCATTGACTTCAAATACGGCAGACAGTTATTAGTTTTAAGATGAGGACTCAATATCGCCACGGCGCATAATTTAAATATCAAGCCTTCCAATTTTGAGTATAGCTTGGAGAGTAACAAAAAACACAATCAACCTTTTGCTTCCGGCACACAGCATAATACAACCAGAAGTAATAGCATTCCTTTTCAATTGCACACGTCTAAGACGCGCGAGATAATTATCCGGAAATTCCGGGAGAATGACTGGCCCGGATCGGACTGGAGCTAAGGAGGCACGATGGATAGCGTTGATCTTTCTGTACTCAAGACCCTGCTGGAGTGGCAGGCACTGGAGCTTCCGCTGTGGCTGGTGACGGTGGTGGAAACTTTCGGCTCCAGCCCGCGGCCGCAGGGTGCCATGCTTGCCCTGCGCGGTGATGGCCTGATAGTTGGGTCGGTGTCAGGCGGCTGCATCGAAGATGACCTCGTTCTGCGTGCCGGGAGCGGCGGGTTTTCATTGAACCGTTGTGAGGTGCTGACCTACGGTGTAACAAGTGAAGAAGCCCGGCGTTTCGGACTGCCGTGCGGTGGAACCATGCGCTTGGTCATGGAGCCGGTACGAAACGCGGATTGGGTGAAGCAAGTTCTGCGGTTGATCCTGGCACACCGGCTGGTCAAACGCACGATGTATTGCAGTTCATTGCAGGTGGCGCTGGAGGATGCCAGTCCCTCCGACAGTTTTGCCTTTGACGGCGAAATACTTACCACCGTGCATGGCCCGCGCTGGCGACTTCTCATCATTGGTGCCGGGCAAACATCCGCTTACCTCGCCCGCATGGCGCAAGCGCTCGATTATCAGGTTATCGTCTGCGATCCGCGCAAGGAAATGCGTCAGACTTGGGATGTACCTGATACAGTTGTGATCAGTGAAATGCCGGATGACGCAGTGCTGGCATTGCAAGCCGACTCCTGTACCGCCATCATTGCGCTTACCCATGATCCCAAGCTGGATGACATGGCGCTGCTGGAAGCGCTAAAATCACCCGCGTTCTATGTGGGCGCGCTGGGTTCCAGAGCCAACAATGCAAAGCGTCGAGAGCGGCTGGTATTATTCGATCTCACTGAAGAAGAAATAGCCAGATTGCACGGACCGGTAGGCTTGAGCATTGGCAGCCGTACACCACCCGAGATCGCGGTGTCCATCCTTGCTCATTTGATTTCTGTTCGTAACAACACGGCTGCGGTAGCTTGCAACACCCGGCCCATCAATCAGGAGACTTGTTCATGATATCTTTCAAGATCAACGGCAAAGCAACCAAGGTCGATGTTGACCCGAATACTCCCTTGCTTTGGGTGATACGCGACCATCTGCAACTGACGGGAACGAAATACGGTTGCGGCATGGCCCAGTGCGGTGCCTGTACTGTGCATCTGGATGGCCGCGCTATCCGTTCCTGCGTTACGCCGGTTTCCCTGGCAAGCGGAAAACAAGTCACAACCATCGAAGGACTTGCCGAAACGACTCTGGGGAAAACGGTGCAGGCGGCCTGGCAGGAAGTCGATGTACCGCAATGCGGATACTGCCAGTCCGGCCAAATCATGTCGGCCACCGCATTGCTCAAGGAGAATCCCCACCCCAGTGAAGCACAGATATCTGCTGCAATGGATGGCAACCTGTGCCGTTGCGGTACCTACAACAGCATTCGTTCGGCAATACTGAAAGCGGCGGAACACCAGGGAGGTACCAAATGAAAACCACGATCGCGCAAAATCCTTCCCGCCGCAAATTCCTCAAGAATTCCGCCGCGTTGATGAGTGGACTTGTAATTGGTTTTTACCTGCCAATGAAAAACGGTCGTGTTTTTGCCGCCGAAGAACATCCCAAGCAAATTTACCCGCCCAATGCTTTCATCCGCATCGCGGCAGACGACAGTATCACGGTTATCGTCAATAAATCCGAGATGGGGCAAGGCGTCTATACCTCGCTGCCGATGCTGATTGCGGAGGAACTGGAAGCAGACTGGAACCGCATCCGCGTTGAATCAGCACCGGTGGCGGCGGTTTATAACCACACCGGTTTCGGCATGCAACTTACCGGAGGCAGTTCCAGCATTCCGTCGTCCTGGGAGCAGCTACGCCGGGTAGGGGCCAGTGCCAGGATATTGCTGATCCGCGCTGCGGCCCAACAATGGGGTGTGCCGGAAAGCGAATGCCACGCAGCGAGCAGTTGGGTGATTCACACTAAGAGCGGAAATAAATCGAGTTACGGCGCGCTGGCGGACGCTGCGGCGAAATTGCCATTGCCGGAAACTGTCGAACTCAAATCGCCGAAAGATTTCAAGCTGATCGGCAAATCAATTAAACGTCTCGATACACCGGAAAAGATAAACGGCAGCGCCCAATTCGGCCTTGACGTTTATCTGCCCGGTATGTTGACTGTCCTGATTGCCCGCAGCCCGGTATTCGGTGGCAAGGTGAAGAGCTTCAACGATACCGAGGCGCGCAAGCTGCCGGGCGTGCAAGGTATCTATCAGGTGCCTACCGGAATAGCTGTGGCTGCAACCGGTTTCTGGCCAGCCAAGACTGCTCGCGACCTGCTGGAAATCGAATGGGATGAAGGGCCGGGCGCGGCACTTTCCACCCCGAAAATGCGCGCTGAGTATCTTGAGCTGGCGAAAAAGCCGGGCTTGGTTGCGCGCAAAGATGGAGATGCAGTGCAAGGTTTCAAACAAGCGCACAAATCCATCAGCGCCGAATATGAGGTGCCCTATCTGGCACACGCCGCAATGGAGCCGCTTAATGTGGTGGTAGACCTTAATACCGACCACTGTACCATCTGGACGGGTACTCAGGCGCAGACCATGGATCGCGCTTCGGCAGCAAAGACCGCCGGACTCAAACCTGAACAGGTGGAAATTCATACAACTTTTCTTGGCGGCGGTTTCGGCCGGCGCGCCAATCCGCGATCCGATTTCGTCATTGAGGCAGTACAGGTTGCCAAGGTGATCGGCAAGCCGGTCAAGATCGTGTGGACGCGCGAGGACGATACTCGCGGGGGCAACTACCGGCCGATGTGGGCCGACCACATTGAAGCAGCTATCGCAAAGGATGGTAAACCGCTGGCCTGGAAACATACCATCGTCGGCCAATCCATCATTGCCGATACGCCCTTTGAAGCTTTTATGGTCAGGAACGGCATCGACGCAACCTCGGTGGAGGGCGCAGCGACTTTGCCCTACGTGATCCCCAACCTTCAGGTTGAATTGCACAGTCCGAAGAATGCCGTGCCTGTGCAGTGGTGGCGGTCGGTAGGCCACTCGCATACGGCGTTCGTAGTCGAAACCATGATAGACGAACTGGCGCATCTTGCAGGCAAAGACCCGGTTGCTTACCGGCTCGGCATCCTGCCTGCCGCTTCGCGTTATCGGGGCGTATTGCAACTGGCTGCAAAAAATGCCGGTTGGGGTAAAAAGAAATTGCCCGCAAATCATGCTTACGGTGTAGCGGTTCACCAGTCGTTTGATAGCTATGTGGCAGAAATCGCCGAAGTGTCGTTGGGAAATGGCAAGATACGCGTGCATCGCGTGGTGGCCGCAGTAGATTGCGGTATGGTCATCAACCCCGATGGCGTGCGCCAACAGATCGAAGGAGCGATTGTTTACGGACTCTCTGCTGCCCTGCATGGTGCGATCACGCTGGAAAACGGCCGCGTGGTGCAATCCAATTTCCACGACTATGTTCCGCTACGCTTTTCCGAAATGCCGCAGATCGAGGTTCATATCGTGGAAAGCAGCGAGCATCCCACCGGTATTGGCGAACCCGGCACTCCGCCCATTGCCCCGGCGGTTGCCAACGCGGTATTTAAGCTGACCGGCAAGCGGCTGCGCCGCATGCCGTTCGATCAGGAAACCCTTGCCTGATAATAACGAAATCGCAGCCATCGTATTGGCAGCGGGGGCTTCGCGCCGTTTCGGTTCGGACAAATTGCTGCATCCGGTTACGCTGGATGGGGTGACTCTACCGCTCGCCGCACACAGTCTTCTGCCTTGGCTGGAGGCGTTCGGACATATCACAGTGGTAGTCAGGCCCGGGGCGGAGGCATTCTGCAACGCGGTTCAAACTGCGCTTGGGGCGACTAAGGCAACGGCAATACGCTGGTCAGTATGTGAGGAAGCAGTGCGAGGTATGGCTCACAGCCTCACCTGCGGCGTGCGTGCAAATCGTGAAGCAGCCGGTTGGTTGATCGGGCTGGCCGATATGCCCGTTTTACCTTTTGCAGCTATTGCCGGCGTGCGAAATGCGCTCTTGTCCGGAGCAGATATGGCGGCTCCTTACTGCGATGGCAGACGCGGTCATCCGGTCGGGTTTGCCTCTCATTACCTTGAGAAATTGCTGGCACTCCACGGAGATGCCGGAGCACGGCAGTTACTGGAACATGACAGATCTAAGGTTGTACATATAGAACTCGATAGTGAAGGAATTTTTACCGACATCGACACTAAGACAGACCTGCAATGCCATTGAAGAATTTATTGGTTGCGCCGTTTCTAATCGCACAGACTTTTGACTTTACGGAAAACCTGATTAGGGGTAGGATATTTCTGTGACGATCAGTTGAGTCATGAAGGAGGTGTGTAATGTCTATTAACCCAATCAGCGCTGGAAGCAAGGCGTTGCAACAGGTCCAACAGCCCCAACAAACCAGGCAACCGAATCCGGTGCAGCAAACCCTTCAGGCACGGCAATCACAATTGGCACTGCAAGCCCAACAGGATCAGCAGTCTTTGCAGACACAGCAGGCTTTGCTAACACAGCAAGCCCAGCAGGATTTGCAGTCGCTTCAAGTGCAACGTGCCCAACTGGAACAGCAGACCCGTACCATCGGATCCAACATAAACATTTTGGCTTAAGCCCCGGAAACGGGCAGAATTTTGCTTATATTCGCTGAAAGATCAGGGTAGGTTTGCTCTGCTTACTTTTGCCTTGGATTTATTTATAAGACAAAAAATCGGTTTCGGCTTTACGCAACATCAGGATAGGGGTACGATACCCATGTAACAACTTGAATCGTTATGCAAGGAGATATCATGGCTACTTCCGCAATCGGCTCTGGCAGCAACGCATTGCAACAAGTGCTGCAAACCAGGCAACCAAAGCAAGCCCAGCAAGGTTCACAAGACAAACAAGCTCTGCTTCAGGCTCAACATGCTCAGCAAGCACAACAGGCACTTCAAACGCAACAGAGTCAGCAAGCACAGCAGAGTCAGAGGGTCGGCTCCAATGTAAACGTGACAGCTTAAAAAGCAGGTGTTTTTATATCCGCGACTGGTAGCGTTGGGGAAACCAGAGCATTCCCGTGAATGCTAAAATAGCGTTATAAAATACTTGACAATTGCTGGGTTATCCATATTACATATCGGGAATCGGGCAACAGTCGGGCTTTTATTCGGTACTCAATTGTTGTTTGCAGTATATTGTTTTTATGTATATTTTTTTATGCCTACAAAATGGGCATGCAGATAAAACAGTATATACAATTAGCACTTAACAGATTTATTACAGCGTTGTTCACAACATTATCCACAGCTTGTGTGGATAACCAAAAATATGCAAATCAGTCAAGTTGTTCGGAATGGCTTCGTGGAAATTGCTTGCGAAAAAATAACTGACTGCCGGTAGTTCTCATTGCACTTTACAGTGTCATCATCTTGTCATAAATACTCCGTATAAAGAGATTTTATGGCAACCCCAATCGTGTTCTTGTTGCTGTTAATGACTGGCAATAATTTGGCTTGGTCGGATGCTCATTAACGAAATGCGCTGCATGCCGCTACCTCACTATATTAAAATTGTCTGATATTGCTGAAAGATCCCTGCACACCCGCATCGCCCGCTCGGTCGAGGCTATTCGACGCTCATTCGTCGACAACCTGTTCTACGTCACGGTCAGGACCTTTGACAACGCGACATCCCTCGACCACTACACTGCGCTGGCCTACACCATCCGCGACCGTCTGCTGGCGCGACTCATCGCGACGGACGAGCATTACAAGCGGCTGGACGTAAAGACGGTAGCTTACATGTCCGCCGAATTTCTTCTCGGCCCGCATCTCGGTAACAACCTGCTCAATCTGGGTCTTTGGGACAACGTCCGTCAGGCGATGAATGAACTGGGGCTGGATCTGGAGACTATCCTGGAAGCCGAAGAGGAACCCGGACTCGGCAACGGCGGCCTCGGTCGCCTTGCAGCCTGCTACATGGACTCCCTGGCAACGATGGAAATTCCTGCTATCGGTTATGGAATACGCTATGAATACGGGATTTTCGAGCAATTCATCAAGGATGGCTGGCAGGCTGAGGTAGCAGACGCATGGCTACGCAACGGCAACCCTTGGGAGTTGCCGACCCAACTGAGATATCCGGTGAAGTTCGGCGGCAACATCGAACATTACCGTGACGACGAGGGGCACCAGCGCAGTCGCTGGGTGCCGGAGTCTATCATTCAGGGTGTCGCCTACGACACACCCATACTGGGCTATGGTGTGCTCAACGTCAGCTTGCTGCGCCTGTGGAAATCGGAAGCGCGCGAATCTTTTGACTTTCAGGCATTCAATACCGGTGACTTCTATGGCGCTGTTGACAACATGATCGTGGCCCAGAACATCAGCAAAGTTCTTTACCCCAACGATGAACCGGAAGCCGGCAAGGCCCTGCGCCTGCGCCAACAGTATTTCTTCGTTTCATGCTCCCTGCAGGACATGATACGCACTACCCTGAAAGCCAAAGGCAGTCTGGATTATTTCCCCGACAGGTTCGTGGTTCAGCTCAACGATACCCATCCTGCTATCGCCATTGCCGAATTTATGCGTTTGCTTGTCGACGAGCATGAGATGGAATGGAGCCGTGCCTGGGCTCTCACCCAGCAAAGTTTTGCCTATACCAATCATACCCTGCTGCCGGAAGCGCTGGAAACCTGGCCTCTGGAGTTATTTCTGCGCATCCTGCCGCGCCATATCGACATCATCTACGAAATCAACAGCCGCTTTTTGGATGACGTGCGCATCCGCTTCATTGACGATATCGCCCGACTGGCCCGCATGTCGTTGATTGACGATGGAGCGGGCGACGGGGTTCGCCGCGTGCGGATGGCCAACCTGGCCTGCGTCGGCAGCATGGCCATCAACGGTGTCGCGGCAATGCATAGCGAATTGCTCAAGCAAACTGTGCTGAAAGACTTTTTCGAGATGTGGCCGGAGAAGTTCCAGAACAAGACCAATGGCGTAACGCCGCGTCGCTTCATTGCCCTGGCCAATCCGGCACAGGCTGCCCTTTTCGATGAAGTCATCGGCGGCGACTGGCTGCGTAATCTGGAGAAACTTAGCCAACTGGAACAGTATGCCGACAACAGTGACTTCCTGGTCCGTTGGCGAGGGATCAAGCGCCAAGCCAAGGAATGCCTGTCGAACCACATACACCAATGCTGCGGAATCAGCCTGAACCCGGACACTCTTTTCGACATCCAGGTCAAGCGCATCCACGAATACAAGCGCCAGCATCTCAATCTGCTGCACATTGTCAGCCTCTACCATCACCTGAAGCAAAACCCCTCGCAGGACATTACGCCGCGCAGCTTCATCTTCGGCGGCAAGGCGGCGCCCGGCTACCACATGGCAAAGCTGATCATCAAACTTATCAACTCGGTGGCCGACGTTATCAACCGCGACCCACAAGTCAACAAGGTGCTAAAGGTAGTGTTCGTGCCCAACTTCAGCGTAAAGACCGGCCAGCGCATTTATCCGGCGGCGGATATTTCGGAGCAGATATCCACCGCAGGCAAGGAGGCATCAGGTACCGGCAACATGAAGTTCACCATGAACGGGGCGCTGACCATCGGCACGCTGGATGGCGCGAACGTGGAAATCCGCGCAGCAGTGGGTGAAGAGAACTTCTTCCTGTTCGGCAAGACCGTGCAGCAGGTGGACGAAATCCGGGCGGCAGGATACCGGCCATGGGACATCTACCATCAAAACGAAAATCTGCGCGACGTCATCAACCTGATCAACTCGGGGCACTTCTCCCATGGCGACAGTGGGTTATTCCGACCGCTGACTGACAATCTGCTGAATAGTGATCCTTTCCTGGTGTGCGCAGATTTTCAGGACTACATCGACTGCCAAACCCAAGTGAGTCAAGCTTATCAGGATCAGGAAAGGTGGTCGCGCATGTCCCTGCTGAACGTGGCACGATGCGGTCAATTCTCGTCAGACCGGGCCATTCGCGAATACAACGCGGAAATATGGCGAGTGCCACCATTGTCAGTGAAAATATCCAAGGCATGAGAGTTGGCAAGCATGAGAGCATACGAATTTGAAAATTTTGACGCTGGGTAAGCGGCTGCTGACACATTGGCGCAGAATGCCAAGCGGATTAAGCAGCAAGCAGATAAGAAAAAGTCTTTGGTGAAAGTTAAAACTGAGTTTATCGAAGGACTCACCACATCTACGCGGACCCTCGCTTATTCTACTGATCACCCACCCCCATAGCCAGCTTCCTGCTGGCTGCGCACGGCAAGGACAAAAACGGTATCGATTTCGACAACGTAACGGTACAAAGCCATATAGCCGTGTAAGCGGTGCCCAATCACAAGTTCTCGCTTGCCGTTATTGGTGGGACGGCCAATCATGGGGTTGTGTTCCAGCACGTTCAGCGCCTCGATAATTTCCCGAATACGCAACGCGGGATTTTCAACCTGATATTGGGCAAGGTGATTGAGGATGCGATCAAGATCATCGCCCACTTCCGCTGCCAATTCGATGCGGGACAATTTCAGCGTGCCAGTTTGCGAGCTAACGGGCGTTTGGCTACTTTACCGGCAAGGCGTTCTTCCAGATATCCGCGCATTTCCTGCCAAGGAATCGTCTTTCCGGAGGCAATGATACGGGCATAGCGATCCTCTGCAACGGCATCGAAATCAGCACGCAGATCATCCTGCCCCGCCTTTTCTGTAATGGCCTGAAGAATGAATCCGTGCGTGGTTGTGCCGGAACGTTTCGCTGCCGCTGCAACGCGGGTTTTCAGGTCTTCCGGCAAGCGTATGGTGGTAGTCGACATGACCGTCTCCAAGGATAAAGGAATACGCTCAATGTAGCACATCTGTGCTACTCTCGTGCCGTTTTTTCTTGGTGGCAAGAATCGCGGGGTCATACAGCAGCGAGGAGCGCGCGGTCAAGTCTTTCGTTATCATATTCCCAACAAGATGCTGGGGTTCGCAAGCTCACTGCCAGCCTACGGACAGCCGGTGTTATGCATGCGCCAGCCATACAAGCCCCGATGCAATCCGGGATTTAACATCTCAATTGCTATCGGCAAAATCGCTACGTGATGGTTGTTAAACCTGCGTTCCGAGTTTCTTCGCCAGCTCCAACAGTTCTTGCCCATTTTCCAGCCCGTCGATGAAACGCACGGGGATGCCCTCAATTCCTACCTGCGCACCGACCAGTGCGCCGGTCAGCATGGCACGGGACATGTTCTGGCCGCCACCGTTCAGGGCATGCAAAACGGCGGATTCGAAGTCATCCCCGAAACGTGCTGCGAGATAATAGGCGGCGGGAAGCTGGTGGTAGATCGCGCACGGCATGCCGTAAACAATCGAAGCTTTCCAGGCAGGTTCAATTTTAATCTCCGGATCGAGGGCGGCCAGGGCGATGTAATGCGGCGTCAGCAGCGCATCAGGAGAAGAAAAGCGCCCGGCCAGTGGCGGATCGGGATCGCCGGGGCGGGGCGCTGAAGAGTCTCTTTTCGTCACGGCATGAAAAGGCAATTCACCGCTGTGGACGAGCTGCATGAGTTTTCCAGAAATCGCGGGGTTCAATTTTTCTCCGGCAACAAGTTGGGACAGGACTAAATTGTAGGCAGTGCTCATTGCAATGATTGCTTCATCGCCTTGTGTAAGGCGGCAATTGGAGGCAATACTTTCGGCAGCTTTCTTTGGTTGCTTTGCATATCGCGCCGCCAGCACAATCGCCCGTTCAGCGGATTCGGTGGTATCCGCATTGCCGCCCGTTTCGCGCCAGGATTTTTTCTGTTCCACGCGCCGCCGGTAAGCTTCGCGGATCGATTGGTTGGTATATCCGCCCGGACCGTATACCGGTTCGCCGTTCAGCAGCGGGAACAGTTCTTCATCCAGCCGGCGCATGAAATCGTCTTCCCGGTATTCCCCGTGTTCCGTTACCGAGCGGAGTAACATGACAAAGATAAGGCCGGCCTGCGAAAGTTGTCCTGCTTGCATTCCACCGTGATAGCGATCCGGTTTCGGCGTGGTATAGCCGGTAATCCAGTCGCCATAGTCGCGGCGCATCTCGGCAAGGTCATAGTACCAGTGGCATCCAAGGCCAAGGGCATCACCGATGAGGGCACCCATAATTGCTCCGGCAGCTCGATCCATATAAATTCCTTGTTTTGTTGTTTAAGGGATATCCTGATGTCAACGAACCCCGACCCTGTGCAGTTGTGCCTCCAACGCGGAAATTTTATCGAGCAGGTCCAGTGCCAAGGCAACGCCAGGCGGGTTAACCTCAAGGTCGCGTGTAAGCGACCAGGCCAACCGTGCGCGGTAAAGGGATTGTCCGGTAAAGCGCCAGTCTTCCGGCGCTTCGCCGATGGGTTCCAGCAGCCCCTCGAAAACCCAGGCGATCACGAACTCCTCAGAGGCGCTGCATGCATGACATAACTCTGTCAGCGTGAGGCAGATTTCTTCCTCGACTATCGGATCACGGGATTGATGCTTGTCTGCGTTACTCATGACGGATTACCTTTCATGTGGGCGCGGGCGTCGAAATTGAATGCTTTGGCCATTGCGCGGTAGGCATCCTTTTCGCTGTCGGTGTTTGCCGGCGGTAAAGCTATTCCCAGCACGACGTATAGATCGCCGGGGGGATTGCCGGGAATACCTTTGCTTTTCAGCCGCAACTGGCGGCCTGCCGCCGATTTGGCCGGAACGGCAAGTTGCACCGGCCCATCCGGGAGCGGTACGTCAAGTGAACATCCGAGTGCCGCTTCCCAGGGGGCAAGCGGTACATCCAGATAGACATCCCGGCCATCAACTCGAAATTGCCGGTGCGGATTGAAACCAATTTCGAGATATAAATCCCCGGCCGATCCTTCGCCCAGTCCCGGCATTCCTTGTCCGGCCAGGCGCAGGTGCTGCCCGGCGCGAATGCCCTTGGGGATATTTACGTCTATCCTGTGCTCCCGCATGGCGACATGCCCCTGCGCATCCAGCGTCGGTACGCGCAGTGAGATGCTGCGCTTGACGCCGAAGTATGCATCTTCCAGATCAATCAGCACCTTGGCATGATGATCCTGACCGCGCGCGTGCATGCCGGGCCGTTGCGTCCCCCGAGCCTGGCGACCGAACAACGCTTCGAAGAAGTCGCTGTGATCCGTGCCGTCGCCGGAACCGGAGTCACTGCCGCTGAACTCAAATCCGGCATCCCAGTCCGGAGGCGGCTGAAACTCCTGCCCCGCCTTCCACTGGCTGCCCATCTGGTCGTAAGCCGCGCGTTTCTCCGGATCCTTCAGGACAGCGTATGCCTCGCCCAGTTCCTTGAATCGCGCTTCGGCATCGGGATCCTTGCTCACGTCCGGATGGTACTTGCGTGCAAGTTTGCGATAGGCGTGTTTGATCTCGTCCTGTGTCGCATTGCGCGGCACACCGAAAGTCTCGTAATAATCCTTGAATTTCATAGTTCGATGCTTTGCGGTTCAGTTCCAGTGAGATTCAAAATTACCCATCTCTGCCGGCTATTTCTGTGCGGTAGCGTACCCACGATTGTGCGATTATCGGTAAATTGAAATTCGAAGAGCAGGCGTGCTGATTACCATGGAATCATCCGGCCGTCATAATCGAAGAATTTACCCGAGTCGGCGATGGTGAGTTTGCTGATTACTTGCCGTATGCCTGATACGCTTTGCTCTGTTGAAATCATTGCGTTCGGCCCGCCCATATCAGTCTTGACCCAGCCCGGGTTCAATATTACCGCAGTGATTCCGACCGGTTTCAGGTCAATCGCAAGACTTTTCACAACCATGTTAACCGCCGTTTTGCTGGAGCGATAAAGATAATTTCCACCGCTGCTATTATCCGCAACACTGCCCATTTTACTGCTGATGGTAACGATGGTTTTTTGTTTGCTGCGAGCGATTTGTGCGGTGAAGGTCTCGGCCATCTTGAGTGGCGCCATGGTATTGATGCGGAATGCCAGCAACCAGTCCGCATAGTCGGTATGACCCAAACCTCCCGCATCGGAAGCGGGGTAGATGCCGGCATTGTTAATCAGCAGGTCGATGGATTCATTGGCCAGTATCTGCGCCAGGCGTTCAATCTGAACATGGTCGGCGACATCAAGAGCCTGAATTTTTACCAGATCAGGATATTGAATCGCCAGTTTGTTGAGCGCATCTGAATTTTCAGGGTGGCGGCTGCAAGCTATAACACGCCAGCCATCTGCCGCATATTGCTTTGTGAATTCCAGTCCGATTCCGCGATTGGCACCCGTAATCAATGTGGTTTTCATTCTCGTCCTCAATTAACCTAATAACCATCAGTTGATGGGTTCGTAGGTGCGAATTTATTTCCACGCTCAACAAGTTATGTGCGAATGAATTCTCACCTACAAAAACTGCATAATCCGTTGAAACACCATAAAGTTCTTCGCCAACTACGTTTTCAGGATTAATGTTTCAGATTCCGGACATTGGATTTATCAAGGCTTGGTGAAACGTAATGCGAACTTGTCCGACTGGATATTCATGTCGAAGAAAGCCTGGTCGCGCGGATCGGACGGGTTGCGCAAAAAATCTCCCTCTTGCTCAAGCTTGAAACCGGCTTGCTGAAACTCGTTCATCACAACCGACTCTTCAATACGATGGAGCGATTTTGTCGCTGAAACACCCGTGCCCTTTTTGGCCGAGTGATCCATCACCACAAGATGTCCGCCGGGCTTCAACGCATTGAACAGACGCTGGTTCATTTTCGTTCGATCAACCGGCATATAAGCGATATCGTGGTAATTCATGATAATGGTGATCAAATCCAGCTTGGGCGCATCATTGGGTGCCGGGTCTTCGAAAGGCCGTATAACCGGAATGATGTTCGCCTGCGGGTGATCGGCCAATCGCTTTTCAAGTGTTTTCCTCGGCTTGTCGGCTTGCGCCCATACCGTACCGTTATTTCCAACGACCAGCGCGAGAAGTTGCGTGGTGTATCCGCCACCGGCCGCAATATCCAGCACTCGCATGCCGGGTTGCACATGGGTGAACTGCAGGAAGTCGAGGGGATTGCGCTTGGCATCGGCACTTCGGTCTTCATCGGTTCGCAGCGGACTGGCGATTGCTTGTTGGTAGCTCTCCGGCACGGCTTGGGAGTCATTCAATTGAGGCGTAGCAAGGCCGTTCACGCCCCATGCAAAACCCAAAATAAAGAGCAGCGTCGGGAAACGGCATACTCCTGCGTAATGTGAAGTAAACATGAATCGTTCCTTTCAATCCAGATAATCCATTAGAACAAATGACGCCTACCAGATGCAGGGAGAAGGTCATCCAGGTAAAAAACTTGTTCGTTCCGCCACTTCCAGCGCCAACTTGATTGTGCCCTCACTTCGTTATCGGGGGAATAAAGAACATTATAGCTTTCCAGCGCCATGAGCGGGAAAGCTGCCATACTTTTGATTCTTACTCGGCGGTGGGTAGCCTGGTTTGTTCCTGGTTGTGGCGACTTTGCTCTTCCATCACTAACAGCGAAAGTTCTTTCTTGAGGTCGTTGAATTCGACTGAACTGGGATCGCGCGGGCGCGCCATGGTGACGCTGACCACTTTCTT
>Ga0364858_10178_pt1 | contig 14419 bp, 13 predicted proteins | sample SorcelAu500001C7_2_FD_206914 | JGI IMG/M metagenome (GOLD analysis project Ga0364858, IMG submission 206914) | Enriched cells from Trout Bog Lake Hypolimnion, Wisconsin, USA - BchlTB.Aug20.5000.01 .C7 | ecosystem: Environmental > Aquatic > Freshwater > Lake > Hypolimnion/Profundal zone | place... | reverse complement strand
TGCGCAAATATATTATTGATAGATTCGGAGGTTATGATACCAGTTTCCGATTTTCTGAAGACCTTGATTTATGGTTGAGATTGGTTAATCGTGGGGTCAAATTTGCAAATCTAAGCGAGGTCTTGGTGCGTTATCGTCAACAGTCCACACATCGAAATCCTCTTCATTGGCGTTTCAATCTGAAAGCCAGAACGAGTAATATGAGCATGCGCTACTTGCCTCTTCGTTTTCTTGGTATCTGTGCCATAGCTGTATGGGGCAGCATACCAGCATCAATACAGGAAAGGATATATAGTGTCATGCTACTCCGTAATGATTGACCATTCTATATCCTCAACTCTATGAGTTTCAAAAATATATCTAGTCAGGTTGCAATCCTTGCTGGTGGGATGGGTTCTCGTTTGAAATCTCGAACGGGAAACCTTCCAAAGCCTATGGCCCCGGTTATGGGCCGTCCTGTACTTGAGCATCAAATTGAGCTTTGTAAACGTCACGGTTTTATACGTATTGCATTGTTGGTTCATTATGAGTATGAAGGTATTTGTGCATATTTCGATGATGGTAAGCGGTGGGGTGTTGAGCTGGCCTATCATGTGGAGCAGAATGCTCGGGGAACAGCAGGGGCTTTGCTTGATGCATGTGAAGGTCTTGACGATAGGTTCATTGTGCTCTATGGTGACACCTATGCAGATGTTGATCTATGTGCAATATGGGATAGCCATACTGCCAGTGGGGCTCATGCTACGCTGTTTTTGCATCCTAATGATCACCCGCATGATTCTGATTTGGTTGAGGTTGACAATAATTCCCGATTGGTTGCTATGCATCCGTACCCACATCCGGAGTCTGAGCTATATCCAAACCTTGTTAATGCCGCTCTTTATGTTTTGGAGCGTGATATTCTGAAAAGAGTAGTATCGGCTACAGGGAAGTCTGATCTTGCCAAGCACACGTTTCCAGCAATGCTTGCTGCAAAGATGCCTATTCATGCATATAGGACTCCTGAATACATCAAAGATATGGGTACCCCTGACCGTATCGATAAGGTTGAGCGAGATATTCTTGTCGGTTTACCGGAACGTCTATCATCTCGCCAGCTAAGGCAGGCTGTTTTTATGGATCGTGATGGTACGTTAAATGTTGAGGTAAACCATCTGCATCTGCCGTCTCAATTAGAGTTACTGCCCGGTGTAGCGGAGGCTACCCATGCTCTCAATAGGGCTGGTGTTTTAGCTATAGGAGTGACCAATCAACCGGTTGTTGCTCGTGGGGATGTAACTTGGGAGGAGCTGCATCGTATCCATGCCAAACTTGACGAACTGCTTGGCCAGGGTAAAGCATATCTTGATCGTCTTTATGTATGTCCTCACCATCCGGAACGTGGTTTTGCCGGGGAGGTGCCTGAACTCAAAATCGATTGTGATTGTCGTAAGCCACGTACCGGGATGTTTGATCGTGCAGTAGTCGAGTTGAACATTGACCGTAGGAGTTCATGGATGGTGGGTGATACAACTTCTGATATTCGTGCGGGTAAAAATGCAGGGTTGCGAACCATTCTTGTTCGTACAGGTTATGCTGGTCTTGATGGCAAATATTCTGATGAGCCAGACTATGTCATGCCTGATTATTCAGCAGCAGTAGATTGGATTCTCCGTGGTCATTCGTCTATTGCTCGACAGTTATTCTCTGTAACGGCATCAATAGTAAAAGCCAAACAACGGTTGATATTAGTTGCTGGTCCTGCACGAGCAGGGAAGAGCTCTACAGCGTGTGTTTTAGCTGAGCAACTGAGAGCTTCAGGTTGGGTAGTTCATGTACTGTCGCTTGATAGTTGGCTTCAGCCGATTGATCAGCGTCCAGAAGGTGGTGGCGTTCTCAATCGTTATGACATGCAAGCAGTTTTGTCCACATTAACCCCAATTCTTGAGGGTGGACGTCACTGGATTCAGTTGCCGTTTTACGAACGGATGTCTCGCACTCTCAAGTCTGGGCTTCAACATTCGATTGGCCCCGAAGATCTTATCATTCTTGAAGGAGTTCCGGCGTTGCTGGAGCCTGCATTAATTGATTCTGCAGATATTCGTGTTTTTGTTGATGTAGATGATGACAATCGAGTACGCCGCTTGAAAGATGATTATACTTGGCGTGGGGCGTCTTGGGATGATGTTGAGACTCGATTGCATTCTCGTGATCGGGATGAATTACCCGCTGTTCGTGCAAGCGCCAAGTATGCGACCCACTATATTACCAGTTATTGAACAATCATGATTATCAGTAAAACCCCTTTACGAATGAGCTTTGTAGGAGGCGGTAGTGATTTGCCTGCCTTTTATCAGGAAGAATCTGGTGCTGTATTATCTACTTCAATAGATAAGTATATGTACATTGCGCTGAATCGAAAGTTTGACGGCCGCATCCGCATTAACTATTCACGAACGGAAGAGGTTGATTGTCCTGAACAAGTTGAACACCCCCTTGTCCGTGAGGCGCTCTTTCTCACTGGTATCAAAGGCGGTATTGAAATAGCATCTTTGGCCGATATTCCCTCTAAGGGTTCTGGTCTTGGTTCCTCTAGTACCTATACTGTTGGAATTCTCAATGCTCTTTACGCATACAATAACCAGTTTGTTTCAAAAGAAACGTTGGCGAGCATGGCATGCGATATTGAAATTAATCGTTGTGGAGAGCCCATCGGCAAGCAGGATCAGTATGCAGCAGCGTATGGCGGTTTTAATCTTATTCGTTTTCACCCTGACGAATCGGTTTCTGTCGATCCTGTAATTTGTAAACCAGAACTTCTTAAAAACCTGGAAGATTCTACCCTGGTTTTTTTTACAGGTCGTACACGCAGTGCATCGGAGGTGCTTTCCAAACAGTCGAAGTCCTTGCGTTCTAAAGACAGCAAGTCGATCATGAGACGTATGGTTCAGTTGGCCTTTGATCTTAAGGCTGAATTGGAAGCTGGATCACTTGATAATTTTGGATCTATCCTTGATGAAAATTGGCGATTGAAGGCTCAGTTATCTCATGGGATCACAGACCCTCAAATTGATGCCTGGTATGCGGTGGGCATGGCAAATGGGGCTACAGGCGGAAAGATATTGGGAGCGGGAAACGGTGGGTTCATGATTTTTTTTGCACATCCACATCTTCATCAAAAAATAGCCAATGCTTTGTCGGATATGGAACGCGTTAAATTTGGGTTTGAGCGTAATGGGGCGCAAATTGTTTTTTATCAACCAACTGAGTAGTTCATATTATGAGTCATATACCGTTTTCTATCAATAACTATGTTGCGGCACTTGCTTCATTATCTAATAAGCTGAATATTGCTGAGCTTCAGTCGGGGATAGATCTTATTCGGGCAAAATTTGAATTAGGCAAGAAAATCATAACCTGCGGTAACGGCGGCAGTGCCTATACGGCATCACATTACATAACAGACTGGAACAAGATGGTCAGTCTTGCAACTAACAAAAAGTTTTACGGAATTTCCCTTTGTGATAACATTGGTATTATGACTGCCTTCGGAAATGATATTTCATACGATGAAATATTTTCAGGACAGCTTAAAGCTATTCTTGATGAAGGTGATCTCGTGGTAGCTATTAGCGGTAGTGGTAATTCAGCAAATGTGATAAAAGCTGTTGAATATGCTAATTCTATCGGAGCCGATACTTTAGCTATCGTAGGATATGATGGCGGAAAGTTGAAAGCAGTATCAAAATACTCAGTGTGGGTACCATCATTTGATATGCAGTTATGTGAAGATTTTCACATAATATTTGGTCATATGGTTATGAAAGCACTTTGCGGATCATCAATACAGGCTGCTGCGAATATTGAATAATTTCTGATCACTCATTAGTTGAGTAAAGTACCCTTTAGTTCGGATTTTTTATTTTATTCAAAACACAACTTTCCATGAAAAAGGCTTTGATCACCGGTGTTACCGGGCAGGACGGCGCTTATCTCGCCGAGTTTTTGTTGGGTAAGGGATATGAAGTGCATGGCATTAAGCGCCGTTCTTCATTGTTTAATACGTAACCGTCCCCTTTGGGGGACGTTGTTTTTATCGTACAGTTGTGAGTCTAGCGAAGACTGGGGTAGGTTATCTCAAATGAATCAAATTGAGTATATTTCGCTGGAAAAGTGTAAAAATGCAATTAAAGAAGTAATATGATTACATTGCAAGGCGATAATATTTAATTTCATCATTTCCTAATGATAGCCTAAGATGCTGGATGCATAGCACCTTACATGGATACTCCGACCGATCATTATGACAGCCCGTGGAAAGAAGCCATTGAGCACTATTTTCCGGAGTTTATGATGTTTTACTTTCCTGATGCTTATGCAGGGAAGGAACAGTGCTGAGTGCTGAGACGCGAGTGCTGAGTGAAAGAAAGTGCGGAGAGTTGGCAGTTTGCACTTGGCAGTCGGCAGGGAAGAGAGTGCCGAGTGATGAGGGAAGGACGAAATTGGACACTACCCACTGTTTTGCTCAGCACTCAGCACTCAGCACTTTCTTTGAATGTTTGTCTACAACTACCGGATTTTTGATCGATACAAAAAACCCGTAGCAAGTCTGGCGGTGTTGGCCGATGAACACAGACAGTGGAAACCGACCTCTTATGGCTACAATGTTCTGGGCTGCAGGCACACCTTGGAGTTCCCCGTAGCCAAACTGACTGATTACGACGAAAAACTCGATGAGCTGCTTGCTTCGGATAATGCTTTTGAGTTAATTACAGCAGCACATATCCTGACTAGGCAAACCCGAAAGAAGCATCAGGAGCGCTATGAAGCCAAACTCCGTTTGATAAAAATACTCTATCAACGACACTGGAATAAACAACGCGTCATCAACTTGCTTACCGTTGTGGATTGGTTAATGACACTGCCGGCTTGGCTGGACACAAAAGTGTGGAAAGAAATTGAAACAATTGAGGAGATAGAAAAAATGCAATACATCACCAGCATAGAAAGATTCGGCATAGCTAAAGGAATAACCCAAGGCATAGCCAAAGGTGAATCCAAGCTTCTGACAAGACAGCTTGAGCGACGCTTTGGCGCATTACCTGCATGGGCAACAGAGAAGTTGAGCAATGCTTCCGAATCGGCATTAGAAGCTTGGGGAGAAGCCATTCTATCAGCACCAACACTGGAAGCCGTTTTCCACGCCTATGCTTCATATACATAAAAGCACAAACCCAATTATCCTCAGAAATATATCACCATGTTTTTGGTGGGGACGGTAAAGGCGGAAGAACCGTCCCCTTTGGGGACGTTATTCATAACGCACAGTAGTTGTGCGTCCAGCAAAGTCCGACATGTTCAAAGCGAAGACAAGACCTGCCGGTACCCACCGCCAAATATTCTGATTTCACTCAGCCCTCAGCACTATCTTTCCCAGCACTCCACACATAGAAACCTTCAACTGCCAATTATTCAATTATAAGCTTTGACGGGTTCAGGTACTCAAGAATTCTTTGTAGATTGCATAAAAACCTGTACTCGCTTGCAACGTATGGCAACGTCTAATAACATTGACCAACTGATTAGGGAAACCTTTGCAGGGTATCCTGACATCCTGCTCGGGGTGCTTTTCGGTTCCATTGCCAAAGGGACAGAAAACCCCGACAGTGACCTTGATCTGGCGGTATATGCTCAGCGCCCCATCACGGTAGAAAACAAGATGCAACTTATTGGCGCACTTGCTGAAAGGATTGGGCGTCCTGTGGATTTGGTCGATCTCTCGACGGCAGGCCTTTCTGTTACCGGGCAGATCCTGCAGAAAGGTCGACGGATTTATGGTTCGAAATCCCTTTTTGCCTCTCTTGTGACTAGATATCAGATCGACAGTGCAGATTTCATGCCTATACGCCAAAGGGTACTTAAAGAAAGGAGATGTCGATGGATTGGGTTTTGATCGATCAGAAACTTGAGGCTCTCAGGCGAGCTACAAACAGGATTGCAGCGCACTGTCCAGAAGATAGCGAAACGCTGGCACATGATTACGACGCCCAGGATATCGTCTCACTCAATCTGACCCGTGCGGTACAGCTTTGTGTTGACATCGCCAATCATGTTCTCTCAGAATCTGATCTGCCTGCACCTGAGACGATGGGGCAAAGCTTCGACAGGCTCTTTGAGTTGGGTGTAATCGATCAGCAGCTGTCCAGCAAGATGAAAAAGTCAGTCGGTTTCCGTAATCTGGCAGTTCACAACTACGATGCTATTGACTGGGCAATAGTGCACGCCATCTCAAAGCATCATCTCACTGATTTCAAGGATTTTGCCGAAGCAGTACTCCTCCTGCGATAGAGCCCTCAAAACTATCTTTCTCAGTGCTTTCTTTCCTCAGCACTGAGAATTGCACCTGTCATTCTGAATTTTCGAGAGGAATTCGTTAAACCTGAAACCGGAAAAGTATATTACTATTAGTTGTGATATCCGGAAAAAAATCTTTCCAGTTGCTCTATAGGATGTCGAACTGGTGTTTGGTTGTCGGCTGACGCTTCTTATGGGCGCCCACGATTCTAAAGCCTTTTTTTATTTAACATTTCAGAGGTTTCACCATGCGTTACTCTACTATATCGTCTTTCCTTATCGCGCTCCTGATTCTCCCCGGCCTTTCTGGTTGCACCAGTTTCTCTGAACTGCCTGCAGGGTCTCGCATCGCCATCGGCGAGCCTCCTCCGGGGGTCGTCAATCGGGAGATAGTTGAAATTCCTGCATCAGCAGCCTCGCCGTATCAACCGATCGATTATGTGATTGGTCCTAACGATGTGCTTTCCATCACCATCAATGGTTCGTCTGAATTCAGTAATAGCAGCTCAATGGGAAGCACTTTATTTGGCGGTACTTCATTGGGCAGCACTTTATTTGGCAGTACTTCATTGGGCAGCACTTCAATAGCAAGCAGCTCGAAGGGCTCAGGAAGCAGGGTTGATGGCCGCGGCTGTATTTATATTCCCTTGGCAGGTGAAGTTCATGTGGGCGGGCTGACGCTCTCAGCTGCTCGAAAGCTCATTGATTCGGCTTTGCGTAACTACTACAATAATCCCTGGGTGCAGGTTGAAATCGCCGAGTACCGAAACCGTATGGTTTTCGTTTTTGGCGCTGTCAAAATTCAGGGGCCCTTGCCCATCACTCCTGGTGGGATGAATCTGGCTCAGGCCATTGCGGGAGCACAGCTGCGCGATACAGGCTACAATTTGGATCAGGTCAGAATCATCCGCTCTCTTTCGCCTACGCGGGGAGAGCTTCTTGTGGTCGATTTTAAACGGGTGATGCAAGGCAAGGTTCTTCCCATGCAGTTGCATGAGGGTGATATTATTTATGTTCCTAAAAGTGCTATGGGAACCTGGAACGATGCTCTTTCTGACATTCTGCCGTCACTTCAGACAGTGAGTGCCGCTTTTCAACCCGCTGTAAATTTTCAATATCTCCAGTACCTTAAAAAATGACCACTGTGTTAAACGGCAAGTTTGAGTAATGATCTATTCCTCTTTTTCCATTGTTACACGTATAAATTAAATCGTTTATGAATCCTAACGAAAAATCTCAGCAGCAGGAAGTTAATATTTCCGATTATATCAAAATCCTGCTCCGTCGCAGAAACGTGATCATTACGGGTTTTCTTTCGGTGTTCATTGTTGCGGTGTTCTACACTTTTCTGATGAAGCCTGTCTATGAGGCCCAGTCAACCCTCTATGTGAAGGACGATAAGACGAAAATCGACGAAATGAGTAATATGCTGATGATGGGGAAGTCAGCTTCCATTCAGGCCGAAATAGAGATCGTCAAGGCAAGGAGCACCGCTGAAGAGGTGGTGAGAAAGCTTCATATGGATTGGGCTGTTGAACCCTCCTCTTCAACTGCCTCATGCCGGATCTTGTCCATTCAATCGACTCGTCCATGGTCAGAAGATGATCCTTCCTACACTCTGACCATAACCGGGCCGGACTCATTCGTTGTCACTGATTCGGATGATAAACTGCTTGGAAGAGGAAAGTCCGGTATACCATTCCAGCACTCCGGCCTTACCTTCAAGGTGCAGCTTTACGGAGATAAAGGAGACAGCTTTACACTGAAAAGGCTCAATTTTAACCGTGCCGTCGAGAGTTTGCAGAAATCGTGTACCGTTGCAGAAACAGTTAAAATGAGCAACGTTATCAAAATAACATACCAGAGTACTGATCCAACGCTTTCACGCAATGTGGTGAATGGTGTGGTTCAGGAGTATCTGAACCGGAGCCTGCTTTTCAAAACACAGGAAGCCAGCCGCTCGGTTAACTTTATTGAAATTCAGTTGCAGGGGATAAAGGATGACCTGAGTAAGGCGGAAACCAAGCTGCAGCAATATAAAAGTGCAACCGGAGTTGTTCAGCTTGATGCTGAAGCACAGCAGCTTATTACGAGCTTTTCCGAACTTGAAAAAGAGCAGTTCGCTATCAACCTGCAGAAAAAGCAGTTGGATTTTGCGCTGACCTCCCAGAAAGAGAACCTGGCTCAGGGAAAGTCCTATTCACCGGCGGTGATGAAGGACGATCCGCTGGTTGCCCAGATGGCGGCATCGCTTTCGCAGCTTGAGGTGCAGAAAAAATCGCTGCTTGTGACCTACACCAAAAACCATCCTGCGGTGGAAACGGTCCAGTCTCAGATCGATGAACTGCAGCGTAAGATCAGGGCCACCTACGAAACCGGGGCGAGGAACCTCTCAACACAGGAGTTGAATGTCACCCAGCGACTGCAAAAACTCGAAGAGAGGCTTAAGCAGCTCCCGGTTACGGAGCGAGATCTGGCCCACTATACCCGCCTGGCGAAGGTCAGTGGCGACATCTATACTTTCCTGCTGCAGAAGCATGAGGAGGCCCGTATCCAGAAGGCTTCTACCATTACCAACATCAATGTTATTGATACAGCCATTACGCCCGATATAGCGATAAAACCCAAAAAATTGCAATATCTGTTAATAGGGCTTGTTTTGGCGCTTATAGCCGGAGTCGGCCTTGCCTTTGTTATGGAGAATTTTGATAATACCATTAAAGATGAAGAAGAGGCGAAGAGACTTTTGAATCTTACCCATCTTTCCACGATTCCCTATCTTGGAAATGACGACAAAGAAAAGGCTGCCGATAATGATAGCCTTACTGTTGTAACCCATACCGATCCACGCTCTATGGTGGCAGAGGCGTTCCGTGCACTTCGGACAGCTATTTACTTTTCGACTGTTTCAAAGCATAAGAGGGTCATTATGTTGACCAGTTCGTTTCCAGGAGAGGGAAAGAGTACCTTAAGCAGTAACCTTGCCATAACCATGGCCCAGACCGGTCTCCGTACGCTTTTTATCGATTGTGATATGCACAAGCAAAAGCATGTTAAATTGTTTGATATAGCAAGGAGCCCTGGTCTCTCTGAGGTGCTCTCCAGCGACACCGATCTTGCGCTTGCACTGCACGAAACAGCTATTCCTAATCTGAGTGTTCTGCCTGCAGGCAACACACCTCCGAACCCTTCTATCCTGCTTGGTTCTCAAGCCATGCGTGATCTTGTAGAGCGGTTAAAGGGAATGTATGACCAGATTATTATGGATGTTCCCCCGATCCTGCCGGTGCCCGATACCGCTATGCTTACAGTACTGGCCGATGTAGTACTTATTGTTCTTGAAAGTGCCCGTGTACCCTCAGCCTCAGCCGCCCGCACCAGGGATTTGCTTCGTGATGCCAATGCACCGGTCGCAGGTTTTGTTTTCAATAATAAAACCCTGCACAGCATGGCCTACGGTTATGGCTATGGCTATGGCTATGGCTATGGCTATGGCTATGGCTATGGAGAGGAGCATAAGAAAAAGAAGAAGAAATGGTATCTCCCGTCCGTGGTTGACAAGCTGTTGACCAAAATAGGGCAGAGTAAAATCTTCAAATCCTGAGGGTTTTGGTTGAAAAGCCTTCTGGTAAATCACTTTTCGCCGACGTCGCGATAGTCGGTGGAAGGTGATAATTTCCCATGATGTTGTATTAATCGATGGAATGATGCTGGATCAAAAACGGGTGACCGATTATCACTGCCATATTCTTCCGGGCATTGACGATGGAGCTGAAACACTGGAAAGCGCCCTTGTAATGGCCCGAATCTTTCACGGAGCAGGATATCGCGAAATCTACTGCACCTCGCATCTTATCAGAGGTAGGTACGAGGGATCAACTGCAGACATTCTCGATGCACGCAGCAAACTGCAGGCTGAACTGGATCAGGCACAGATTGGCATCAAACTGCTGGCAGGGCGGGAATATTGCCTCGACGAATTCCTCTTGGATAACATCAGGAAGCCCCTGCTTCTCGAAGGCACCAACTATTTTATGGTTGAGATTCCCAGCCATATAGCAATCGAATTGGCAAAAGAACTTCTTTTTCAGGTCACCTGCCGCGGCTATGTACCACTCATCGCCCACCCCGAACGCTGCCATCTCTTCGAACTCCCGCCCCCGGAAAAAAACAACACCAGATTCTGGAATTCCTGGACCAATCTGAAATCACCAAACAGCAAAGAACTCAATCTTCTGACCTATCTCCAGAATATCGGCTGCCAATTCCAGGCCAACCTCGGCAGCTTCCGGGGCCTCTACGGGAAACAAATCCAGCACAAAGCCCAAACCTTTGAAAAAGCCTCCGTCTACACCCACCTCGGCACCGACGCCCACAACCCCGAACACCTGAAACAAATTCTCAACCTCCCCTGACCCCCCCCAACTCTTCCCTCACCACTCACCACTGTTAGCACCCAGCACTTTCCACTTATTAAGCGCTCAGTGAAAAGTCGTTCCGTAATCCTTTCCGAAACAGCTCAATATTTGGCTAACCCGAAGTTCCTCTTAATAAAAAACAGTAACTTATTACAGCACAAGGGACGTGCCCCCATTTATAAGACCACTTCTTCTTGGTAGAAATTCTTTTGCTGAGCCAGAAATTCTTCCGGTGTCAGCCTTCCTAAAGAACTGTGCGGGCGGATCGAATTGTAATCCTCCTGCCAGTGCCCGATGACCTCCCTGGCGTGATCAATACTCAAGTAGCCAGAGATCGGCTGTTCTTGGAATATCTGGGTGTGACCTCCTAATAGTGTGTGCTTTATCCGACATTCTAAGTTGTATAATATACGGAATGACAACAGGCGGGTAGTGTCAAATTGAGGCAGAGTTAAGTGAACTTTAATAGCCTTTGTTCGACTGATGATAATATATAGCTGTAGAAGGTTAACTTATTGAAAATAAATTCTTTAAAATTCTATTTTTCTTAGGGTATTTTCAATTATCACTTTCGATAAATACTCCTTTTCACTATTTGCTAGCATTATTTTTCTCTGTAGGCAGCAACTTCAGCTATGATATCCATACCATCTTTCCTGGAATAGGTAGTGATGTTTTTTGTGTCTATATGTTTTGTTGCAGCTGTCCATTCTTTTGATTCCTTGACTTCTTTATCTGAATCTCGATGTGCTGTCTTCAAAGAGCTATGTAATGCCAGCTTCTCTTCAATTCTCGTTTCTGTAAGTGATTGTGGAGTATGAGCCCATGTATTTACTGAAAGCAACATACCTATGGTAACCAACAGTAAAGTTTTTGTGAGCCGGATCAGATATGTGTTTTTCATTGTCGTAAACTTGTTTGTTAAGTAATTCTTCGTCTAAATATATATAAGCATATACCATGCCAATAAAACTTTTTTATCGTTGATTTTATATTTTAACACCATTTATGTTGTTGTATAGTCGATCTATTATGCTTTAAAATAATATCATACAGCTTTAAATCTTATTCTTGCGAAAGAATAAAAAGTTAAAACGAAAAATGCATCGAAGGTACGTGATTTTTTGAACATATTATGATGAGACACTTTTTAGCATATAGGAGTAATCCCCTGCAATTTTAATGATAAGATATGGCTTTTATGAGCTGTTTTTTTTGAGACTGAAAATATAATAACTACTTATTATTTAATAAATAAACAGTCTCATGGTCGGCTAGTAAAGATTGACTGGTTAATGAAAAGCTTATTGTTGTAAATTTTGTTACTGAAAATATGTCTCGTTATGGATCGCTTTTGACGATGTAACCATTCATTCTATAAAACAGAGTGTTCAGCAAAACCTTGGGGCCGCTGTGATTGGTAGTGTGATTGAAGTTATTGGGAGTGGGAATGCTGAGGTGATAAGTTAACTCTGATTGCTGAGGCAAGGGGGTTTGATCTCTGACGAAACTTTCGATTAGTTGTAGAGGTATTGGTCGATCATTTTTTCGATATCGTTAGGGAGCGGACGCAGGGATTTGCCGTATTCTTTTGCGGTTCGGTATGCAACCATTTCTGCGAAAAGTTCCTGATCATTTGTACCGGCATAAGTGCTGATAGATTTAGAATCGACGTGCTTTCTTATGGCAGTCCATTCTTTTGATTCTCTCGCATTTTTTGCGTGGTCGATAACATGTCCTATCTCATGGCGGAGACAGTAATCGAGGAATTTTTCGTCCCGGGTGTTGGGAATGGTGATTCCGATAAAATGCCCTGAGTTTTCGGTATATTCACCTTTGACTGTATTGGAAATGACAATTTTTCTGAGGTATGGTAGATTGAAGGTGAATGCTTTGCTGTCACGAAGAATGAAGTCAAGAACCTGATATGCTTCGTTATCGGGAACACCATCGGTAGTTATGAAGGAGCAGTTCAGTGCTTTTTTTACTTCCTCTTCAAGCCCGGTTAGAGATTTTTGATCTTGAGCCCATACGTTGGCGGAAAGCAGTATTCCCATAGTGATCATCAGTAATGTTTTTGTGAGCTGGGTGAAATATGTGCTTTTCATTGTCGTGAAAATTTTTGTTCAGTAATTCTCCTTCTCAATCAATTAAAGCATATATCGTGCCAGTTATTTTTTTGCTGCTGTTCTTTACAGGTTCAATGTGTTTTGATATCGTTTTGATATTGATCTAAGTCATTGATAATAAAGAGTATCTATAGTTTATTTTCCGTTAGGAAGGAAAGTGAGGGAAATGTTTGATTGTCGATGAGTTATCAGATTGGTGTAGATTATCAGAGCGAAGAAAATGAGACAGATTGGTTGATTTGAGACTATTTTAGTCCAATATAGTTCAGGCTGTCTTGCACGAACCAATGCGACGTTGTTGGGACTGAAAATTTGATAAGTCATTATATTATCTAAGTATTATAAATTGAGTTCGGAACAGCATGTCTTTGAGTTCTTGATGTGGTGACGACGGCAAGTTATCTTGGTTAAGTAAGCTCTGTTTCAAATCAATACACATATTAATTCATGGTGAAAAAAATAGGTATAGCTTTTTTTTGTTTCATGCTGTTTCTGGGAGCTGCGAAAGCTGATTATTCTGAAGAGGTTCAGAAAATTCATGATGCGGCTGCAAAGGGAAGTGCTGATGCTCAGAACGAACTTGGCAGGTTATATATTAAGGGTTTAGGTGTAGAAAAAAACTATGTCGAAGCGGAAAAATGGTTTCGGCTGGCAGCTGCTCAGGGAAGTGCTGATGCCCAGAATAATTTGGGTGGTATGTATGAACATGGTCTGGGCGTGAGTAAGGATTATTGTGAAGCGTTGAAGTGGTATCGACAGGCAGCAGAAAATGGTCTGGTTACAGCGCAGTATAATATAGGTGTCATGTTTGATAATGGCCGGGGTGTTACGCAGGATTATGCTGAAGCTTTTAAATGGTACAGGCTTGCTGCCAAGGGTGGTGATGCGGCAGCTCAATGCAATCTTGGTGCAATGTATAATAATGGTCAAGGGATCAGTAAAAACTATGCTGAAGCGTTGAAATGTTTTCGACTTGCTGCTGAACAAGGTGATCCTGAGGCTCAGTTTAATCTGGGAATGATGTATAAAAATGGCCAAGGAGTTGCTCAGGACAATGTTGAGGCGATAAAGTGGTATCGGCTGTCTGCTGCAAAGGGATATGCGGCTTCACAGTGCAATCTGGGGTGGATGTATGAACATGGTCTCGGGGTTAAGCAGGATTATGATGAGGCAAAGAAGTGGTATCATCTTTCTGCTCTCGGTGGTGATGCAAATGCGCACTATAATATAGGGCTAATGTATGAACAGGGGAAGGGAGTTGAGCGTAATCTTGTTGAGGCGGAAAAGTGGTACAGGCGTTCAGCTGCTCAGGGTAATGAAGAAGCGCAGCAAATTCTTGAAGAATTACATAAAAATAGAGGTGTCAGATAGAGCATGTTTTCTCTGTCATATACTGTCAAAATCAGCACAAGGGCTAAAAGCGCGCGTTTAAAAATGACGCCTCATGATGGTCTTGTGGTTGTACTTCCAGATGGCTATAACAAGAAGCATCTTCCCGCTCTTCTTCTCCGATACGATGCATGGATAAAAAAGGCTGCG
>Ga0364858_10171_pt1 | contig 14766 bp, 15 predicted proteins | sample SorcelAu500001C7_2_FD_206914 | JGI IMG/M metagenome (GOLD analysis project Ga0364858, IMG submission 206914) | Enriched cells from Trout Bog Lake Hypolimnion, Wisconsin, USA - BchlTB.Aug20.5000.01 .C7 | ecosystem: Environmental > Aquatic > Freshwater > Lake > Hypolimnion/Profundal zone | place... | reverse complement strand
TCGATGTAACTGTAGCGCAGATCAAAAACATCAACGACATCAAAAACGCAAGCTACCTCAAACCCGGGCAAAAAATCAAGATCCCGAAATAACACCCGCCACCAGCCCAGGGACAGGATACGAAATAATACCTGCCACCAGGCTGAAAAAATAGGACCCCGACAATCGGCTGTTACTGCTCAGGAATATCAACTTTCCAAAGAATTCTGAAAAAATTTTCAACATTTTGTCGGAAATGAAAAAAATGTCATATCTTTGACCATTCGGTTAAACTAAACGTTTAATCTAAATGGTTAAACCAGATGGATAAAGTCCAACACACTGAAGAAAAGATCCTTGCAGCTGCCAGGCAAGTCTTTCATCACAAAGGGTTCAATGGTGCAAGAATGCAGGAGATTGCAGACCTGGCAGGAATCAATAAGGCTTTATTGCATTATTATTTCAGGAACAAGGAATCTCTTTTTGAAAAAGTTTTCAATGAAACCTTTTCAGAACTTGCCCGAAAAATGGCCGAGATCTTTCTCTCTGATATGGCTTTAATGTCAAAAGTTGAAGTCTTTGTCAACTTTTATGTCAGTTTTATATCGCGACATTCTTATCTGATCCAGTTCATTATCAATGCCCTTCAGGAAAAACCGGAACGCCTCAGGGATATCATCGCCATACAGAATGTCTCCCCCGGATTAATTCTTGAAACCATCCGCAGGCAGCTTAAAGACGAAATGGGTCTTGAGATTGACCCTCTTCATATTTATGTAAACATTCTCGGGCTGGTGATTTTTCCGGTGGTTGCAAAACCACTCATTCAGTCTATTTTTAGTATCTCCGACGAAAGGATGGAACTGTTCTTTGAGCAGAGAAAGCAAATAGTCCCTAAATTCATTTTAAATGCATTGAAAGGATATGAAAATGATAAAAAACCGACTTAAAAGCGCTTGTATTTTTCCCGCACTTCTTTTTATGGGGCTATGCTTACAACAAGCTACGGCCCAGGATACCATCACCCTGGAATCCTGCTATCGGCAGGTTCAGAAAACATATCCACTTAGCCGGCAGGCCGAACTCCTGGATAAGTCAAGCGACCTGAGGACAAAGAACCTGAACAAGAATTACCTGCCGTCGTTCAATGTGAACGGGACAGCATCTTGGCAGAATGATGTCACCCAGATGAGCATTAACCTTCCCTCCGGATATCCTAAAATTGTCGGGCCTGAGATCCCGAAAGACCAGTATAAGCTCACACTGGACGTGAATGAATCCCTTTATGACGGAAATGTGACCCATTACCAGAAAAGGCTGGAGAGATATAACCTGGATGTTGATAAAAAGAACGTCGATGCCAGTCTTTACCTTTTAAAAGACCAGATTAACCAGTTCTATTTCAGCATCCTGCTTGACCAGCAAAATATTGGCCTGCTCATCGAAACGAAAAACCAGCTTGAATCCAAGAAAAAGGAGGTAGATGCCAGGGTCAGGAACGGGGCCGGCCTTAAAATGGATGCCGACCTCATCAGTGCCGAGATCATCAAACTCGAGCAGAATATCTTCGAATTGACAATGGACCGGCAGGCTAACATTAAGATGCTTTCGGAGCTTATTTCCCTGCCTGTGGATGAAAAAGCCTTGTTCATAACCCCAGTTGTCAATCTGCCCGGACTGGATTATGAGAATAAACGCATAGAATATGAATTGTACGGGGTCCAGATCGACAGGACCAGCCTGATGAAAAACATGGTCACGACAAAGTGGAACCCGAAACTCTATGCTTTCGGGCAGTTTGGCCTGGGACGGCCGGGTTATAATTTCCTCTCCAGCGATATCGCCCCCATGCTGATGGTAGGTGCCAGGCTTACATGGACCCCCTGGAACTGGAATGCAAACAGGAACGAGAAAAAAATCTATGAACTCCAGGGTAGCATCCTGAAAAACCAGCAGGAAACCTTTGATAAAAACCTCAGGGTCTCGACACAGAAAAACGTGACGGATATCAGCAGGCTTTCCGATCTTATTCTGAAGGACCAGGAACTTATCGAGCTGAGGGCCGGGATAACAAAAACAGCATCCTCCCAGATGACCAACGGGGTGATAACTTCCAGTGATTATATCCTTCGCGTAAATGATGAAACCCAGGCAAGGCTGGGAATGGAAATCCACAAGATACAACTGATCAAAGCAAAGATCAGCTATCTGTATAACATAGGTAAATTGTAATTTTAACCCGTAATATCGCGACAATGAAACGATACATTGTGCTTTTAGCAGCAATTGCACTGGCATCCTGCAACAACGACAAGAACAAACCCGATGCGTACGGCACCTTTGAAGCCACGGAAGTCATGGTTTCCTCCCAGGCAACAGGCCAGATCATGATGTTCAGGGTTGAGGAAGGGCAGGTCCTTGACTCAGGAGTGATGGTGGGATATGTTGACACCACTGACCTCTGTCTCAAGCGTAAACAGTCTGTTGAAACCCGCGATGCCACAGCCTCAAGGAGGGATGATGTTGTCTCCCAGATCGCTGTTCAGGAGCAGAGCAGGGAGAATGCGCTGGTGGATAAACGCAGGATCGAGAACCTTCTCAAAGACGGGGCCGCGACCCAGAAACAGATGGACGATGTCAACGCCAGCCTGAACCTGATCGACAAACAGATCGCTTCCCTTAAAATACAATTCGGGGGAATTGACAACCAGGTGGCTTCGATCACACAGCAGATCGCGCAGCTAAATGAATCCATTAACCGCTCCAGGATAATCAACCCGATCAGGGGAACGGTATTGACCAAGTATGCTGAAAAAGATGAAGTAGCCACCTATGGAAAACCGTTATACAAGATCGCGGATCTCTCAGTTATAACACTCAGGGCATATGTCGGCGGAACACAGCTTCCTTATATCAAACTGGGGACCGGAATTGATGTGGCATATGACAAAGATGAAAGCACAAATACCCATACGACGGGCATTGTCTCCTGGATATCGCCAACAGCCGAGTTTACTCCCAAAACAATTCAGACCAAGGAAGAAAGAGTCAACCTGGTCTATGCAGTGAAGGTCAGGGTGAAAAATGACGGCTCCATGAAAATCGGGATGCCCGGCGAAATCCGTTTTATGAATACACTAAACCAAAAACCATAATAATGCGAAGAATCATTAAAACTGCAAGCCTGGTCCTGCTGATGGTCTTCCCGGCCCTGGCAGGGTTGGCTCAAATTCATAAAACAGACGATATTATCGGGGTCTGGCTTAACCAGGAAGCAACCGGAAAGATCCAGATCTTTAAAGAAGGGGGAAAGTACTCCGGGAAAATAGTCTGGCTGAGGGTCACACATGATTCGGTAACCGGATTGCCACGCACAGACAAAGAAAACCCTGATCCAAAATTAAAGACAGTTCCATTGATCGGTCTTGTAAATATGAAAAATTTTTCATTCAACGGCAAGGATGAATGGTCGGGAGGAACGATATACGATACCAAGAATGGAAAAACATACAAATGCTACATCAGGTTTGAATCCCCGACCCGGATAAAGATCAGGGGATATATCGGCATATCACTGATAGGGAGAACCACTATATGGACCAAATCGATTCTGCAGTAAACTGAATATCGAATATCGATCAACGAATGTTGAATATCGAATGATTCAAAATTCAGTGTTCAATATTCAATATTCGATATTCAAATCCTTTACCTTTCATCATGTCATCCATCATCGTCGAACATCTTTCAAAGCACTTCAAGCAGGTCACAGCTCTGGATGACATCTCATTCAAAGTGGAGAATGGCGAACTGTTCGGCTTTATAGGACCTGACGGGGCGGGTAAAACCACGCTTTTCCGCATCCTTACCACACTGCTGATCCCTGAAAAAGGCAGGGCTGTGATAAATGGCCTGGATGTTGTGAAAGACTACAGGAAAATAAGGCAGGACATTGGTTATATGCCGGGCAGATTCTCCCTGTATTCCGACCTGAGCGTGGAGGAAAACCTGGTCTTCTATGCCACGGTGTTCGGGACCAGCGTTAAAGAGAATTATGACCTGATAAAGGATATTTACATCCAGATCGAACCCTTTAAAAAAAGGAAAGCCGGCAAACTCTCCGGTGGCATGAAGCAGAAACTGGCTTTGTGCTGTGCTCTCATCCATAAACCTTCCGTACTGATCCTTGATGAGCCCACAACCGGTGTGGATGCCGTATCCCGGCTCGAATTCTGGGAAATGCTGAAACGCCTGAAACAAAGCGGGATCACAATTGTCGTTGCAACGCCTTATATGGATGAAGCGGGTCTTTGTGATCGCGTTGCCCTGATCCAGGACGGTAAGATCATGGTTATCAGTACCCCTTCCGAAGTCATAAACACTTATCCCCTGAAACTTTTTTCAGTAAAATCCAATGATATTTTTACCCTGCTGAATGACATGAAGCAATTTCCCTCATCACATACGGTTTATGCTTTCGGACAGGCAGCCCATATTTCCATCAGGGAAGGGGATACTGATGCGGATGCAATCGGGGCTTACCTTAGGGGGAAAGGGCATATGAATCTGCAAATCAGCAAAATTCAGGCGACTATTGAAGATTGTTTTATGGAGCTTATGAATAAATAGTGAAGAATCCCAGCCATGAGCCATGAGTTAAAAAAATGTACAGAGCAGAAGCTGAAAATATTATCGTGGTAAGGGACCTGGTGAAGAAATTCGGGTCTTTCATCGCCAATGATCACCTGAGTTTCGAGGTGAAAAAGGGAGAGATCTTCGGTTTCCTCGGCGCCAACGGGGCAGGCAAGACAACTGCGATCAAGATTCTATGCGGGCTTTCCTATCCAACATCAGGAAAGCTGAACATAGGAGGATTTGATATTTACAAAGAAAGGGAGAAGATCAAAAAGAATATAGGTTACATGAGCCAGAAGTTCTCTCTTTATGATGATCTTACGGTTTTTGAAAATGTCAGGTTTTACGCGGGAATATACGGTCTGAAGAGAAGACATATCATAGAAAGGGCCCGGGAACTCATGGAAAAACTCGACATGAAAGAGGCCAGGGACATGCTCATCCGCAGTATCCCGCTGGGATGGAAACAGAAGCTTGCTTTTTCCGTTGCCATCATCCATAACCCGAAAATAGTTTTCCTGGATGAGCCCACCGGAGGTGTTGACCCGGTCACCCGGCGGCAGTTCTGGGATATGATATTTGAAGCTTCCAGCCAGGGAATAACAGTTTTCGTCACGACCCATTATATGGATGAAGCGGAATACTGCGACAGGGTTTCCATCATGGTCGATGGGAAGATCGCCGCTCTCGACACCCCTGAAAACCTTAAAAAACATTACTCCGCAGCTTCCATGAATGAAGTGTTTTTACAGCTCGCAAGAGCGAAAGTTGATTGACATGTCATTGGCACAAAAGTTCAAACCATCGGTAAGCCGGCATAATCTCCTGTTCATTGCAGGCCTCGCCTGGACCACGGCCGGCGGGATACTGATGTGGAGGGGACTAGGTTACGAACTGAAACACTCCCCTCATCTGTGGCTGAATATCCTGATCGGGATATGTATCGGCATTCCCTTTTATATCCTTCTTTTCGCCAGGATTGCCCACAAGCATATAAAACGGATCAGGGGATTAAGCATCCCATATCCCTGTGCTTTTTCCTTTTTCAATTTCAGGTCATATATCATGATGATGCTGATGATCTCGACAGGCGTTTTGTTAAGAAAATTCAATGTTTTCAACCCCGAATACCTGTTTACATTTTACATCGGAATGGCATTGCCATTGCTGATCTCTGCATTCAGGTTCTACCTGACATGGGCCACTAAAAAAGAGATGGAATGAAACGCTTCCTGGGTTTTGTCATTAAGGAATTCTATCATATTTTCAGGGATTTCCGCACTCTGCTCATCCTCTTCGGTATTCCAGCCATACAATTGCTCCTGTTCGGTTATGTTATCACTAACGAGATCAAGGACGCCAGGATCGCGATCCTTGACCAGTCAAAGGATGAGGTCACCCGGAGGATCAGCGAAAAAGTCCTTTCATCCGGGTATTTCATCCTCGACAGGAACCTGAGCTCATATAAGGAAATTGAACAGGTATTCAGGCAGGGGAATGTCAAGCTTGTTCTGATCTTCGGAGAGGATTTCTCAAAGAACCTTGACAAAACTGGCAATGCCCGTGTCCAGATCATCGGCGATGCCTCCGATCCGAACACAGCAAACATCCTGGTGAATTATATCCAGGGGATCTTGTCGAATTACCTCGTCTCCCTGAACGCCGAGACGGTCCCCATGCAGATCGTTCCTGAAGTCAGGATGATATATAACGGGCAGATGAAAGGGGTCTATATGTTCGTCCCCGGACTGATGGCGATGCTGCTGATGCTCATTTCCGCCCTGATGACCTCCCTTTCCATCACAAGGGAAAAGGAACTCGGGACTATGGAGCTCTTGCTTGCATCCCCGCTGAAGCCGTTCCAGATCATTATTGGGAAAGTTTTCCCTTATGTTTTTCTGGCTTTTATTGATGCCTGCATTATCATCATTCTCGGAAATTTGGTTTTCGGGGTTCCTGTGGTCGGAAGTGTCGGCCTGCTCCTGCTGGAAAGCTTTCTCTTTATCTGCATGGCCCTTTCACTGGGTATTCTAATCTCCACCATTACCAGCAGCCAGCAGATCGCAATGATGCTTTCATTGGTTGCCCTGATGCTGCCGACAATACTGCTGAGCGGGTTTATTTTCCCAGTGGAGAACATGCCCCTGGTCCTTCAGTGGTTTTGCCAAATCATACCCCCGAAATACTTTATCACTATTATTAAGAGTATCATGCTTCAGGGCAACGGATTCAGGTATATCGCCACTGAAACATGTATCATGGCCGGGTTCACACTTCTTTTTATCTTCATCAGTGTTAAAAAATTCAAGGTAAGGCTTGACTGAAAAACATCCATGAGAACTGTCCTGTTCATCATACAGAAAGAATTCCTCCAGATCTTCCGGAACAAGGGGATGCTGCCGATCATCTTCTTGGTGCCTATCGTTCAGCTTCTGATCCTTGTCAATGCAGCCACTTTCGAGATGAAGAACATCAAGGTTTCGGTTGTCGATCTTGACCTGAGTTCCTCCTCGCGCAAATTGGTCAGCAAATTTGAAGGTTCTCCTTTTTACAAGATCGTTCAAACCACCTTTTCCTATGACCAGGCAATGGATTATATGCAAAAAAACAAGGTGGATGTCATCATCAGAATCCCTAACGGGTTTGAGAGAGACCTGGTTAAGGAAAACCACGCCAAGGTCCAGTTTGCGATCAACGCGATCAACCAGGCCGTAGCCGGTCTGAGCAGTGCGTATTGCAGTTCCATCCTGATTGATTTTAACCGTGAACTTCTCCAGGATTGGCTGAGCCCTTCGCAGCTTTCAGAGATAAAGAACATACAGACCGATTACAGCTACTGGTACAATCCCAAACTGAACTATAAAACCTATATGGTGCCGGGCATTTTGGTCCTGCTGGTTACCATCATAGGACTGTTATTATCGGGGATGAACATCGTGCGGGAAAAGGAGATCGGGACAATCGAGCAGATCAATGTCACGCCCATCCGCAAGATCCAGTTCATCGCCGGAAAGCTTGCACCGTTCTGGATCATTGCCCTGTTTGAGCTTGCATTCGGACTAACGATTGGGAAGCTGGTTTTTGATATTCCGACTGTGGGTAGCCTCTGGCTTATTTTCCTTTCGGGGGGAGTTTATCTTTTTGTAATTTTGTCGGTCGGTTTGCTGATTTCAACCATCACCAACACCCAGCAGCAAGCCATGCTGGTCTCGTTCTTTTTCATGGTCGTGTTCATACTGATGAGCGGATTGTTCACTTCGATTGAAAGCATGCCCGATTGGGCCCAGAAGATCGACCGGCTCAACCCGTTAATGTATTTCATCCGGATTATGAGGATGGTGCTGTTAAAGGGTTCTGCATTTGCCGATATCAGCCGCGACCTGTATTCCCTCGGCATTTTTGCAGTCATCATGTCAAGCCTGGCTGTGAGGAGGTACCGCAAAGTAGCATAATATATATTGACCCGATTATCCAATTTCTTTTACAGGTTCAGGGCCATCCTGATGGGTTTGGTCATTATAGGTATTGCCGTTTATATTACTAAAAGAATCTATCACCACGAGGAGGAGAAAAAAGACGCCATCCGCAGGATAAGGGAAAGGGGCTACATCCTGGCTCTGACCGACCGTAACACCCTGAATTATTTTTTATACCGCGGAGAAGCCATCGGGTTCCAACTCGACCTGCTCGAATCTTTCGCAGCATACCTGGGGGTGCCGCTCCGTATCATCGCTTCGGAAGATATTTCAAAGCTGTATTATTATCTTAATTATAACGTGGGAGATGTCATTGCCCTGAATCTCCCGGTTTCCACAGATGGGAAACGTCTGGTCAATTATTCCGGGTTTCTTGGAGAAACGAGGCTGGTGCTGGTTCAGCGTAAAGATCACACACCAAAGTTCATCCATTCCCTTGCCGATTTTTCAAAAAGGGATACGGTTCATGCCAGGAGGAATACGTTTATGTCGCCTTATTACCGTTCTTTCCTGAAGCTGTCGGCACGCCGCCCTGTACTGGTCGAAAACCCGGATATTTCACAGGAAGGACTGATACGGGCTCTTTCTGAAGGAAAAATAAATTACCTGCTATGTCCCGAAAACACCGTGATGGTTTACAAGCGCTATTACCGCAACCTGGATGCTTCGGTGGTTGTCTTCCCGCTTTATTCCTATGCCTGGGGGGTGAGCCACAACTCCGATACTCTTCTGATGAAGATCAACGAATGGCTGGCTGAAGTGAAAAAATCAGGGGAGCTGAAGAAAACCTACCTCGAGTATTTTGCAAACCAGAAGATCGCCGATAATATGAAAAGCGATTATGTTTCCCTTTGTGGCGACAAGATCTCTCCGTACGATAAGGAGATCCGGGAGCTTAGTTTTAAAATTCACTGGGACTGGCGGTTGCTGGCATCCCTGGTGTATGAGGAATCAAACTTCCGCCTCGGCCAGATCTCGTCAAGGAGTGCGTCGGGACTGATGCAGCTGATGCCTGAAACAGCGAAGAAAATGGGTGTGGACAGTATTGCGAGCCCTGTCCAGCAATTGTCGGCCGGGGTAAAGTATCTCCTCCACCTGGATGAGCAGCTACCCGAAGAAATCAACAATCCCCTTGAACGTATCAAGTTTATCCTGGCCGCTTATAATGTTGGGATAGGTCGCATCCTGGCTGCCCGCGAAAAGGCCCGGAAATACGGCAAGGATCCGGATAAATGGGACAGGAACGTGGAATATTACCTGCTCCGCCGGTCAAAAAAAGACCCTTACGCGAAAGCTGACATCCTGAACGAGTTCCCTACCGATTATACAACTGAAGGCTTTGTAAGCGATATTCTCAACCGGTACTATCATTACCGGAACAACATCCCTCAGTAAGAGTAGATAACGAGAAGCGAAGCAGTGAAAAGCGAGATGTCAAAACGCGGATACCAAAGCAGCGGGAAGCCAGATGGTAAAAAGCGAGAACCAAGGCAGCGAGGTTGTGAAACCAATCAGAATTCCTGCATGGCTTCTCGTATATCACATATGGTCTTTCAGGAAAAGTTCTGAAATTTCCTTTATCGATTGGTCGATCGTTTTAAACTCAAAACCCAGGGCTTTTCTGATCTTATCATTTGAATACCTGTATTCCTGGGAAGTCGTGACAGCCATTTCCTTGGTAACCTCAGGGAGAGTGCGCATGATGAAACTTCTTACGGCCTCCACCCTCCAGGCCAGGCCCGTAAGATAAGGCGGGACATTAATTGCAGGGGCAGGCTTGCCCAGGTATTTGGCCATATATCCGAAAATCTGCTGATAGGAACAGTTTTCAGAGGAAACGATAAATCGTTCCCCCGAGATATTACTATCCATCAGCATGATCATGGCCCTGGAAATATCCCGCACATCAACGAAACCGTTGATCCCCCTGGTATAATATTTCAGCCCTTTCCAGACCAGCGAGAACAAACCGGAATTCCCTCCACCCCAGAAACCAGGCCCAAGGATGACTGAGGGGTTGACAATATACGCATTCAACCCCTCTGCCATCCCCCGCCAGATCTCCCTTTCCGCGCCATATTTGCTGATGGAATAAACGGAATTCTTATTAGATGTCTGCCAATGTGTCTCTTCATCCGTAATCCCTTCATTTTCAGACCGGCCGAGAGTTGCAACAGAACTGACATAACATAGTTTCCTGATCTTTTTTTCAAGACAGATGTTGACCAGGTTGGCCGTTCCTTCAGTATTCACTTTATGCATGGCCTTGTGATCCTTGGGATAAAACGAAACCACCGCTCCGGCATGAAACACTTCCGCTGCCCCGTCAAGAACATCCTCCATAGATGTAAAATCCAGTATATCGGCATCCACCCATTCAATCATTTTAAAAAGATCTTCAGCTTGGGAGGAATAATAACCAAAGACCCTTTTGACGGCATCAGTATTGCTGGTTTTGCGTTTGACGGCACGAACGTTTCTGCCCGAACAGGCAAGGTCGAAAAGCAAATGGGAGCCTAAAAGGCCTGTTCCCCCGGTTACAACTATCATAGGATTTCTGTTTGCTTGTAAGTCGGATTGATGAACAATGAATCGGCAAGGATGGCAAGAGAAAGGAAGACGATCAGCTGGATCATCACTACTGTAACGAATAAATGTCGTTCCACTTCCAGTGCATCCGCATTATACGAGATAAAAACATTAACCATGAAAACGAAAGATAGTATAACGGGAAAAATCAGGATTAGTTTTTTCTTCCTGAAAAATTGTACGATTAAAAGCAGGTTGGCGAATAAGATCCACCAGGGGCTGAATGCAGGAAATACCTTGCTGAGTTCTTTACTGTAGCCCGCAACTTCCCCTGAATACCAGAGATCCCAGGCAAAGATACGCTCTCTTTGCCTGCTCGATTCAGTCAGGAGCAGAGTATAGGACGGATGGGTGACCATGAATTTCATGTATTCCGTCTTCCCTTTATCATTTACCCAGTTCCACAATGCTTCGTACTCTCTATTCCCGTAAAGATTCCATATTTTATGGCGGTCGGCGTCCTGGTTTATGTCAATTTTCCTGTACTTCTTTACGAGGCTGTCGGCGCAGGGAATGCCCTTTCCCCTGAACCAGCCTGTATATGCATCATTGCTGATGATCCTGACGGCAATGTTGTTGATCAGTGGGACACGGAGCCTCTGGCCTGTTTTCGCGGTATTTTGCTGCACAAAGAAAAGAACAATGGCTAATGCGAAGAAAAGAATTGATGGTTTCAGCAGACTTCTTTCCCTGAAGAAGGCAGATAAAGAGAACAGGAAATACCACAATGTGATCAGGTAGGGCCATGTATCGCGGGTGAAAGAAAATAATACCATGATAAGCAAATGTACTGCCCAATAGTACCATTTGCTTTTTTTCCATGCCAGGATAAAGGAAGCGATCCAGAAGAATAAAAAAGAAAGGGAAAGGGATTCGGATAATATCTGGTTTGCCCACCCGGCAACCGTCCACCACGACATGAGTATGTAAACGGAGATCATCAGGAAATATCTGAAAATACCGGTGTCGATCAGCAGCAGTAAAGAAAAAACAAGGAACCATGTACTCAGGCAATGGATATATTTCTGGAGCATGACAATTGATACGGGGTCGCTCCCGGCCATTTTGTAAAACAAGGGAACTGTGAACGGCCTGGGATTGAAGGAAACGGAATGATGCGGAGCCCAGAATTCCCGGTTGTCAAGCGGGATCTTTGACTGCGTAAGATAATCTTCCGTATCGCTGAATTCAAGCCATTTCCTGCTGTCCCAGGGAGTGATGAGAGTGGCAAATAACATCAGGAAAAACAATACGGTACTGACTCGATGGATCACATTATGTTATTCTACACCTGATCATTTTAAAGCCGGCAATCCAGATTTGCCATAATTCTTGAATAGTAATGGCCTGGACTGCGGATCGGTATTGAAATAAATTTTCAGGAACGTTTTTTGTTTATCCAGGTTTTCTTTCGCTACATCAACCGCTATCTTCAGCTGGTCGGTGCTTTGTTTCATGGCGGGGTCGCCAGCAATCACATTATCCAGGCTTTTTGTACAGGCATCGAGATAAGAGTAGCAGAGGTTCAGCATATCGACGATCTCAGGCTCCGGCCGGGTTGGTTTGAACTGCCTGTTCCAGTAATCGGCATACTGGTTGAACGCGTAAATGCAGTTGTTATAACTTGCGACGGCATCGTTGAAGAGCCTGACATATTTATTTTTTTCCGTCGCATCAGCATTGTGGTTCTCGTTCGCCACGCAATTCCTTAGGTAGGTTGACCAATCTGCTAATAGATTATTGGTTATGCCTGCTGCTTCCAGCCTCCGTAATGCAGCAGAACACTGATCCTTAGCGCTCAGGCTGACATATACCTTAATGCTGTCGGCATATGCAAATGCGCCCTGCCTGCCGGGGGAAGATACTTCTCCATTGGTGAACTCCTGGTTGTTTAGGGGAGAGGTAAGGCATTCCCACACCGGGTCAAAAGGCATATGATCCCTGATCAGGACTTCAGGCCTTATCATGAAAAACTGGTCATTGAAAAACCGTTTATACCTCCCGTTATTCATGTATCCCGAACCCCAGGTGGGATCAAAACCATACCAGGAGGTATCAATCATAGCAACGATCCATGCATGACTCAGTGCATTGATATGATCATTCTGGCGAGTGTACCCCTGCACTATGAACGCTTCTATCCCGCAAACGTCGCATAATGCCTTGAATACCGAAACATACCCCTGGCAGATTGCCTTGTGGGTCTGCATCGTATTTGAAACAAGCTCGTCGAAAGGAGTTGCAGCATTGACTTTGCCCATATTCGCCACATCATACGTGATATTCATGGCTGTCCATGTGAAGATGGCCCTGGCCCTTAAGGATTGTGTTTTAAAGGACGATGAAAAATACCTTCCAAGTGAAGTCAGGGACGACTGGCAGGTGTCAGGAGCATTGAGTGCAATAATATCCGCAGCCTTGAATTCACCGGCCACCTGTGCATAAATCGGTATGCCGCAAAGCAGTAAAAACGCAACGATCAGGTTTTTCATGTCAAAGAAATATCACGTAAAAATAAACGATACAATCCGGATTATCGTCTTTTTAATGAAAATTTTAATGCGCTCATTATCAAGGAATAAGTTCATCCGTCGAAAAAAAATATCAGAAAACACTTGACTTCCGGTATCGGAATATAGTATTATTGCAAAATTATTTTAATATTATTTTGATATTATGGAAACAGAAAAAAAGTACTTGTTGTCAGGGTACCTCAGCGTACTGATAATAGTTGTCTTTATCGTTCTCGCCATTACTCTCATGGTGAATGCAAACGAAAATTTCATCCCGATGATATTCGCCTGCATTTTTATTCTGGCGGTTGTCCTCATAGCAAAAGGGCTGATCGTGGTGAATCCGAATGAATCAATGGTCCTGGTATTGTTCGGGGAGTATAAAGGGACTGTAAAAAGGAACGGATTTTTCTTTGTGAACCCGTTTTATGTCAGGAGGAAGATCACGTTACGGGCCAGGAATCTCAACCGGGAACCTATCAAAGTCAATGACAAGCTTGGCAATCCCATCATGATCGGCATTGTTCTTGTGTGGAAGGTCGAGGACACCTTCAGGGCTGCTTTTGAAGTGGACGATTATTCACGGTTTGTGGATATCCAGAGTGAATCGGCCACGAGGAAACTGGCCGGTCATTATGCCTATGACAATTTCGATGACGAGCAAAAGGATATAACACTCCGGGCAGGAGGCGAGGAAGTTCACCTTGCCCTTGAGAAAGAGCTTTCAGAAAGGCTTGCCATGGCGGGCATCAAAGTAATGGAAGCAAGGATCTCTTACCTGGCTTATTCATCGGAAATTGCCGGTGCGATGCTTCGCCGCCAGCAGGCTACTGCCGTGGTTGCCGCCCGCACAAAGATAGTGGAAGGCGCTGTCAGCATGGTGGAACTGGCCCTGAATGCATTGAGCAAGAAACAGATCATCGAGCTTGATGAAGATAAAAAAGCATCCATGGTAAGCAACCTGATGGTTGTGTTGTGTTCCGACAAGGACACGACTCCTGTAGTCAATACCGGGACCCTTTACCAATAAAAGAATGTCGGGCAAGAAAACATTTGTATTACGCCTGGACCAGGAAGTTTATGAGTCACTGGAGAAATGGGCGGCCTCTGAGTTCAGGAGTGTGAACGGGCAGCTTGAGTGGATCATCGAAAAAGCTTTGAAAGATGCAAAGCGGCAAATTCCGGGGAGAGGTAAAACAATAAAAAGATGAAACAGATAAAGTACATATTCATCCTGCTGCTGTTTTCAGTAAGGCTGTTTGCTCAGGACATTTCGGGTGACTGGGCCGGTTTTCTGAGCGTACAGGGCGGAAAACTGAAAATTGTTTTTCATATCCGGATGAACGAGGGAAAATTAAGTACAACCTTTGACAGTCCTGATCAGAATGCCATGGGGCTTAAATTCGAGGAAACAAGCCTTAATGGAAATGAGATCCAGATGAGCTCCAAGGCACTCGGGATGCAATACCAGGGTCACGCGAACAGGGCTGTGGATACGATCAGCGGACTATGGATACAGGGAGGGGGGAAGTTGCCTTTGGTTGTTGCAAGGACTACTATAGAAGCCGTAAAAA
>Ga0364858_10150_pt1 | contig 16469 bp, 20 predicted proteins | sample SorcelAu500001C7_2_FD_206914 | JGI IMG/M metagenome (GOLD analysis project Ga0364858, IMG submission 206914) | Enriched cells from Trout Bog Lake Hypolimnion, Wisconsin, USA - BchlTB.Aug20.5000.01 .C7 | ecosystem: Environmental > Aquatic > Freshwater > Lake > Hypolimnion/Profundal zone | place... | reverse complement strand
GAAGTATAGATAGTCATGAGCGTATCCTTAATTTTTTATACTCAAAGAGTACATATCTCCGAACGATAAAATTGTCCGTTCGATTGATAACCCAAGGGTTTTGCCCATACAAACCGTTATCAATCCAATGAATTAATTAGGTTTAGTAACGAATTATGTTGCTTTATTCGATTGATTCATGTAATTGCCGGTATGTTTATTTCTGACTACATTGATGCTTTGCTAGCCAAAGGCGTCTTCTGTTTCAGTGGCGCTGAAGCTTCTGAGGCACTTGGATCAGGCGTTATCGCTACCCGTGCGGCCTTGCGTCGTCTGCGGCATAAGGGTGAAATTGCCATGCCGTTTCGGGGATCGAAAAGCTTGATGACTCTCGTTTTCTTGATGATATCTCACCCCTGCTGACAACTGGGAGCTCATGGGATTCCAGGGCGGCGGCACGGTATGTTCTGGATTCTCTCGTACCTTTAATGCCGGGGGATGCATGGCAGAAGACAAAAGAAAAGATGATTATCCTGCAAAAGAGGTAGCGGAAGGTAGCGGGGTTCATAGAAAATGAAAAGCTATGGATGAGGAGAGCAGGTATAACCATGTTTCCGGGCAATTGCCTGATGCCTTAAGGCAATTGCAGGAAGAAAATGTCAGGTTGAAAGCTTTGCTTGCTGCAAATGGCATACCATGGGATGAGTCTGCTCCTTCAGAAGAAAATTTACCTGAAATCACATCGACATCGACAGTGCAGCGTTCAGCTCTGGAAAAAGTTGCACTGTTCGGGCAACGGTGCGCATGTATGGATTTTTTTTGCTGAACCTGTTCCGGCGTCAAATGCACGGCAGCTTGGTGCTGCACTTATAAGCCAGACATGTGACCGTACCCGTCAACTTGCCATAAAAAGTTACGACCGCTTTTTTCCTAATCAGGATACTCTGCCAAAAGGTGGTTTCGGTAACCTGATTGCGCTCCCGTTGCAGCAAAAGCCACGATCTAAGGGGTTCAGTGTATTTGTTGATGAAAACTTTGTCATCTATCCTGACCAGTGGGAATATCTCTCATCCATTCAAAGACTATCACGTCTCGAACTGGATTCAGCCATACAGCGATCATGCGGCGTTCGCCATCCGCTTGATATCGCTTTTATTGCAGAAGAGGAGGAACAAAAGCCATGGCAACGCTCATTGCAGAGTTTCAGTCGGATCCCCGGCCCCATGCCTGAATCACTGACTCTTGTGCTCGCTAATCAGATCTTCATTGCCAAAGCCGAACTGCCCCAGCCATTGGCCAACCGTCTCATTCGCCTGGCGGCTTTTCAAAACCCTGAGTTTTACAAGGCTCAGGCTATGCGTCTCCCGGTATGGGACAAATCCAGAATCGTCTGCTGTGCCGAAAACTTTCCGCTTCATATCAGTTTACCGAGGGGATGCTTTGACGCAGTCACTGAACTGCTGCGACAGCACAATATTCCTATGGACATTCAGGATGAGCGCATATCAGGCACCGAAATATCAGTAACGTTTACCGGTCAGTTAAGAAAAGACCAGCAAAAGGCAATCACTGAGATGCTCAAGTACCAAACCGGTATTCTCTCGGCCCCCACAGCATTCGGCAAGACCGTCATGGCTGCCGCAATAATCGCGCGGCGCAAAGTGAGCACCCTTATTCTTGTTCATCGAGCTGAACTTCTCCAGCAATGGAGGGAGCGGTTATCCACTTTTCTCGACTTGTCCGATACTTCTCATGGTTTTATTGGAAGCGGCAAAAAGAAACTATCAGGCTTGATTGATATCGCCGTTATGCAATCCCTTTCACGGCGTGATGATCTTGCCGTGCTGCTCGACAACTATGGCCATATCATTGTTGACGAGTGTCATCATCTTTCAGCATTTACTTTTGAGGCAATTCTCAAGCAGGCCAAAGCGGAATATGTTCTGGGACTGACAGCAACACCTATTCGTCGAGACGGTCATCAGCCCATAATCTTTATGCAGTGCGGCCCTGTAAGGTATCGCGCACTTCAAGCAGAAAATGCACCAGTTCGTTTAGAGGTTCGGCCGCTCAACCTGTATTCGCCGGAAATTCCCCAGGGATCTGGTATTCAGGATGTTTTCCGTATCCTTGCCCATGATTCCTTCCGCAACCACAGCATTGCAAAGGATATTCTGGCTGCATATCACGAAGGCCGAAAGATTCTTGTGTTGACGGAGCGTACAGAACAACTGGAACTGATACGCGAAGCACTCACTGATCAAATTCCGCATAGCTTTTTGCTGCATGGCCGGTTGACAAAAAAGCAGCGCGCAGCTACGCTTGCAGGCCTCGCAGAACTTGATGATTCGGTTCCACGGGTAATTCTGGCAACCGGGCGCCTGATTGGTGAAGGTTTTGATCATCCCCCTCTTGATACCATGGTGCTTGCCATGCCTGTTTCCTGGCATGGAACATTACAGCAGTACGCAGGTCGTCTGCACCGTGAACATGTCAATAAGGGTGATGTTCGTATCTATGATTATGTCGAGCATGACAATCCGCAGCTTGCACGAATGTGGGAAAAGCGCCAGCGTGGTTATCGAGCAATGGGGTACCGTATCAGTATGCGGGAGTGATTTTCTGATTGAAGTAATATTCCGGAGATGAGGTTGGAAAAGAAAAGCTGTTCGATGAAGACGCTGCCTGGAAGCAGATGAAGTATGTTCCTTTCCGGGCTCAAATTTTAATTGATGGGTAATTGATGCAAAGAGAGGTTGATGACTAATCCTGTCAGGTCTGGAGTTGTAGTTCCACAACGGCATATTATGTGAATACAGTCATCGTATGAGATTGAGTACCACACCACAGGGGGCAAAACAGGAGGGCAGGGAAGTAATTGTTTTTTATTCATAGATTTTGATAAAAAATCTGCGACGCGGATGCGACATGAAAATTTATTATCCCCTGTAACTCTATTTATATAAATGACATATAGCCTTGGTATGATATTTACACTGTAGAGGTCAGAAGTTCGAATCTTCTATCGTCCACAACCATAAAATCCTGCAAATAAACAACTTGCAGGCTTTTCGCCTCCCGCTCTTACGCCACTGAAATACTCCGATTTTATCAGATTTAACGCCGTTTACCCATGGTTTTGTTACGCCATTGTTATACGAGTTTTTTTACTTCTCATGAAAAAACCTGATAACTCATTGCATAATTGAGTATTGCGCTTGTATGCATAATACCTGTGCCACCTCTACATTCTTTTTGTTCAGGTTTCTGGCATTTTTTCGGTGCCAAATGGCTATAAACATCACAGGAGGGTAGGGGAGTAGTTGCTTTTGATTTATCAATAGTAATGCCTGACATAGCCATAAGCCTTGTCAAACAACTCCTGATCTTTGATCTGGTATTTCACGTAAATCACATTGCGGAGCGCCCGTTGCACTTCACGCTCTCCGACTTTTGTGCTTTGCCATCCGGGGAAACGAACCAGACGGACAATTTCGTCGATGTCGGTCACGATTCGCTCAACGTCAATTGGTATCGTTATATTTTTCACTTCAGCCAAGAGTTCGGTCAAGGCTGCTTTTGCCTTGCTCTTCTCATTGGTGTTTATGGCCCAAGCAATGCGGCAGGAATAACGGCAATCCCGTCCGGGCGGCGATAAGCCTGCAGTCCGGTATGAATCACAAGCGAGTCCAGTAAATCATCGCCGATTTGCTCGCGCAGCCACAAAAGATGTTGGACATCTCCATCATCAACGGTGCCACTCAGTTTCACCTCAATGGCAATTACTCGTTGATCTCCCCGCTCCACAATCAGATCAACCTCCTGGCGACCACCCTGAAGGCGCAGGTGGCTGACATGAGCTTCGGCGGACTGGGCAAAGACCCGAATTCCAAGGGTAACCAATGACTCGAACAGGTGCCCCAGCAGTGCTCCGTCGCGTGGAATAGTCCGCTTTGGCTCTTCACCGGCTAACAGGGCATCAACATCGAGTCCGAGCATTCGCACAGCAAGTGCCGGATCGGCCAGATGGTGCTTGGACGACTGGGCCAGGCGATTCAAACGGTTTCGGGATGGTAACCATGCAGGAAGCGGATCAACGATCCAAAGTCGTTCAAGGATTTCTCGATACGGTTGTGTCGTTGTTTTGGAGGGTTTCTCGCCCTGCCCGCCGGTCGCGGCATCGCGAATAGTCTCCAGCGAAGCCGTTGTCGCTGTCGATGCCGCATAGGCCGCAAGCCAGCGGCGCAATATCTCCGGTCGCCGAACCATGTATCCCTGTTCAGGAAAGTCGGTATCAATAATGCGGCGCAGGTAACCGTCCAGTTGTAAGCGAAGCGCACGTCCGGTCAGTGGCCGTATACCCGGAAAGCCGGAGTGGACGATTTCGCGAACATAATCTGCCAGGGTCACATCGGTTTTGCCAGCAACATCAGGCTTCTCCCCCCTGAGAAGTCTATGCAGGCTGACAGTTGGAATGCCTACACCCCGTTCTGCAAGCGACATGGGCCTCATCCTCAGGGTAACGATTCGTCCAGCTCCCGAGTGGGTCGGTGGCGTAGCTGGCCCGGCAGATCCGGTCAGCAGGAAATGCCCCGGCGCTTGATCGCGGTCAACAGCCCGTCGCACTGAATCCCATACAGATGGTACTTGCTGCCACTCATCAAGAAGCATCGGCGATTCCTGGGTTAAGAGCAGTGCCATGTCCGCTTCGGCGATGGCACGCTGGGCTGGTTCATCAAGCCGACATACGGTTTGACATCGCCCCTCAGCAGTAGCCGTTTTCCCGACACCCTTGGCTCCCTCCAGTGCGATGGCAGGGAGCATCGTCATCAGTTCGTCGAGTTCGTCATCTACCACCCTTCTCTGATACGTATGCATTTATTTTCTGTTGTTTTATGCTCACATTATATGTCGCTACACTACCATACCGCCATACTGTACACTACCATTTCGCCATAATATACAATCCCGTTCCGCCATCACCAACATCAGCAAAAAAGTAAATCACAGTGGGCTCCCTCGATTCGAGCAGACTTTCCAGCACATCGGCATCCATTACCAGCGTATCGAGATCGTCACGAAGCGTTTGCAGATACACATTCCCCGGGAACCAGTTCAATCATTTTGGCTCCAAGGGCGTGCCAGAGCAGTTTGCCATTCCCGCTCGGCGGCTTTACCGATTCATACACCTGAGTCAGCCACTTGTAATCGGCTTCATAAGCTTCGAGAGCGTGGTCGGGCGACAAGGCTTCCCAAAGTCTGGAGAGTACCGAGTATTCAGCCGCAAATTTGTCGCGAGTGTTGTTGTCAGGCAGGCAATCCTGAGCGGCAATCAACCCTTCATAACCACCAACGGAGCGGTCTACTCCGGGAAAAAACAGCAGGCATTTTTCTACCCGTGCCGGCAGCTCTTTTTTCAGCTCATCCAGCTTGGTGATAACCCGCAGCACTGCTTTGTCATCAAAATCGAGCGCTGTTGCAACGTCATCAAAAATGCCGATGTTTTGAAAAACGCCGCTAATGCGTGGTTAGAAAAAATCTTATGCGGATATATTTCCCTGAAGTGCTGCTTTGACATTCATCGAATGCGCTAATTGTATTAAGTAACGAATTGTGTTGCTTTATTCGATTGAATCATGTAATTACCGGTATGTTTATTTCGGACTACATTGACGCTTTGCTAGCCAAAGGCGTCTTCGGTTTCAGTGGCGCTGAAGCTTCTGACGCGATTGGATCAGGCGTTATCGCTACCCGTGCGGCCCTGCGTCGTCTGCGGCATAAGGGTGAAGTTGCCATGCCGTATCGGGGATTTTATGTTATCGTTCCCCCGGAGTACCGGCAGATGGGATGCCTGCCCGCAAACCAGTTTATTCCGTTACTGATGGATTACCTGAAAGAGCCCTATTATGCAGGCATGCTTACCGCTGCCGAACATTACGGCGCGGCTCATCAACGTCCTCAGGCTTTTCAGGTTCTCCTGCAACATGCTCGACCGGATATCATTTGTGGGTATGTGAGGATTGATTTCATCATACGTAAGAATGCAGCGTTCATGCCCACTCAGGATTTTAAGACGCCGCGCGGTTATGTAAAGGTCTCGACTCCTGAGGTTACAGCCTTTGATCTAACGGGGTATCCGCATCATGCAGGGGGTCTGGACAATACGGCAACTGTTTTATCTGAACTTGCAGAATCTCTTGACGGCGGGAAGTTGGCTGAAATAGCAGCACTCTCACCCATAGCGTGGTCTCAGCGATTGGGTTACTTGCTGGATTTGATTGGTGAAGCCGGCTTAGCCGAAGGATTGGCTGAATATGTTGCAGGTCGCAATCCTGTGCCGACACCGCTCTCGCCGTCACAACCTTACAGTGGTGTTCGAAAGGTGGCCCGCTGGAGGCTGCTGCCAAATGAAAAGGTAGAACCGGAAATATGATACCTCTTGACGATTCCTGTCGCAGGTTTATCAGTGCCTTTGCCTGGAGTCAGCCTTTGATGATCGTAATCATCCAGCTGCTCAAGTGCATAGGCATAGTTGGTGACTACCAGCAGCAGCGCTGTGGCTTCATCGGAAGTGACATCATAGCGTTCCAGAATATTTCGGGCAATTGTCAGCGATTGTTGTAACTCCTTCAACCTTTTTTTATTAGCTGTATACCCCCATGTGGTTTCGCAGCACGTCCGTTGTCCAGATACGGAACTGGGTACCCTGCTTTGAGTTTACACGGTATCCAACTGAAATGATTGCATCAAGGTTGAAATATTCAATTTGTCGCTCAATCTGACGTCCACCTTTTTTTTGAACTGTTGTAAAAAATGCAACAGTTGTTTTACGACCCAGTTCACAGCTGTCATAAATATTGCGTAAGTGTTTGGATAAAAAAGATTTATCTCGTCCAAACAAGTCTGAAAGCTGGTTAAGGCTTAACAGAGGATCATCATGGATAAACTGACCTACAAACCGGTTTCTCACGATCATGAAGAGTTTCTTCGTGAAGCAAAAAAAGATGAGGAGTTCCGGAATGAATATGAAGCTTTGGCTCCTGCCTATATACCCTTATCAGGGAACAGCTTCTTGCACGTCAGCACTCGGGGTTGACTCAGGAGTCGATTGCCCAAAAAATCGGCACTGCAAAGAGCGCGGTATCCCGTCTGGAATCCGCAGTTAAACATATTCCCTCCATAACCACCCTCAGGAAATATGCGGAGGCTGTTGGTTGCGAGCTTGAGATAAAACTTGTTTCCTAACAAACAGGATTAGAGCACCGTTTGATCCATGAATAATCATTTCGACGAACGTTTTGAGTCTATAAGGGCACTTGCTGGAGAGATGCAAAGGCTGGCGGGGCTCGCCCTGCAGCAATACACCCCAGTTGTTGACGAAATTATTGGCAGTAACAGCGAGGATGTTCATTACATCGAGCATACCCTCGACCGCATGCTCGATTTTTGTTTCTTCGAACCGATGGTTCAGCTTTTTCGCAGACTTTGCTGCTATTTTTACGACATCGATCCAAACGCAACGGCGAGCTACGTGTACACCTACCGGGAGATGTGGGATTCTGAAGAGCTTAAAGAGTCTCCACCACGGTAACTTCAAGCAGTTGTTGCGAATTTTGCAACAAGTTCAGAAATATCGGTAAAGCTTGAAGTCAGTATCCAACAAGTGAGAGAAGGGATGGTATTCATTCTATTCAGTTGCGGTTCTGAACGAAGTATCCCTGCAACTCTTACTGTCTTCAATCAAAACAATTACATGAGGCAGGATCGAGAGTTCAGAAGGCAGCCGATTACATCCTTGGCCATCACAACAAAGACCCCGGTTGATCCGGTGCTTTTGTTTCCAGGTAAGCATGCTGCCATGATAGTATGATTGATTGTTTGTTTGCCTGTCATCATGCGGACATTGTCACCATGTTATTATGTCCTCATGATGAGGCCCATGTTTAGTGAGAACCGGTACCCAAGTCAGAAAGGTTGAGCAACTGGTACTGCTTGAGGGATTTTTCGAATGCGTTGCAGGTCTTCATCTGGTCAATCACCCGATCCAGGTCGGTGTAGTCGAACGCGGCGGTCCATTGCTGGATTTTCTGCATGGCGGAAATGAATGGTTCTGGTTTTCCATGCCGTGTAAGCACGCGCAGGCAGTCCAGATATTCCTCTCTGAATAATGTTGGTACAATTATTCTGCATGCATTGACAACAGACAATTCAGCGTTCATGACGAGGCGTGCCAGTCGGCCATTTCCATCAATGAATGGATGTACTTCCGAGACGATGAACATTGCAAGCAACGCCCTCGCCATGCCGGGTTGAACCGATGGCAACAGCTTGCTTCCCTCAATCATTGTTCCGCGTACGTTTCTCGGTGAAACGAACGTCGTGTTTCCTGCAAAATTCTCACGGTCTTTGAAATCACCGGGAGCCGCTTCCGGCCGTTCTTTCATCAGATCCAGATGGCGTTGCCGCAACTGATGCAAGACAGCTTCTCCTGGTGCCATCGACTGGTTTGACCACCCGGGATCAATGGCCTGCCTGAATACACCGAGAATGTCGTGAGAGTCTTTCGGGCGTTGGTCGATAATTTTCCCTTCAAGTACAATTCGCCGTGCTTCAGAGACATCGAATTCCGTTCCCTCGATAAAGTTGCTGAAATAGGACTCCAGAAACGCAAAATTGAAGCGCGCACTTCCGGTTGTGGCTGGTGACGGTTTTTGCATGAGAGGCATTGCTCGCAATGTGGCGGCCAACGTTTCAAAAAGGGCCAAACGCCGAGCGTCAAAAGGTGTACCTGCGGCCAGTGCCTGACCTGCTGCAGTGGCGAGTTGGGCACTTTTTGTTCCGAGAATGCTTCCGATGAGGTCATGCAACACGCTGAATTCCTTCTCAAACTTCAGGGTGGCAGCAATAGTGCGAGCTTCATCCCTGATGCGGTTGAGAGCCTCAGGGCCTCTCGATTCGTAAAAACTGATCAGCCGTTCTTCGACGGCAACACGCCCCATGGCTTTTCTGATCGCTCCACGACTCTGGGTGAGGTTTTCCATCAGCATGCGTGCTTGAGAGGGAAAAAATATGTTTCGTCCGGACATTGGCTGGTCACCTTGAACGTTACCGTGTCCCTTGACCAGAACGACTTGTAATCCTGGTAAATCGACAACCCTTTTGTAGCTGTAGCTGAGGTGCATCACGCCATCGACAGGCATACCTCCACTGAAGGCACTTCGATAGCCGATTACCGCACCAGGGAAAAGAGCAGCGAGGACTCGTATTCTGTGCAAAGCAATAATTGCCGGCCACTCCTTTTCTGGGCTGGCGCTGAGAACGCCAGAGACAATCCGCTTAAACAACCCGGTTTTCAGGTGCCGTTGTGCAGCTCTTATCTCAGCATCATTGAGTTCTGCATAAAGGATCAGAGAGTCATCGACTGTCGTGTTTTTTAGCGATGTCTTCATGATTTCGGTCGGATTGTCGCGTTATTCATCCTAATGCATCGAGTTTGTCGCAAATATCAACCTAACCAAATCCTTGAGAAAAGGCAAATGTGTCGAAATAATTCGGGGTATTTAGGGGACGTACATGACTATGTGTATTTAATTCTTGAAAACAGTACATTAAAGGGTGAACTGTTGCTATAAGCTCAAGAAAAACAACCAACGCATATAATGCCGAGAGGAGCAAGACTGGATAAACCGGGAACCCTGCATCATGTGATGGTTAGAGGAATCGAGGGAAACCGGATTGTTACAGGTGATGATGACCGTTATTTGTTCTTGTCCCGTATGGGTATTGTTGCCGCAGCAACAAAGTCTTGTTCGTCTCTGTCATGGGAGTGTTTGCCAAAGCAGGAATAAGCTCGCTCGGCGGTACGCTGGTTCCTCGTGAACCGCTTGAAGTTCTTACAGAGGAAATACTCAGGCTCATATCGATACACAACCGGGTCAAGAGCAAAGTGACTATGCCTCCGCAACGAGCACTCAGGTTCCTGTGCAGGCAACCCGCAATATAGGTCGTCGAATCAGGCGGAAGGTTTTACCGTTTACACAATAATCCTACCGTTGCATTGCAAAGCACGAAAAAAAGAGGCGGGTTGCTCACTTTCGCAGAATCTCGTACACCTTATCGTTTTCTGGTATTCGACATGCCGAAGCCATCAGGCAAAACTTTGAGCAACGCGGTACAGAGCTCCTTCACCCGGTGTCAGCCTTTTCGATTGAGTTTATTGAAGAAAAGCAGGTGCAATGGAATGCATTCAGCAATCGTATTGGTCTTGTTCATAAATTGTTTTTGAACCAGTGACTTTTTCGGGTGTTGTTCTATGTTTTTTATTGTACCAGGAAAACCATATTTTGCATAGATAATCGAATATTCGTCGATTATCTATGCAAAATAATGACCTCATGCAACTCGAAAAGAAGCTCAGCTCACTGGGTGGAGTGCCTCTGACGCACGGAGCACTTGTCTCCATGCTCAAAGAGTACAGGTCTCCGAACGATAAAATTGTCCGGTTGATAGATGAAGGGTGGCTTGTACCCATCAAGAAAGGGCTTTATGCCGTTTCACCTGAACGGACAACGATTCCCATTTCCACACCGCTGCTGGCAAATCTCCTCTATGGGCCATCCTATGTTTCGATGGATTATGCGCTGTACCATTACGGGATTATTCCCGAGCGAGTGGTTGAGGTGACTTCAATGACCACCAGGCGTGGGAAGGTGTACGATATTCCGATAGGCCGGTTTTCCTATACGCATTCTCCTCTTGATTTTTATCCAGTCGGAATTGATCGTGTCGAGAATACCGATAAAACAGGTTTTTTGATGGCCTCTCCAGCGAAGGCCTTGTGTGACAAGCTTGTGTTTACCCGGAACCTGAATATCGCATCACAACGTGCATTGCAGGAACTGCTGATGGATGACCTGCGCCTCGATGAAGAGAGTATCACCCGCTTTGACCCGAAGGTGATAGAGGCTTGTATCATGCTTGGAATGAAAGAAAGAATGCTGCGGGCATTGCTGGAGCTTGTCCACTCGATGAAAGGAGATGTGAAATGAGTGTGCTCGGCCAGATGCTTGAGAAATATGATACGACCACAGTCGAAGGGAGAGTCAATGGACTGAGGGAGGTGATGCAGGAGGTTGCACTTGCCGGTTTGTATCGTGGCGGATTTTTTGACCGGGCAGCTTTTTACGGAGGCACCTGTCTCAGGATATTTTATGGGTTGCCAAGGTTTTCAGAGGATCTTGATTTTTCATTGCTGACGTCTGACGCCGATTTTTCTCTGGAGCCGTATTTCAGGGCAGTCATGGCTGAATTTCTCTCACTGGGTCTTAATGTTGAGATTTCGTCGAAAAAGAAAACAGTCCGGACAGGGATAGAGTCGGCGTTTTTGAAGAGCGACACGCGTTTGTTCAGTCTTGCCGTGCACGGAGAAAAAACGGTTAAAATCAAGTTTGAGGTTGATACGCTTCCACCATTGGGATTTTCAACAGAAGAAAAACTCCTGCTTGAGCCATTCTCATTTTATGTCAAGTGTTTTGGTTTGCCTGATTTGTTTGCAGGAAAAATGCATGCATTGTTGTTCAGAAACTGGAAGAGCCGTGTAAAAGGGCGGGACTGGTACGATTTCGAATGGTATGTCAGGAAAGGTGTTCAGCTTAATTTATCCCATTTTGTCAGTCGAGCTCAACAGAGTGGTCATTTGATGGAGTCTCAGCTCTCTGAACAGGATTTTCGCCGGCAGTTGAAAGAGAGAATCGACTCCCTCGATGTGACATTGGCCAAGAGCGATGTATCGAGGTTTGTGGGTAATGCTGACAGCCTGAAAATCTGGTCACGTGAATATTTCCATCAGTTGGCAGAGCGGATAATCATTTGCAGAGGTTGATGGCAGACGCGGGAATAGGGATAAAAAAAACAAAAATCGATCAGGATTGATGATGAGAGAAGTAATTGTTTTTTATTTTTATTTATAGATTTTGATAAAAAATCTGCGATGCGGATGCGACATGAAAATTTATTTATCCCTGTAACTCTTATTATATCAATAGCATATAGCTTCAGTATGTTTTTGGCTTCTTTAGCCCTCACAAGGCGTTTGGGGTTCCAAAAATCCTGCTATATGATTTTGGAAAGTGGGTATTATCTGCATCATAAAAGCCCTGCTATACTTTATTCTTTTGATTACTATAAAGAGAAGTCAATGGTTAATTATTGCATCATCGTACCATGAAATCTCGTTTAAGCATCAGAGACCGGATTACCCTGTCCGTTACCATGAGGCGAGGTGAAATTGTCTTACGCTCTGATTTTGAGCAAATGGGGAGCCAGAGCCAGATCAGCCGGATCTTCAGTGATTTTGTCAAAGAGGGGTGTCTCGTTCGTCTCGGGCATGGAGTGTTTGCCAAAGCAAGAATCAGCTCGCTCAACGGCAAGCAGGTTCCTCGTGAATCGCTTGAAGTTCTTGCAGAGGAAGCACTCAGGCGTCTTCATATCAATGCACAACCGGGTCAGGCACAACGTGACTATGCTTCCGCAAAGAGCACTCATGTTCCGGTGCAGTCAACCTTCAATACGGGTTGTCGTCGAATCAGCCGCAAGTTAATACTCGGTAACCGTACCATTCGGTATGAAAACAATTACAGCGCGAGATCGTGATCTTATTCTTGATGTGCCGGGCGGTGCTATGATGTGCAGCGAATTTTTGATATGTTTCGTGTATTGTTACTAAACATGCTTGCGTATACAGGCAAGGCTTGAATTGAAGCAAAGAAAAAGGAGAACCATGGTGGTTCAACAAATTACGCTTGATATTCCTGAAAAGATACTGCTTGCTGAAAAGACTGATGCACTTGTTTTCGGAAGGGAATTGAGGGTGCTTGCGGCAGTCAAGCTGTTTGAGATGGGGAGGTTATCATCCTGTCGTGCCTCAGAGCTTGCCGGAATGAGCCGGGTTGAATTTTTACTCAGTCTCAATCGCTATAATGTATTTCCCCTGGCATCTGAATTACAAGATTTAGAGTGCGACCATGCTTCAAGCCATTAGCCATATCTCTCCGTTTCTCGCTTGCTTTAGAAAATTCGCATTGTAATTGTTTTGCTTGATGATATGCTTGCCCGTTGAACTGCTTATGCTGAATGGAAAAAGACAACCGCCTTATCTATCAAGTCAATGTTTCAGGATCTTCAGGGGCAGTATGAGTTTTCATGGTCGGAGCAATAAGTTAGACTATGATATAACGTGCTGAACGGCCAGAATGGCATAAATCTGAGGCAACACCTCATCATCATCAAGGGGCAGGATCTTACGGCTCAGATTCTGCGCATTGCACGGGATGGGGCGCGCTTGGTCGTGACATATAAAAACGGGAAATCCTACAGATATCTCGGGACCAACGTAGAGTGGCTTTCAAGTCCGGTTCACGTACCTGTTTTGCATAGTCGGGTGCTCGTTGCCGGGGATTTGCTCTCCGAGGTCGTGGAGGTATTGCGTTTCGACAAATGGGTGAAAGTCTTTCAGAAGAATGGAGGGAGCCGTTGCTGTCGGTTTTCAGAGCTTTCTGTACAGCCGATGAACCTGTCCAATGGGCGCAATCCCGATGTGCTCGGCTATTTTCGTGAACTTGCAGAAACTGATATTCTGAGGACGAGTGACGACAAGTCGCTGATGGCGATGAAATATCGTCATATGAACACCGTGTCGGGCAGTAGTATTCTCTCCGGCTTTCTGAATGCCAGCTTTCCGGAAACAGCAAGAGATGCTGTGCCGAACCTCATTTTCCCGTTCGGATGCAATATGAGCCAGAAAATGGCCATAAAGCAGGCAATTCAGAATCCAGTATCCATAGTTCAGGGCCCGCCTGGCACCGGCAAGACACAAACCATCCTGAACCTGATCGCCAATATGCTGCTTCTTGACAAGCAGGTGGCCGTGGTTTCCAACAACAATTCGGCTACGGCCAATGTGCTGGAAAAGCTTCAGAAATATGAGCTGGATTTTGTAGCGGCATTTCTCGGAAGCAACCAGAACAAAGAGACGTTCATTCAGGGGCAGACATCCGAAACGCTCGCGCTTTCTATACTTGAGCCGAAAGAGGAGGCGGCGGTACTTAAGGAGATTTTGTCCCTGAATAACGAGCTTGATGATGCATTTGTAAAGAAGAACGAACTGGTCGCACTCATTCAGGAGATCGATGCGTTGCGGCTTGAAATGGATCACTTTGCTCAGTATGAGGAGGAGACGAGAGGTCATGATCTGAATATGGATGCGCGACCATTTCGCCCCAAGTCAACAGCCAGGAAATTGTTGAAGGTCTGGCAGGCTTGTGAGGAGAAGGCGGCTTTAAATAATAAATCGGGCGTATCCAAGCCTTCAGGTTATCTCGGAGGTATTCTGGAGCAGATCGCTCTTCTGTTCCGGTTTGGCATGGCAGGCAGAGCCCTGTTCGGGCTCAACATTGGGGATCGAATTCTCAGGCTACAAAAGGCTTATTACCTGCGTAAGATCGCTGATATGGAAGTCCGGCGTAAAGCGCTTGAAGACACCCTTGCCGGCTTCCGTTTCGACCAGCGGCTGGAGCGGCTGACTTCGCTGTCGTTAGAGTTGCTGAGGCATCGTCTTGCTGGGCACTACAATAACCGCGAGCGAAAAAGGTTTACTATCGATGATCTCTGGCGGCGCCCGGAAGATTTCCTCAATGAGTATCCGGTTATTCTTAGCACAACCTTTTCTGTCATTACATCGCTCAAGTCCGGTTATGTCTTCGATTGTGTCATTGTGGATGAAGCCAGTCAGGTCGACTTGCTCAGCGGTGCTCTTGCGATGGCGTGTGCAAAAAAGCTTGTTATTGTCGGGGATCCCATGCAGTTACCCAATGTCTTGACTGATCAGGATCAAAAGAGAGTCCAGGAGATCGCTGTACAGTACGATCTTCCGGACCATGTGAGGTATGATTGGCACAACATGCTTTCTGCCGTGCGCATGGCTTTTCCTGACTTGCCCGAAACGTTGCTGCGAGAGCATTATCGGTGCCATCCGAAGATCATTCAGTTTTGCAACCAAAAGTTCTATGGAGGCGAACTCCTTATCATGACACCTGACCATGGGGAACCTGACGTTCTTCGTGCATATACGACTGTAGCGGGACATCATGCTCGCGGTACATTCAATCAACGCCAGATCGATGAAATTACACAGACGGTATTGCCTGAGCTGGGTGAGGTCAATTCGGCCGACATCGGTATTGTTTCGCCCTACAGGATACAGGCGACCCGGATACGATCATCTTTAGGTTCTGAGGAGATTGAAGTTGACACGGTGCACAAGTATCAGGGACGGGAAAAGCGGGTTATCATCATTACGACTGTAGCGAATGAAGCCAATGAATTTGTCGATAACCCGAATCTGCTGAACGTAGCCGTATCCCGTGCACAGGAAAAGCTCCGGCTGGTTGTTTCCAAAGAGATGGCGGAAGGCTATGGTAATGTGGCGGATCTTATCCGTTACATCCGCTACAACAATTGCGACGTGGTTCCCAGCGGTGTTCGTTCTGTCTTTGACCTCCTCTATCGTGACTACGCAGCTGTGCGAAAGCAGGTATTGAAAAAGCGGAAAAGGATTTCGCAATATGATTCCGAGAACCTTGCAAACGGCGAAATAGAGGCGGTGCTTCAGGAGAGGGCTTATCAGGGGTTAGGATTTGTCTTTCAGTTTCCTTTGTCGATGCTCATTCGGGACACGGCGAATCTGACTCCTGAAGAGGATGCCTATGCTAAACATCCTTGGAGTCATACCGATTTTGTGATTTATCGCAAAATCGATAAAAGCCCGGTGCTTGTCATTGAGGTTGATGGATACGCATTCCATCGTAAAGGGACTCGCCAAGCTGAACGTGATGTTCTGAAAGACGCTGTTTTGGCCAAATGCGGACTGCCGTTGCTGCGCCTGTCAACAGTTGGTAGCAATGAGCGGAAAAGGATCATGAATAAGCTGGATAAAGCTGTTGTATAGGTCAGCATGGGGCCGAGTTTTGGATGCTCCTCAGGTCATAGGGCAATTAAGCAATAATTGGTGGGATTGGTTTCTGAATCGATAAGCGGCCGCTTTCTGAGATAGTGGCGAAGGGGACAGAAAGGCCCCTATTGTTAGGCTTTGCTGTGTTGTAAAGGCGGGGCATATGTATTTATGCCTCTTACTCATAAAATCAGGCTGTTAGTGGGAATTTAGGGGACGTTCAGTAAGCGCCGATTAAAACCGGCAAAGAGTAGAGAATGAAAGTTTCTTACATGAAAGGCATAGCCCCACCCATCATGACCCCGAGTCATGCCTCGATGACCAGCAATGGCATGGGAAAGCGTTGACAGGGGAAACCACAGGCGCTGTATTGAGTTCCGAAATCACCACAATTCGTAGGCAGACCCTATTGAACGAAGGGGAATGCGACATTAACCATACTGTTATGGCAAGGTATGGTTGGCTACGGCGGAATCAGAGGCCA
>Ga0364858_10136_pt2 | contig 16623 bp, 15 predicted proteins | sample SorcelAu500001C7_2_FD_206914 | JGI IMG/M metagenome (GOLD analysis project Ga0364858, IMG submission 206914) | Enriched cells from Trout Bog Lake Hypolimnion, Wisconsin, USA - BchlTB.Aug20.5000.01 .C7 | ecosystem: Environmental > Aquatic > Freshwater > Lake > Hypolimnion/Profundal zone | place... | reverse complement strand
ACGTAAGTGATGTCGCCGCGCTCTTCAGAATCCGCGTCGAACGGCGCGTAAATCACTTCCACCGGATAAAGCCGGCCGGAAACTTCGATGATCGGCGCATCATTAAAAGCTTTGGAAAAAGTCTGCGTGTCAATCGTCGCCGAGGTGATGATGAGTTTGAGATCATTCCGCTTGGCGAGCAGCGTCTTCAAGTAGCCGAGCAGAAAATCAATGTTCAAACTACGTTCATGCGCTTCGTCAATGATGATGCAGTTGTATTCCGACAACAGCGGGTCGCCCTGCGTCTCGGCCAGCAGGATGCCATCGGTCATCAACTTGATGTAGCTGCGGTCGCTGCTGCGGTCGTCGAAGCGGATCGTGCAGCCAACTTCGCGGCCCCAGTTCACATTCAATTCTTCCGCGATGCGCCGGGAAATGGAAAGCGCGGCCACGCGACGCGGCTGCGTGCAACCAATTTTCGCCTCAATGCCCAAACCCGCTTCGAGACACATCTTGGGAATCTGCGTCGTTTTGCCCGAGCCGGTTTCGCCGGCGATGACGACGACTTGATTCGCGCGGATAGCATTGACGATGTCGTCTTTCCGTGCGGTGATCGGCAAGTCCGGCGGATAAACTATTTTCGGAACATTCGCCTGCCGCTCTTCACGCAAGGCAATGGAAGCGAGCAGTTGCTCGTGGATGCGGTTGAGCAATTTCTCGTGCGTCTGCGGATGATGTTGATCACGCAAAAGCCGGACCATCCGGCCCCCGAGCCGCACCCAGTCGGGCAACATGGCTTGGGGCAGGAGCTGGCGGATTTCTTCGACGCGGACGTCTTTCATTCGGACCGCGCAGTGTAGCGCACCCGCCAGAGTGTGCAAACCAGTTGTGTTCCTCACGGCATTTTGAATGTTGCCGGGCGGTTCTCTGTCATTCTGATGCTTCCGCCAGCTCGCGTTGCATGTTTTTGCACTTTCACCGGCGCGGGAAGCTTCTACACTGTGCCCATGAACGTATTCGTCACCGGCGGTGCCGGTTATATCGGGTCCGTATGCACGGAGGAGCTCCTCAATGCCGGACATCAGGTCACTGTTTATGACAACCTCACGGAGGGCCATCGCTCGGCGGTGGATCCGCGGGCCCAGTTTATTTTGGCCAAGCCAGAAGAGGAAGGGAATATTCTCGCCGCCGTCAAGTCCGTCATGCCGGACGCCATCCTGCATTTCGCCGCGTTCGCACTCGTTGGCGAATCGATGACCAATCCGAAGAAATATTTTCACAACAACTTTGTCAACGCCCTGAAGCTAGCCGACGCGGCCGTGGAATGTGGGGTGAAGAAATTCGTCTTCAGCTCCACCTGCGCCACCTATGGCCCGCCGGATCGGGTACCGATGACGGAAGATTTGCCGCAGCGCCCGATTAATCCCTACGGCGAATCCAAGCTGATGTTTGAAAAAGCCCTGCTCTGGTATCAACAAATCTACGGGCTGGAATTCATTGCCTTCCGCTATTTCAATGCCGCCGGTGCCAGTGAGAAATTTGGGGAGCATCACCGCATCGAAACTCATTTGATTCCGAATGTGTTGTTTGTAGCGCTCGGCCAAAAGTCGCATCTGGAAATTTACGGCACGGATTACCCCACACCCGATGGCACCTGCATCCGCGATTACATCCACATCAAGGATCTAGCTCAGGCGCATATTCTGGGCTTGCAGCCGGGCAAAAGCGGGTTCTTTAACTTGGGCAATGGCGATGGCTATTCCGTGAAGGAAGTCATCCAGATGTGCGAGAAAATCACCGGCAAGAAAATTCCGGCGATTGAAAAACCTCGGCGGGCGGGCGATCCGCCAAAGCTTGTCGCCGCCGCCCACAAGGCTTATACTGAGCTGGGCTGGAAACCACAATATCCCAAACTGGAAGATATTGTGAAGACCGCTTGGGCTTGGCACCAGAAGCACCCGACCGGTTACGCCGATTAACGGATAACCTGATTTGACTTATGAGAACCATCCTATATGTCGAGGACGATGCGCTATTAGCCCACGTTTATGGCTCGGCTTTGTCAGGAGCCGGTTTTCAAGTTGAAGTGGCAGAAGATGGTGTGGACGCCTCCAAGCGGCTGTTCAAGGCCAAGCCGGATCTCGTGGTGTTGGACCTCATGATTCCCAAGCTGGCGGGAGTGGATGTGATTAAATTCATCCGCTCCAAGCCCACGCTGAAAGATATTCCGGTGATCGTGGTTTCCGATGCGAGCATTGCCGATCAAGGCGTGGCGGCGACGATGCTGGGGGTGCAACGCGTTTTTTTAAAAGCCAATTGCAGTCCTGCTATTTTGATTGATGCGATTAATGAACTGCTGGGCTGGGAAACGCCCAGCGGCTCCCAGCCTGCGGGTTGATACCAGTAAGCTCCGGGATTCAGTCCTCATATGGTGTTGTTGATTCGGGTCCGTCCAACAGCGGGCAAATGCGACTTAACCAATCACCGCAAAAACATTTCCGCAGCCGCGTCGGCAAAGCGCAAACCTTGATGCGTCAGATGGAAACGGTTGTCGGTGATTTTGGCCCAGCCGCGCTGGATCAAATCGGCCATCTCCGCGCTCCAGTTGGCCCGCAAGTCATAGCCGGTCACCTTTTGGAAATCAGCCATTGGCCAGCCGGCATTCAGGCGCAGGCCAAAGGCGGCGATTTCCCCGGCGCGGCGAAGCGGTGATAATTCCTCGCTGGATTCGATGGCGCGTTTGCCCTTCTCCAATTGTTCGCAGTAAAGCTGGGTGTTCGCCCAGTTTTTTGTTCGCACGCCCTGCACATAACCCGTGGCGCTGGGGCCAAGCCCGTGGAATTGTCCGCCGCGCCAGTAGTTCACGTTATGCTTGCAGGCCAGGGATGGAATGGGTTGTTGGCTCAATGGATTAATGGATGTTTCAGGGCCGGATCGAGGAGCGCGGGCGAAGTTGGCAATTTCATACTGGCGGAATCCGGCGTTGGTCGCCGCCCCAATCAATTCTTCATACATCTCGCAAGCGAGGTTTTCATCCACGCTAAATTCCTTGGCTTGGAGCTGTTCAAACAGCGGGGTGTCATCCTCATAAATCACTTCGTAGCTGGACAAATGTTCGCTTTGCATCGCGGCGGCTTCATGCAAGGTTTCACGCCAGATAGCCATTGTCTGCGTGGGGATGGCAAACATCAGATCTAGGTTCAAGTTGTCAAAACCGGCGTGGCGCAGGATGTCAAACGATTTAAACACTTGCTCGCGCGAGTGAATGCGGCCGAGGCGATCCAGCAGCTTTTCATCCAGCGACTGCACGCCCATCGAAATGCGGTTGATGCCAAAATCGCGAAACAACTTGGCCTTGTCGGCGGACACGGTGGCGGGATTGCATTCAATGGAAAATTCTTCGGCTCCAAGCAAATTGAGTTTTTCCATCGCCCGCAGGATGGTTTCCCACTGGCGCAAGTTCAAGATGGACGGGGTGCCGCCGCCGAAGAAAATAGTCATGGGTTTCAGTTCGCGGGCCGTGATTTCCAGTTCCAGGACGAGCGCGGCAACATAGCGGTTCACGAGCTCGCCCGAGGAAGCCTCGGAATAAAAGGCGCAATACGCACATTTCTGCGCGCAGAAAGGCACATGAATATAAAGACTCGTGACTGGAGCGGAAGCCATTGACAACATGGCCGCAGTCTAGCGAAACCTCCGGCTGACTAAACGAAAATCCAGCGTTTGCGAGGAGCGCCGCGTGCTACGTTTTCGGCTTCAGCCTGGCCAATTCTTCCGGGGTGGCCGGTTTTAAACGGATTGCCGCTCCGCCGCCCGCTGCCAGCGGTAACGAGAGCGTGGTAGCGTGGGTGACGAGTTGCTGCTCAAGCTTGTAGGCGATAGGGTTGGTTTTCCAATCGGCATCGTCAGCATCACGATAAATTTGGGCGACATAGGTTTTGCCCTTGGGCAGAAATTTGAGCGGCGCCGCCAGGGTGCGCGGCTTGGCATCGGTCATACTCCCCACATACCAATCCTCGCTGTCGCGTTGTTTTCGGGCCAGAGTCACATACTCGCCAATCGCCCCATTGAGCAGATGTGTCTCTTCCCAATCGGCCGGAACATCCCGAATAAACTGAAACAAATCCGGGTATTTCAGATAATTCTCCGGTAGATCGGCAGCCATCTGCAACGGACTGTAAAAGGTGACGTACATGGCTAGCTGCTTCACCGCCGTGGTGTTTACCCGGTTGTTCTTTTTGTATTGCGGGTAAGTCACTTGAAGAACGCCCGGAGTAAAATCAAATGGTCCGCTCAAAAAACGCGTAAAAACTAAATTCACATCATGGTTCGGCGGATTTCCGCCATCCGAGGCCCAAGCATTATATTCCTGTCCGCGTGCGCCTTCGCGGGACATGAAGTTTGGCCAGGTACGTTGTTCCCCGGTATCTTTGATCGGTTCATGTGCATCCAGCATGATATGATATTTGGCCGCCAGCATGGCGATTTTCCGGTAGTGGCGCACCATGTATTGGCCATCCAGATACTCCGCACCAATTAGCTTTCCATTCGGGTCATAGCGGTTCACGCGCGGTTCCATGCCGACATAGCCCGATTTTACATGGTGAATGCCCAAACGCTCGCACTGGGCAAAGGCGGCTTCCACCTGCGCTTCGTAATTGGTGATGACCGCTCCCGTTTCGTGATGAGAAATAAGATCCACGCCTTTGCCATGTGCATAGCTGGCGAGTCCGGCCAGATCAAATTCAGCGGTGGGTTCCGTGAAACTAAATTCTGCCGCATGCGCCACCCAATCCTTGGCCCAGCCCTTGTTCCAGCCTTCCACCAAAACGCCGTTGAACCCATATTTGCTCGCAAAATCAATGTAATCACGGGTGTTTTGGGTGGTGGCGCCCAAGCCGTCGGAACTGTCCTCGCCAGGCTTGCTGGGATGCCAGGTATATTTGCCCAAGTGCATTCCCCACCAAATGCCAACATATTTACCCGGCTTGATCCACGAGGTATCGGCAATTTGCGAGGGCGAATTGAGATTCAGTGCGGTGGTTGACGTGTGTTCAACAATGTCTGACAACTGATCGCTGATCATGACAAACCGCCACGGCGACACCGAGGGCGCGGACGCCCTGACTCGGACGCTGTCCGACCACGGGGCCAAATCGCATTTCAACGCATGATTGTCTCGGGGCTGAAGCTCCATGGCCGCATAATCAGTCAAGTCAGCTTCGTGAATCACCAAAAACAGTCCGTCATCGGTCTCCAAGGTCAATGGGGTGGTCACCGCTCTGACCGGATCTTTTTTGGGATTGTCGCCCGCCAGCTCATCGCCATGTTCCAGCCGCGTCTGGCGCAACAACTCACTCAACCGGGTTTTGGCATAAAGTTGCTCAGATTGTTGCGGGCGAAAGGCCGGTTGCCACAATGCCGTGTGATCCGCTGCCAAAACAAATTCCGTCAGTTCATCCATGATCTCAAAATCCTTGAGTCCAGGCTGCTCCGGCCATTCGTAACGGAAGGCGATGGCGTCATCAAACACGCGAAACCGGATGCGTAATTGACGCTTCTGATTGCCCGCTAGCTGGAGGGTGACCGCCAGTTCGTTGTAATGGTTGCGCACTTCTTTTTGCTCGCCCCAAGGCTGGGTCCACGTTTCATCCACGGATGATTTCTTGGCGTCCAACAGGGTGAAACCGTTTTTCAGCGCCCCGTCTTTCAACTCAAAACCCAGGGCTGACGAAAGTATTACTGGCCGTTTATTGAAATTCACCGCGTAAGTAGGCACGCCGTCCGTCAAGCTGAAAACGAGATTGATTTTATGCTTTGGGGAAGTCACTTCCCGATCAGTTTTTAGGGTAGTTTCCGGTAAAGCGGCCCACAATCTGGGCTCGGTCAGGGGAGAAAACAACACCGTCAGCACCGCGAAAAAATAAATGCGAATTTTCATAAAATGAATACCAAGGTTCTACTGCCAATTTATTGCCACGCCAACGTTAAAATTTGACGCAATTATTCCGGCGTGGTCGACCACTGCTGCCCATCCAAAGTGGGATTACTGATAAAAGCATCCGATTGCACACTTCCATTGGGCGTGGAAGGCGACGTTTTCAAAGTGGTTCCGGTAGTGAAAACTCCGTAGAACTGGCCCCAAGTGAGGGCGCTGGGAAGCGAGGGTGCCGCGTGTGCATCCACATAAACGACATCCACCCGGTTATTATGTCGGCCATAAGCCGTTTGAAGGCGGGCGTTGTCTGAGCTCGTGGCCGATTGGCTCGGGCCGGAATTACCAGCCCAATACGAATCCAACCAAGCTGATGCCGGCGTGGTGCTGGGATCATTTGAACCGCTGGTGTCAGTCAGGGCAACCACGTCCGATGGTCGCGAAACTGACGACGATTTGAACGGTTTGGCCGTTGCCATATTACCATCAGTGCCCACTGCTCCAAAAACCGCGCAGTTGTTAAAGCCGTAGGAAAGAAACCCGGTAATGCTGGGATCCCAATTTCCCGGCGCACTGGTATAGGTCAGCCCCCGCTTGCGTTTGGGACATACCCAAACGGTGTTGTTAGGCAGATTGTTTACCATCAGCGGAGCTGGCGTGTTCGCCCGCCAAGTGGCTTGATTATAGCCGGCAAACCATTCGCCGCCACAGGCCAGTCCCAGCGAATTTTTATACGGCCCGCCCACCCACCACTGAGGCTGACCATTCAAAGTTGGCATGGGAAAATAATCCGAGTTGTCACCCGCATACATGGTGAAACCTAGAGCAATCTGTTTGGTGTTGCTCAAACAGGCGATCCCGAGGGCCTTGTCCTTGGCCTTGCTTAAGGCTGGCAGTAGCATCGCCGCCAGAATGGCGATTATGGCGATGACGACCAACAACTCGATCAAAGTAAAGCCCGATTTTCCCCAGCCTTCCGGGCCTTCGTTTGCGCGATAATTCAAGGGAAGACTTATTCGTGTGTTTTGGTCGCACAGGTTCCCGTCGGCTGTTTTCTGGTGATTCATAAATAATTTCTAAATAGACAGCCAGTGCCAATCGCCGAAGCTTCAGTGCAGAACTTAAAGCTGACACATTTGGAAACTGGTTATGTGTATCAAACTACCAACGGCAAGCCCATTTTCAACAGTCGCATAAAACGGGGACAGCACTAATTGCTAAACCGCGAGCGGATCGAAAGGCGCCGCTAATTGAGGCCCGAAAGTGGAAAATGACAACTGCCAGAGACGTGCGAGGCATTAACTTGGTCCCAGTCCGGCCAATATTGGGAATTGGGTTAAGCTTGCACCAACGTTCATCCGCTCTGGTTTCGGTCTATTGTTTTTGACCATCAAAAATCTCGCCTCTCGTAGCCGTTTCCGTTAATGCTGATGGCTCATGGACTGGCTCGACACCATTGCCCAATTCTGGCCGCATCTGGCTACGGGATTTGACATCCTCGCCGCCTTGCTCGCTTCCAGCCACGCGTTGCTCCACAAGCGTGACACGCGGGCGGCGACCATTTGGATTGGCGTCATCTGGGGGTTGCCCCTGCTTGGCCCGCTGCTTTATCTCGCGCTGGGCGTCAACCGTATTCGTCGTCACGCCTTGGAACTGGGCGTGCATAAAACGTTCAGCCGGCCGGCCATTCCCGAAAACCTGGGCGAGAGTGAACCCGAAGGCGCGGCGCACCTCAAACACCTCGCCCGCGTGGTGAACAGCGTGGCGCTGCGTCCGCTCACCGCCGGTAATCAGATTCAACCGCTCGTCAATGGCGACCAAGCTTTTCCGGCCATGCTCGCCCTTATTGAAGCGGCCGGCAAGTCCGTTTCCCTTTGCACCTATATTTTTGATAATGATGCCAGCGGTCAGCAATTCGCCGATGCCTTGGGGCGTGCTGTGAGGCGTGGCGTGGCCGTGCGTGTGTTGATTGATGCCGCCGGGGCACGCTACTCATGGCCATCCATTGTCCACACGCTGCGACGTCAGGGCGTGACCACCGCGCGCTTCCTACCCTCGTTGGCACCCTGGCGCGTGGCCACCATCAATCTTCGCAACCACCGCAAACTGCTCATCATTGATGGCCAGACCGCGTTCACCGGCGGCATGAACATCCGCCACGGCAATGTCCTCGCTGATCACCCGAAACATCCCGTCCAAGATTTGCATTTCAGCCTGAGCGGCCCGGCGGTCACGCAATTGCAGGAAGCCTTCGCCAACGACTGGGCCTTCACCACCAACGAAGTGCTCGATGGCGACCGCTGGTTTCCGCAAATTCCGGAAACCGGCACCGTTATTGCCCGCGTCATCACCGACGGCCCGGATGCCGATTTTGAAAATGCCCGCTGGACCCTGCTGGCTGCACTGGCCGAGGCGCAGACATCGGTAAAAATTCTCACCCCGTATTTCCTGCCGGACAACGCGCTCATCACCGCCCTTAACTTGGCCGCCCTGCGCGGCGTGCGGGTGGACATCATCCTGCCCGCCAAAAACAATCTGCCCTTCGTGCAGTGGGCCTCGCAGGCGCTCTGGTGGCAGGCCTTGGAACGCGGCGGCCATCTCTGGCTCACCCCGCCGCCGTTTGATCACTCCAAGCTCATGATCGTGGACGACCATTGGGTGTTGTTCGGCTCCGCCAACTGGGATGCCCGCAGCTTGCGCTTGAATTTTGAATTGAACGTGGAGTGCTACGGCCGCGATTTCGCCCAGCAGATGGGGAAAATCATTGCTGCTAAAATTGCTAGCGCCCGTGAAGTATCCCGCGCGGAAATAGACGGCCGCACCTTACCCGTCAAGCTGCGCGACGCCTTGGCCCGGCTGTTCTCGCCATATCTTTGAAAATCGGCTGGCAACCGTAGCTCCCAACCAGCCTGCTCGTCGAGGACAAGCAGCAGAACGCTGACAATGTTGGAATCTGCTGATTTTAGCTGGTTCTACGCATCGGTCGGTGCCGCCAGCCTATGGATTCGCAGGCCGCGAGTTTCTCGCCGTTCAGGGCACGCGCGCCTTTTCCACCCGCCCGTCGAAATAGAGGGCGTTTTGGCCAGTCAAAATGCCTCGCGCGCCATGATACGGATTAGCGTCGCCAATAATGGGGGTTTCATCGCGGTTGCCAAAGAGAATATTGACAATCACATCGGTATTCGTGGCGGTGGTGGTGCTTTTCGGAGCAGAATAGGAGACGCCATTCAGCCAAAAATTCCACTGGTAGCTGGTTTGCTCTGCCGGGAAGATTTTTTGATCCGCCAGGCACATGAACAGTTGGTTCGTCTTGGGCCCGTTGGGAAACAGAGTGGCCATGATCGGTGGGTAATCCGGCTTCATGCTAGGCAGATAGCCAGCACAATTGGGCAGCCGGTCGTTGTTGTCCTGCACATACGTCGTCAGGGCAATGCCCATCTGGCGCAGGTTGCTGATACAGGCCACGCATTGGGCGCTGGCTTTGCCTTTGGCCAGCGCCGGTAGCAGCAGAGCCGCGAGAATGCCAATGATAGCGATGACTACCAGCAATTCCATCAAGGTGAACGCCCGGCGGGAGCACCGGCTCCGGGGAGGCAATAAATGAGTGTTCATGACAAGGGAATAAAAATGGGAGCAATGGGCTGATGGCGTGGCTATTTTCGGGTTTGCGCAATCGTGGTCAGCAGCTGCCCGATCACCGGGGCAGTCATCCCGCGATAATACACGTCCTGCCGGTCATATTCGGCGGTGGCTTGGCGCAGCCTAGCCTGGCCTTCCGGGCCTTGCAATTGGGCGCTCAAGGCATCCCATTCAACTGGCTTGAGCGAATTGCGATAATTTTCCAACCATTTGGCCATGGCTTGCATATTGGCCCGCCGCTGCGCTTCTGGCGAATGCTGCATCATAAAATGCATGGCCCGGATATGCTCGGGATTGAACATGTTTAGGAACACTTTCTGCCGGTTGGCGGGATCGGTCTGCGGGCCGTAGCGCTCGGCTAGATACTTTTCCAAGCGCGCTGCCGGATCTTTTATGTTCCGCGCGGCGATGCCAGCGCGGACATCCGCCATCATTTCTGGTGGGATTTTCCGGCGCAAGGTCAGCCCAGCCAGCACCACTAACGCCGCCAGCGCGAGGAAGGTGATGCCAATAATACGTCCCCAAGGATGTCTGTTTTTTGTAGTCATGGAAAATATGTTCAGTTCGCCGCCGATGTTTCACTACAGAATCTAACAGAGGCGGGCGCGGTTGGGATGTGCCGGAAGTCACCTTTGCTCTATGGCAGAGGTCAGTACTCAGCATTCCCGCTCAACCCCAATCATTGCCCCGGCTCAAAGCAGGCCCAGTTCGCGGGCGAGCAAGGCGGCTTGTGTGCGATCCAGCACGCCAAGCTTGCCGAAGATATTGCTCAGATGATTTTTCACCGTGCCCTCCGCCAGTTTCAAGGCCACGCCAATTTCCTTGTTGCTTTTGCCTTCGGCGAGTTGTTGCAAGACTTGGCGTTCGCGTTCAGATAAAGGTTCGCAGAGGGCAAGGTGGGGGATTGGTGGGCGGGCTTGGACGAGTCGGTTGAATTCCGCCACGACTTTGGCCGCAATGGACGGTTGTAGAAATGATTCACCGCGCGCGGCAGCCCGAATGGCGTCGCCCAACTTTTCCGGTGAAACGTCTTTTAAAAGATAGCCTGCGGCCCCGGCGTGCAGGGCTGCAAACACTTCTTCGTCATCGTCAAAGGTGGTAAGGACAATCACCTGACATTCGGATTGCGCGGCGCGAATCCGGCGGGTGGCTTCCACGCCACCGAGCTGCGGCATGCGCAGATCCATTAGGATGACGTGCGGCACCATCTCTTTGGCCAGCTGCACCGCCGCCAAGCCATTGGCCGCTTCCCCCACGATGGCAAAAGCCGGCTGTGCGGACAGCACGGCGCGCAAGCCCTCGCGAAACAACGATTGGTCATCCACCAACAAGACGCGAATCGGATTCATCCCGGCACCTCCAGTTTCAGGGTGAAACCTGCTTTAGGTTGGGTTTCTATAAACACGGTTCCCGTCAGCAAGTGCGCCCGTTCGCGCAGGCCCAGCAAGCCGAATCCGCCGCTCATCTGTTCGGGCAAGATCCCCATGCCGTTGTCCTTCACTGTCACCGAGGTTTTATCCCTTGTCCGAAAATCCAAAATCACCCGCACCTGTTCCGCTTGCGCGTGCTTGCGGGCATTGGTTAACCCTTCCTGAACAGCGCGATATAGCGACAGCTCGGCCGGAGGCGGGAGCTGGCGCGGCGTCCCCAGCAAGTCGAAATCGGTCTGGGTGCCTGCACTGTTGCTGGCCGCCACCAAGCCGCGCAACGCTTCGGCCAGCGCCTTGTTGTCGAGCGGCGATGCGCGTAAGGCCGCCAGTGAACGGCGGATGTCTTGCAAGCCTTCCTGTGTGAACGCCTGCGCTTTGGCAATGGCCTCGCGAGCGCGGCCGGGATCGCTGGCTTCCAGCACGCGGGCGGCCTCGAGTTGCACATTCACCACTGTCAGATAATGACCGAGGCTGTCGTGAATTTCCCGTGCGATCCGGTTGCGTTCGCGCGTGACCGCCAGTTCTTCCGCCTGCACGGCATATTCGCGCAGTTGGCGGTTGGCCAATTCCAGCTCTGAGGCGAGCCGCTGGACTTCATTGCGCGCTTTTTCGGAATGCACCGCCAGCAACGTGAAAACCAGCGTGAACAGCACGGCGAAAGAAAATGCCACCGCCGCAAAGAATGCAAAGTGTGCTCCCTGCCAGCGATAGGCATTCAATGCCAGTACCGCGATCATCAGCAGCGAAATGACCGTAATACCGCACCATTCCAGCAGAAAAACGGCATACGCCACCGGCGGCAGCAGGGCCAGCCAGACGAGATTGGGCGTGCGCCCGAGATCGGTAGTCAGGTAAACCAGCGCCGCCAGCGCAATTTGTCCAGTGAAATAAGGCCAGGCGCCGCAGCGCGGCAGTCGGGATTCAATAGGTGGCGGCGAAGGTCTTTCCCATAGCACCAATGTGACGATGCCTTGCGTGCCAACTAAGTTCCAAAGGATGTAGAGGATGCTGGCCAAACTCAACGTGGCGATGCTCGCCGCACCAAACTTGCCCGGATCAGCGCCTATCGCGCTGCCCACGGTGACAATAATCATGACGGTCATGGCCAGATGCCCGGCGCGCACCGCCAGCTTCCGGCGGCGAAGCAATTCCGAATCCGTTTGGCTGATTGAAGGCCAAGTCGTCGCCCAGAATCCCGCGTCGGGCGAAACAGAAGATGGTTGGCGTTGGCAATCGCGCACACGCGGATATTACCGGGTCAGGGCAGAAATGCATGTGCCAAAAGTCATGGTGTAGTGGATTGAGCGTTTTGTGCCGGCGAATCAGTATTGCTTGAGGATAACTCCGATCATTGGAGGCAATATACAACCATTCGTTTGCTCCCGAATCATGAGCCACTCCACATGATACTGCTCGGGAGGCAAAAATGTGAGGTTTAGCCGCGCGGATCGCGGACCACCACTTTGACTTTGGGACAAACTTAAGGGAGGCGACGGCACCATCTGGAGCTGATGGCTGCTTGTTTCAACCACTCACTGAAACAAATCATTTGCAATCGGGCTTTTGGTATCACCCATTTCGGTGGTACTGAGTTCACCATTCACCATTTTAATAGATATACAAATTACCCCGCAGCCGAATACAATGTAACTGTTCCCCCCATATTTGCAAGCGAAATGCAATCTCGCGGCACATGTCTTTGCGTGTGCGCATGAAAATGTGTGAACACAAACCAAATGAATCAGCGAAGCATTAATCCGATGATGAATTAAGTAAATACCCATAAAATACCCTTTTTTACAACCAAAACTATGAAAACTAATCAATATGCAAGCGGGGTGGCCCAGCTACTCCTTGGAAGGATACCGCCTTCGTTCATCAGAAAACAATCATTGGGGTTCGGATTTCGAATGATTTTATTAACGGCCATTTGCCATACGGAGCGGCTGCGGGTTTATCCCGCATTTACCAGCGGCGAAAACTGGCGCGTTTCCGGGGCGTAGGCAAACAGCTCGGCGGTGGCGATTTTGAAAAACCAGCCGTGCAGTTGCAGGCTGCCATCGCCCAGCCGGTTTTGCACGCAGGGATAGCTGTGCAGGTTGTCGAGTCCGAACAAGACGTTTTCCTCGGCGGCGGCATTTTCTCGGGCGTAGCCTTCAGGCAGGTGCGCGTAGTCTTTTTTTAACACCGCCAGCACCGGCGCGGCGAGGTTCAGCCAGTCGCGCAAATGCGGCGTGGCCTCGGTTGGCGGATTAATGCCCAGCAAAGAAGAAATGGCCCCGCATTGGGAATGCCCGCAGATGACAATGTCGCGCACGCGCAAGGTCTCGACCGCAAATTCAATCGCGGCGGCGGTGGAATTGGTATCACCGCGCACGTTGGCTGGCGGCACGATGTTGCCGACGTTTTTGACGACGAACAAATCGCCCGGCTGGCTGTGCGTAATGAGTTCCGCCAGCACGCGTGAATCCGAACAGGTGATGAACAGCGTGTGCGGTTTCTGGCCCTCCTGCGACAGCTTATGAAACAACCGCCGGTAATTCCCGAACTCGTCGGTGCGGAATTTATGGACGCCTTCAATGAGCCGTTGCATGGGCAGAGTTCAATGCTGAACCACGAACGAACACGCATGAACACGAACCCTCTGATTTTGAGTGTTCCCAGTCGGCAATCCATGTTTATTCGTGTACATCGTGGTTAACAAACTACTACGCGAGCGTCTTGTTCTTGGCGCGGGATTCTTCCATCAGCCGCACTTTGAACTTCTTTAATTCTTCCTGCAAGCGAACGTCACCCACCGCCAGAATTTGCGCGGCCAGAATGCCCGCATTGCGGCCGCCGCCCACCGCCACCGTCGCAACGGGCACGCCGGGCGGCATCTGGACAATAGCCAGCAGGGAGTCAAAACCGTCGAACGCCTTGCCGAGAATCGGCACGCCAATGATCGGCAACGTGGTGAATGCCGCCGTGACACCCGGTAGATGCGCCGCACCGCCTGCGCCAGCAATGATGACCTTCAACCCGCGCGCCATGGCGCTGGTGGCGTATGCTTCCAGCCCATGCGGATCGCGGTGGGCGGAGATGACTGTGGCTTCGCTGGCGATGCCGAATTCCGCCAGCGCATCGGCGGCGGCTTTCATCGTGGGCCAGTCGGAATCGCTGCCCATTAAAATTCCTACGAGAGGTGAATTGGCTTGGCTCATATATGCAGTAAATAAATTTGCTAGTACGCCCAAAGATTAGCAATGCAGCAGCGCTCAGGCAATGGATTCGTTGCCGCCGTTGTGCATCCGTTTCAGTCTCGAGTTAATTAAAAACTGGGTATGCACTTCATGCGCCTAACCACAACTGGTGGTGTTTGCGTGTAAGAAGACTAGCCGCGAATAGCGGTTGAACTGCGCGCCCTGTTTTCTACCGAGCAGGCGGGGCTGGATTATCTGGTGCGATTGCGGTGGCCGAAGGACATTGGTTGTCCGGCTTGTGACACCACGGAGGTGTGGCCGATGCCCCTGCGGTTCTATCGCAGCGCCCACTGCGGGCACGCTCTTGGCCGACCGCAGCGCCCACTGCGCCTTTGGTTTGAACCGATCTGGGAGGTGCCGCAGTAGCAGTCCGGAGCCAGTGTTATGGCCTGCAACGCGGACTGGGCTTGGGCAATTACCGGACCGCTTGGAGCATCGTCGGCCGCAAGATTGGCCGGATTCGATTGGCGCGCATTGCCAACACGGCTGCCACCAGCTTGGCGCCTGCGAGCCAGGGGCCATAGAGCCAGGGACGCGGATTCAGACCGATGACTGGTCGGGCTATGGCGGACTGAAAGCATCGGCTACGCCCATGAAGTGATCCAGTCCGCCGCCGAGCTGGGCGACAATTTGTTGCCGCACGTCAACCTTCTAGCTTCCCGGCTGAAGCGGTGGCTGCTGAGGACACAACAAGGAGCCTTTAGCTCCGCACACTTGGACTACAATCTTTGCGAGTTCACCTTCCGTTTCCACCGCCGAAACTTGGGTTCACGCGGGTTGTGATTCTACCGTCTGCTGGAGCAGGTGAGCGGCGTGCCGCCCGTCAGCGGGGCAGACCTCGTCACCGGACGGCAGATCACAACTGGCGGTGGCTAGAGAATAAATTGCATACCGAGATAATGTTTTTCGGGTTTTGTGCATTTCATGGTTTATCAATCCGGTTTTTCCGGTTAAACCGGGGCATGAACGAATCGTTGCGGCTAAAAGACCAGCCCCCCAGCGAACGCCCGCGCGAACGGCTGGCAGCGCTGGGCGCAGATGCGTTGAGCCATGCAGAGTTGATCGCCATTCTGCTGCGAACGGGCTTGAAAGGCGTCAATGCGGTAGAGGTCGGGCGGCAGTTGCTCCAGAAATTCGGCACCTTGCAGGCGCTGGCCCGGGCGTCGGTGCCGGATTTGCAGTCGGTCAAGGGCATCGGGCGCGACAAGGCGGTGACGTTGGTGGCGGCCTTCGCCTTGGCGCGGAAAATGGCGGCGGAATTGCAATATGAATCGCCACTGTTGGATAACCCGGAGAACGTGGCGCGGCTCCTGCGGGAAACCAACCTGGCCAAAACGGTGGAGACGTTGCAGGTGCTGCTGCTAAATACGCGGCGGCGATTGATTCGCGTGGAGGAGATTACGGATGGCACGCTGGACACGCTGTTGGTGCATCCGCGCGAGGTGTTTAAGCCAGCCATCACAGCCAATGCGGCGGCCATCGTGCTAGCGCACAACCATCCCAGCGGCGATCCTTCCCCGAGTGCGGCGGACGTGAAGGTGACGCGGGATTTGATCCGCGCCGGCCAGTTACTGAAGATCGAAGTGGTGGATCACATCATTCTGGGGCGTGCCACGGTAGAGCGGCCCAAGGATTATGCGTCATTACGCGAATTGGGTTATTTTACGCAGTGTTAATAACAATCATTAAAATCGATTAATGAATCGCCCCTTTAAATTTCGCAACTCGGCTTTATTCGGGGGGCATTACTCTGGTTCCAAATCAAGGACTGTAATGACAATCTACGAGATCATTTTGCCAGCCACTTATTAATCATCGCGACGCAAGCATCATCACACCCTTGTTCCGCGTCGGGTCCGGCAATGTTCGTGGCGGCGATGACCGCAAAGTTGTTTCCTGGCGCCAGCCACATCACGACATACCACATCGTATTCGAACCGTTGTGCATCAGTGCCGTTCCGCCTGCCCAGTCGCGCGGCAAGACAACCCAGCCGCACGCATAATCGCCGCCGCCAGTTGGCGTGTGCAGTCTGGCTAGGGTTTCCGGCCTCAATAATCCGTTGGTCGGGGACTGTAAATGCAACATCGCAAAGCGGGCAAGATCATCGAGCGAACAATGCACGCGGCCGGCAGAGGCGATGGCGGGCGGATTATCGGCCTGCACGGGAATCGTGAGGAATAGTTTGTGCAGATGTCCCCACGGCTGGTCAACTTTATCCGTGGTGCCGGGCGGGCCGAAGCCGGCGGTGTCCATATGCAGCGGCTTGAACAATTTTTCGGTGATTAAAGTTTCGTAATCCTGACCGGCGATTTTCTCCAGTATCGCGCCAATGATGGCGTAACCTTGGTTGGAATAAATCATCTTCGTTCCCGGAGTAGCGGCGGGCGGGCGGGCGAG
>Ga0364858_10128_pt2 | contig 16784 bp, 12 predicted proteins | sample SorcelAu500001C7_2_FD_206914 | JGI IMG/M metagenome (GOLD analysis project Ga0364858, IMG submission 206914) | Enriched cells from Trout Bog Lake Hypolimnion, Wisconsin, USA - BchlTB.Aug20.5000.01 .C7 | ecosystem: Environmental > Aquatic > Freshwater > Lake > Hypolimnion/Profundal zone | place... | reverse complement strand
CGGCAGGGATTTCAATAGCTTAATTCTCCTCTGGTTGTTTGAACTAGTTTGAACTTTTCTGCACTTGAAATCGTTATAGGAAGTAGAAGGCAGATCCTAAGCATGAACACTGATTCTTCCGGTTCTAAAAGAAAGAACCATTCTCGCGATGGCAACAAGCAAAGACTTGCCTCCCTCATGGCGGAGTTCGACATCGAGTTTCCGTCGGCAGAAGCTTGCCTGGACGAGCTGTTCAGGCTTGCCAAAATTGAGATACAATGCCGCTTTTGCCACAGTCGAGATCTTCAGATGAGCAGTGGCGGCAGAGTAGGCAAATGCCGCGCTTGCAAGAAGAAACCATGGCTCACGTCCGGAACAATTCTTGACCACATTAGAGCGCCCCGGGCAAGGCTGGCCGCAATCTGGTTAACGATGAAGGGAGCCGTCCTCAACTCAGTGGCATTTAGCAAACTACTGAATATTGCTCAATCATCGGCACTTTGCATTTTGAAATGGGTCAGATTTACCATGCAAGATCTATTTCCCGCTAATGCTCCGCTTGTTCATTCATCACTTTTTACACCCGTGTTCTGGAAGCGAAGTCTGGAGACTCCTGCAAGAAAGCTCCCGGTTGCAGAGCAAGATGAGATGGAAAGAATGACTCCCTCCGATGAGAATTCTATACGTGCATCCGAGTCGCAAGATGTTTGCAACAACTCAATCGACTTTCTCTTAGATTTCACTGCCATCGATAAACAGATTCCAGACGGACAACCCAAGACGAGCAACGACTTGAGTGGAGAGGGCACTATTAGCCCCTGGGCATCCTCCGACCCGCAGCAGCAGCTGGTTTTTGATTTGTTGTCGGACATACCGCTTCAATTTGGTGCACTGTTGGGACGCGCAAAAATACCGGTGAGCAGTCTTTTTGCGGTACTTACCGTGCTGGAAATAGAAGGTAAAGTTGAGCGTCTTGACGGCGACTGGTTTGTTCGCCGAAAACCAAAGACCAGAACAAACAAGCCTACCCGGGAGACGTCCAAAGTAATTGAGTCTTTCCTTAAGTTCATTCGAGTTAACTTCCGAGGCATAAGCCGGAAATACCTGCAAAGTTATCTTGCCGCATTCTGGTCTCACACTGACAGAAGTCATTGGTCTCGCGAGGCAACCTGGCAAACGTGCCTTGCTTCCCGTCCGGTCAGCTACCGACACACTCGCGAATACGTCACTCCACTCTGGGTCACATTGCTACCAGCAAGTTGATACTTCACTGACATTGGGCTGCGAAGATACCCGCAAAATATCACAATGATTGGCTCTCGAGATTTAATCCGGGAATTGTTAAATTGACAGCGGCTGCTGGAAGCCGGCGCTCCCGGGGTTGTCGCCGTTTCACAACAGCAGTTTGCCAACAGTATCCATGGCATGTCCTACACATTCGTTCCATTGCTTGGGAATCGAACTACTAGATCTTTCTTCTGTAGGACAGACAAATTACTTCGCAGGGACGTGTCGCCTTATTGCAGTCAGTGCTGTTGTTGAAACGACAATCATCGCAAAGATATTTGCCTCCGCGCCAGTTCCAAGCGCTCTTGAGAGTCAGCAAGGCGGCTAATAGAGCCAGGATTATGGGGAGTATGACTTCAAGACTCATGGGTTACCGTGGTTGCCTATTTTCTTGAGGGTCCATTTGATCAGGATTGGATTCGTCCTGACTGTCATTGTCAGGACTCGTTTTGTCCGTTACGCTTTTGTCTGGATTTGTTTTGTCTGGAGGTGTTTCGCCTGGATTTGTGTTGTCTGGATTTGTGCTGCTCTGATTTGTGTTGTCTGGAATTGCGTGGCCCGGAGTTGTGTTATCGGAGCTGGCTTTGTTTGAATCGGGTTTGCTCGGATTTGTGTTACTCGTACTGGCTTTGTTCGGACCGGCTTTGCTCGGAATTGTTTTGCCTGAACCGGCTCTGTCCGGACTGACATTAACTGGAACGCCATTGACTGGATTCGTTTTGCTAGAATTCGAGCTACCCGATTTGGCTCTGTCCGCACCGACATTTCCCGGAACGCCATTTACCGGATTTGTTTTGCCGGGATTTGTGCTACTCGAACCGGTGTTGTCCGGACTGGCATTGAAGGGGCTGGTTTTGTCTGAAGTGGACTTGCCCGAACTCGTGCTGTCCTGGCTATTCTTGTTCAGACTGATCTTGCCCTGATCAATATAAATCTCCTCTACGTTGTGCAAGCCGAGTGAGGCCTGCGAAAGTGGAGTAGGTGTATAGTTCTTCAAGGTATTGCGCGCAGCGACTATGACGTTCGGAGCCACCAGATAAATATATGGTGCTTCATCATAAACTAACTTCTGCGCTTCATAGTAAAGTGATTTGCGCTTATTTCTGTCAAATTCGCCTGCCGCCTCGTCGTATATGTGGTCAAGGCGCAGTTCCCAGGGTCTTGCATCCTCTACGACAATGTTTCCGCGCAAATCAGGGTCGCGTTGATCGAATATGTGCAGACGACCGTTGCTGCGAAAAAGGTTGGAGCTTGAATTCGGGTCCAGCGGATCTGACGTAACTGAAAACAGCTGTGCCTCCCAGTTCTTTGCGCCTAATCCGTTTGCAATTTCCTGAACCTGTGCGGCTTCCAAATATTGCAGCTCCACGCCGATTCCCAGTTGTTTTAAATCACCAGCTATTGTATGGGCGCAGAGATCATACAATTTACTCGCTTTTACGAAGGAAAGAGTGAACCTCACCCTGTTCCCGCTACTATCATAAAGACGCCCATCGTGCCTTTTCACAAATCCGGATCTGGCTAGTAGTGTTTCCGAAAGTTTCAAATTCTGCGGGAACGGCTTCAGCGCATGATTGTAGAATGGCGAGTTGACCGGCTCGCAAGCGAAGCTGCAGGAGCCTGCTTTCTTGAAAAAATCCCTGACAATAAGCTCTCTGTCAATAGCATGATTTACCGCCTGCCTGAAATTGGTATCGTTGAACCAGGCTGACCTCACCGGATCGACAAAGGGTTTGTGTGATTTTGGCGATGTGCGCCTGTTCATATTGAAGACCAGGAAAAATGATGTACTGGCCGGACCAAGGTTGAAAAGTTTGAAGTTCTGTTTTTCCTGCTGTGTAGCGAGCCAGGATTCATCGCGCGGACGTATTTGAGCCAGGTCAGCCTCTTTATTGTCAAAAGCAAGCACCACCGCCCCCGGGGTCGGCACGATTGTGTAGCTGATTTTGTCCAGATATGGAAGCCGGCAACCATTCCTGTCGATCATATAAAAATTGCTTGACCTGGCTAATTCGACCTTTTGTCCCGGGAGAAATGCCGACAGTGTGAAGGGTCCGCTTGTGACTATCTGACTTGTGTCTTTGTCTGCCGCCCAGAGCTCTTTGAAGCGGGAACGCCCGTCGTTTCTGTTTATTGTTGATTCCATTGCATGTTTTGGCGCAATTTTTAAAGTGGCGAGCACTCGTTTGAATGACACGAAAGGTTTTGCCGTAATGAATTTATTTGTCAGTTCATCCTCAACGGTGCAAACGGGCAGCTTCCCATCTACAATTGCAGCTTCTCTAAGAGCCGGGTTTCCATAACCACGCGCAACAATCTTGTTCCAGGTGAAGGCTACATCCTCTGCGTTTATCTCTGTGCCATCGGACCACCTCAGCCCTCTGCGCAGGCGTGTCCGGTAGCTGAGTTTATCCGGGTCGCAGCTGATCTCCGCTGCCATGTCCGGGATTACATCACCCGTTGAATGATCTATGTCGGCCAGCCCGCGGAAAAGCAAATTACAAAGCTCCAGTGAAAACGAATCATCAGCAGCCCAAGCGTTGAATGTTTTTGGATCGGACGTCACTGTCACTGCCAGCAGCTTTCCGCCAGGTATACCGGGTACATAGCGTCCCTGCCGCAACTCGGCACCATCCTTCTGCTGGGTTTCATAATTGCCGTGTGATGCCGGTCCGGCACCGTTCTCTGTCTGCGTGTTGCTTTGTACCTGCCCGTTTGCGTTCTGGTCCGGTGATTCAATCGTGGACTGCTGCGATTTGCTTGCTCGCGGCGTGCCACCGGATATAGTGCTTACCTGCCGTGTGCAGGCGCACAGAAGCGCAGGAATCAACAACAATGAAAGCAACCGGCATTTGGCTTTCAATAAGCACCCTGAAAAGTCTCTGCAAATCTCAGCCATTACTTGAACAAACCTGGCGCAAAGCTTTTCACGGAACTGATTGTGATTGCTCCGCCGAAGTTAGGCAGCTCTGTCTGAATGACGGCTGTGCCGAGTTTCTGTTGAACGCTGGCCCGTCTGACTATGACACCGATAACTTTGCCCCGCTGACTGACTACCGGACCGCCGCTATTGCCGATTGAAACAGGAGCATCAACCTGCAGAAGGTGCGGCGCCACCCGGCTTATCCTTCCGGTACTGAATGTCGGCGCATAATACGAGCCGGAGTCAAAATCAATCTGGTCCGACGCAAGAGGGTAACCAATTACCTGGATCTCTTGACCCTCAGTTGGTTCCACCGGATCAATTTCCAATTTCGGAATTGCCGGGTTGGCTACCCATAAAATAGCCAGGTCCGGGTCGTTGTCGCGACTGGCTACCTTAAAAAGCTGGGCTTGCAGCGGTTGCTGCGACACAGGACCTGCTGAGTGCAAAAAATATCCGGTCTCCACGTCGACGCCGGCTTGGGAGAGATATTTGGTGAATTGCGCCCGGGTCGGATCTGCCTTGACTGAAAGAAGATTTTCATAGGTATCCCAGATTGCGTCTACCGTTGTTTGATAGGTGATCTTCTCTGCAATATTCATGTCCTTCTTTTGCGACAGATTGATTATGTTCAGCAGCTCCTTGTATCGGCTTTCTGGATCTTGAAAACCCGCTGTCTGGTTTGCATGTAATCTCAGTGCGGCAAAGAAACGCTCGCACTCTCCTCCAAGACCCTCGCCGCTATCCACAACGTGACGATTTGTCAGGAAGTAGCTGCGGTCGTTGAGTGATGTCTGGATCGGGAAGGAGGACCCGGAACCAACCACCCGGAACCCCTTATCGTCAGTTGATGTACCGAACACAGCAAAGCCGTACTTGGGAGACTTGTCAGTGAGATGAGCGTAAAGCCCGCCTCTGAGGCGAATTTTAATAGCTACATTTAGCTGGTAGACCTCTGTTTTCAGCTTCTTGTCCAGCTTCTCCCATGTTTCAAGCTTCTCAACCGCGGGTGCCGGCGGCAAGAAGAGGCATGTTGCCGCCATTGCCACGGATAGGGCCCAGATGAGTCTGTTTCCTATTGGAATGTTTTGCTTCTCAGACATCTTAGATACTGGACTTCCGTTGTAGTTTCTGAATAATCCCGATCTGGAGTGTTGATTTGCCGTAATCAGCGAGGCAAGGAAAATTTCCTAAGCTATTATACTTGCCGCGGATGTTTATGCTCTCCCTTTTTTGAGGTGGAATCCCTGGTTGCGGGGCACCGGGGCAGCGCCCTTACCCTACCTTTGTTCAGTTACTTTTGAATCAGACTCGTTGTAGCCGGCAATCAAGGCATCCTGAAAATCGCGCCAGCCACCGTTTGGGTTTCGTTGATTCTGAAACATGGTTTGGATTTCTTGCTGGGTTTCGCTCAGATGCGTCTTGGCGAAATTTGTCTCCTTCAGCACTGCAGCTTTATCATGCAAAGATTTTAGAGCTGCAATGAATTCATGTGGAGGCGGCTGCTCAGGTGATGACAGCTTGATGTTTCTAAGGTTATCCCAGGCGATCTTCACTTCCTTTATTGCCATGGCAGATGCAGGATCCAGTTTATCTTTATTTCCCCTCGCAACATCATCGATGATTCCCATCCACCCTTTCGTTCCGTCATCTCCGCCTAATTCTCTGCGCAGTTTTTCGCATTGAGCGCAGTTATTGGGCATGGCAGGATTCTCAGTTCGATCAGTGTTCGTAAGAGAAAAAAGTCGGAGTTCAGGCGCATACTTGGCGGCGCGTCCAGCAAAATCAAGCGCCTTTTTTTCGGGAAGGAATACGTTTATCCCGCCGAGATGATCATTGGGATCGTGCACATAATTCTTCTTGACCAGGAGCTTCTCGGCGGCTAAGACTTCTTCTGCTGTCTTCATGAGTGTTTCCGGCGCATTTAATCTGTGATCAGCAATCGCTGTAATTAGCCTTTTTGTGAAATCGGACAGATCTCGCAGGTCAGGATCGCCTTCCGGCACGGCTTTCGTGCTTTTGATCAGCTCATGCAGTACGTCGCGATTCATCGGATCCTTTAAGACCTCCTTGAGTTGGGCGCCGAGTTTGTCCATAGCCTCCTGAAAGCGTGGACATGCTTCAAGATCGTAATGCGCTAATGTAGTCACAGGCGCGCACTGGTCCTTGTCCTGTGTCCCTGCCTGTTCTACCAGAGCGTCGGCGAGCTTACCATCATTCATATCTCCCGATATAAGGCTCGCCAGCACGCTCTTAACGATAAGATCTTGTCCGCTTCCCTGGGGAGTGATGGCTCCTTCCTCCTCCTGGGATGCGACAACGTGTTTGACTACATTCTGGAGCTTCTCTGCGACTCCGTCTTGTCCCATTAAACATGCGTCGAAATCCAGAACGTCGAGCTTCTTGTGCCCTGAATTCTCCAGCCCCGATTTTATGCATTCGGCTAGTTTGTCCAGGGTTCCGGCGTCATCTTTTCCGGACATGTCCACTATTCCTGCGTTGCCCATGCCGTGCGAGTGAAGCACTACCCCGAGCTTTTGCGAAGGACAGTATCTCGCGGCGAATTCGAGGGCGGCCTTAAGGTCGGCTACAATACCCTTTGAGTCCGTATCTGGGACGACGTGCGTTACCTCTCCATTCTGAAGTACATAACGTTCCACTTTCTTACCATCGGCGCTGCTTGCTTGAACTATGATGGTGACGGGCTTTTCTCCTTTGCCTTCTGCAAGTGTTTTGTCCAGGAAGTTTTGAAGTTTTTTCGTTTCCTCAGTATTGGCAATGGGGGATGAATGTAGACCCCTGACAGCCAGGTCTACTACAACTGTCCATTCACTCTTGCGTACAGCGAGTTCTGCCGCTCCTTTTTCGAGAACCTTTTCCTTACTTTCTGCAGCTCGTAACTGTTGCCCCGGATTTGTGTGCTCGATCGAACTCAGACCCTTATGTTGATGAGAGAGCTGGTCATTGCTCTGCGCTTTACTCAGATCCTTTTGCTGATGCGAGATCTGGTTCTTGCACCGGGTTGTGAGCTGATCTTTTCCGTCATTGAGGCGGTTCGCCGCTGGAAAGAGCTCCTTCCAGACACTCTCATACAAGAGACTGGACGCCTTCTGAAGCTGGTTATTCTCGGACAGGCGGACTGAGTCCACCGAAGTGTTAGTAAGTTCGTTCATTGTATTAATTGTCGGGTTGGGGCACGTCATGTGAAGTTCAAGACACGGCGCGTCTTTAATTCTGGCGATCCGGTACCGGACTCAGAGCACTGAAAATCAGGAGCGAACTTTACTTCGCTCTTGATACCGGAGCAATCCTTCCCTTTCCTGATACTTAAAGATAGTTAACCTTGTCTCTTTCTGCAAGTTAATTCTGAGCTGGAGCGGCTTCATGTGGAAAAGTAGAATTGCCCGCATTCGCACTACTGCGTTATTGAAACTTCGATTTCGAAAGTGCGTTGCCAGGGAAGGGAAACGTGCACTGCAGGGATGGACCAGCCGCTGGCGGAACCGATTTCGCTCAGGTAAGGACGCATGAGTTCGGCGAGTTTGCCGTCGGCAACGGCTTGCCCGTTTAACTGCCCGCGAACCTGCGTCTGATAGGCCCAGTCGTCGGCAAGGCGCACGAACATAGCTTCCTGGAAGTGGCGTTCTCTTGCTTCGTTATGCGCATGATCTTCAGAATACCAGCGAGCAATGCCCAGTGCCAGCGCCGATCCTACGGTATTGCCGGTGGTGTTCCAGCCTGCATAAGACCAGAGCTTTTTCAGGAGCTCCGGCCGCTTCAGGAGCTCCGCCACCAGCGCCGGATCAGAGCCGTTTGCATAGGCCACATCGCAAAGTATAACCGGACGAGTGGCTTTGCTGAGAAGCTCGATGCAGCGTCTCACCGCATCGGTGCTGCTTAACAGGCGCAGGTCCGACGAGTGACCCGGAAGCTGGATATGATCACCCTGGCGGTGTTCCAGACAATGGACAATGATCTGAAAGTCAGGATTCGCATCAGCATCGTTAGTGAGCACCAGCCCGATGGCGTGCGTTTGTTGCTCTACCGTTTCGCCGATAGTTTGACCTTCGTAATTGCTGGGAGTGCGCGAGCCATACTCCGCTGAAAATTGCAGAGAGGCAGTGGGGCGTCGTGTTGCGGATTCCAGCAAAGCTCGCCCGATCAAAGCCATCAACGTTTCGTCCGAACCCGGGTAAGACATCACTTTTCTGGCGACACCGATATTGAGCGCTGATTTGACGAGTTTGTCCTGCTCGAGCACATTCAGACCATATTCACCGGAATCGTCCTGACTGAAAACAAGAAAGTCTATGTCACCCTTAGCGACATGATCGAGAAGGCGCATATTTGCCTTAAAGTTTCGGCGCCTCGTTTTCTGATAATCATCTCGCACGCCCGGCTCGATTCGCGATTCGGCAAGCGCCAGACTTCCGGGAGGTACTTTCATGCCCACGGCGTTACGATGCAAGAGTTCGGACCATTGAAAAATTTCTCTGCCGTAACGCGACCAGTATTTCTTTTCTTCGGTACTGTCGTAGTTGTCTGAAATCCGCATGATACTTGCCTGAGTAAAGACAGCCATCGGCTTTGGATTCAAGCGTTTCCAGGACGAAATCTCCTTCAAGCGATTGAGTATTTCAGATTCACTTTCTTCGCCGCGTCGCGAGTTAATCAATCCGCCGTAAATGAGGCTGTCCAGGCAAACCAGTAATTTGTCCGGCTGCCGGTTTCTTACAGTTTCGTTTAACCACTCGCTCAGACCTGTGGGGCGAGTGGGCGCCGTGAGTGAGCCGAGAAATTCAAGTGGCGGCACCAGAGCCGGCACACCCGCAACACGACAGATCATTTGCGGAAACTGGTAAGTTATGGGACGGTTGTCTAGTGGTATCAGAACAAAGTGCATCGATTTACCTATGGTCGACCGGAGTCCAGTCCTGCGTTCTGCTGATCTTGCGGCACTCCGGAATCCGGAACAAACCTGAGTCCGCGCTTCTGATTCTTTTCTCCTGCCACGATGATGGCATTGGCTTTGTCGGCGATCTCCGCTGCTGATTCAGATTTTACCGGGGAAGCCAGCTCGACGTCTGAAAAATCCGGCTTTTGCCAGACTACAGTCTCAAAAAAGACCGGCTGTCCAATTAAGTCACCTTGAATGGGCATATCCACAATAAGGGTCAGAAGCCCTGATTCAGGTATGGTGCCTGCTGCTACAAGTTTACGATCTGGCCCGAGGCGCAATGTTATTGGACCGATGGGTTTTGCTCCCGAGTCTTTGTCTGCCATGGCTATGGCTACATGACTTCCTGGACGACCCTTCACTACGAACTCTGCCGGCTTTCCTATGACCATCGTGCCGGGAAGAAAGACACGATTAGCTGCAATTCTGGATAAGAGGCTGTTGCGCAGAGGGCTTCCGCCTGGACGCAGGCTGAGAGAAGAATTCGCGCCGTCGCCAGCAGAATTCTCAAGATTTGCCGTGTTAAAAGGAGTCGACATTGTTTTCAAAAGCCGGGCTCTTTCAGCAGCTGCTGCTAGCGCTGCTGCTTCCGTTGCCGAGAGAGCTGCCGGTTCAGCTGTGGCGCCAGTCCCGGCTTCATCCTTCTCGCCTTTCTTGTCACTTTTGTCGGCTTTCTTGTCAGATTTCCTGCCGGATTTCTTTACAGCTTTTTCGTCAGATTTCTTGTCTGAGTTCTTGTCAGCTTTCGTGTCTGACTTGATATCGCCTTTGCCGGACTCTTCGTCAGCTTTTTTGTCGGACTTTTGTCCTGGTTCAGTCTGGTCTGCGTTTGAGCTGGAGTTCTTGCTGTCAGCATCTCCATTCGCCAGTGCTCCGGTGGGCATAAGTGCCGACACCAGAATCGAAACTGCTATTGAGGCTATAAAACGCAACGAAAGCATCTTCATTGTATTCTTAAGTATAGCCTCCAATGCTAGCACTTTCATGTGGTTCAGTAGTCCAGGTGTTTTTCAATCGTAAGTCTGCAAAATCTTCCAGTAACGAGCCGGGTCATAGCTTCCCGGCCGTTTTTGAGCCTTTCGGACAGGTGCTTGCCCGCCGGATTAGCGTCTGGATAAACGAGCATATACCGCTTTTTGAAGCAGTTTGTGTTGCCGTAAGTGCTCATATTCTTGCATTCCCGCTGTTCTGGTTCGCAGGTTGGGCATTGCCGTGGCCAAAATCGCCTGAGATTATAACTGTCATCGAGATTGATTTATCCCACTGGACGGAAGAAGGCGCAGTCGCAAAGAAGGTTACTGACATCATGAAGTCAGAAATGCATGCGCCCAAGTAAGGTACGTCCTGAAGCATTTTGCCGGCGTTCTGATTTCTTGTTACAGACTCCACTGGTTTTCTTATCCTGGTGCCTCAGAGAATCTGATCAATAAGTACTTCCTTCTGGCAATTCCGACTGGCTGGAAGCGGCTGTTTTCTTTGTTTCAAACTGTTACAGAAAATTCATCCTGGACTGTATCGTACAGTCAGCACAGGTGATTGCGGCTGCTGTCTGAATACTTACGACTAGGAATGCATCAATACTTACGCTATAGTGACTTGTGAGATGTCTGAGGCTCGGAAAGTAAAACGATCCCTTTCAGATTTACAAGTTTTTCCGTATTCGAATGGAGTTGAGCATGATATCGAACAGTCCAAGCTTCTCGCCTGCCATTGTCATTAAGCCCCTAGTTCGCGGGTTCATCTGTGTGACTTCGCATCCGCTCGGTTGCCAGAAGAATGTTCAAGACCAGATAGATTATGTCAAGCGGCAAGGTCCGATCGCAGGTTCTCCTCAGAGAGTTCTGGTTATTGGTGCCTCCACAGGATACGGGCTGGCGTCCAGGATTGTTGCCGCTTTTGCCGGTGGCGCTGGAACTATTGGTGTATTTTTCGAGAAACCAAGTGAGAGTGGAAAAACGGCAACGCCCGGATGGTACAACTCGGCGGCGTTCGAAAAGGCAGCTAAGCAGGAAGGGCTTTATGCAGTCAATATAAATGGAGACGCATTCTCAAAGGAAGTGAAGGCGCGAACCATCGACGAGATAAAGCAGGGACTCGGGCAGGTCGATCTGGTTGTTTACAGTCTGGCTGCGCCGCGTCGCAAACACCCTGTGACCGGGGTGCTGCACAATTCAGTGCTCAAACCGATTGGGCAGTCGTTTACTGCCAAGACGCTCGATACGGATAGAGAAGTCGTCAAAGAAGTGACTATCGAGCCGGCAAGCCAGGAAGAAATCGCCGACACTGCAGCTGTAATGGGCGGCGAAGATTGGGAAATGTGGATCGATCAACTCGCAGAAGCCGGAGTTCTCGCTGATGGCGCTACAACAGTTGCCTATTCGTACATTGGTGCGGAAGTCACATGGCCTCTATACAAAGACGGCACGATTGGCGTTGCTAAGATCGACGTCGAAAGGGCGGCCGATCGCATCTATGAAAAGCTGGCATCGACCGGCGGAAGAGCTTTCGTTTCTGTCAATCAGGCTGTAATCACACAGGCGAGCTCGGCGATTCCGGTGGTTTCACTATACATATCCCTGTTGTTCAAGATTTTGAGAGAAAAGAACATTCTGGAAGGTTGCATCGAGCAGATGTACCGGCTCTTCGCCAGCCGGCTTTATTCCGGGCACGCCCCTGCGCTGGACGAAGCGGGACGAATCCGCATCGATGATCTTGAGATGCAACAGGATGTGCAGAACACAATCAAAGAACTCTGGAATCAGGTTTCAACAGAGAATCTCAAATCAATGGCCGACTTTGATGAGTATAGAAAGGAATTCCGCAAGCTGTTCGGATTCGGCTTGCCCGGGGTCGACTACGAAATGGAAGTCGATCCTGCTTGTTTGTAGAGAATGATAAATCGATCTAACAGCTTTCGCTGCTTATGGTTGGCGGCTTCCACGGTGCTCGCGACTTTCGGAACCTCTTCCGGCGGAAGGATTAAGCTGATAGCAGGGCGGGGATTAGTTTGATCAAACTCTAATATTCAAATCCCAACACTTTCCGAAGTTTTCTTTGAACTCTTGACTTGATATTTTCGTCTGAATATATGTAAGTAGTCTTTTCTGCATAAGGAATCATCCGTTTGTGAATCGAATGAATGTGTAGTCGCCTCGTTGAGAGTGGCTCGCAGAGAGCCTTTGGGCAATTCGTTTCATTGAGCTCGCCGCTGAAAGCGAGTATCCTGAGCTGGGGAATTATCTCAATTTGCCTGGCTTTACGGTATCACTACCAGTGGTGCAAAACGGATATGCAAACCCGGCGCTTCTTATATACGATCTGGTATGGCGGAAAATCGAGAACATGGTTTCAACAGTGCCTCTAGTTACGAAAAAAATCTGGAAGTTTCCTGAGCCCTCTCAGCCCAGCTGTGAGATGGTTGCTGCTGCCGGCGGACACGAAATTCTTGCCAGACTCATGATGCGTCGTGGCATAAACAAACGCGAGCAGGCTGAAGCGTTCCTTGATTCGTCAAAATATACGGCAAGCAGCCCGATGGAATTTGCCGATATGAGCAAAGCTATCGTGCGGATTACCCAGGCAATAGCAAGCAAGGAAAAAGTCATCGTATATGGTGACTATGATGTTGACGGAGTTACGGCTACTTCCGTAGTGCTGACTGTTCTTCAAAAGCTGGGAGCTAACGTCGACTTCTACATACCCAGCCGTGCAAGCGAAGGCTACGGTCTTAATCTTAAAGCAGTGAGCATACTTGCCAGCAAGAAGCGTGCCAAGCTGATTATCACTTGCGACTGCGGCATTTCCAATTTCGCTGAGATTAATCTGGCGAAGTCTCTCGGTGTTGAAACGATCATTGTCGATCATCATTCCATGCCGGAGGTCTTACCTCCTGCCGTTGCGACGCTTCATCCCAAACAGCTTCCGGAAGATCATCCGCTCTTTCATCTGCCTGGTGTAGGTGTTGCTTATAAGCTCGCTGAGGCTTTGCTGGAAGACAACAATCTTGCCGCAGAAGTGCCGAAGCTACTTGATTTTGTAGCGCTGGGCATGATTGCCGACATGGTGCCGCTTGTGCAGGAAAACCGTTATCTGGTGCAGATCGGTTTGCCCGCGCTCGTAAACTCTCCGCGCGCCGGTATCAAGGCGTTGCTCGACAATACCGTGAAGATGGACGGCACAGACATCGTCGGCTTTGGTCTGGCACCACGCATAAACGCTGTCGGACGGCTGGCTGATGCAAGTCTGGCAGTCAATCTCATGACGGTGGAGGATGAAAGCAAGGCACAGGAACTGGCGAATCAACTGGAGATGGAAAATGCTCGCCGCCAGGAATTGTGCGACCAGATTTTCTTTGAAGCAGATTTGAAAGCTAAACACGCCCTCTCTGACGGGCAGGACAATGCTCTTGCCCTCTATTCCACAACCTGGCACCACGGCGTCGTTGGAATAGTCGCCTCGCGGCTTGTTGAAAAATACCATTGTCCTGTCTTCATCGCAGAGATGGATCAGGAAGAAGGAAAAATAAAGGGATCGGCCAGGGGCATAAGCGGCATTGATCTCTACCAGATTCTTAAGGCTAATGACCATCTGCTGACGAAATGGGGTGGGCACCAGATGGCTGCCGGATTCAGCGCCGAGGCGGTTAATGCCGATGTGCTCTGCCGTGCTCTGGTAGACTCCTGCAATCGTGCTCTCAGCGGGCAGCGCCGGCGTCCGGTGCTTGAGATTGATCTTTCTATTGAACCCAATCTGCTTGATTTGAGTCTGGCTAAATTGCTGCGAAAGATGGGTCCGTTCGGCATGTGGAACAAGAAACCGGTGCTGACGATGCAATCGCTTACAGTGCTCAGCAGCCGTCCATTGGGCAAGGAAGGCAAACACCACCGCCTCATGCTTCGCTCAGCTGATGGTGCTAATCAGTTCGAATGCGTTTACTGGCGCAGTGCTGACAACTTGCCTGCTGACGGAGAAGAAATCGACCTCGCCTTCAACCCTGAAGTAAATGTGTTCAATCATACCGAGCGTCTTCAACTGGTTTTGTGTGATTGGCGGCGCAACGGTGAGCCGGAACCCGAAGAAGAGGAAGAATTGCTGGACTTTACTCCTGCGGCAAGCACAGTCACGACTGCGCCGCTTGTCGCTGCCGACCATGCAGACTCCAGTAAGGGACTGGTGCAGGCACTGGCAAACCATGTTGTTCATCTTGAAACTCGATATGACGGCACCACTGCATCCACAAGCGTCGCCGAAATTTCATTCGTGCCGGATATCATCTCTGGGAGCGCCGGCTTCCAGCCGGCATCGAAAAATCCATCATCTAATCGCCCGATTAATCACAAGTCGGCTCTTCCCAGCCAGCCGCAAGTCGATTTCCACCCAACCCGGGACGTCAGCAACCCGACCTCACAGGTCAGCAACACAAGCACGCCGGCCTGCAGCTCAAGCTCTCCGCTGTGCTTCCGTCCTCCCACAAGCGCAGAAAGCGGAGCCCTCACCTCCACCAGAGCCTCCTGCCAGATCACTTTCAAAGATCTGCGCTCACATGCGTCGCCCGCCTCTGTCGTTGACACAGCCTCTCGCAAGCTGGGCGATGAGCTGAGCATATTTGCCGAGTCATGCAAACTGAACGGGCACGAGCCCTGTGATCGAAGCTCGATTCAGGCAACGTCCAACCTGCTTATCTGGCAGTTTCCTCCGAGCATTCAAGTCTTCCGTTCAATCATCTCCAAAAGTCAGCCCAGCCGGATTTATCTTTGTGGTGGCGCCGCAAGAGAAGATTACGACGCTTCGTCCTTCCTCAAACGCTTGCTGGCCATGGTTCGCTTTGCCGTAAATCAGAGGGACGGTCAAGCCCATGCTGAAAAACTATGTGCAGGATTGTCTACAACCAAAATGGCGCTAGCTCTTGGCTTGACATTGCTGAAAAAACTGGAGCTTATCGACTGGTACGCAGAAGATTCGGTTATTTTTCTCGATATTTCGGGGTCTAGCGCGGAAGGATTTGACGAACTACCCGAATATCGCCAGCTGGCAAATACTCTTAGAGAAATTACGGAATTTAGAAACTGGTGTGCGGAAGCACCTCTTAACGAGATACAATCTGTACTCCTTCCAAATGCGATTCGTCTCAGCGAGGAAAAAGCTGAGACAAGTCAAGAGGGCGTTCGAAAAGACACTACCCTAAGAGCAAATTACAATGACAGAGCAAGCCACGTACAACCCGGTCAGCCCGGAAAAAGCTGAATGGCTCAAGAGCACGATTCGGGACATTCCAGACTTTCCGAAGCCAGGTATTGTTTTTAAAGACTTGACTACCTTGCTGAGAGATAAGGATGCTTTCAGCTATGTTATTGACGTGTTTGCCGATTATTATTCCAATATGAAGCCGCAGTATGTAGCCGGAATTGAGGCTCGCGGATTTATTCTTGGTCCGGCTATTGCTCACAAGCTAAATGTCGGGTTTATTCCAGTGCGCAAACCCGGAAAACTTCCGGCTCGTGTAATCTCGCAGTCGTATCAGTTGGAATACGGCTCGGACAAATTGGAAGTTCACGAGGACTGTGTGAATAAAGGCGAGCGTGTAATTCTCACCGACGACTTGCTGGCTACTGGCGGCACAGCATCCGCCGCTTATTCGTTGCTGACTAAGGCTGGCGCCAACGTGATTAGCATTGGCTTTGTAGTTGAGCTGGAATTCCTGAACGGTCGTAGTAAATTGCCGCCTGGAGTTGATTGTTATTCAATCATCAGTTTCTAATTCTTTCCTCAAATTCTAAGTCTAGCGCCGTTCGTTTCAGGCATAACGACCGTCTTCAAGTCTTATTGTGATTTCGCCTGCGTGCAGCAAGCGATTCTCGCCGTTGTCCAGCCGGAGTATGAGCGCCCCGGATTCGTTGAGATCTTCGGCGACGCCCTCAAGGTCCTCGTCCTGAACCCTGGTTCTGATGCGCTTGCCCAGTGTTTGAGAATAGTTCTTCCACTCGTCTAGCACAAGCTCGTGTCCGGAGTGACGTAGATGATTGTATTGATCCTCCAGCCTGCTGCAGAGTTCTGAGACTAGATGGTCGGCATCTATACTCGTTCCCAGAAGATGGTCGAGGCTTACTACTTTTCCCAGCAGGTCCTCTGTGACGTCATCATTCGTCAACGAGAGGTTGATTCCTAATCCAAGAATCACGGCAGGTGGGAGAATCCAGCCACTGCCTGCCTTCTCTGTGTTCGCTTGAGAGCCCGGCATTTCGGCAAGAATACCTCCCAGTTTTTTACCGCCATAAATAAGGTCGTTGACCCATTTAAGACCGATTCGCAGTCCGGTGACCCGCTCAATCGCCTGCGCAGCCGCAACGCCTCCGGCGAAACTTATTAAAGGAAGCACTGCCGGGTCGAGGGTAGGGCGCAGGACAAAACTAATAAAGATCCCTGAATCTTTTGGGGATACCCAGGCGCGCCCCTGCCTGCCTCGACCGCCTGTCTGCTGCCGTGCAAGCACCATGATTCCTTCGGCGGCACCTTCCCGGGCAAGTTGAATAGCACGATCATTTGTAGAAGCTATTTCGTCCCAGAGCTCATTTTTGCCGGACCTTGCAATAAAATTCGTATTCAAGGCTGCTTCAATAGTGCTGAGCTTGAGACGGGGCA
>Ga0364858_10139_pt1 | contig 17765 bp, 4 predicted proteins | sample SorcelAu500001C7_2_FD_206914 | JGI IMG/M metagenome (GOLD analysis project Ga0364858, IMG submission 206914) | Enriched cells from Trout Bog Lake Hypolimnion, Wisconsin, USA - BchlTB.Aug20.5000.01 .C7 | ecosystem: Environmental > Aquatic > Freshwater > Lake > Hypolimnion/Profundal zone | place... | reverse complement strand
AGGCCCGATCGATAACATAACGGTTCCCCCATGACTTCCACTCAATGCGGTATCGGGTCCATTGGAAATGGTGATTAAGGTGCCGGGCAGTGCAGTTACCACAAAAAGTGCAGGTGTAACGATTGAACTCATATTTGGCAGGATAATATCACCGGTTGCTGTGCGAAAACCGGAGTGGTCAACTGTAACTGTACCGGCAGCTCCTGCCTGAATGAAGGTGCCAAAACTAAGATGTTGCACAGTACTTACCGTGACTGAAATTGGCTTTGGCGGTTTCTCCTGTGCATTTCCTGGCAGAAAAAATAATAGTGTACCGATTAAAAGAAAGAAAAAAGCCTTATACTTTCTAAAGGGCGAATAAGTTTTAAGGTTATTCATAATCTTATCGTATTAATATTTTTTCAGATTGTTTATGGTTGCCTGAGATCACCGTAACGATATAAAGTCCGCTGGCAGATCCCGGGTTTATCTCCACCGTTTGCTGATCAAACACCTCCTTGAGCATGATTATTTGTCCCTTCATATTGGTAACATAAAGACTTGCACTCGTGTTCAACGGAAGATTCATGGTTATCAAATAAGTGGATGCAGAGCGTGTCAATGTAAACATTTTTTCTGCAACCGGGGTAACCGTGTTTAATTCTGTGAGTGAAAATACAAGACTAAACCGCTGGTTATAAGTTCCAGCTTTGAGGGAGAAACGGTACAAGGGATTTTTCTTTAAATCCTGGGTGATCCCCAATTGGTTGTCAACCAGATAAATATAAAGGGATGAGGGCAGTCCGCTGATATCTTTGGCGCTGAAGTCAACCCACCCGTCGCTTAGGGTCATGATCCCCACCGGAATCCGGGTGGTAGTGTCAACCGGCTGAGGGATAGCATAGATCGACAACTGTTTCGGATCTGAGGATAAAGTGTAGAGGTTCGGAACCAATACATCGGTATTCATCATTTTTAAGGCATCAAGCTCTTTATTGAAACTCCTCCCTGCCTGGTTGTCGAAGTAAATGAGGGCCACATCGTAGAGTGGACTATTCGTTTCAAGATTTGCAGTAAACCGAAGGATGGTTCGGCTATCGAGGGTCGCATCCCGGAATGTCGGGGCAAGGTCATTGGTCCTGACCGAATTGGTCATCCCCAGTGTACCGCTCACCGGGTAAGGCCCGTCGGAGACATGGATAAAGAATCCCTGCATAGAAGCAATCAGATTATTCCCGTTTCCGGTTGCAGTGCCATTAACATAGCTGCTGTATACACCTGTATACTGGTCTGTCCCGTCGGCGTTGAAGAAATAGATAGCGTTGTCAATATTCGTTTTAGTCCATCCGGATGATGCATTCCAGTTGATGGGTGAAGGGTATGGATTGCCTACCAGGTTGAAACCCTGGGTATATTTCCGGTTATTATTCTTCAGCGAAACTGACAATGGACCATTATTCACTACTCCGGTCAGACTGATTGTTTCCGGGGTTCCTGATGTGCCGAAATTCGCTGCATATCCATTCATAGGTGCCAACAGGTTAGTTCCGGTCGTGTAATTAACCCATCCTGACTGGTAGGCGGTAACTCCTAAGGAATCCCTGCTGTTATTTTCATTGTAGGAATAAAATGAGGGGAAAGTAGCGGCCAAATTAAGATAACTGCCAAACCCCCCAACCATGGCAGATTGGAACGGAGAACTCACATATTTGTAGCCGAATGCCGAAGGGAGAAAGCGCTGCATGGTCACATTCCCGGTTACATTATTTGCCCCCGATCCGTCTATAAGCGCCGTTTGCGATGCTGTTGAGATCAGCACGAGGTTCCCTGCAGAAGATAAATCTCCTGTAGCTGCTTTCACAACTCCGGTCACGTTTAACGGACCGCCAAGTGTTACTCCTGCCGGATTGGAAATGGTCAGATTCAGGATGGTATTACCGGTAAAAGTGGCTGTACCAATAGTTTGAGCTGCAGATCCTGCCATCTGTATGGTTCCTGACGAAGCGGTAAATGTTCCGCTGTTGGTAATTGAACCAGCGATCTGTATCGTATTCGCGGTAACAGTTAAGGATGACCCGCTGTTAATCACAATGTTATTGGACATTCCATTGGCGCCTGAGTTGAGGATTGGCTGATTGGTTACATTCGGAATGAGCACATTGGTGGTCAAATCGGGCAGGTAAGGGCAGGACCAGTTTCCAACGGTATTCCAATCTGTACTTATTGAACCTGTCCATACGAGGTCTCCAATAGTTGTTACCGTATGCACAGCTGTGGAAGGGCCATTACAACCTGTTGCAGTGGCTGTAATGATACTTGTTCCGCTCCATCCGAAGATATAGGTTACCGTTCCTGTACCTGAATCAATGGTGTTTCCACCAGTTATTGAACCTGAATCGAGGGTATAGGTGATTCCGGTATTATTGGTTGCCGTTGCCGTATATGTGACTGAATTACCACCCCGGCAACGTGTTGAGGTTGCACCCAGGGCAAAAACCGGCGTTCCAACGGTCGGTGTTACTGTTTCAACAAAGGTGGTGGTTGCCGGTCCGTTACATCCTGTGGCACTGGCAGTAATGGTGGTTGTACCGCTCCACCCTGCAGAATAGGTCACTACACCCGTAGATGCAACAATTGAATTACCTCCGGATAAACTTGCGGCATCGAGGGTGTAGGATAATCCGGTTGAATTGCTCGCCGTGGTGGTATTGGTTACTGTCCCTGCGCCCTGACAACGTGTTGAAGTGGCGGGTGAGAAGGGATTGATGGTTACTGTTGGGGTCACCGTTAGTTGTTTATTGGCTGATACAGATCCGCATGAACCTCCGCTGGTGGTTAGAGTCAGGGTAACCGGGTTTGTAAATGTAGCTGACGCTGTATAAGTGGTGGTACCGGGAGTATTTCCGGTATTGTTTGTGAATGTGCCTCCTGCTCCGCCGTCGGACCACGTAGCTGCAGTGGCACCCCCGCCAAATGAACCACCCAATACGGAGGTTGTTCCCCCCTGGCAAATGGTTGCCATGGAGGGCCCGACATTAACTGTTGGATTTGGATTAACGGTCAACTGCTTACTCGCAGAGGCGATGCCGCATGAACCTCCGCTGGTTGTAAGGGTCAATGTGACGGGACTGGAAGAGGAGGATGAGGCGGTGTAGGTGGTCGCAGACGGGGTAGTGCCGGAATTGTTGGTAAAAGTGCCTCCTGCTCCGCCGTCGGACCAAACCGCAGCAATAGCGCCACCACCGAATGAACCCCCTAATCCTGCAGTTGTTCCCCCCTGGCAGATGGGAGCATTTACCGGACCAACATTAACTGTTGGATTCGGATTGACGGTTAATAAGATACTGGAAGATGTATTGCCGCATGAGCCACCATTGGTGGTAAGGGTCAGTGTGACGGGACTGGAAGATGTGGATGAAGCCGTGTAAGTGGTTGTTGCTGGAGTGCTTCCGGAATTGTTGGTGAATGTGCCTCCTGCTCCGCCGTCGGACCATACAGCAGATGTGGCTCCTCCACCGAAAGAACCTCCCAATGCTGCTGTGGTTCCTCCCTGACAAATGGCTGCAACAGCTGATCCAATAGTGACAGTAGGAATTGGATTTACAACAATCTGTTTGGTAGCAACTAAGGTTCCGCATGATCCGCCACTGGTTGTCAAGGTCAGCGTAATAGGGGTTCCGGAATTTGCGGCAGCAGTAAAGGTGGCGATGTCCGGCGTACTCCCTGTGTTGTTCGAAAATGTTCCGCTTGGCGCCGTCCATACAGCAGCTGTAGCTCCACCGCCAAACGAACCACCCAGAGCGGCTGACGTCCCCCCCTGACAGATGGCAGACATTGGTGATCCCGCATTTACCGTAGGATTGGGATAAACTGTCATGGTCACCGTATTGGAAGTAGCCGGACTGCCGGTCGCACAGGTGGCATTTGAAGTCAACACGCAGGTAACGGCGTCGTTGTTCAACGGAGTATACGTATAGGTTGCACTGTTGGTTCCGGCATTGACTCCGTTCACCTTCCATTGATAGATTGGTGCTGTCCCTCCATTGGTGGGAGTTGCGGTAAAGGTTACCAGGGTAGAGGTACAAACCGGATTTGCCGAAGCAGCGATTGAAACGCTTACCGGCAGATTCGAATTAACGGTCATATTCACCGTATTGGAAGTAGCCGGACTGCCGGTCGCACAGGGGGCATTTGAAGTCAACACGCAGGTAACGGCGTCGCTATTCAACGGACTATACGTATAGGTTGCACTGTTGGTTCCGGAATTGACTCCGTTCACCTTCCATTGATACGTTGGAGTGGTTCCTCCATTGGTGGGAGTTGCGGTGTACGTAACGGTGGTTAACGGGCAAACGGGATTTGCCGAAGCAGCAATTGTAACACTTACCGGCAGATTCGGATTAACGGTCATGGTCACCGTATTGGAAGTGGCCGGACTTCCTGTCGCGCAGGGGGCATTTGAGGTAAGGGTGCAGGTGATTACATCGCCATTGGCTGGTGTATACGAATAGGTTGCACTGTTAGTCCCTGTATTGGACCCGTTCACACTCCATTGGTAAGTTGGTGACGTTCCTCCATTGGTGGGAGTTGCAGTAAAGGTAACGGAGGTTGAAGAACAAACCGGGTTTGAAGAGGGTGCGATTGATACACTTACCGCAAGATTCGGGTTTATGGTAATTGAACTTGTCGCAGTTACAACACTGCAACCTCCGGCTGCGGGGATGGTATTGGTTACTGTATAGGTCCCAGGCGTACTGGAAGCCAGGTTGATTTGTCCGGTTGCCGTACTGACAAAGACTAAACCGGTTGTAGAGGAAAATGTTCCTGCAACCCCACCACCGCTAAAAGTAGGGGACGGATTTATCGCATTGGAACAATAGGGTGAACCGGTATAGCTGAAAGTTGCAACAGGTGTAGTGGTGATGGTTACCGATGTTGTTGCGGTTACTACCCCGCAACCTCCCGCTGCAGTCATGGTATAGGTTATAGTGTAAGTTCCGGCCGTACTTGAACTTGGGGTTATAGCTCCGGTGGAAGAATTAATGGTAAGTCCTGAAGGGGAAGCGGTAAACGTTCCGCCGGTTGTTCCTGTCAATGTCACAGCCTGAGCCGTCGAAACGGTTTTACAATAGGGCGTCCCTGAATATGAAATAGTAGCTGCAGGCAAAAGATTAGGTGTAACGGACAATGTTTGTGTTGTACCATTTCCGCAGCTAAACGAAGGTGTCACCTGGATATTCCCGGAACCTGATCCTACCGTCACTGTCACTGTGTTAGTGGTACCCCCACCAGCCTGAACCCATCCGGAAGGGAAAGTCCAGGTATAGGTAGCGCCGCTAATAGTTGCAGCAGTATAAGTTTGGGAAGAACCCTGACAGGGTGTTGTAGCCCCTGAGATGGTAGCTGATATGGTATTGTCCTGTACCGTAACTGTTATCGGATAACCGATGCTGGAACAAACCGGGTAAGTAGTTCCAACGCTCAAAATGCCATTGTAAACTCCGGGTGCAATGCTGTATGGGACATTGATCGCTATAGGACTGGCCGGCAAACCATATCCAGAGAAACTAGCCATCCCTGCGCTGGAAGCAGCTGCATCAAAAGTAATGCTGTAGGCGGAAGGGGAGCCGGTAGTTGCAGTATAACTAAGTTGAGCTACTGTGTTATGTAAACAAATCACCGGATTTGCCCCCAGTGTTATCGTTAAGGTAGGATTTACAACAACTGTAAAAATATTGGAATACAGCGATGAGCAACCTCCGCTTTGCACAAGTACCCGGTAATTCCAGGTTCCGCCGGAAGAGGGTATTTCTGAATACGTCCTGGTAGTATTGGTGATATTTATCCATGATCCTCCATTCAGCTGTTTCTCCCAACGCATGACACCTCCTGTACCGGCACTCAAGGTCATCGTTCCCAGTGATGCTCCCTGACAGATTGGGGTTGTTCCGCCGCCAAGAGTCCCAACCGTGGTGGTCGAATCAACAACTATAGTAACAACTGATGAATAGGCCAGGGGACACGATCCGTTTTGAACCATGGCACGGTATTGCCAAATACCTCCTGAGTAAGGTGTTTCTGAATAAGTTGCAACTCCATAACTCCCCAGATTAGACCACCCCAATGAATTGACCTGACGCTGCCAACCCTGGATTGTTCCGGCATACCCGCTTAAAGTCAACGTGCCAGTTGATCCCCCCTGACAGAACTCTGCACCTCCGCCGCTGATGGTACCGCCAACCGAAGCAGGATTAACCAAAAAAGCCCCCGAAACTGTACTGGTAGCTGTCCCACACGTTCCGGTCACCACACAATAGTAATAAAGGGTTCCCGCAGTGGTGGCTTGTGGAGTATAATTGCTGGTTTGTGCCCCGTTGGCTGAACCAAGCGGTGCTCCCCCGGAATTAGTTGGCGAGGCGTTGGAATACCATTGATAGGTTAATGTTCCGGTTCCGGTTGCCGTGACAGTTATTGGAGTAAATGATCCGCCCATGCACTGTGTTTGTGCCCCTGTGGACTGGGCACTTATTGTTGTTGCCGGATTGACGATAAAGGCGCCCGAGACGGCACTTGTTACTGAGCCACAGGTTCCGGTTACGATACAATAATAATAAAGCGTTCCGGCAGTGGAAGAAGATGGGGTGTAGTTGCTCGCTATGGCTCCGCTGATCAAATTGCCACCACTGTTTGATGCAGCAGCGTTACTATACCATTGATAATATAATCCAATTCCGGTGGCAGTAACTGAAATTGCCGTAAAGGCGGCCCCGCTGCATTGCGTCTGAGTCGCCGTTGACTGACTGCTGATCGCAGTGGCAGGATTAACAATAAAAGCTCCCGATACAGCGCTTGTTGCTGAAGCGCATGTTCCGGTTACCACACAATAATAATAAAGTGTTCCGGCAGTGGCTGCTGAAGGGGAATAACTGCTGTTTGTTGCTCCGGTTATCGGAGCGCCACTGCTGTTTGAGGCGGAGGTGTTTGAATACCATTGGTAATAAAAAGGTCCTGTTCCTGCGGCTGTAACCGAAATTGCAGCGAAAGTTCCACCGATGCACTGGGTCTGTGTTGCAGTCGACTGGCTGCTGATTGACGTAGCTGGGTTGACTATAAATGCTCCAGATACAGCGCTCGTTGCAGATGCGCATGTTCCGTTGACTATGCAATAGTAGTAGAGCGTACCGGCAGTAGCAGCGGATGGAGTGTAACTGCTGCTTGTTGATCCGGATAAAAGAGTACCGTTACTATTGGAGGAAGTGGTATTGCTGAACCATTGATAGTTTAACCCGACACCAGTAGCCGTAACTGAAATTGCACTAAACGTACCTCCAATGCATTGAGTTTGTGTTCCAGTCGACTGACTGCTGATCGCAGTTGCAGGATTAACGATGAAGGCTCCTGAAACGGCGCTCGTTGCCGAAGCACATGTGCTGGTTACGACACAATAGTAATATAGCGTTCCGGCAGTTGCAGCTGAAGGTATGTAACTGCTACTCGTGGCACCGCTAATGGGAGTCCCGCCACTGTTCGATGAACCGACGTTACTATACCACTGATAAGTTAATGCTCCTGTTCCGGTTGCCGAAACTGAAATCGCCGCAAAAGATCCGCCAATACATTGAGTCTGCGTGGCAGTTGACTGGCTGCTGATCGCAGTAGCAGGGTTGACAATAAATGCTCCCGATACAGCACTCGTTGCAGATGCGCATGTTCCGGCAACTACGCAATAGTAATAAAGTGTTCCGGTTATGGTTGCTAATGGGGTGTAACTACTGCCCGTTGCTCCGCTTACAGCTGTCCCGCCACTATTGGACGAGGTGGTGCTCGAGTACCATTGATAGGATAAAGATCCTGTCCCTGTTGCGGTAACTGAAATTGGGGTAAAGGTTCCGCCAATGCATTGGGTTTGGGTATTGGTCGACTGGCTGCTGATAGCGGTTGCGGGATTAACGAGGAATGCTCCCGAAATTGCACTGGTGGCAGTACTGCAGGATCCGGTTACGATACAATAATAATAAAGCGTTCCGGCGGTCGTTGCCTGAGGGGTATAACTGTTTGTCTGTGCCCCATTGGCTGCAGCTAAGGAGGTCCCCCCGGTAGTACTTGCCGTTGAATTTTTATACCATTGATAGGTTAACGACCCGGTGCCTGTTGCAGTTACGGTAATGGGAGTAAAAGTTCCTCCGATACATTGTGTTTGAGCGGCAGTTGACTGACTGCTGATCGCAGTAGCAGGATTAACAATAAAGGCTCCCGATACAGCGCTTGTTGCTGAAGCGCAGGTTCCGCTTACCACACAATAATAATAAAGTGTTCCGGCAATAGCTGCTGAAGGGGTATAACTGCTGTTTGTTGCTCCGGCTATCAGAGCTCCACCACTATTTGAAGAGGAGGCATTGGAGAACCATTGATAGGTTAAAGTCCCCGTTCCTGTAGCCGTGATTGAAATAGCAGTAAAGGTTCCTCCGATACATTGTGTTTGTGTGGCTGTCGATTGACTGCTTATAGCTGTTGCAGGGGTGACAATAAAAGCCCCTGAAATTAAACTCGTGGCAGTTCCGCAAGTTCCGGTCACCACGCAATAGTAATAAAGGGTACCTGTAGTTGCAGCTGATGGTATATAAGAACTGTTGGTAGCTCCGCTGATTGAGGACCCGCCACTGACAGATGGGGTGGTATTGCTGTACCACTGATAAGTTAATGTCCCGGTTCCTGTGGCAGTCACTGAAATTGCTGCAAAAGTTCCACCAATGCACTGCGTTTGTGTTCCGGTAGATTGGGCACTGATGATTGTTGAAGGAGTAATTGTAATGGTTCGGCTTGAGATGCCCGAACACCCGCCGGAAGGGTTAGTAGTCAGCTTGAGTGTCACTGTTCCACTGTAATTGGCGGCTGGGGTATAGGTAACGTTTTGGGGAGTTGCAGTCTGCGCTATGGAACTCAGTGTTCCGCCTCCTGACACGATTGACCATGCAGCTGAAGTGGCTCCAGTTCCACTAAAACTTGCCCCACTCAGTGTAATCGGGACAGGTGAGGCTGACTGACAGACTGTATTGGGTCCCCCTGCATTAGCAACCGGACCGCTGACAGTTATAGTAATTGGAGTCGTATATGGCGAATAACAGGTGATTCCGCCACTGACGGAGACTGTCTCTCTTTGATAACTTGTAGTTGCAGTAAGTGGTGGTGGAGAATAAGTAGAGGCTGTTGCCCCGCTGATTGTGACATAACTTCCGCTGGCATTAGTCTGCCATTGATACGTAATTGTACCTGAACCGGTACCGTCTGTTGTGGAGGTAAGAGTAGCAGGTGTTACTCCACTACAGATACTTTGCGTGGTTCCGATAACTCCAGCGGTTACTATTGCGTTAACTGTTACAACCACAGAGTCAGTATAGGCTACCCCGGAAGAAGATCCGCCGCTACCACCTCCGCCGCCACCACCTACACTACGGGTGGAGGTAGCGGGACAGACCTGCTGAAAAATAATATCATCCAACGCAAAATCGTTTCCCCCAGCAATAGTATTCATGTTGACCAGGGATAAAACTGCGGTAGTGCTTGATCCCGAATTCCAGTTATACAAAAACTGCTCCCACGAACACGTCGCCAGGTCTGCTGTGTAAATTGGACCGGCTGCTACTCCGTTAACGTATAACTGCAACTGGGCCGGATTGCCGGCAGTGACACTTTGGATCCAATAGGTAAACTGATAATAACTGTTTGGGGTAACATTAACCGTTTGTGACCATATATTAACCCCGGCAGTTACAGCTCCGTTTACCACCATTTGCAAACCTGTACCCGTTGTATGGTCACCACATGCAATAAAGTTCGGATGAACTGTGCTTGGATTTGCAACTATAGTATAAAGGCCTTCAGGGTAAAGTGCATTTGATGAAGGTGTTACATAGCCATAGCCACTGGTAAATCCCACATTGCCTGCTTCGAAATTTCCGTTATAAACCAGATTTGATCCGCTTACTCCGCTTGCCCACAACTTGTAGGTACCACTCATGGCCGAAGTGGCACTGCTGAGCACCGGGTTTGCCGAGACGGAGTAAAAATTATTAGGGCCTACCCAATATTGATTGGAAACATTTGTCCCTGTACTTGTCAGGGTAATATTTGTCCCGGAACAAAATGTTCCACCCCCTCCGATTGTCAAGGTAGCATTGGGGATTATAGTGGCTAATACAGGGGTCCTTGCTGCAGATACACATCCGCTGCTGGTCACATCGACATAGTAAGTGGTTGATGAAGTGAGACTCGGTGTTGTAAATGTCGAACCGGTGCCCAGCGAGGTTCCTCCCGTAGCAGCTGCATACCAGTTAATCGTTCCTGAGGCAGTTGCGCCTAAGGTAACTGTACCGTTACCACACTGACTGCCGGGAGAGGTGGTCGTTATGGTGGGCAAAGGATTAACTAAAAATGCACCGGAAACCAAACTTGTCGCCGATCCGCAGGTTCCGGTTATGATGCAATAGTAATAGAGTGTTCCGGCAGAGGTGGCCTGTGGGGTATAAATGCTGGTCTGGGCCCCATTGGCAGAACCCAGTGAAGTTCCTCCGGTGGTACTTGCAGTGGTATTGCTGTACCATTGATAGGTGAGGGTTCCTGCACCGGTTGCTGTAACCGAGATGGTTGTAAAAGAGCCGTTAATACATTGTGTTTGAGCGGATGTGGACTGACTGCTGATTGCCGTTCCGGGACTTACCGTTAAGTTGGTTCCATTGTCTGTTCCTGTAATCACCGGAGTAGAGCTCACAACACGGATTCGGTAAGCGGTCCCCGGGGTTGTTCCCGTTGGAATTGTCGCGGAAATTGTCCCTGCGGAAGTTTGAGTCAGCGTTCCAATCGTGACCGGGGAGGTGAAACTCCCACTTGCATTCGATAATTGAGCGGTGAAGATATTTCCTGACGTATAGGTTCCGGTAATCGTATATGGAACTGATACTGCAGCCCCGGCACAAAATGTAGAACCAGTGATTGTACCCGTGGTCAGGGTTTGCTTTCTGCCAGCCAAAACAAAATAGGTGTTTGTTCCAACGACATTTGATGCAGTAACACCGTATGTTCCGGCTGTTCCGGCCAATGAGGTATACGGGCCGGTTAATGACAGACTTCCTCCAATGGCATCCAAAGGTGCGATTGCAGTGGGACGGGTCAATGAAACAGAACTGTTGGTAAAACTCCCCGAAGTGGTCAATGCCCAATATTCAGAGTTACTTATTGAGACCAACGTGGCATCAAATGTTCCTCCTGGATTTGCTGCAAATGCAGTTACCTGGGCAGTTGCAGTGCCGGAGGTTGTTGGATTGACCAGTGAAAAGGGGAGATAGGTTGTTCCCATCCCGACAGGAAAAGTATAGGTTGAACCGGATACCAGGCTTGCCGGTAAAGTCCAGTTGACCGGCCCGTTAATAAAGGAGGTGACTGAACCACCTGTAATCGCAGTTGTGGCGGTATTGGTTACCGAGAGCAAATTTGTCGTTGTCGTGGTTAAGATCCCCGAGGTAAGTGTGAGAATGTTACCCACTGAGGTGGCCCCCTGGAGGGTTTTGGCTCCGCCCCCTGATACGGTCAGATTGATGTAATTCGGTGATGCAAAGATTTGCTGGCTTCCCGCTCCGTTGTAATTAACCGTGCTTCCCGAACCAACAAAAGTAACAAACGATCCTATCGAATTATTGGCACCCCCCAAATTCAGCGTATGCCCAATGTTGGTAGTCTGGGTAATAGAACCAGAACCACTTAAATTGCCGGTAAGATTGAGTATTTTGGAGATGCCACCACCTCCAAAATCGAGCGTCCCGTTTATGATCGCATTACCTGTAATAGTTAATGCATATCCTGATGTGCCGGCCCCTAATGCAAAAGTATTCCCTGTATTTACCTGAAGATAGCCATTGATAGCAGTTGGTGTAGCGGTTAAAAGGATTGACTTGGAATTGGAATTGGCTATGACAAGGTTTCCGTAAGCGGGAGTGTTTGAAACGGTCTGAACAGCTGTATCGGAATTGTAAGTAACTGTACTTGTGGAATTTAAGCTAATATTGGCCGTAGTGAAATTGGTCGGGAACAACATGTTCCCGCTTCCCGAAGTGCCGATGATCAGATTTGTACCCGCTGCCATCGAAAAGATACCGGTTGCATTTCCAATTACCCCATAGGTTAGGTTAAACGTTGCGGATCCTGCAATCGTTAAATTATTGTTCACGGTTACGGTCGCACTTGCCGTTGTTTTAACACCGGTATTCGATATCGTTAAGTTATAATAGGTATTTCCCATCACCTGCTGGGTAACTCCATTGTAGTTTACGGTACCTGTTCCGCTCGTGAAGGTTCCGGTGTTGGTAAAATCACCTGCAAGGGTTATTGTTCCTGAACCCATGGTGATGGCACCGGTACCTGAAATACTTCCGGTAACGGTTGCCCCGGCAGTTGCGGTGAGTGTTGCAGGACTACTTACATTCCAATTATTTGCTACCGAAATAGTTACGCCTGTACCAAATATTTTTGTGGTTGTTCCTGTAAAGGAAAGATTATAATAATTTAGATTTGGAATAGTAGCAGTTCCCGTGAATACCACTGTACCAGTGTTACTGTTAAACGTTCCCCCGGTATTGGTTATCGTACTGACTGTTAAGGTACTCAAATTGCAATTTAACGTTCCTGCGGTTTGGGTCCATAAGCCCGAAAAGGTATGAGTCAGGGCCGTTCCATTGTCTAAGGAAAGTGTGCCACCAGAACCATTGATGGTTAGGGCCGCGCCATTGATATTACCTGTTAATGTTGCAGTTCCCGCGGTTTTGGTCATCGAAACTGTTCCGGTGGTTGTAAAGGAGCCAATACTTTGTGTCGCTGTTCCTGCTATGGTAACGCCACCCGTTGTACCACTTGCAGTACCTCCATTGTTGATGAGGTTACTGTTTAATGTGAGTAAAAAAGTTGACATTGAGAAGGAAGCACCACTATTAATGGTCAAAGGAGCATTCAATACTTCAGCTGAATTCAATGTAATCGTTCCGGTGTTGGTAATAACAATACCTCCGGTTGGGGAGAAATTGGCAATCCATTCGGGTCCTGCCGTAAAAGCTCCGGGTTTATTATATTGCAAAGTTGCATTTGTACCATAGGTTGGAGCAGCAGAAGCAGATGCCGTCCCCTCCATCGACAGAATCCCATTCACGGTAACACCTGTAATGGTCTTGACTCCGCTGCCTGAAAGGGTCAGGTTATTATAGGGACCTGTACCTACGGTCTGAGCGGCGCCGTTAAAAATCACAGTGCCTGAACTTGCTGTGAATGTACCATTATTTGTCCAGTTACCACTTACCGTTAGGGTATTTGAACCGGATATGGCAAGAGTTGCACCTGAGTTGATTGTGAGACTGTTGCAAAGTGCTGCTGCACCCACTACAGGTTGATTGCCACCTGCTGGAATTACAACATTGGTTGAAGCTGTGGGTACTGTTCCGCTGCACCAGTTTGAAGCGGTATTCCAGTCTGTATTGGTTGCTCCAATCCAATAGCCTGCGGTACAACTGGAGGTGGAAATATTCGCGATGCCGGTCGATGCCGCAAAGTAGGTCGGATTGATAAAGGTGGCTGTTGATCCGGTCCCCCCCCAGCTTCCGGAGGGTTGTCCGTTTCCACCGAGTGAAAGGGTCCCAAAGGTATGGGTCAGACCTGTACCAAGATTAAGCGGTGTCGCTCCTGCACCAACTGATAATGCTCCCCCATTTACCGTACCCGTAAATGTGGCTGTACCTGAGGTTTTGGTCTCCGAAACGGTACCCGTTGTGGTAAAACCACTGATATTTTGGGTGGCGGCAGTCCCTGTAAGAATGATGTTGGAACTTCCTGCTGAAAACGTCCCGCTATTATTCAAATTTCCTCCCAGGGTTAACTGATAATTAGCTGTTGCCAGAGTTGCACCGCTGTTAATCGTTAACGGAACTGAAGCGCTGAGATTCTCGGCAGAATTCATCGTGATCGTTCCGGTATTGGTGACTATTATCCCGCCTGTTGGTGTGAAGGGACTAATCCATTCAACTCCGGCTGTTCGTGAAGTGGCTGTATTGTACTGAAGGGTTGCCGCTGTTCCATAGGTTGGGGCAACCGACAGTGTTGCGGTTCCCTCCATTGAGAGCACTCCGTTTACGGTTATGCCGGTAGTGGTTTTAGTCCCGGAACCGGAAAGGGTCAGATTGCTGTATGTGACAGGATTGACAGTTTGTGCTGCCCCTGAAAAATTCACCAGATTACCGCTTACGGATGCAGTTAAAGTTGTTATTCCGGATGTTCCTCCGATGTTAAGCACAGAAGTTGCCGATCCCTGAGTTAAACCTCCGGTTCCGGCGAGCGCCGTTGAGACAGTAAGAGAACCATTATTGGTAAGAGTAACTCCTGTGACTGTAATACTTGGAATCGACAATGTACCAGAAATTGTCTGATTGTTAGTGTCGAAGGTGTAGCTGGAGGTTCCTGCAGTAAAGGCTCCGTTATTCGTTAACCCACCCCGAAAGGTGATTGCCTCATTAATCGTATTGTTCCACGTACCATTGGCAGTTATGGTCGTGAGGCCGGTAAATATTTTAGTTCCGGATGTACTTGCAAAAGTGAGGTTCCCGTCAATCGTTGAAGTTCCGGTAACCGTTATCGTGGTGGCATTGAGGGTATTTGTGGTGCCTGAGGTTACCGACAGATTTGATCCGACATTGAGTATCCCTGTAGAGGAACCGTTAATTGTTGATCCGGATAGCGTCAATGCAGTAATGCCATAGGTTTCTCCGGCGTTGCTTGTCCAGACACCACCGGCAATAGTCACATTCCCCATGGTTTTGGTACCAACAGTATTGGTAAAAGTTATTACTCCGTTTACTGTGGTCAGGCCGGAAACCGTGAAATTGAATCCTCCGATACTGAGGGTAGAACCAGAGGCAATGCTGACATTTGTGCAGGAGGCATTGGCATTAACCGTTACGGTCCAGCCCCCTTCTACAAAGGCATTATCTGCAGGACCCGGGGCTGTTGCTCCGGAAGCTCCGCCGGAAGTGGCAGACCAGGTGCCTGCTGCGTTCCAGTTCCCCGTTGCGACCGAATAACGGTTAGCTCCATACCCTTGTATCCCGGCCAATAAGAATATTATGGTCAGGAAAAAAAACGTTACGCCCGTTATTAGTCGTTTAATCATTTACTTTAAAAGTACTAAAAGCGGGCGCAAAGCAAACAAATAGTAAGATAATTATTGCAGCTTTAGTTCCGCTTCGGTAAATTTTTCTGTTTTAGTGTCCTGAGGGGAGAAGGTTATTTTTAAGGTTCCGCTCCGATAATCTGCGTTGGCTTTATGATCGAGGTTCATCTGAAATTTCCGGAGCGCATTGGGGGTGTACACGGCAATCCCCCTGACTACGCCCACCGGCGTTGTGACACCCTGCGGTGAAATATGTTCCACGAGAATATCCCCATAAACTGACATATTCCCTGTACGGTTAAAGGTAATCTGAAGCCGCGGAATCGTGTCATTCAGAATTTGGAATTTCAGATCCGACAGGGTCACCTTCATGGTTGACTCCCCGGAATGGATGATCACCGGAATGGTGATCCCGAAAATGGGGACGAGTTTCACCCCGATCGCGGTCGAATCTTTTGCTTTCTCTTCCGTTCCGAGGGCCGTCTGTTTGGGGACCGCCCTGAAATAGATATGCGAACGGTACTCCCCGGGCTTGAGTTCATTGGTGCGAATCAACTGCATCTTCACCACCTGTGCTTCATTGGGGGCAAGGGTGACCGAACGGGGGAAGAAGCGGAGGAATTTTTCAGCGAAATTCTGCCCCTCATCCGGAGTGGTAATCTGGGTAAAAGAACCATCTTCATTCATCCGGTATTCCACCATCGAAACATTGTATTTAGCCGTGTCCTTTCCGGTGTTCGCGAGGTTCAATTCCTGAGACCGTTTTGCCCCTTCAAAAACTACGCGCCTCGGGGTAATCAGCAGGTTACCCTGTGCCTGAAGTTTCTGAATTGGTAGGAAGCAACTGATTAGTAACCCGACAATGGCCGGTAAGATGCTTTTTGAGCCGTAATGAACGGTTGGTTGAATCAAGACGCCTGGTTTTTTCATGGTGGTAAGTCGTAAGAAAATAATTGGCTCAAATATATAAAAAAATATTATGCATTTTATTTTTCTTTGTCCTAAAGTCGTTCGTTCACAAGATTATCTGAACAAATCTGCAGGAATTCATTTCCTGAAGATCGTGGTCTGTTTGGTTGAAACAGTTTGTCGGCTATTCTAAATGGTGCAGAACCTTCTAATATTTATAGAATTAGATTTTAATCGCTTAAATCAGGTACCGCGTACCGTAATTCCAAAGATATGGGCTGTATCTCATTAGGCTATAGGGGAATGCTATAGCTGAACCTTTTCAGGAATAATCATTGTACAAATATTACCGCAGGTTGGGCCTTATTTTTTGTTGCCATCAACAGTTATTTCCTGATTACCTGGACCATTTTCCGGATTCCTGTAAAATGTCAATCATCTGGAAAACTTACAGCGACGGAACAAAAACCTGTTGTTAGTTATAGGTAAAGGAGATCGCGTAGGTTCCCGTGTAAATCCCGACCGGGTTGGTATCTTCTGTCCCCACGTTGAGTACCGCCCCAACCTGGACAGTCACCGACCCTCCTGTGAGTTTTCCCGTGCCAACACCGGGTGACGGATTCGATTGCCAGCCCGTTACGGTCATCGTTTTGGAATTGAGGGTATTGGTCAAGGTGGCGGGACCTTGCGGAAGCACGATCGAAAAAGTAGCGTTGGGTTCCCCGGTGATATAAAAGCTTGCCGAACTGTGCGACCCACCTCCGGTTGCTACGGTTCCCTGCGTAGTCAATACCCCATCGGGGGTTAAAAGAATCTGCCCACCCTGTGTTTCAGGCGAGAACTTCCCAAAGTTTAGCTGGGAAGTTTCGGTAGCGGTAAGGGCAGCAATCACCTGAGCAGTTGCTGTGGCGGTTACGCTGGCACCCGACTGGGCTGAAGCATTTGGGATAAAGGGTCCTGCCAATAAAGTTATGCTGAAAACAACCGGTATTATATTTCTTAGGATCTTTTTCATGCGCAAATTCGTTGTTTTTCAGAGGCCGGGATAAATCCCGATAATTGTTTCAAAGTTAATGCTGTTTTTCGCCAATTGTTCCGTCGGGGAATTATTTTTAAACCCTAAATTTCAGAGAAAGACCCGCCCCGTTTGCATATTGGGACGGGTCTTACTTATTTGAAATTGTGATTTAAAATGATTGCTTACAACTGAATAAATTAATCATTGGATCAAGGCAATCGTGACCGATAATTTTTTTAGTTGTAATTAACAGTTACGGTGAAACCTGTGCCAGAAACGTATGTTCCAGGAACCTGCGCGGCGCCAACATTCAAAGTGGCACCAACATAAAGTGTTTGTGTTCCATCAGCAGCTAATGTTCCAGTAGGAGTGGGGCTGCTTGTCCAAGTATCTACAGTCATAGTATTTGTTGATGATGTAACAGTTGTTGCTGATGAAGGAAGTGTAATAGCATAAGTATAATTAGGCTGTCCTGTGACAGAAAAGGCAGCTGATGAAATAGTTCCTTTATTAAAGTTTGGAAGTGTAACTCCTCCTGTTGGTGTACGTGTTGGAGCTGCAGCGGCAGTAAGAGCTACCGTTCCTCCAGATAAAGCTTGAACAGCAACATTGCCAAAATTCATATTTGCAGTCTCAGTAATTGTTAAAGGGGCAATAATA
>Ga0364858_10138_pt1 | contig 17770 bp, 9 predicted proteins | sample SorcelAu500001C7_2_FD_206914 | JGI IMG/M metagenome (GOLD analysis project Ga0364858, IMG submission 206914) | Enriched cells from Trout Bog Lake Hypolimnion, Wisconsin, USA - BchlTB.Aug20.5000.01 .C7 | ecosystem: Environmental > Aquatic > Freshwater > Lake > Hypolimnion/Profundal zone | place... | reverse complement strand
TTAATCCGTTACTGAAAAAGGCAGAAAATCAGGCTGAAAAGCTTATTTTTGAAATTGAGTATGATCGCTTTTGTAAGAGGACAGTTTGCAGTTAAAACCCCATCACACGTTGTTGTAGATGTGAACGGTGTTGGTTACGACCTGCAAATCAGTTTGAATACATATTCAGCCATCAGTAATAAGGATAGCGGTCAGTTGCATACTTATCTGCATATTACCGAGAACGGGCAAACCTTATTTGGTTTTGCAGATACTGCAGAAAAAGAAATGTTCCTGCTTTTATTAAGTGTATCTGGCATAGGAGCAGCAACAGCAAGAATGATGTTGTCAGGCATGAGGCCTGAAGAAGTAAGCAGGGCCATCATACAAAACAATACGCTGCAATTGTCGAGTATAAAAGGCATCGGTAAAAAGACGGCGGAAAGATTGGTGTTGGAATTGAAAGATAAATTGGGAAAACAATCTTTGGAATCTTTTTCAGTTAATGGTTTTGTAAGTAATTTCAATACAGATGCAGTAAATGCTTTGATAGGTTTAGGCATTGGAAGACCAATGGCAGAAAATGCCGTTAAAAAAGTTACAGATTCAAATAAAGAAATAACATTAGAAGACATCATTAAACAAGCACTCAAAAACCTCTGATTATAAGATATACCTCTACTTAACCAAGGCTGCTTTTTTTGAATCGTTCATTCATTTATTTTTTCATTCTCGTTTTTGTTGTGGCGTTTTTATGCCCGATGGCAACTGCTTTGGCGCAAACAAAAGACAGCTTACATTTTCCAATTAGTGATAGGCGAGGGGACAGATTCAGTTCACAAAGCCGCAACCCATTCGATCTGCAGGATACATCCATCATCAAACAAACAGTAGAATTCGATCCTAAAACAAATCGATATATCATTACAGAAAAAATAGGAAGTACTTTATACAGAAAACCTACTTATCTCACTTTCGAAGAATATTATTTATTACAAACAAGAGGATCGGAAGCAGATTATTTTAAACTTCGTGCCGCTGCATTAACTGAATTGAATAAAAAAGCACAACGGCCGCCACCACGTGTTTACAATAAATTGTTTGATAGAATTTTTGGCGTAGGCCCCAATGGTTTAAAAGTTGATATCAAACCGCAGGGTAATGTTGATATCATGATGGGTTATCAGGGACAAAATACTTTGAACCCAACATTGCCTGAAGCTGCAAGAAAAACAGGCGGATTTGATTTTAATATGAATGCCAATGTAAACGTGAATGCGAACATCGGCGATAAATTAAAACTGCCCATCAATTATAATACCCTTGCCAATTTCGATTATCTCAATCAGATAAAATTGGATTATAAAGGAATGGATGATGAGATCATCAGAAGTATTGAAGCAGGTAATATTTCTTTTCAATCAAAAGGAACATTGATCAAAAGTGCACAAAATTTATTCGGGATAAAAACACAATTGGTCTTTGGTAAATTATCAATAACAGCAGCATTGGCCAATCAACGGTCGCAGCAGCAAAACCAAACATTAAAAGGCGGAGCTGCATTAACAACTTATCAGAAAAAATTAAGTGACTATGATGAGAACAGGCATTTCTTAGTAGCACAATATTTTAATACGAATTTTAAAAATGCGATGAGCAGATTGCCTGTTGTAAACAGTGAAGTGCAGATTCAACGCATTGAAGTTTGGGTAACGAATAAAACCGCTATTACAACTGATGCAAGAAGTGTGGTGGGATTGATGGATCTTGGTGAATCGCAACCTCATAATCCAAATGTGCATTCACAATCCGGCAGTGCATTACCATTCAATGGAGCCAATGATCTCTACAGTTCTTTGGCAGGAAATATTTCCAATCGTGATCCTTCATTGGTCAACAACCTTCTGGTGGGAAAAGGATTGACGCCTGTAAATGATTTTGAAAAAATATATGCAAGAAAATTATCTTCCAATGAATTTTATTTTAATCCGCAGATCGGTTTCATTTCACTCAATGCGCAATTACAGCCCGATGATGTTTTGGCAGTAGCTTATCAATATACATCAAACGGAAGAGTATACCAGGTGGGAGAATTTTCACAGGATGTAACACTCGATTCAACACAAGGCGTACAAAAAGTTTTATTCCTGAAACTATTAAAAGCAACTTCTGCAAGAACCAATTTGCCGATTTGGAAATTGATGATGAAGAACGTGTATTCATTGGATCTATCAGGTATTTCAAAAGATGGATTTCAGATGAATGTTTTATATCAGCAACCCAGTGGAGGATTGAATAGATACTTACCGGAATCATCTCCATCAGTAAGCGGTAAACCGCTTCTTTCGATTTTGAATTTAGACAGGCTGAACAGCAGAAATGATCCGCAACCGGATGGTATATTCGATTATGTGGAAGGCTTTACTATTTTATCTCAGCAAGGAAAGATCATCTTTCCTGAATTGGAACCTTTCGGAAGAGACCTCGATACTCTGGCATTTGCAAATCAGGCACAATCCATGAAACAGAAGTATGTCTTTTATGCTTTATATGATTCCATCAAAGCCATTGCGCAGACTCAGGCAAACCTTGATCGTTTTGTTATGCAAGGACAAGCAAAGGGTTCCAGCAGCAGTGAAATATCTTTAGGCACATTTAATATTCCGCAAGGTTCTGTAAGAGTAACAGCTGGCGGACAAACATTGATTGAAGGTGTTGATTATGCGATTGATTATAATTTGGGAACTGTAAAAATTTTAAATCAGGCAGTTTTAAATTCAGGTGTTCCTGTTAATGTTGCTTATGAAAATAATGCGGGTTTCGGAATGCAGCAAAGAGGTTTTTTAGGATTGCGTTTAGATTATGTGTTGAATAAAAAAATGTCGATCGGAGGTACATTGGAGAGATTGAATGAAAGGCCTTTCTTCACGAAGATGAGTTATGGAGAAGACCCGATACGCAATACGATGTACGGAGTTGATTTCAGCTACAAATCAGACTGGCCGGGGCTTACACGATTGTTGGATAAACTTCCTTATTATTCAACCAAAACAATGTCAACCATCACGGCTTATGGTGAAGCCGCTTATTTTAAACCGGGCCATCCGCCGCAGATTGGTACTGGAAGTAATGGTGCGATTTATATTGATGACTTTGAAGGTTCAACGAGCAATATCGATCTGCGTTTTCCATTAGTAGCATGGGCATTGGCGTCAACGCCGCTGCGTTTTCCGGAAGCTACTTTGTCCAATGATCTCAGCTATGGAAAAAATCGTGCAAAATTAGCGTGGTACAATATTGAACCCAATCTGCAGGATAAGAGCAGCAGTAATAATCCGCTTCGTGGTAATTTAAAAGAACTCAGTGATCCAAGAGTAAGATTGGTTTATACAAATGAATTATTTCCTGATCTTACAACTAATATCACCAATACACAAACCATCACTTTTGATCTGGCATATTATCCAACAGAAATGGGACCTTACAATTATGAAAACAGCCCGTCACAAATTGATGCGAACGGTAAATTTAAAAATCCACAATCACGTTGGGGCGGTTTGATGCGTGCCATTGATCAAACAGATTTTGAAACGAATAATATTGAAACTGTAGAATTCTGGATACAAGATCCGTTTATTAAAAACCCTACAAGTTCGGGCGGTAAATTATATATGAATCTGGGTAGTGTGAGTGAGGATATTTTAAAAGACGGAAAACATTTTTTTGAAAATGGAATGAGTACACCCAATTCGCCGGCAGTCACTGATACAAGCAATTGGGGAAAAGTGCCCATCAATCCTGTGCAGATCACCAATGCATTCAGCAATAATGCAGAAGACAGGCCTTTTCAGGATGTGGGTTTAGACGGATTAAATGACGACAGTGAAAGAATAGTGCAAAGCAATTATTTAAAGGGTCTTGCAAATGTGTTTGGTACAAATTCACAGGTGTATATCAAAGCCTTTAACGATCCGTCAAATGATAATTATACATGGTATCGTGATCCGCAGTTTGATGCTGCAGGTACAGGTATTTTAGGACGATATAAAAATTATAATAATCCGCAGGGCAACTCTGCGGTGGCCAATAATAATTCCAGCGGCTCAGCTGCCACCACTTATCCTGATAATGAAGATATCAATCATGATAATACCATGAATGAAACTGAAGAGTATTATGAGTACGAAGTTGGATTGAATCCCGGAATGACGGCTGCCACCAATAAATATATCAGTGATGTAAGATCAGTTGCTGTTACTTATGCCGATGGAACTACCGGAAAAGAAAACTGGTACTTATTTCGTATTCCAATAAAAGATTATGCATCAAAAACTGGACAAATATCGGATTTCAAATCCATCCGGTTTATCCGTTTGTATTTATCAGGCTTTCAGGATTCAACTGTTTTACGTTTTGCAAAATTTGATCTGGTACGTAACCAGTGGAGGCAATTCACATATAATTTAGATACAACAGGTTCTTATACGCCGATCAATAATGCCATTACAAACTTTAATACATTATCTGTAAATCTTGAAGAGAACAGCAAACGTACACCTGTTAACTATGTAATTCCGCCGGGTATTGAACGTGTGCAGACCATCAGCAATAACGGTGTTAATTTATTACAGAATGAACAGTCTTTAAGCTTGCAATTAAGCAGCCTTGCCGACGGAGATGCAAGAGCGGTTTTCAAAACATTGAATTTGGATATGCGTCAATACGGAAAACTATCCATGTTTGCACATGCCGAAAGTGTTACAGGATTAACACCTGTAAAAGACAATGAATTAAATCTGGTGGTAAGGATCGGTCAGGATTTTTTGAGTAATTATTATGAGATAAAAATTCCATTGAAGATTACAGCACCCGGTTATTATACAGCATCGCAGGCTGATATTGTTTGGCCAACCGACAATAATCTTGATTTTAATTTACCTGATCTGGTAAGTCTTAAACAAAGAAGAAACGCAATAACAGGTCAATCCATTACCAATATTTATCGTGAATTGATCGGCAATAAAACTTTCAGTGTTTTGGGAAATCCGAATCTTGGACAGGTAACGGGAATTTTATTGGCAGTTGAAAATGCAAAAGACAATAATCCGGCACCGTTGAATGCTGAAGTATGGATGGACGAATTACGATTATCTGATATAAATGAACATGGTGCTTATGCAGCAGTTGGAAGAGTGGATATTAAATTGGCAGATTTAGGAAGGCTTTCTGTATCGGGCAGTATGCATACACAGGGATGGGGAACATTAGAATCGCATATTGCAGATAGGGCATTAGATAATTTTACTCAGTTTAATGCGGTATTGAATATTGATGCCGGAAAATTGGTTCCTAAAAATGCAAGATTATCCATTCCTATTTATGCAAGCATTGACAAATCGGTCAGCACCCCGCAATATGATCCTTATGATCTTGATATAAAATTAACGGACAAGATGAGTGCTGCAAAAACTAAAGCACAAAGGGATTCTATAAAAAATGCAGCTATCGATCAAACCACCATTAAAACAATCAACTTTACCAATGTGCATATTGCACCCAAAGGAAAAATTCATTTGTGGAGCATCAGTAATCTTGATGTCAGTTACTCTTTCACACAAACATTACAAAGCAACAGTACCATTTTACAGAATGAAGTAAACAAGTGGAGAGCCAATCTGGGTTATACTTTCCAGTCGCCATCGAAATTCACACAGCCATTTAAAAAGATCATCAAAAGCAACAGTCATTGGTTTGCATTGATCAAAGATTTTAATTACAATTTAAAACCTTCTTTATTAAGTTTCAGGGCAGACGTTAACCGTCAGTACGCACAATATATTCCGCGAATTGTAAATACTGATCTTACTACTGCAAAAGTGCAGCGTGTGGATACGACTTTTGATAAATATTTTACATTTAATAGATTGTATAATATGCGTTGGGATCCTGCACGTTCTGTTAATATTGATTTTTCTGCAAATAATAATGCAACAGTTGATGAACCTTATGGAGCATTGAATACAAAAGAGAAAAAAGATACTGTCAGAAATAATTTCTGGAACGGCGGAAGAAATACTTTGTATCAGCAACACGCCATTATGAGTTATTCTTTGCCATTAAGTAAATTACCATTGACAGACTGGATGATGGCGCGTTACAGTTATGGAACTTCTTATAATTGGATTGGTGCAAGTACCATCGCTCTTTCATTGGGAAATATTATTGAGAACAGCCAGGAAAATACTTTCAGCGGTGATCTTGATTTCACAAAATTATATGCTAAATCAAGATTGCTGCGTTCTGTGCAGAGAACATCAGTACAACAACCCAAACAAAGTAGTAATATCAGTAATGTAAATAAACCTCCGGGTAATAATAATTCATTGAATCAGCAAAAACAACCACAGCAAAATGTTCTTGGAACAATCATTCCAACAAGAGAAGAAGTGCTGACAGATAAGGAGGGCAAAAGGTTAACGGGCAAAGCAAAAAAAGAAGCTTTGCATAAATGGCGACAACAAAAAAGAGACCTGCGAACGGCAGAACGTTTACAGAAACAGGCCAAGCAACCTGAAATGAACGGAATTGAAAAAGTTGGACTCGGTTTATTGACGATGGTAAAACATGCAAGCCTCAATTACAGCGAAAATTACAGAAGTCGTGTGCCCGGATATATGGACAGCACAAGAGCTTTAGGTCAAAACTGGAACAGTATGCAACCGGGATTGGATTATGTTTTCGGAAGACAGCCCGACAGTAACTGGCTGAATCAAAAAGCGGCCAAAGGATTAATTACAAGAGACAGTACTTTCAATAGTTTATATCGTCAGAACTTTGAACAAAAATTCAGTTTCACTGCACAGTTGGAACCTATTCGTGAATTGAGGATTGATTTAAATGTTGAGAAAAGTTTCACCAAAGAATACACGGAATTATTTAAAGACACTACTAATTCCGGCATTGCGCAACAACATTTAAACCCTTATGCAAGCGGTGGTTTCAGCGTTTCATATATTGCTTTTAATACTTTATTTAATAAAACTAATCCTGGCGAAATATCAGAAACATTCAGGCGATTTGAAAGTGATCGATTCATCATTTCAAATCGTTTGGCACAACAAAATCCTTATTGGCAGCAATCACCCGGATTTACTGCCGATGGTTATGCAAAAGGTTACGGGCGTTATTCACAGGATGTATTGATCCCTGCATTTTTGGCGGCATATACGAATAAAAGTGCCAACAGTATTTCATTAATTAATCAAAGTAATGCCAATATCAAATCAAATCCATTCAGCGGTATTCTTCCGAGACCCAACTGGAGATTGAATTATACAGGATTGAGCAAGATACCTGCATTGGCTGCGATATTCAAAGCCATCAATATTACACATGGTTATAACGGAACATTAAGCGTGAACAGTTATGCCAGCGCTTTATTGTACCAGGATCCATTACGGTATGGTGCTCCCGGATTTATAGATTCTGTCAGCGGTAATTATGTGCCTTATTTTTTAGTGCCAAACATAACCATACAGGAACAATTCTCTCCATTGATAGGTATCGATGTAACAACCCTTCAAAACCTGAATCTTAAATTTGAATACAAACGATCCAGGCAATTGAGCTTGAGTTTGATCGATTATCAGATGAGTGAAACAAACAGTAAAGAATGGGTATTTGGTTTTGGATTCAAGAAAAAGGGAATTAAATTACCATTCAAATTGCCGGGATCGAACGGAAAGAAATTGCAGAACGACATGAATTTTAAACTTGATGTTTCGATGCGTGATGATGCAACGAATAACAGTGGGTTGGATCAGGCGGTGGCTTATGCAACGGGCGGACAAAAAGTATTGACCATTCAACCTTCTATTGATTATGTGTATAATAACCGCATCAATGTTAAATTGTTTTTTGATCAGCGGAGAGTTACGCCATATATTTCAACATCGGCACCAACCATTGCAACAAGGGCAGGTGTGCAGATACGAGTCTCTTTAGCGCAATAATTTTTTTGATACAGACATTTAGTTTTCATGTCAGCTTTGTTGCGTCGCACACTTGTACTTAAAATCATTGAGCAGCAAAAAAATTGCAGTCAAATCTTAAACTTTATGAAACAAATATGCATTGGCTTGTGCAGTAGGTGTTACAATTAATTCATTGATGCAAACACTGGGCGGTAATGTTGCAACATAATAAACAATGTCAGCAATATTCTCTGCATACAAAGGAATAAAACCATTGTACATGGAAGCCGCTTTATCAGCATCACCTTTAAAACGTACCAGCGAAAATTCTGTTTCAGCAGCACCAGGATGAATAGCAGTCACTTTAATATTTTTTGATAAAAGATCTATACGCATACTCTGGCTCAACGCATCAACCGCAAACTTACTGGCACAATAACCATTACCAAACTGGTAGACTTCTTTGCCTGCAATGGAACCAATATTGATGATATGCCCTTGTTTCTTTTCGATCAAATAGGGGATGACAGCTTTGCTTACATACATCAATCCTTTTACATTGGTATCAAGCATCGTATCCCAATCATCGAGATTTGCGTTTTCAAAACTGTCGCGACCTAAGGCAAGTCCGGCATTGTTCACCAAGATATTAATGTCACTCCATTCTGGAGGCAGATTATTTAGCGTATCAAATACTTCTTTTCTTTTCTGCACATCAAAAACAAGCGGCAATACTTTGATATTGTATTTGCTTTTTAATTCATCAGCGAATGAAAACAATTTTTCTTTTCTTCTTCCTGTGATGATGCAGTTCCATCCGTTAGAAGCAAACTTTTCTGCAATGGCTTTTCCAAAACCTGAAGTAGCACCTGTAATAAGAATGATATTATTCATAAAAAATAAATTCTGAAAATGAAAACTAAAATAGGAGAATGCAATTTAGTTTTTATTTCATTCTATTTTTTATCTGATCAAAACAATGGTTCCTTTTCTGAAAATAGTGTTACCGAGATAATCAACACCTTCAGTCATATATACATAAGTGCCGCTTTGTTGTGCTGCACCATTGATGTTTCCATCCCAACCTTTATTGAATTCGCTTGTGTTGAAAAGCAGTTGACCCCATCGATTATATACTCGGAAATAATTCAACTTTGAAATGCCGAGTAGTATAGGTCTTATAATATCATTCTTCCCGTCACCATTGGGTGTAAATGCACTGGGTACCAAAATATCAGGCTTGCTTTTATAAACACGAACCAAAATATAGTCAACACCGAAACATCCGGTGCTATTGGTAGCAGTAACTTTATAATTTATAGAATCAATGCCTGCACCTAAAGTAGCAATGGGATCTGCAATGGCGGAATTATTTAAACCGGTTGCAGGCGACCATGAATAAGCATTAACTGTGCTATCACTTACCAATGCAGTTAATTGCAGCGGCTGATTTTCTACAACAGAAGTATCATGCCCTGCATTTACAATGATGGGAGGAATTACGGTAACATTAAAAGTATCAACCAACAAATTGGGGCAATCAGCATTCCTCACGGACAATAAGTATTTGGTTGATGATGCAGGTGCTACCTGTGCTGAAATGGTATAAGGTGTTGCAGCAATATTTCTGGAATTCGGGTCGTATAACGAATTTGAATTTAACCAGGCATAACTGGTACCGGTAGAAACGCTGGCATTTAAAGTTGCTTTTGTTCCAAAGCAAATGGTAACATCCTGCGGTGTTAATATCGCTTGCGGAAATAATGTATTATAAATATTTACCTGCGATGTTTTACTTGTATCTGACGGACAAACACCACTTTTTATAATTGTTCTGAATTTCGTAGGAACATTTGTATTGTTTATATTGAAAAATGTATCTGTGTTAGGAGGATTAAAATCCTTCCAAACAATACTGTCTGTTGAAGATTGCCAGTTTAATACATTTCCAACACTGCCTGTTACAAATAATGTGGCACCCTTGTTCTGCCCCTGACAAATATTTAATAGTGTTGGGTTGATGATGCCGCCCTTGCTGATCGGGTTAACATCAATCAATACAGTTGTTGAAGAATCGATACTGCATGCAGAACCATTTTGTACAAGCGCTTTATACGTAGTTGTTTGTTTTAAATTCTGGACAACCAAAAAACTGTCCTTAACACTATCGATTACCCAATTGTTGCCATCAACTGTCGATAACCAGTTCACCACACTTCCCCGGTTACCGGTTAAAATTATTTTACTTGAATTATTATTGCTGCAAACAATATTATTGCCGGACAAAACACCTGCAATGGTAGGTAAAGTGGTAATAACATTTAAAGATGCTGTAAGATCAGCACAACTGTTTACTTCATGTACCGATATTGTTCCGGTATTTGCTCCTGATGGAACTACTTGTAAAATATTCAAAGAGTCTAATACTTTTTTCCATCCGTTTGGTATCGTCCATGTATAAGTTGCATCAGCTAAAGAAGGAACGGAATATGTGACGGTTCCATTCTCGCAAGCTGCAGCAGGGCCACTTATTTGTAAGCCATTACAATCATTTCTTAAAGCAAAATATGCGTAAGAAAAATGCCCGCCCGGAATGCAGTTATCTGCTTCAAAAGTCAGTGTTACCTGTTGCCCTCTGTATGGTGATAGATTAAAAGTAACTTCCGTCCAGGATTTTGTCCAAACACGATAAGGATTATTTCCGTTGCCGATTTGATTGGGTGAGGGAACAGGACTGAGTGAAAAGCCTTGTTTTTGCGCTGTTGCAACATCCAATGCATTTCCTGAACCTGTTGTCGGTAAATAATAGGAAGGTGATGCACAGGCAATAATACCATCTTTCGTTTGCAATATAGCCCTTGACAAAGGTTGTTGATTGGAAACATGGCTTCCATTTTCTAAAACCATTGCATAAGCATAAGTGATGGTGTAAGGAGAATCTACACTTCCGTTGGGAACATTTATCAAATAACTGATCCCTCTGATCAAACCTTTATTGGTTCCCGGAGAAACTGTTGTTGATCCTAAAAGCACAGAATTGGTATATTGATATCCATTGATATTCGGAACAACCGGAAACCACCAAACGGATCCAGGGTATTATTATTTGAAACCTGTATTCCGTTTACACCATAACCGCTTTCTAAAATGGTTGCAGTACCTAAAGTTCCGGTAGGAGCTGCTGTTAATGAGTCGAAAGTTTGAATACTTCTTGTTCCTGATTGATCAAGGAATGTTCCTGTAAATGCACTCCAGTGCGTGAGGTCTCCGGTATAAAAATTAAGGTTTAAAGGACAGGGTTGCGATTGAGAAAATGCAGTAACCATTAAAAAAATTGAGCAAAATCCGATCAATGTTTTTTTTAATCCATCTTTATTTATATGTGATACCCGTTTTAACATTCACTTGATTTTTAAATCAGCAGCAATCATTTTGGCCTATGCAATAATAAATTCAAGCAAATAATTGTTCAATAATTCCGGCGCTTCCAACATGCTCATGTGCCCTGCATTTTCGATAATATGAATATAAGAACAAACAGGCAGATGAATTTGTTGCGTCAGATCATTTAACGGAGCTGCAACATCTTCTGTCCCGATAACGAATAAAACAGGCAAGGGGTTACTCTTTAGAACATGTGTTTTATCGGTCCTGTTCATCATCGCTTTATAATATTGCTGACATGCTTTTGTACTGAATTGTTTACTTGATTCGATTAAAGACTCCACTTTATCGGGAAATGCTTCCTTGAACTGCTTAGAAAATAAATTAGGGATGGTGTTTTTCAGAAAAGCGTAAGCTCCGTATTGTTCCATCAAGTCGATCCCTTTTTGTCTATTTAATTTTTTTTCTGCGCTGTCGGCAAATGCGGTAGAATGGATCAATCCGAAACGGGATAATGATCCCTGATTTTTTTCTGCAAAAGATAGGGTGATATATCCGCCCATGCTATGACCCAGCATGATGCATTGATTGATTTGTTCTGCTTCCAATAATGATTGGATGCAATCGGCATAATCTTCAATCGAGATAATGGATGACAGATGGTTGATGACAGAGTTGCTTTCGTCATCTGTCATCTGTTTTCTGTCATCTAATAATTCTGATGCGCCACTTCCGGGCAAATCAGGCACAATTAATAAACAATGATCTTTCAAAAAATTTATTTGCTGATCGAAAATATGACTGTCTTCACCAAAACCATGCAATAAAACAACAGCTGTTCCATTGCCTTCGATACGATAACTGATGGAAACATTCTTATATAGAAATGCTTTTTGCATGATGAAATGTTTATAAGAAAAATTAATTTTTTCTCGCCAACTTAGGTTTAATATATAAGAGCAAATTCCATGCTAATAATAAAACAGCGATCAATGAAGCAATTTTGTATAAATAATCACCAAAACGAACATAAAAAGTTTCACGGCTTAAAACAGGAATATTGTATTTGATAAAAGCAGCTTTATCCCAAGGTAGCGTTGTTAGAATATTTCCTTTATCATCGATCACTGCACTGATGCCTGTATTGGCGCTGCGAGCAACATAACGTCTTGTTTCGATGGCACGCAATCTTGCATATTGCAAGTGTTGTTGATGTCCGGGCGTATTACCCCACCAGCCATCGTTGGTAACGATGGTTAAAATATTGGCACCTCTTTTTACATATTCAGTCACATATTCACCGTAAATACTTTCATAACAAATAATAGGCGCAGCGATGTAAGGATTATTGTTTACGTGAAATGCCATTGCAGCAGTATCTCTTCCATAACCGCCTGTTGTGCCGCCGAAATGTTCAAATAACGGCGACATGAAATTTAAAAATGTCGGCAATGATTCAACACCGGGAACCAATTTGCTTTTATTATAAAATTGTAATGGCTCATTTGCTTTTACAACAACGGCTGAATTGAATGCATCGTAATACATCCCTTCTGGTGTTTTCCTTGCAGTAGCAGTTTCTTTTGATGTTCCGTAAGTTTTAAAATCTTCGATGCCGGTTAACAATGTGATGTTGGGATGACGATTCGCCAAATCAAAAACGGGCTGATATACTGCTGTGTGCTGTGTTTCATTTTGCACAACACCTGCTGCCAAAGCTGTTTCGGGCCAGAGAATAAGTTTTGTTGATGAATCAATTTCTTTTTCAGTTAATGCAATTAATTTTTCTATTTGCTGAGGGATAGAAACGGATTCGAATTTTTGATAAGGATCGATATTGGGCTGAATAATTAGTACATTATTTTTTTCGTCTTGTTGTGGAGAGTCTGAATGAAAAATGCTGATCAATGTTGAAATAACAAACGGTAATGAAATAACAACTATGACTATCCCTTTATAGAGGATCGATCTTTTTGATTTTTCAAATAATTCGAACAATAAAATATTTACGATCAGTACCCACAAAGTTCCGCCACTAACGCCTGTGTATTCGTACCATTGTATCCATGAAGGATAAGATGCAAAAACATTTCCTATCGTTAACCAAGGCCAGGTCAATTGCCAGTTGAGATGAATGTATTCGAACAACATCCAGAAACTGATCAATGAAATATAGCCGATCCTTTTTCCAAATTTATTTTTAAAAGTAAAATAACCCCACCACGGAAGGCACATCAGCAAAGCGTTTGCTGTGATGGCGGCAATGCTGCCCACATCGGTGCTGTTCCAGATCCACCAGGTGGTGGATGCATTCCAAATGATCAATGTGATGAAAGAATAACCGAAAAATTGATTTCTTTTTTTTGTTTGATCTGCCACAAACAATAACGGAACGAATGCAACAAAAATTAAAAAAGTCAATGGCGATACCGGCCATGCAGCAAATAATAAAATGCCCGATAAAATACTGAAGCCAAAGAGTTGCAATTTTTTCAAAACAGTATCATATTTAGAAGCGGAAGTTCGGAAGAATTATTGAACTGTCATCAATGTAAATGTTGCTGAAAGATTAAATGTACAAGTACTTCGTCGCAAAAAGCTATGTAGTACAAGTGTGCGACGCAAGTAAAGTTGCCATAAAAAACAAAAGCCGATTACAAAATAATAATCGGCTTAAAAATTTATCACTAACAACTTATTACTTCCTACTATAATTCGGTGCTTCCTTTGTTACATCCACATCATGTGCATGGCTTTCTTTCATGCCTGCATTGGTGATCTTTACAAAAGTTGCTTGTTGTAATGCTTTGATATTTTTAGCACCGCAATAACCCATGCCGGAACGAAGTCCGCCAACATATTGATATACGATCTCACTTAAATTTCCTTTGTATGCCACACGGCCTTCGATGCCTTCGGGAACATATTTTTTAATATCATCTTCCACATCCTGAAAATATCTGTCGCCGCTGCCTTGCTGCATCGCACCCAAACTTCCCATGCCGCGATAACTTTTGAATTTTCTTCCTTCATAAATAATAGTTTCACCCGGACTTTCTTCTGTTCCTGCAAACACACTTCCCATCATTACCACATTTGCTCCTGCTGCCAAAGCTTTCACCATATCACCTGTATAACGAATACCACCATCTGCAATAACAGGAATACCTTTTGATTTGATGGCATGATGTGCTTCCATGATGGCTGTTAATTGCGGAACACCGGCACCTGCAACAATGCGGGTGGTGCAGATAGAACCAGGGCCAATGCCTACTTTTACAGCATCGGCGCCTGCATCGGCCAATGCTTTTGCACCCGCAGCTGTACCAACATTTCCTGCAATGATTTGTAAACTTTTAAAGTTGGATCGTAGATTTTTTAATGCAGCAATCACACCTTTGCTGTGGCCATGTGCACTATCGAGTGTAACTACATCAACACCTACGGTTTGTAATGCATAAGCTCTATCCAATAGATCTTTGGTAATGCCCAAAGCCGCACCCACCAATAATCTGCCGAGATTATCCTTTCCTGCATTGGGATAATTTCTGATCTGTAAAATATCTCGATAGGTAATTAAGCCTATTAATTTTCCGGCTTTATTGACTACCGGTAACTTTTCAATTTTATAATTACGAAGAATGGTTTCTGCTTTTTTAAGATTCGTGCCCTGCGGTGCAGTGATGAGATTTTCTTTCGTCATCACTTCACTCACTTTTCTTTTTTTATCTGTTTCAAAACGAAGGTCGCGATTGGTTAAAATGCCCACTAATTTTTGAGCACCGTCAACAATAGGAATACCGCCGATCTTATTTTCTTTCATCAATCTTAATGCATCACCAATGGTGGCATCAATCAATAAAGTGATGGGATCAATGATCATTCCGCTTTCGCTGCGTTTTACTTTTCTTACCTGCTCGGCTTGTTTTTCGATACTCATGTTTTTGTGCAGGATGCCTAAACCGCCTTCACGTGCCAAAGCGATTGCAAGGCTTGCTTCGGTTACTGTATCCATTGCTGCAGAAAGCATGGGAACATTTAATACTATGTTTTTGGTAAGATGAGAACGGATATCAACATCTCTCGGTAATACTGCACTAAATGCAGGCATTAATAAAACATCATCGAAGGTGAGACCTTCGCCGAATAAACGAGATTTTGCAGACTTGTTGTTGGGGGAAATAATTCTTGTTGCCATAGGCAAAGATAAATAAAAAAAAGTTACAAGGTGCAAGATGCAAGTTTCAAAGACAGGATAATCGGTAACTATAAAAGTTTATACATTTTTCCGGGAAGGCCTATAATTACATTATTCAATTCAAGATTCAATATGGCTGCTGCAACAGAACTGCTGCTCAGTGAGGATCTTAAATAGAGATCATCAATATGGGCAGTTTCTCTTTCCTGTAAAATGCCGACTATTATTTTTTCATCACCATTCAGTTCAATGAATAATTCTCTTTGTTTTTTTGCAGCTATTTTTTTCTGTTGCCAACCCATCGCTTTCATGAATTCTTCCGCATTGGTAAACACGATGGCTTTGTTTTGCTGGATCAATTTTAAACAACCTACACTTTTACTATCCGTTATTTTTCCAGGCACAGCAAATACATCACGGTTATAATTATAAGCCAATTCTGCAGTGATCATACTGCCACCTTTAATTGCTGTTTCAATTACAATCGTAGCATCACTCATACCTGCAACGATCCTGTTGCGTTTGGGAAAATTATGTTTATCAGGAGTTGTATTTTTTCTGAATTCAGTCAATAAACCTCCGTTCAGTAACATTTCTTTTGCCAATGATTTATGTTGAGAAGGATAAATACTGTCTAATCCATGCGCCAACACACCAACTGTTGAAACATTATTTTGAAGTGACGCTTTATGTGCAATGGCATCAATGCCAAATGCAAGCCCGCTGAGGATCAAAAGGTTTTGTGCCTGCATGTCTTCAATAAATTGTTCAGTTATCTGTTTGCCGTAATCAGTATTATTTCTGGTGCCGATAATACTGATGATTTTGGAACTGTTCAGGTCTGCATTGCCTCGATAAAATAATAATGTGGGAGAGTCGTAGCAATTCAATAAACGCTGCGGATAATTTTTATCAGTGAGGAATAATGATTGTATATGATGCTTTTTACAAAACTCAATTTCTTCTTCTGCTTCCTTAAAATTGTCGAAGTCTTTAATTTGCTTGGCCCTTATTTCGCCGATACCTTCTAATAAACTCAGTTCTTTTTTCTTTGCTTTGAAAATACTTCCTGCAGTACCGAATTGTTCAATCAATTGTTTTGCCTGAACAGCACCCACACCATTGATCAAAGTGAGTGCAATTTGATAAAGAAGATCATTGTTCATAGGCGACAGCTCATAGTTCAAAAAACTAATATAAGCATTTTTTAATACTTATGAACTATAACCCTGTTATTTCAAATTCTGTTCTTCTGTTCTTTGATCTTCCTTCTTCCGAAACATTATCTGCAAGTGGTTTTGATGAACCATAGCCTTTGAAGCTCAACCTTTTTAGATCAATGCCTTTGCTGACTAAATAATCAACAACCGATTTTGCACGGTTGGTTGAAAGAATCAAATTATCAGATTCTTTTCCGGTATTATCTGTATGTCCGTTGATCTGAATTTTTACTGCCGGATTATCGTTTAATACCTGCAGGAGTTTATCCAATTCAATCAGGCTGACAGGCAACAACTGATAAGAATTTGTTTGGAACTGAATATTTTTAAAGGCAGTTATTGTATTCAATTCAACAGGTTGCAATGCAATATCTTTTTGATACGTGCTGTCCGATTGGTTTTTACTCAGCTCATATAATTCACTGTAGAATAAATAACCTTTTCTGTTAACAGTGAAAGTGTAATCTTTTCCTGAAGGAAGCGGAATATAATATTTCCCCAACTCATCAGTTTGAATACGCATCAATGCTTTGTTATTGCTGTTATCGATCAATTCAACAGCACAGGGCAAACCTTTGTTTGTTTTTGCATCGAATACTTTTCCTTTTACAAATAAAGTTTTATGCGGACGAATATCTTCTCTTAAAGAAAAAGTATAAAGATCTAATCCGCCGCGAGTATCAGCTCTGTCACTTGCATAGTATGCTGTAAGTCCATTTGATGAGATGCAGATGCTGCCTTCATTTTCGATAGTGTTGATGGGATAACCTAAGTTTTCAGGCTTACTGAAATCGCCATTCGCATCTCTTCTGCAAATAAAAAGATCTGTTCCGCCATAACCGGGCAAACCATCTGATGTAAAATAAAATGATTGATTGTCTGCATGCATATATGGTGCTGTCTCATCACCAATAGTATTGATGAACGGTCCCATATTTATTGCCGGTCCCCATTTACCGTTTGCCAAACGATTACTCATATACAAATCTTTTCCTCCAATGCCCCCTGGGCGATTG
>Ga0364858_10124_pt2 | contig 17918 bp, 18 predicted proteins | sample SorcelAu500001C7_2_FD_206914 | JGI IMG/M metagenome (GOLD analysis project Ga0364858, IMG submission 206914) | Enriched cells from Trout Bog Lake Hypolimnion, Wisconsin, USA - BchlTB.Aug20.5000.01 .C7 | ecosystem: Environmental > Aquatic > Freshwater > Lake > Hypolimnion/Profundal zone | place... | reverse complement strand
GCAATATCAACCGTAGTATTACCTGATATTATTTCCATATCTATTAATTTTTTAAGGTGAGCAAAAGTAAATCAGGCGCCAATTGTTAAAATCAAAATTTTGTTAAGGATTAAGCCCGCGTGTTAATTTTATAGCTACAGAAAATGAAGCTACACCGCCTGTTTACGAATAAAACGAAAAAAGCCCTCGTTTAAGGCGAGGGCTTTTATGTTTTAGTTATTTTTAGAAGTGGAAACCTCTTTGATGCTCGAAATATAAGGCGCCACAGCCTTAAAAGGTAAGTTTGGCTTGCGCAATTCCGGATGAATACGAAGCATTGCAGCCGACATGGTTACAATTTTAAAGGTTAATGCATCGGCCGGTGGACCAGTATAATTATACAGCTGTATTTGTTCAGTGCCATTAATAGCAAAGCAGGTCATTTCCTCTCCACTGGCATCGGTAAACGGAAGCGGCTCTATAAACGTACTGCCATTACTGGTGCCCACCCAATAAACCAATACAGCCCCATTATTAATAATATCGCTGGTAATATCGGCATCAGTAATATTCACGTAATAATCGCTGGTGCCTGCGGTCCAATCGGTAGAGTTAACTACAAACTCATTACTTACAACATTGGCATTTCCCGGAGGGCCTTGGGGGCCTTCTTTAGTGCATGATGAAATAACAATAATGAAAAGTGCGGATGCTAAAATTATTTTTTTCATGATTTAGGGGTTTTGTTTTTATAATAATTGCAAGATAAGAATTGCTGTAATTTTTTAGAATATAAAAAATGGCACTCCTTCTAAATATTTATAGGCCTTCATTGGTAAGGGCAATTCATGGATTGAGCTTATGAATAAAGAGCTGTAGTAAATGTTTCTGTGCTGATTTTGTATCTATTGCGCCATACCTAATTTACGCAACAAAAGAATGTGTGCAAATATGGCCTGCCGCATTTTAGGAAACTCGTGATATTTAATCCCGAATTCCTCGCTGGTTTTCTTTACAATTTCGCTGAGCGCCGGATAATGAACATGGCTTACACGGGGAAAAAGGTGGTGCTCTATCTGAAAATTAAGTCCACCGGCAAGCCAGGTAATGACTTTATTTTTAGTAGCAAAGTTGGATGTGGTTTTTACCTGGTGTATAGCCCATTCATCTTCCATTTTATTAAGCTCATCGGGTTCCGGAAAGTCAACTTCCTCAACCGTGTGGGCTAATTGAAAAACAATGCTAATAATAATTCCGGTTGTACTAGAAAACACCAGAAAGCCAATCAGGTAATGAAGAAACCCGGTGGTGTATATCGGAATTAAAACAAAAAGGAAAAGGAAGGAAACTTTACTTGCCCAAAAAGAAAGATGGTCTTTCCAGTTCATTTCTTTAATGGCCATGGTGCCTACTTTGCCGCTAAAGTATTTTTTGAAATCCTGAAAGCCAATCCAAAACACAAACAGTAACGCGTATAACAAAATAAAATAGATGTGTTGAAAGCGGTGAAAAAAATGCTTCTTCTGCGATAAGGTCATTCTCATCCACGGCTTAATATCAATATCATCATCAAAGCCTTCAATATTAGTATAGGTGTGGTGAATCACATTATGTTTTACCTTCCACATAAACGAGCTGGCACCCAAGAAATCGAAAGTTGAAGCCGCTATTTGATTTACCAAACCGCTTTTTGCATAACTGCCGTGTGCGCCATCGTGCATTACATTAAAACCAATAGCCGCTACACTTAGCCCCAGCAACATGCAAAGCGCAATTGCAGGAATTACCGGTGGCGTAAAAAACACAAGCCAGGTATAAATACCAACAAAACTTAGGCCAACAATTGCTGTTTTAAGATACAACTTCCAATTGCCGGTAACTTTTAAATCCTGTTCTTTAAAATAAGCGTCAACTCTTTTTTTTAGCTCAAGCTGAAAGGAGCGGCCTGAGGCTGGAAAACGGGGTGCATCAATCATGGGTCATTAAAATTGTACGGTAAAGGTACCCAAAGGTAATGGTACTTCCTAATACCAACACACCCCGGCTGACCTGTGAAATAGACGCACCTTGCTGTCCGATGAGCAATTGCAGCTTTTTTAACACAAAAATCTTTTCTCTACATTTAACACATGATACGCTCTCGTATAGCGCCTACGCCCAGCGGTTACCTGCACATAGGCAACGTTGTAAACTTTGCCATTACCTGGCTTTGGGTGCGGCAAAACAAGGGCAGTTTGCGCCTGCGTATTGATGATTTGGATACCCAGCGCGCTAAACCCGAATATATTGAAGATATTTTTAATACCCTAAAATGGCTTGGCCTTAATTGGGACGAAGGCCCCCAGTCGCCGGATGAGCAGGAGCTAAAATACTCGCAACAACGCCGAAAGGCCCGCTATGATGAATGGATAGAAAAGCTAGTTGAAACCAAGCGCGTATTTGCCTGCACCTGTTCGCGTAAACAATTAGAAGAGTTACAGGCCTGCAATTGCCGCGATAAAAACCTTTCGCTAAGCACTCCTGATGCCGCCCTGCGAATTTATACACCGGTTGATACTATTGTTACAATCGATGATATTAATAGAGGAAAAATCGAGGTGAATTTAAACAACGAAATGCGCGATTTTGTAATCCGCCGTAGAGATGGTATTGCGGCCTACCAGGTGGCTTCGCTGGTAGATGATATTGATTTTAATATTAATACAATTATACGTGGTGAAGATTTGATAAGCAGTACTGCAGCGCAATTATATCTTTCCGGATTATTAAATCAAACCGTTTTTAGTGAAACTACATTTTATCATCATCCACTATTAAAAAACGAACTGGGCCAAAAGCTTTCAAAATCTTCAGGTAGCACCTCCATAAAATTTTGGAGAGAAAATGGCGCTAAACCTGAAAAGTTTTATTCACTGCTTAGCGATTTTTTAGGATGGGAAGAACCGGCAACTTCGCTTAAGGAAATGTTGGAACGCGTAGTTGACATGAAAAATGCGCTATCGTAGTTTCTAATCAGTCGTTCGAGATATAGCGGCTTGTAATCCCCCTGGTTTTCGCCCCGATTTCATCGGGTCAAAAACCGTCCCCCTTCGAAGGGGGCGGCAATCGTTTTTCGCAGAAAAATGAGTGCCAGGGGGATGATGGGCACTGATAACCCCAAAGGGCACAATAATTATGTAGCGCTAAATAAAAAACATTCATACCCAAAGAAATTTTAAATTGAAGTATCTTTCATAAAATTTAATCCATGCGCAAATTATTACCCGCTATTGTTTTTTCCTTCTATATTTTAAATATAAATGCCCAAAGCACGGCCGACTATTGCGTTCAGGTTACCGCAACCATTCAGGAAAACCCTGCGCAAATAACTTTGCATTGGCCTTTTGATAGCACCGGTGTTAGCAGTTATGTCCTTAGCCGAAAAAGCTTATCCTCTCATTTTTGGACCAACAATCTCGGAACGCTTCCGCAAACGGCTACATCGTATACTGACACAGCTGTTGTTTCTGATTCGGCTTATGAATACCGGGTATTAAAAAACGGAACTCCCTCCGGCGCCGGTTATATTTATGCTGGCATCAGGGCACCGGTAATTGAATACCGGGGTAAATTATTATTGATAGTGGATAGCCTGCTTAACGATTCTTTATCTTTTGAATTAAGCCGGTTGATGAAAGATATTTCCGGCGATGGCTGGTCTGTAAAGCGTATTGATGTTGATACTGCCGACCCTGATATTTTTATAAAATCGCTTATAAGCAGCGAATATGCTGCCGATACGAATGTAAAAGCAGTAATGCTGATTGGGCATATTGCGGTGCCTTACTCTGGCGATATTAATCCAGATGGGCACCCAGACCACTTAGGTGCATGGCCCGCCGACGTTTATTACGGCAATTTGCAACTTAATTTTACAGATGTTTACGTTGACGACACTTTGGCCTCGCGCCCTGAAAACCGCAACGCGCCCGGTGATGGAAAATGGGACATCAGCGCAATGTATGCCGGAAAAATGGTGCTTGAAGTAAGCCGCATAGATTTAAGCAGCATGAGCGCCTTTAATAAAACCGAAAATCAGCTTTTAAAAACTTATTTAGATAAAGACCACGCCTACCGGATGAAAAACATTACCACCATTCCTCGTGGGTTGATTGATGATAACTTTGGCCCTTTTGGCGGCGAGGCTTTTGCAATTAACGGCTGGCGCAATTTTGCACCCCTGCTCGGCGATACCAATGTTTTTGCGCTGGATTATATTACCACACTTGATACCGCGGCCTACCAGTGGAGTTACGGGTGCGGTGGCGGAAGTTACACCAGTGCCGGTGGTATAGGTTCTACTACCGATTTTGTTACGCATAATGTAAAAAGTATTTTTTCGATGCTGTTTGGCAGCTATTTTGGCGATTGGAATATTGATAATAATTTTTTACGCGCACCACTATGCGCACCGGAACCGGCGCTTACTTCGTGCTGGGCAGGCCGGCCCGATTGGGAGTTTCATCATATGGCTTTGGGCGAAAACATTGGTTATTCCGCCCTGCTCACTCAAAACGAAACCGGTTCACTTTATCAAAGTAATTATGGAGCTAATTTTATACACGTTGCTTTAATGGGCGACCTTACTTTGCGCGAGCATATTATTGCACCGCCTGCAATTACCGCGCTGAGTGATACCAACGAAAATGCAACCATTTCCTGGTCCGCATCAAGCGATAGTGTATTGGGTTATTATGTATACCGCTGCGCTACTGAATTTGGAATATACGCGCGCGTAAGTAATACACTTGTTACCGACACCACTTATACCGATTTACAGGCTGGTCCCGGCTTAAAGTATTACATAGTCCGCGCTATGCGCTTAGAAAACACTCCCAGCGGCACATATTATAACCTTAGCGAAGGTATTGCCGATACCATAACCGTGCGCGATACCATAGATTTATCTACTAATATAATTGCAGTTGCGTCAGGCAAAATAGGCTTCGAAACATACCCTATACCTACCAGCGAAATATTAAACGTGGATATAACATTCGAAAAAGCCCAAAACTTTTCAATCGAAATTTTCGATGTGATGGGCGAACAGATAAGTTCGGAATCTTTTAATACTAACGCTATTCACACCGGTATTGATGTTTCGGGTTTTGCTGCCGGCAATTATTTCTGCCGGCTTGTTTCGCAAGATGGGGTGGTGAGTAAAAGGTTTGAGGTGGTGAGGTAGCCTGTAAATTGATATTTACTGTTTTATAATTTTTCCGGAGCATAACACATTACCGTTATTATCGCAAGCTTTCCAGACATACATTGCCGGTGAGAGGTTAGAGCATAAAACATTTGTATTCCCTACCGGCAGGCTATAAGATATTAACAGCCTTCCGGTTAAATCATAAAGGTTAAAATGATACGTTGTATTTTGCGTATTGCTTAACGATACCAGCAAAATATCTTTTACAACATTCGGGTAAACACGCAATAAAGGCCCTTGCGAAATCTCTGATATTCCTGTCCAACCCATTTCTTCATCGGTAGGTACAGTGCCATAGGTAACGCCGTTCTTTTCATAACCAGTTAAATCAACCGAGCCGTAAAAATTTTCGAACTCAGATATTCCATAATGCACGTGACCTAAACCCTGGCAAATGATGCAATAAAATCCTCCAGGAAAACCTTCCTGGCCAATCATTTGATTGTTTTGAATCGAATCATACACGTCCAACATTGACCCTCCAGCTTGTTTGCAAGATACACCGTAAGTATTATCTATTATATATGAAGTAAGCGTATGATATCTAGTACCCTCGAAGCCCGAAAACGGCGTATATAGAAATCCATTATAATTAATGATATAGTTAAGTAACTGGCTTGGATAGGCATTAGCTAAATGCGTTGCGGAGTCTTTAAAAGTCAACCTTACGGTATCTGCACCCACCAATGGCGGACCCGAGGCAGGCATAGTCTGAGACCAGCTGACATCTCTTGCCATATAACTGATTGAATCTGCATTGCTATTTTTCGATAAGATGGTGTATTTGTCTTTATAAAAGATTGGTGGTCCACCATAAAAAGTTGCTGTATAAACAAAAACATCCCCAACATTGAAATTATAGATGTCTGAAAAGTTGATTGCGCTCGCGCCTACATTCCGGGTTTCAATACCTTGTAAATAAAATGAACCTGTATAGGGCTGCAGCCTGTCGCTGGTATCAGCAGGAAACCTTAAAACCCCAAACGAACGGCTGACGATGATGGTATCAGAGCCATCACTCAAAGCAAAATATTTTACCGAATCAACAATGCCGAATAACGAAGCTGTATCTGCCTTTATAACAGTAGCACTAATGTTTCGAACAGTATCGTATAGCCACTGTTCGCCTAAACCTGCATAGGCATTAATGGTCAACGAGCCGGGATTGAAGAAAACATACCAACCATTAGCCCGGCGCCATATTTCGCGCTGTAAAAACTGCCACCGGTTAAGCTGGGCGGTATCGGAACCATTAGTATTATTCAAATTATTCCTCTCCACAATCCTGTTTACAAAATACAAAGTATCGCTGCCCGATACACCGAAAGAATCGGCAAAGCAAACGCTGTTAATAAGGGGCGCAGAGTTCTGTTTGAAATCGTATCGGTCGTATGAGTTGAACAGCGCCCAGTTTTGGGCACCGGTGGTGACAGGTAACAGAAATATAAGAGCCTGTAAAAAAGCTTTCATCGTTTCGAAAATAAAACAAGTTAATGATTTTTATATTAAAAAAACAGATGTTATGTCATGGAAGTGTAAAACTATAGATTGATAGCCTTATCTTCTATCCTTTCCTCACCTCATCCAAAAACTTCTCTCTAATGTTTTTTGACAGAGGGTTGCTGTCATTATCCTGCATCCGCTCAGGGTGCCATTGAACGGCGAGAAGAAATGATTTGCCCGATTTATCTTTCCATTCGGCACCTTCAATTACTTTATCGGGCGAGTAGCAGTTTACGATTAATTCTTCGGCAACAACATCAAGCGCCTGGTGGTGGGCGCTGTTCACCATTCCTTTTTGCAGGTGTGTAATATCCGAAAGCAAAGTGCTATCTACAATTTCAACTTCGTGAGTAGTATCAACATCGCCATGACGTTGGTGGTCGTTACTTCCATTTTCCTGTAAATCCTGAATCAAGGTTCCACCCAGTGCAACATTTACCAACTGCAGCCCCCGGCAAATTGCCAATACCGGATGCTCGAAATTTAGCGCAGTTTCAAACACGTGCATTTCGAATTCGTCGCGGTTTTTAATAAATTCTTTGGGGGCATTGGGATAATCGGTGCGGGCGTTATCGTAAAACTCCGGACAAACATCAACACCACCGGTAAGCACAATGCCATCGCAGTCTTCAATCTCATCCCAGTTTTGTTCGGTCCACGAAAGTTCGATAATTTCAATATTATCATCGCCACCCTTAATCCATTGCGGATAATTTTCGTGCCGTGCTTCAGTAACTGTAAGGCCTATTTTTATTTTGTCTTTCATCAATTATTAAATTAAACACCTAAAATATTATCATCCCAATTTACCGCAGATGAACACAGATAAACGCAGATTTTTATCTCATCTGTGAAAATCTGCGTTTATCTGTGGTTATTTCTAATTTCACTTAAATACAGCTTCCAACTGATATTACAACGCTTCTCCATATAACTTCCTGAAATCTGCGCGGCTTACCGGTTTGGGGTTATTGGGGTGTGCAAAATCCGCAAAGGCTAAATCGGCCAGTGTTTCAAGATGCTCTTCTTTTACATGTATTTCTCGCAACCGGTGGGGGATGTGAACTTTGCTATTCAATTCGAAAAGATAATTCACCACACCTTCGCCGCTTTCGTCTTTCAACTCCAACGCCCGCGCCATACGGCGGAATTTATCTTCAAAGCCTGCAATGTTGTATCGCATTCCGTAAGGAATGTTTACAGCATTGGCCAACCCGTGATGCGTATCTAACAAACTTGAAAGCGGGTGCGCCATAGAGTGCACTACACCTAACCCTTTTTGAAAAGCAATGGCACCCATCATAGAAGCCATCAGCATTTGCGCCCGCGATTCCAAATCAGGGTGATTAACCGCCTTATCCAACGAATGAGAAATTAACCTCATGCCTTCCAGTGCAATACCATCGCAAATGGGGTGATAATTTTTTGCGAGAAAAGCTTCCATGTTGTGCGTCAGTGCATCCATACCGGTGGCAGCTGTAATAAAGGGCGGCAGCTCCATAGTTAACAGGGGGTCGGCAAAAACAATTTTAGCCAACAGCTTTGGCGAAAAAAGAATTTTCTTTTGATGTGTTTCATCATCGGCAATAATGGCGCTGCGGCCTACTTCGCTACCGGTGCCGCTGGTGGTGGGTATGGTAATAAAATGCGGCACATCGTTAGTTACATATACATCTCCGCCTATCAAATCATCGTACTTAAATAAATCTTCGCGGTGGTTTACGCGCAGCACTATGGCTCGCGCTACATCCAAGGCTGCACCACCGCCAATGCCTATAATGCAATCGCTACCGGTGGCATCCCACATGTCGGTGCCTTTGTATACATCGCTTTTTACGGGGTTTTTATGAATATCCGAAAACACCTCGGGCGAAAAGCCTTTGGTTTTAAGCAAGCCAACAATTACTTTAAAAAATCCCAACTCGGCAATATTAGGGTCGGTAACTATAAGCGGTTTTTTGAGTTTGTTTTTTTCGAGATAAGCGGGCAACTCGTTAACTGCACCTGCGCCAAACCTAATGATGGCTGGAAAATTAAATTGTACTACCTGGTTAAAATTCATTTTTCTTCTGCTTTAAAATTCAACACAAAGATGCGTTTAGTTTTGGCTTTAGAAAAATATCGGGAAGGGTTTCAATAAAAAAATTGATTTGAGAACAACGATTAACGATTAACGATTGCAGAACTTCTGAAATCTGAAATCGTTAATCAATATTCACTATTCAAATGTATTTAGCTAATAAGGTCGGCAACCGAAATGTATTCGTCTAACTCGGGCCAGCGTATATTGCCAGTGCCCACAACATGCCATTGCGAAAGTTGTAAAGGGGTAGCATAATATAACTTGGGGTACCAGGCCAGGGGCACGGGCAACTCATTACCATCCAAAAAGGCAATAATCATTTTGTTTCCTTCAAAACGAATAGTGCCCACCATGGGGGATACTTTTATTGCGTTATTACTTAAAGTTAATAATGTGTCCATACTCGCCGCACAGCAGGAAGCCATGCCTTGTTGCAACAAAGATAGTATAATTGTATTCTTTCGTACTTATTTTTAGTGGAGGGCATATTATCCTTAATTTTTGCCGTTTTACGCAGGGTGCGGCCTTTAATTTTTGATATAAAAATAAACGTTGTAATTTTATGTGGGTGTTTCTCAGCGCATTAAATAAATCATCCTAAACCTATCTATATGAAAAAGCTATTGCTATTGCTAACCCTTATTTACAGCGGCCTTTCGGCACAAAATTATTCGTGCTGCAAGCCTTCGGTAAACGACCAAAATAATTTACTGGCTATGAACGAATCTTTCGCTAAAACACATTTACCGCCCTTGCCCTTTACTTTGCAAAACGGCAAAGGCCAAATTATAGTTTTTAAAACCACCGATGGAAAACCCGGTAAGGCTTACCTGGTTAAAAGCGAAAAGCCTACCACCAAAGTGCTGTTTGTTTTTCATGAATGGTGGGGATTGAATGATTATATTAAACAGGAAGCCGACCGGCTGCAAACCGAACTGGGCGATGTAGATGTTTATGCGCTCGATTTATACGATGGCAACGTAGCTACCACCGTACCCGATGCACAAAAATATATGGGTGCCATGAAAAAAGAGCGAACAGAGGCCATTATTAAAGGGGCGTTAGATTTAGTAGGCAAAAAAGTAAGTGTTGCGTCGATAGGCTGGTGTATGGGCGGCATGGAGTCGCTGCAATCGGCATTGTTGGAAGGGAAACAAGCAATAGCTTGTGTGATGTATTACGGCCTGCCCGAAACCGACCTTAAAAAACTAAAGGGATTAAACTGCGATGTGTTTGGAGTTTTTGGAACGCAGGATAAATTTATTAACCCCGAAGTAGTTAAAACTTTTGAAGAGAACATGCGCAAGGCCGATAAAAAAATAAGCGTCCACAATTACGATGCCGACCATGCCTTTGCCAACCCCAGCAACCCCAAATACAACAAGCCCTTTGCCGATGAGGCACATGCTAAAGCCGTGGCTTATTTGAAGGAGCGGCTGAAGTAAGGAATTAGAGAATTTGAAAATTAGTAAATGAGTAAATGAAAAATGAAAAATAGGTTGGTGGTCAGATGGCTTTTAGTCGTCCGACCACTATTTTTTTTGTCATCCCGAGGTAACGAGGGATATTAATGTCGCATGCACCACATGCTTAACTAATAAGATCTCTCACTAACGTTCGAGATGACAAGCGAGTTCTAATCCTTCACCAACTTAGCCACCGCCACCACACCGGTGCCTCTGATAATAGAAACAGTATACACACCGGAAGCAAATTTCGAAACATCTATTTTCTGAAACCCCGAATACATAGGCAACTCTTGTTTGTAAACCATTTGTCCTAACTCATTAGTAATTTCCAAATACACTTCGCCTTTGTTCCAATCGGTAAAACCATAATCTACAATCACATAATCTGATGAAGGATTAGGAAATATTTTGATGATTTGTTCCGGGGCCGCACTTACATTACTTATTGCCAAAAGTGTATCACAATAACTGCCACTTAAAACACCTAAGCGGTAATTAGGAAAGTTAGGTAAGGTATTGGATGCACTTGGCAAGTGCACACTATGCTGGGCGAAGTTGCAAGAATCCCCTTTTTCATTTGGATAATTTATGACGTGTAGTACTGGAACAGTATTTCCGCAACTAATGTATATTTTTCCATCTGGGGCTAATTGTGCAAGGTCAAAAAAAGTTTGAAACCCCGAATTGAAATCTGGAGAATAAAATCCATCATAAATACCAACGGTATCAATAGTTGAAAATATGTTAGGGTTCCACAAATCAAATTGATATAATTGTTCGGTTACATCAACATATAGAAAGCGGCTGTTGGGCGAAATGGAGACACCAATGCCCAACCATCCAGAATCATTTATTGACGGTAGCGGTAAATTTATAGGACTACTTAAATTACCACTGCAACGATCAAAATCATAAATATTTAAGCCGTGGTTCCCACTCAGATAAACATACTTGCTACCATCTGGCGAGAAACAGGACGCAAAAATATCACCATTATACATGGGTATTCCCAAACAAATGGAATCTACAAGGTGTATACCACTTGTGTCCAATAACAACATATAAAAACAATTGGAATTGTTCTTCTGAATTGGAATCCACCAATCCCTACCATTTCCATGTTTTACAGCGGATAAAGTATAGCCAAAATATCCTTCAATAACTGCTTGGTTTTTGTAAATTACTTTCCCTAGGCCACCATTAGCAGATATATCTATTAATGCTGTATATATCTTGGGAGTGCATACATTCGTTTCATCTGAACCCGGCAGAGAATCTGTAAACGAATAAATAAGATGATAAAGATTAGGTGTTAAAACATCCTCGAGAGCAATAACCCCTTGCGTATTACGATACCCATGAGAGGCAATCGTCGGGTCCCAAACATATTGCAACCAACCGGCATTTAGGCTGTCACTATTTTCAATCATCGCATTTATACTATTTGCGACATATATTCCGTTGGTATAGAATAAAAGGTTACCATCGTTATCACAATAACTGGTATTAGTAACATCAAAATTCATTGCAATGGAATCAAAGCCAATGTTAACGGGGCTGTGATTAAAATCCATTTTCGCATTTCCAAATCTTAAAGGGTTGCTGTTTGAATCGGGAATTGCATAACTGTAATAACCTAAAAGCCAGTTATAATCATATTTCTGCCCCTCACCCAACTTAGGCCAACACAAAACAATCCCACCCAATAAAATAATATAGCACCGGTAGTTTTTAAAAAGCAGTTTCATATTTTAAATATACTTAATTGGGGTTAAATGTTTTGGCTCCCCGCACCCTCTAACTCCCGAAGCGGGATAACCGCTCCCGCTGCTTTTTGTATTGGCTCTGGTTTCCCCTTTAGGGGACGGAAGGGGCGGTAAATAACTGAACATAATTGAAAAGAACAGAAAATAATACAAATTCATCGTTTTCAATCAGTTACAAAATATTAAACCCTTCTTAAGTTTCATTCTCTTTTATAAAATACCGTCCCTTTTTTGTATTTTTGTCCCTGATTTGTTCCCCAAAAAATTAGGAATATGGCATCAGTTACACTCCGTACAAAAGGCATTGATAAAAAAGGTTATTCCCTGTTCCTTGATGTTTACAACGAGGGACATAGATATAAAGAATACCTCAAACTCTATGTTTCCAAAGACTATGTAAAACCAGAAAACAAGAACATCCTGAAGCAAGATAAGGAAAGCTGGGAACTGGCAAAAGCGATTCAGGCAAAGCGACTTATTCAGATTAAAGAAAGCCTAGCTGGCTTTATTCCAAAATCCACTAAACAGGATTTTATAAAATACTATCGAGAACAAGCGGCGGAAAGAGGACAGGAAACATATCAATATGTATTGACCTACCTACTCGATTACAACAAAACCGAAAAACTTCCATTTAAAGTTTTGGATGAAAAGTATTTAAAAGACTTTATCTCTTTTTTAAAAACACAGGAACTGAGTGTCTCCAGTATAAGAATGTATCTATCCCGTCTTAGCGCCGTTTTGAACCAGGCCGTTAAGGATAAAATCATCCCCATGAACCCTTTCCATCTTCTAAAACGTGGACAAGGAGGGGATATACCAGCCGAAACACAAAGTAAAATTGAATATCTCACGATCCAGGAATTGCGAAAATTAAACGAAACGGATTTCGATGAGAGTGTAAAGCATTTCTTTTTATTTAGCTGTTTCACGGGATTGAGATTGAGCGACCTGATGAAATTGAAATGGGCGGATATTCAAAAGGGAACCTTAACTTATACTCAATCGAAACAGCAAAATGTAAAAACACATTATCTTCCGCTATCACGACAATCTTTACGCTTATTACCGGCTATTGGTAAAAGACAGATTGAGGTATTAAAAGAGAAAAATGAATTGGTTTTCGCGCATGTGCCCCCAAAACGTAAAATGAACTCCCAGCTAAAAGCATGGGCTAAAAAGGCTAAAATAGAGAAGAACATCCACATCCATGTTGGCCGGCATACGTTCGCGACTTTAGCATTAACTTCCGGCGCAGCCCTTTATACCGTTTCCAAAATGTTAGGCCACTCAAAAATTGGAACAACACAAATTTATGCTGAAGTTATAGACTCCGTTAAAAAACAAGCTGCCGATATGATGCCTTCGCTTTGAACCAGGGAATAAAAAAATCCGATTATGGCTAATTACGATATCGAAACAAAAGACATTTTTTTGTATGAAAAGGAAGAAGCTCAAAAATCGAGCGATTCACAAATCTACAAAGAACTGATATCGATTATAAAGCCCATCATTGCAAATCATGACACCCCGGTTTTCGACAGAACCCAGACGAAAAACTATGGCATCGCTTTAAAAAGTCTTTTGGCACAGGAAAATGAAAACAAAAAAGAAAGCCTTAATATTTTTGAATGGCGTGGCGAGTGCTTTTCCTACAGCAAAAACGAGCATATCATTCAGCCGGATAACATTAAACCGGACTTTGCTTTTCTTTTTGCGCTTAAGTTACGTCAATTCCGAGAGAACCTTATTGGATTAGATCCGTTTTTGTCTTATCAAGTCAAAACGAATTTTCAGGCGGATATAAAGGCATTTATGTATTTCCTCCAGCGCGTCTATGTTGCGCACGACCAGCTCTTTGGCGCGGCAAGCCAAAAGTTTAAAGAAACAATAGACTTGTGGGAAAAGAAGTATAATCAGGAGCAAAGTGATACCCAGCTTCAGAAGGATCTGAATTGGACCAGAATTGAAGTTTCGTTGACGAACGATCAGGTAAGGGCTTATTTCTCTTTTCTCTATCTTGAAAAAAATAATCTGGGAATACCCTATCTGGAAAAGGCCGATGTCGAAAAGTTATTAGCGTTTGGATTTAAGGTACCTCCTCAACCCCTGCCGAAAAAGCTCCAACTTAACCTGACTCCGCAACACAGAAAATCCATACTTGAAATATGCGTATATATTCTCTTTGACAAATATGCCATTAACCTCAAGAACAAATTACCCTTTTTGCAATTCCTCGCGTTTCAGTTTGAACCATTTGAAAAATACCAAAGCCCAGAAGAGTTAAAAAAATGGAGTAAAAACTTCACTCCACAAAAATTAAATACCCAAAGTCTACCCTTCAAAATTCAGGTATATCTTGATAAGATAAAGTCGTCCTGATATTTTACGGTTTAAAGACTCTTTTTTACGGTATAAGAGGCAAACTATAAGACTTGTCACGATATTCTTCATCATTTTACGATTTATACCATTGGCAATAAGCGGTCCCTCATCTTGCACCCATAAACTCAAAAAAAATGCTCGAGGATAAAAGGGGTAAAAGATTGATGGATGCCACGCTTGGCGACCTTGCCGATGTATTGGTTAGTATGATCTCGGCTACAAATAATAATTCTACTAGCCTCCAGGTTACCGAACCTGAGTTTATTGGTATCCCGGCTTGCTCTCTTTTGACGGGTTATAAACCCGATTACATAAGACAACTGGTTTTTAAAAAAGCAATTCCCTTTTATAAGGCGAAAAATCGCAAACCCATTCGATTCAAAAGATCTGAAATCCTGGCCTGGATGAGCGAAAAGAAACATGTCCCTCTTTCAGAGCTTGTTGAAAATTACCTGCAGGACAATCCCCAGCGTAAATAATAGACACAAAGGGTATGGCAGTAAACATTATGTCTTACAGGAAATTTATCATAAGGGAAACCCTGATGTTCAAAAGACTTTGCTGATCCGTAGGATCAGAACAACCCTTTTGAACGCTCCAATAAAATGCCACCCATATTAACTGGAATCGCAACCGTTAATCAGGGTCTATTTTAAACTAAAGAGAAAGTTTAACGTTGCCCGGAGCGCAATATACGGTTGATGCACGTCGCCTTACAAAATCCTACAAACCCAAAAGAGCAAATAAATGACTCTACGTCTTTTGTTCAATTCCTTTTGGCTGCCAGAATCTGCCAGCCAATTTTATTTTAAGTCGCTTTGGTCTTTTTGGGCAAAACTCTTTTCCTATCCTACTTATTGCCTCCAGACTGCACACGCTGAACCGAAGCCCGCATTTCTTCCAAAGTCAAGGGCGGTTGTTTAGATAGAATTTCCTTGGCTTTCGCTGCTCCTTCAGCAAATGTCATTGGTTTCATATTGGCTCTTTTGGGTTAGCACTTTTATCTTTACCCTTACTCCTTTATTGCACCTTGCGAGTAGATTCGCGCATCTCTTCCAAAGTTAGGGGGCCTTGTTTGGCCAATTGCTCAGCCAGCAGCTTAGCTAATTCCTGAAAAGTAATACCCGGTTTCATTTCAATTTGTCTTTTGCTTTAGATTCGTCTTTCAGTTTTTTTGGAAAATGGCTCTCTCTTACGCTTTTTACCGAAGCTAACATTTCCTCGTAAGTAAACGGCGGCTTCTTCGATAGTAGCTCCATCCCTAACTCCGCTCTTTCCTTAAATGACATTCCGGGCTTCATACTTAAAATTAAAAAAAAGAGGCGAAGAAGAAATACCCCTTCGCCTGACTTTTTCAATTAACTCTCCAAATCAGAGCCAATTACCCAACCTGGAGACATTCAAGGAAACAAATACTACATGGCGAATCACCTGAAAGCAACACAAAGATAAAGCTTTTCACAAAAACAAACCCTTTGATTGTTTCGATTTGCCGGCATCCTCAACGCAACAAGCATCTCCTGAATGTACTCAATGGTTTGGGCATCTTCTTCCGAAGATGTTGTGAAAATTTGCTTGCCATTAAGTAATACTACCAGGTATTCCAAATTTTGGCCTTCATTTTGACTAATAAACGGGCGTAGCACTTACCGCCTGAACATTATATGATTTCATATCAGCAGGAGGATTGACATTAAACTCGTATTCCGCTGTTCCGTTGGGTGTAAGAATCTTAAAAACCGTATAAAGATCGGCAGATATTACCGCATTCGTTTCTGAAACATAACTGACCTTTATTACAATGTCTTTGAAGGTTGCTACGGAAGCAGTGTTTTTTACCGAGCCGTCAAGTAGATATCCATGTGTTTCATATTCTGCTGATGAAAATATACCAGCCTCTTTTACCATTACCCTGTTGGGCTTTAGAGTTTCACTGAAACTTTGTACATAAGATGCGGGGATTTTCAGTTCGTTCTGTCTTAGCTCCTGCTTCAGTTCTTCTGGTGTTTTTGGCCGCTCAGGCGTTTTGTGGTTGCAAGCTGTAAAGGCGCAGGCAAGTATGGCCAATCGGCATAAGTAAAATACATTCTTCATGGTGGTTTGTTTATGGTGTGTTATTGAATAATGAGCTTTTGTGCGCGGTCTTTATCCCCTTGTGTGATTTTAACCAGGTAAGCGCCTTTCATCAGTTGGCTCACATCTATTGTACCGGTGCCTCCCAACGCTTGGATAATTAACTCTCTGCCGCTTAAGTCAAATATTCTAATTGAGAGCAAGTCATTATTGCCGGGACTAACGGTAATGTTATTTGCGGCTGGATTTGGATAAATAGATGGGGTAGCAACTGTTAGTTCCTCAATACCTGTGGCATGAGTATTGCATCGGACGGTCAAACTATCTAACCCAACATAAAAATTATGTTGAGCCTGCGAGGGAGTTTGGGTGGTGATTACAATGGTAATATATGAGTAAGCCGCCGTTGGGTGAACGACAAAAGTATTTTGAGCCCACACCGGTGCGACACCCGTGGCTGTATTTGATATTGCACCCATCCATAATAGCTGGCTTGTATCGCAGGAGCTATTTCCACCGTAGATTTCGCAAACGGCATCATCCGGATTTTGATTTGAAAAGAATGGCAAATCAACCAATGCTATGGTCAGGGTGTCCCCACTTACCAGGGGGCAATTCAACTGCTGGCTTAGTGCTCCTTGCGATATGGCACCGCCCGTCTCTGTAAACAGAATTGCAGCATAGGTTGAGCCTGAATATGCGGGAAATGTATTAACGGTCGATAATGGGAAAGTCCCCTCATATCCAGGCGTGCAGCCTGTCCAAAGAGGCGGCGGTGTGGAATCTGTTTTAATCGTGCTCTCGAAAGACGGGTTTTGAAATGGATCACAACATTGGGCAAAAGTTTGGCATAGGCATAGAAACGTCATAGACGTTAACAGAAAAGACTTCTTCATTTCAAAGGAGGTTTTGGGTGTCCGCTAAAGCCCGGAACAGACGTTTTTTAAACAGAGCGTGGGCTAATAGCAAATACCCAACGCAGGAGGTACTGGTATACCATGGAGCATGAATAAAGCTACGCCCACGCCAAACGTGAGCGTCACACTTTATTCTTTTGCTCCTTTGAAATTACCAGTTTCCCTGCGCAAAGAATATAGCTAACGCTATGTCTTATTAATATGTTAGCTCAAAATTATAAATTTTGTTGTTTTGAAGCAATTAATGTTCAGCCTATTTTTAGATATCAGGATTGAACTAAAATTGAAATTTTTGTAACCCCCTATTGCCCAATTAAAGCATACTTCAGGGCGAACAGCTGCAAAAAAAGCCGGAAGCTACTTGTCCTTCAAATTTTGGGCGATAGGCTATAATGGTGATAAAAGACTTTTTACCGGAAGGGCTGAGGTCAAAAGACTTGAAGTTAATTTCTTGACTTAGGAAAATTGCAGAAGCTTAAGAGTGTCTTACAATAT
>Ga0364858_10133_pt1 | contig 18603 bp, 22 predicted proteins | sample SorcelAu500001C7_2_FD_206914 | JGI IMG/M metagenome (GOLD analysis project Ga0364858, IMG submission 206914) | Enriched cells from Trout Bog Lake Hypolimnion, Wisconsin, USA - BchlTB.Aug20.5000.01 .C7 | ecosystem: Environmental > Aquatic > Freshwater > Lake > Hypolimnion/Profundal zone | place... | reverse complement strand
ACGGTTATGCGCTGTCAATCTGAAGTTTTTTGAGGGCATTGTCGCCGGATAGGCGGTAATATCCTTCTACAGCGGCAAATCGCTGGGCTTGCATTCTGGGAGACCACACTTTTCCACAGATATACATTCCCAGTTTCAAGCTACATTGAAAATAGATTGACGTTAGCAACTGCATGCCCTAAGTTATATAACGCTCGGGCCACAGGTTTTTAGCTTGCATGCCGAGTTTCTTTGCTATGGCCTTTTCCATCTTAGGGTACGGTGCTTCACGCACGCTACGCACCGCCTGACGGCTTACACCTAACTCTCTGGCCATTGAGGCAAACGATTCACCCCTGAGTTCCAATTGGCCCTTTATCCATACCCAACGTTCATCTGTTTTTTTGGGTATCCGTTGACTTATCATGGCAAGGTTATAGCAGCAACATCGCCCAGAGTCAAGTGCCATTAATGGCATTTATACAGCTCACTACACATATTAAATAGTTTTTTAAAGCCCCCTGTGTCAGGATAGTTGTCGCCTCAGAGGGGCCGCTTAGGGTTGGGTTTTTGGCGGTGAGCGCAGCGAGCTCGCCGGTTTGATCAAAATCCCCAACCTTTAATATCCGGCGGCCCGTTTTTTCCAACATCTGGGGGCAGCAAGGATCTATGATGACGTACACGGAAGGATTCAAGTCCAACATGATTCGGAAGATGGCCCGCCCTAATGGCATCTCGGCCTCCGCTCTAGCCAAGGAATCGGGCGTTCCCCAACAGTCTCTGTCGCGCTGGCTTCGCAACGCAAATGTCGTTGATGAACCTGGTAACTCCTCAATCCCTAACGAACCAGGAAGAACAATGCCCCCAAAGCGCCCCCAGGACATGTCTGCCGAAGCAAAACTCAAAATCGTCATGGAAGCCGAGACGGTTGCTGATGATCAACTTGGTGCCTTTCTGCGCCGCAACGGAATCCATGAAGCACAGTTGCGTGAATGGCGTGGCATGATGCTGTCAGGGCTTCAGAAACCAGTGAAGCCTTCCTCAAAGCCCTCTGGAGAAACTCGGAGGATAAACGAACTGGAAAAAGAATTACTTCGCAAAGACAAAGCATTGGCCGAGGCCGCTGCGATCATAATCCTCAAAAAAAAAGTACAATCGATCTGGGGGGACGAGGGCGACCCCACGGACAAGAAGAGCGGCAGATGATCGGCCAACTTATCGAAGAGGCAACCCTTTCCGGAGCAAGACTCGAAGCGGCCGCTGGTGCTATAGGGCTGAGCATCCGCACGTTGCAGCGTTGGAACCTCCAAGATGACAACTCAGACGGACGGCGTGGGCCGAGTACCGCTCCGGCGAATAAACTCGCTCCGGCGGAGCGACAGAACATCCTCGACATTGCAAATTCTCCCGAGTTCCGGGACCTTTCACCGAAACAGATCGTGCCGCAATTGGCTGATCAGGGGGTATATGTAGCGTCGGAATCAAGTATCTACCGAGTGCTAAGAAGCGAGAACCAAATGACCCATCGGGAACCATCACAACCGGCCACCAGACGTAAACCAAAGGAACATGTGGCAACCGGTCCTTGTCAGGTCTGGTCTTGGGATATTACGTACTTAAAGAGTCCGATCCTCGGGCAGTTCTTTTATTTATATCTGATCATGGATGTCTGGAGCCGCAAGATTGTCGCATCAACGGTGTATTTGAAAGAATCCTCCAACTATAGTGCAAGGCTGTTTCAGAAAGCCTGCCTGAGACTTGACGCCAATCCCGAAGGCCTAGTTCTACACTCCGACAACGGCGGCCCGATGAAAGGGGCGACAATGCTGGCAACCCTCCAGCGCCTGGGTGTAGTTCCTTCCTTCAGCAGACCGCAGGTCAGTGATGACAACCCCTTCTCTGAATCGCTGTTTCGAACCATGAAGTATCGCCCCGGCTACCCAAGCAAACCGTTTCAAAGCCTGGAAGAGGCACAGGCATGGGTTGATGGCTTCGTGAACTGGTATAATACCGAGCATTTACACAGTAGCATTCGTTTCGTTACTCCGGATGACCGCCACTTCGGACGGGAGCAGATGATCCTGGCTAACCGCAGCAAGTTGTACGAAGAGGCGCGTCTCAAGAACCCGAATCGCTGGTCCAAAAATACCAGGAATTGGAAGCCCGTGGAGACGGTTTATCTGAACCCTGAATCAAAGGTGGAAACGAAACTTCTTGATGCTGCATAATTTCAGCAGAGGCGACAACTACCTTGACACCCGCCGAAAGGGTCATAATATGACGGACACATTACAGTCAGGCGAAGAGGATCACCCCAAAACGGACTACGAACTTGGCGGCTTTCCAGAACGGCTTCGCGAAGCAATTGGCAATAGGAGCATCCGTAGCTTCGCGGCAGAATGCGGGCTATCAGACACTGTACTTAGACAATACTTATCAGGGAAAAGCGAGCCCACCAGGACGGCTCTTATCGCTATTGCACGCGAAGCTCATGTTAGGGTCGAATGGCTTGTTTCTGGGACCAGACAGATGGCGCTCGACACTACCTTGGAGGAGTGGAAAAATGCTCATAGTGAATTAAGGGATAAGATTCGAATTTCACGAGCTGGTATCGGTCGATTGATTCCGGAAAACCCAGTAGGCCTCACTCTTGATATATTAACTAATTATGTTCATAAAAAGCATGATTTAACTGAGGACCAACTCCATTGGCTGGCAAAGAGAGTAAAACATAGACATGAGAAAGACCTCTTTATCGACCTTACGGGGAAGATTGAGGTCATGGACCAGGTCTCGTCCTCATCCTTGGCCCCAAATACACCTGGGATCGCAACCGAGTTTGTATTAGTACCATTCTATAAGTTATCTGCCTCCACAGAGCGTGGCGGAGTGGTTCATAGTGATCAAATCGTCGATTATCTATCATTCAAAGAGGTGTGGATAAAGACCGCTCTAGGAATTCCTGCTAAGGATATCGCGTTGATCAAAGTGAAGGGCGACAGCATGGAACCTACGCTGTCTAACGAGGACTTGGTTTTGATTGATAGGCGAACGCGGCAAGTAAAGGAAAACTCGATTTATGTGCTACAGTTCAACGAGTCGCTTCTGGTTAAGCGAATACAAAGGAAACTTGACGAAACTTTGATAGTTAAGGGAGATAATCCTGTTTATGAGCCGGAAGTGCTGCAGAGCGACGCAGCTGGAACGCTGAACGTCATTGGCAGGGTGGTATGGTGCGGGAAGCGGATGTGATACCACGCAAGTCATCGAGGACGCAATAGCGGTGAAAGAAATGGCCGCCAACTTTGATGGTATCGCAAAAACGCGCTACGCCGCTTGTGGCAATAATAGACCTGAGTTGATTCTGGGGCCGAAAGCCCCAAAGCTTTGCCGGACATGATCCCAAAACTATCTGACTTGCTCTTTGACAGTACATATGATCCCGTCACGAGAAGAACGGCCGCTTTTGCGTCTTCGATACTGCCTTTTTCCAGTTTTGAATGCGCTGGCCCTTAGGATGTTCAACCCGGCGGCCTTTAGCACCGCCGCCACCCTTACTGACCGCATCCCTCTGACGCGCAGGTGCTTGATTCCGGTAATGCGGTCGAGGTCGGACATCGTTCCCTCCACCCCGGCCCGGAATCGATACGCCTCGCGATACGCTTCCGTCTTTTCCTTGGCACGCCGCCTGGAAAGGCGCAGCGCCTTGGCGTCATAGCTTATGGTCGTGCTGTGCTTGTCGCGCTTCACCGGACAATCTGATTGCCTGGGACACTTGTCGCAGGTCGCCTTGTCGAATAGGACGACTTTGCCCCCTTGCTTCCCTGTCTTGATCCGTTTTGGTGCCTGACCGGCGGGACAGGCAGTCATCTCGTCGTTGTCTGTGAAGCTGAAATCGGCGAGGCTGATCTTGTGTGATTGGCTCCCCATGGTCGGGGACACCATTGTGACACCCTGTTCGGCGGCTCTCTCCACGTTGTCGTCGCCGCCATAAAGGGAATCGGCCAGCAGTTCTGTCGGGGCAAGTTCGCGCTTCGATGCGTCCTCGATCGCCGGGAGCAGCGCGTGAGCGTCGCTCTGGTGGGCTGCTTCGACCCTGACGTGGGTGATCAGATCCGGTTGGCTCTTGTCCGGCGAATAGGTCTCCATCACCTGCATCTGGAATCCCTTTCCCTTGTGCCCTGAGTAGCCGGCATCGGGATCGGAAGGGTTCTGGAGAGAGTCGGAAGGCACATCCTTGTTCGGCTTGATCACCACGGAAGTTGCCGTATCTGTCTTCTCAAACACGCATTGTTCGTTGAACAGCCGCACCATAAGCTGGTAGCTGGACATGGGAACGACGGCTTGCTGATCCTTGAAGCGCTCTATGAGAAGGAAACTGTCGTTACCCACTTCTTGTAGGGTCCGAGATGATTCGCTCGGCTTGACGGCAAACTGCCCGTCGTTTTTCTCCTCGTACCGGGTAGCCACCTCGCCGAGGCCCTGATACAAGTCCAGGTGATGCCGCTTGAGGTTGATCAGAAACTTGCGGACGGTCTTCACGAAGATCCGGATCCGCCCCAGATGGGCCATGTTGGAGAAGATATGAACAGAATCCAGCCGCTGTTTTGAAGGATCAAGCTCAAAGAGCTTCTTCAGTGCTTCGGTGACATTCTCAAAGAGAGATTGCTCAAGGCCAAGCCGGCCGACCGTGTCCCGCATGGCCCAAAGGGTACGAGCGGAAACATAGGAACTGAAGTCCGATGGATCGGTGACGTTCAGTGCGTAATGCCACTCAATGCTGAAGGCAAACTGACGAACTGCCTGTTCGTCGGTGAGGTCCTCCATCTGCTGCAGGAGAACGACGCCGAGCATGGTGAACAGCTCCTTCGTTCGGCGCCCTTTGAACTCATCATAAAGATGAAAGAGCTTCTCTGCTGGAAGCTTGTGCAGTATCTCTTCCCGAAATAGGTGCGCCCAGGAGGATTGAAGAAGGGCGAGACGTTTCGGTCCGAGGTAGTCAAATGGATTGAACATGTCGTACTGTTTGTGGTCTTTGATGTGGATCATGCCGCACCTTGCAAGTGGCTGTATTTGCAAGGCAATATATCATAAACACCAACTCGGCACAAACAGTAAATACAGTAATTAGCAATTTAATTCAGTACGTTACGCAACAGGCCGGCTTTTGCGAGACCATCAACTTTGATGTCGTTAAGGCCACGGCTATTTCTTTAAATTGACCCCATCATCACCATCTAAGGCAGGCACTGATCGAGGGCTTGCAGAGGACCTGCTGACGCAATTCTGGGCGTTGCCACTGAGGACGAGGCCGGCGAGACAATGAAAAGCGAATATGAGGGACTCCAGTAACAGCTACGGCGGCATCACCGCTGTGTGGTTTCTGAAGCAATTCGTCGGAACGACTAACTGGCGCGCTAAGAACTGCACCGACTGGAGAGACAATGGCTGCCCCAATACCAGTGGCTCTTGTTCGAATATCTGCTGGGGCTTAACTACCGGGGACAAGTGTTAATGGCGCCTGGTAAAACTCAAAAGTAGGTTCTTGTTATTTGGTGAGGCAGCGCAAAACGAATTGCCGAACCTCAGGGCACGAAAGTGCACGAAATGCGTTGAGAAGTTTCTTTTCGTCCGGTGAAAGGGGCGATTCCACCTCCCCGAATAACGCTGCCACAGGTACAGATATCGCGAGAGCAACCAATTGCAGTTTATCCGTGTTCATCCTAGTCCTGCCACTTTCATATAGTTGGATCTGCTGAAAGCTCACGCCTGTCTTCTCAGCCAGTTGTTCCTGAGTCAGTCCCCTGGTCTTGCGAAATTCCTTCAGCTTAGCTCCGAGCTCTTCACTTGTGAGTATCCCTTCTTCCATGGTAGCTCCCTTTCGCACAGCTTACAATCCCAACTGAAAGGCATAAACCATATTGAACTTGAAATGTGATGATTTTTTCAAGCTCACCTTGCATTATCGGTCGTGGACTTTCCTGTGGAGAGCTTTAGGGAAGTTTGCTGGCTGGAGTACCCAGAAGAAAGACCCTGTGCGAATTCTCTCTATCGCAAAATCAGTGCGGTTGGGTCTGGAAGAGGTGTGAAATATTCGGCGAAGGGAAAAGAGGTATGCAAGATAATTTTGAACGGGTTGCAGAAAGGACGGCGAGAAGAGACTCAGAGCACCGACTTACCGCGGGCTACCTGTAAGGCATTCCGCCCATATTCGTGCGTGGCATTTTGGCGGTCAGGCTGATGGCAACCCCCTCCACACCCAGACTTACAATCCCAAGGAAAAGACATAAGCAGATTTTAACTTGATTTCCTTTGATTTTTTCAAGCTTAGCTTGTATTATGGAACTTCGAGGATTGGCAAGTGATTGTAGGTATGCGTCTAACGGCCTAAGGCATATCACACTTTGGCGCAACTGAAAGGCATCAACCAAGGGTTGTGTAGGGATACCATTTCATTGGAAAAGAGGGAAACTAGATGTTTAAAGTTGACAAAGCTTTCGCAGTCCCCATGCCAAAATTGTTTGAAGATGACAATTGTGAGGTTTACCAGTGTATAGAACTCGCATTAAACATATACCTTTTTATACTCGAATACACTGTGGAAGTTGAGGACGAATGCTCAATAACACGTAGAGTAATGTTTAACAATATTATTGATATACTTGAAATTGTTCCTGACATTAAAATATATGAAATTAGCTTGTTTGCTCCTAGATACACTAACATAAATAAGGAAATGAGTATTAGCACTATTTTGGAAGTGATTAAATGCGACGATGGGAATCAAACTATATACAAATATAAATGCAAAAATGGTACAGTTTATATAGATCCACTTCCATGGCACAAAGAACCCAATTTTGAAAACGGGGAAACAATTTATTCCAAGTCGTAAACAAGCACGTCATAAGTCCTGAGATGGAAAGCCGAAGGCAATCCTCGTGAACTAGCTAATGGTGTCGCTGAAAAGGCATGAAGGCTCTCATTGTGAACAATCACCAAACCCAGGAGATTTAATGTTTAAAGTTGATCGTCCGTTCATGTCACCGTTATCTGCTTTTTTCAACAATGAAGACACTAAGGTTTATACTTGTGTTGAGTTGACAATGAATGTATTTGTTTTTTTGTTTGAGTATACTGTTATGGCAGATGGTGAAGATTTAGCTACTAGAAGAATCCTATTTCATGATACCAATGACGTATTGACAGCGGCTGCAAACTTTAAGGACCATACTTTGTACCTACTAGCTCCAGGATCTGCCGAGAAAAATACTGGAATAAGCCTGAATATTGTTATTGAAATCGCCAAGGTCGGCTTTAGTGAGCATTTAACATTTCTATATAAATGCAATAATGGTGCATCGTATCTGAATTCTTTTTTATTGAAAGATGAGCCTGACTTTAAATATTATGACATGATTTATTCGAAACCCACCTCACATGAGCCCTCTAAAGATGCTGTTTAAAATATTAGTGACGCGCATCCCTCGAATAATGATAATTTGCGAGTGAGTGAGCCAGGACTCCGCCCGTTTTAATTTGATCAACGTCAACTATATTCACGGCGCGGCGCCTCATCTCCAATGCTCCAAATTTCTTTAACTATGCCCTCGTCCACTTGGACATAGACCGGGCAAATGCTCAGACAAATGCAGCCATCTGAAGGAGACACCCCCCTTTCCTCCCCACTATGTCGAAACACAGCGGGGCCAGGCCGCCATCAGTTTGTTTATCAAAATCTTCCCCACCTCTTCCACCATGCCATCCATTCGGATGTATGTTCAGTACAGAAAACATAGGAACAAGTATTAGGACACGCCTCAGGGGATGTACTGTGATTTTTCAGCAGCATTCTCCCCCTGCTTTTCACATCCACCAGGGAAAGTGGTGAAGGAAGTCAGACAATCCAGTGTAGATCATTCATCCCTGAATACCAACTTTGAGGAGTAATTCCGTTCGTTTTGGGGGGGGGGCGCAGTTTTCCATTAGAGCAACGGAGGTGTTTATCATGTTTCTGGCTAGGAAGAGTATGGAAGTGATACTTTCTGGTGTCGATGAGGAATTTCTTGGCGAGAAGGATATCCAGCGATTTCCAGGCATCGAAATATTAATGAATATAATGCTATTTCATGTCGATATCTTGATAAGACCCAAAGATAAAAAAAATGATGAAACATGCAGTAGATGGATTTTCTCAGAACTAGGAGTGATATTTTCAATACTGGACACATACAATGCCAATGATATCACAGTTAGTTTGCAAAGTCGCAGATATGATAATGCTGATAATGAATATCATATCTCTAACATTGAACAAATATATAAAAACGCTGATCCAAAAAGTCTATCAAAATATATTATTTATTGCAAAAACGGTAAAGTTTATGGTGAATTTGGCATTTATGAAAATGAAGTTAGTAATGGTGAGCTAATTTATAAATCGAAAAATAGATCCGGTATCCAGCGCTAATTCGGCGTCGAATGATGGGTTGACTGCACTGGGATAGTAGCCGAGGGGATTGCAGATAATCTGGGTTTGGCCTATCCGCCTCTTCAAGGAGTGAGCAGTCTCCTTGTTCGGGGTTCCCGGCATGTCGGTGTCCTCCCAATCGATGTAGAGGTTGAGTCCCAGGTTGCCGAGATAATTTTTAGGCCCTTGGCCAGTTCCTTATCTTTGTGGCTGTGGGACAGGAAGATGGTAGTACTGGCGGAGGAGAGGGATTTGTTGAGTGTCCTGTTAGCGCTTTCGAAAAGAGGCTGCTTGTTCGCAAACCCACGGAGTTGTCCTTCGGGAAAATACATATAAAAATCTCCATTGCATTAGAATGATGAGGTTTAGCCGTAGCGGCCACTGAAAAAGCCCCTGGCACGCCAGGGGCTTATCTACCGCTTACTTTTTAAGGTGCCTTCTTACAGTGTCAGCGGAAGTGCCGACTTCACCTACCGCCTTCTCCAGTTCGGGTTTCGTGCAACCGAGGGACTTGGTCCAATCGCGGACCTCGTTCGGGTCGTGAATGTCGATTCTCTTGTTGTCGGGACTGCCGGTCTGTTTTTTGTCGTCGGACATGAGCCTCTCCTTATTTTTCCTTCCTGACCCCTTTGAAAGGGGTGCCGTCTGCCTTCTGGTCCATGAATCTGCCTGTCTCGGTGTCGCGTTTGGTCCAGGTATCCGTCTTCGGGTTGTGTACCTGGCTTCTGTCCTTCACCATGCCGTTTCTGTGGCCGTCGCCGGTCGGTGGATTTGTTGCCATTCTTCCTCCTGTGCCTTTCGGGATGTGCAGGGGGAGTTCCCCCTGGCTGGTGGGGCCTAAACGTCAACAGCTACACAGTCAGCGCCCAGGCATAGCAAACCCTTCCGCAATAAAGGAGACTGCAGCATAACAGGCCGGTGCGACATAATAAGTCGCATGTACTTTTGCGAATATAAAAAAGGTTGCTCCGAGTCCGAGCGATATGGGGGAGGAGAGGCCATATCTTAGTTGTTGCGTATTCCGCTGATGCCGACCGCTGTTCCGGAGTGATGCCGACCGCGAGTCCGCTGCGATGCCGACCGGAGGTCGGCTGATGGCGACCGCCTGATGATGTAGTCCGAGGTGGGACCCCTAATTTGTCATGCTGTCCGCTTGTTGGTCAAGTGATCTTTGTCTTTTTCTCATCGAGTCTCCTTTTACGTCCATCTCGATCTTGTAGGCATTGTGCACCAGCCTGTCCAGAATGGCGTCGGCCAGCGTCGGATCTTGCATAGCGTCATGCCAGGACTTCACCGGCAGTTGGCTGGTGATGATGGTGGACTTTCTGTCATAGCGCTCCTCTATGATCTCCAGCAGTTCCCGCTGGTCGTCCCTCGAGATCGAGGAGATCAGCAGGTCATCCAGTATGAGCACTTCGCACTTCACGAGGCTTGCCATCAACTTCGGGTACCGGCCATCGTGCCGTGCAAGCGCAAGGTCTTGAAGCAGGCGCGGGAACCGCTGGTACAACGTGCCGTGGCCGTCCCGGCAAGCCTTTTGGGCCAGGGCGCAGGCGAGATAGCTCTTGCCTGCGCCGGTTGGCCCGGTGACCAGGATATTGAGGCGGCGCCGCACCCACTGGTTGCCGCTGAGCGACATGATCAGCGAGCGGTCGAGCCCTCTGTCTTTGCGGAAGTCGATGTCCTCGATGCAGGCGGACAGCCGCAGCTTGGCGGACTTGAGGCGATTCTTCATCCGTCGGTTTTCCAGCTCGGTCATTTGCTGGTCCACGATCAGGCCGAAGCGTTCCTCGAAGGTGAGGCGGGCCATTTCCGGGTTGGCGGTCTGCTCCATAAAGGAGCGGGCCATGGCATTAAGGCGCATGGCGTTGAGTTTGTCTACGGTGGGCTGTGTCAGCATTCGAGTCTCCTTTTCAATGGTAATAGGTGGTGCCCCTGATGTTGCGATGGGTCACCAGCGGCAGTTGCGGTTGCTCAGTCAGGGGTTTGCGGTCAAGGTTGTTCTCAAGGGTGGCCTTGATGCTTTTATAATTGAGCCCCTTGATGGTGATCGCTCTCTGGCACGCCGCCTCAAGCCGGTCGTTGCCATAGCGTTTCCCCAAGGACAGGATGCCCATGCAGGACTTAAAGCCCTGCTCGGGATGGGGCTTTGTGACAAGGATGGTTTCCACGGCCTGCTTGGTTGCGGTGCCGATGGCGGCGGCCCATGAGATGAAGCGCTCCGGCGACCACTCGGCGTACTCGCGGTGTGCCTTCGGCATGTGCTCCGGATCCGTGGTGTATTTCCCCTTGGCCATCGACCTGGGGTGTGACGCCACGCGATTCCCCTTGCAGAAGCACTCCACGACGGACTCGGTGTAGCGGATCAGCAATTCCTCGCGTCGCAGTTTGTGCGGTGCGCTGTAATGGTGACCTTCCAGTTCGAAGTGGTAGTTGATGCCCAGTCGCGCCTTCTTCCAATCGGAGTACTCGTAGGGCGCTGGTGGCAGGGGGAGCATCGCCGGACGGTCGATTTCCTCGAAGCGGCTCTTCCTGCATCCCGGTAGCTTCCTGAATGGGCGGTTGTTCAGCATCTCCAGGCGCTTGTGGATGGCGGCGTTGGCCTCGGCGAGCGAGAAGAAGGTCATCTTCCTGAGGGCAGCTAGGATGAAGCGCTGGACGATCTGCACTCCCACTTCGGCCTTCGCCTTGTCTTTGGGACGCCGGGCTCTGGCGGGAATGATGGCGGTGTGATAGTGATCCGCCATGTAACCGTAGGTGGTGTTTATTTCAGGCTCATAGCGGCAGGACTTGGTCACCGCTGAGCGCAAATTGTCCGGGACTACAGCCCTGGAAACGGAACCGAGGAAGGTGAAGGTCCTGACGTGGGAGCCGATCCAGTCCGGCAGAGATTGGGTCCAGGTGGCCTCGACGTAGGTGTAGTTGCTGGCGCCAAGGACGGCCACGAAGACTTGGGCGTCGCGAATCTCGCCGGTTGCAGGATCGATGATGGGAAGTGTCTTGCCGCAGTAGTCGACGAAGAGTTTATCGCCGGCGCGATGCTCCTGGCGCATGGAGATGTCGAGCTTCTTGTGCCAGAGCGCATATCGTTCGCAGAAGTAGCTGTACTGATAGCCGTCGGGCTGGCGCTCCTTGTACTCCAGCCACAAGAGCATGAGGGTCAGGTCCTTGTGGGAGACCAACTCATTGTGCAGCGACTGCCAGTCGGGCTGGAGGAGGTTGCGGACTAAAGGATGGAGGACGGGCGGGTAGAGAAGCCTTTCCAAGGCTTCGTCATCGAGTGGAGGGAGGGGCCATTTGAGCCCGGCGGCGGTAGCGCGGGCGACGGTGTCGGTGACCGTGGTCTTGCCAACGCCGCAGGCGATCGCCGTGTTCTTCCTGCTCTGGCCGCAAGACCAGGCAAGGCGCAGAATCTCTCTAATTTGTCGCATGGTAACTCTCTCCTGTGGCATCCAGCCCTCCTCGAACATTTTGTGAGGGGGGCAGGATACCTGTTGAGTTACCTCGCGACTACATCAAATAAGCGGTCGGCATGCTCCGGAACGCCGGTCGGCTTGCCAGCGGAATGCCGGTCGGCATCGTTCCGGAATACCGGTCGGCATCACAGCGGAATCGCGGTCGGCATCGCCCGGAATACGCAAGTTGTGTCGGAATTTATACCACAAGCTATGGATGCACTTGTTCAAAGTCAACCCTTGGTAAATAAATATTTCGGGATATTGAAAAAATAACCGCCTTGCCATGCAGTGCCAAAAGTCTACTTTTTACACCACCTCCCAGTCTTCACACTACCTGTCCGTCGATAGTGGGGTGGATACACCCAGCGCCATTTCAGTGGAACCTTAGGCTTCCAAAAAATGTGTGGATGCAAATTAGACTACTTTACTTTATTCGGGAACCGTGATATGGTTCATCTTCATGTGGTGGCACATATCGTGATACTTGCTGAATTCATCGGACTAACTGAGACCATTTGATGAAACAATTCCGGCTACAAATAACCATGTGCGATTTCGTTCGCGGTGGGTGTGAGGTTGTGAAGGAGTCGAATACATTCCTTACGTTCTGGTTGGCGACCAAGAGGAACCCGTGCTTGGTCTGCGGATACGACAAGCTACAATGCGTATTTTATAATGAAATGATCGACAATGGTCTAGAGAGGTGACCCTGCACTGAGTCCACACCTGTTCCCGGATACACGCCATTGTTACCCCTCTCGCCTAATATGATGACTTTTTTGACGCTCATTCACCACCCTCCGACCCTCCTTACACTCCGTGTAGCCCATTGTGTCAACGGTCTCGTGAACATGTAGTAAAAGCTGCGCTTTATAAATGCGGAAGGCGCTCGACTCCACATCTTCTTCGTGGTGCCGAGCGCCGGTTTTCGGCTGGACAGTTTATGCTTCGAGTTGATCATTCATGCGGTAGCTTTTCCCCTCAATGACACACGTTTCCGCATGATGCAGCAGCCGATCCAGGATTGCTGAGGTAAGGGTGCTGTCATTGTTGAAGATTTCCGGCCACTGCTTAAAGGCCCTGTTCGAGGTGATCACGGTGGAACCCCGCTCGCTCCCGTGCTCTCACAGCAGTTTATTTGCCTCGATTCAGGGCGGCGATGGTAACGGTGACTGCATTGCCCAGCGTATACAGGCCTCTGTTGATGTAGAAACCGCCCATCCAGATTCCGAAGGCCAAGATTGAGCACCCCAGTACGAATCCTAAATTTGTCATTTCCCCTCCGTTCTCCACCCTTTTCAAACAAACAACACTTCTGAGTTGAAATCTGCCTCTGCATGTCATACTCTAGGAACGCCTGCACCTTCACGACATTGCCGTGTATGTCGCCTGCGATGGTTGCCATCCCCCCCTGCTTGGTGGATCGATCTTTACCCCGTCACCTCAACGGTGTCACAGATCTTCTGGATGACGAACGCGGTGAACTCCTTGCCCATCCCCGTTTCCGGTTGATTTTGTAGAGCCTGTCTGAACGAAGGATTGGCAAAACCCAGGGGGATCGCTGGCCCACTGATCGTGGCGTGCAGACCATCTGGGCCGTACACCCCTTTGCTTTTCCCGCAGATGCAGAAGCGTTCCTGCCTTCGAAGTGCCACGACATCGCCACAATCCGTACAATAAATAAGTTTCACCGATCCTCCTCCTTAGGCAAATAACCTACCACCCACGGAAAACCCTGAAGAGGCCCTTTTTTATCCTGCCCTCAGGCTTTCATTAACCCGGAAACATTTTATCATACTCTTTTGCCTTTTTGGAAGAGCTAAAATCCTGTAATATCAAGTACTTAAATATCACTCAGAGTGATAATATCAATAAAAATGATGATAGGTGCGGAAACGGGAGGCAGGGTTATAAGCAAATTGGGTGGTGTGATAGCCAGCACAGAACGGCAGGCCAGGTGGTATGTCAATCGGCTTGCAAAATTGACCCACCATAGGCGTCCAAAATTGACCCACCCCAGCGAGTGTTTTTAACCCTTTTTTCTCGTCTTAATTCTCCAGCTATCGTTCCCCGTTTCGAGGATCTCGCAGTGATGAGTAATCCTGTCCAAGAGAGCCGTCGTCATTTTCGTGTCCCCGAAGACCTGCGGCCATTCGCCGAAGGTCAGGTTCGTGGTGATAAGAAGTGATGCTTGCTCGTAGAGCTTCGAGATCAGGTGGAACAGCAATTGGCCGCCGCTTTTCGAGAATGGCAGGTAGCCGAGTTCATCCAAGACCACAAGATCAAGCCGAGCGAGGCTTTCGGCCAACTTTCCTCCCCGGCCGGCGAGTTTCTCCTGCTCCAGTTGATTGACCAGATCCACCAGGTTGAAGAACCGCGCCTTCCTGTCGTTTCTTATGGCCTGGCGGGCAATGGATATGGCGAGATGGGTCTTACCGGAGCCAGTACCGCCGACGAGAATGATGTTGCTCTTATCCGCCAGGAAACGCCCCTCATAGAGCGAGCGAACCAATGTCTCGTTGACTGGTGAGTCTGCGAATACGAAGCGGTCCAGATCCTTTTCTACCGGGAACTTGGCCAACCCCATGCGATATCGGATACTCCTGACACGGCGCTCCGCTATTTCGGCCTCCAACAGGTCGAGCAGGATCTTCTCTGGCGTTGCGCGGCTTCTGATCCCGGCTGACAGGACTTCATCAAAGACGGCTTTCATTCCATAGAGGTTCAGGCTTCCCATGGCCTCCAGCAGTTTGTCACGCAACATGGGCACCCCCTTTCAACAGACTGTCATAGCGGCAGCAGTCTGCAACAGGAAGAATGGCCAGAAGCGGCAGATTTGAAGACACGCTGCACTCCTCGGCCTGCGGTTCGTCGCCATTGCGGGACAGTAGGTTGAGTATCACATCGCAACTCGCCACTTTGGCTGCCAGGGCTTCTGCGCAGGCCGCTGTCACCGCGTCAATCCCATAAGTGGAAACGACACTCAGAATGCCGACAAACTGCCGGTCACCGCCAGGTCGTCCGGTCAGGGCGAGTCTGACGTCATTGATCGGCCCTGGCAGGTCCCATTCCTTGAACGGAGCTCCATTGCGCAAGGCGCCCGGCTTGTACTTCAGCACTTCAAGGTAGTGCCAGGGATCGTAGATCGTCTTATCTCGACCGAAGTGTCGAGGATGGACCCCCACGACCTGGGCGTCGCGGACGAAGATAAGCCGGTCTGCGTAGGCCCGCACCGTGACTGTTCTACCCACAGCCGAGGCGTGAACGCTGTAGCGGTTCCTGTCGAAGGATACCAGTGAGGTTGACGATACACGGGCTGGCGCTTCCTTGTATCCGTCAAACAGAGTGGACACTGCCACCAGTTGCTCGCGCTCTTCTGCAAAAGCCTCAGCTATGGTCCGGTCCTTGAACTCGGGGTGCCGGTGTCTGGCGGCCAGATTCTCGCACTGGTCAGTGAGCCACTCGTTAAGTTCTGCAAGGTTGGCAAACTTGGGACGTGGCACAAAGAACCTCTGGCGTATGAAGTCAACCTGATTCTCCACTTGGCCTTTCTCCCAACCAGACGCGGGAGTGCAAGCTATCGGTTCGAACAGATAATGGGAGGCAAGGTTCTGGAAGCGTCGGTTGAAGACACGGTCTTTCCCCATCAGAATCTTGGTCACCACGGCTTTCAAGTTGTCGTAGATACCTTTACGGCAGATCCCTCCGAAGTGTTCGATGGCGCGGACGTGGGCATCGAGAACCATCTCAAGGCTCTCACGGGTGTACGCGTAGCAGAACATCTTCCGGCTGTAGCAAAGCCTGAAGTGAGCGACCTTCACTATAACCGGCATCCCCCCCAGCTCTACGTGCTCATGACTCCAGTCGAATTGGAACGCCTCGCCAGGGTCGAACGTCAACGGTATGTATGCCTTTGCCTGGGCTCCCTTCTCTTTTACCTGCCACTGGCTGGCAAAGCGTCGGACGCTGTCATATCCACCGACAAAACCCTCACGCTGCAACTGCTCGTACAGGATCAGAACTGTCCGCTGATCCCGTGAGGGCTTCGCACTGTCCTCGATGAGGCACTGAGTAAGTCGCTCCTGGAAGGGCGCCAGCTTAGGGCGGGGCTGCTCCTTCCGGGTATATGTCTGCTCAGTTGCTTCGCTACGAAGGATCTTCTTTACGGTGTTTTTGGACATGTTGAAGTCACGGCTAATCTGCCGGATCGACTTCTTGTGACGATGGTAAGCAAGGCGGATTTTATGAATGGTCTCCACAGTCAGCATCTCCTTTTTTTCCTCCCCTCCGGTTTGATCCGGACAGGATGAAGGAAGTGCTGGGGTGGGTCAATTTTGGACGCCTATTACCCCCCAAAGTGGGTCATTATTGCACGCCGATTTACATCTAAAAGCATTTTGCAAGAATGCGACGCTTATATGTCCTTTATTGGCGGGAAAAATCCATGTAGTCGGACAAATATTCTGTAGCCATGCACCTAAGGTCACTAGGGCCGATTCCGTGAGGCAAACGTCACGGTATTTATGTCTATTGCCCTGTGTACCACTCCATATCCTGAGGCGCTTATTACGAAAATCGAGGTCCTCCACCCTAAGCATTGCCCCTTCCGCCAGCCGAAGACCCAAGCAGTAAATGAGTGTCAGAGCAGTTTGGGCCATTGGCTCACGGATTTGCTTCAAGACGCGCTGCACCTCAGTAGGCGTCAGCAGAATATTGTGCGATTGGGAAATGATCGGATGCTTGGGTATTCTTGGCTCTGTCATAATTGTCTCCTTTGAGGTGTTTTCCTTGCTGCCCGGGAGTTAGTGGTTTTAATCTTTAGCATGGTGCTGCCCAAAAATGTTCTCTGGCGCGCACTCAAGCTTTTCAATATGGCTTCGGCTGCACTACATACTGCCTGCGACTGGCACCGAATTTTTCTGTGAGGGAAGCAAATGATCCCGTCCGCAAATCCAACAGGTACTTGGTCCACCCTCGACTGCTGTTCAATTTTTGCCTTGGCCCTTGTCATGGCAAGATATATACAACGCGGGCTCTTTCATGTCAAGCGTTTTTGTTCGCATAAAATGCGCGCTATGAAGATAATCCGAAATTGTCAGTTTTGAGGGCTCCGTCTAGAAAATGAAAATACCAGAGTCAAAGGTCCCTTCATCCAAGTTATTTGGCGGTAAATCTTGGTTTTCCTTCAAAAAGGCAGCCTTTTCTATAATGCTTACGTCAATACATCCTCGGGCAAGAGTGGGCCAGGGCGTGTGGTTTATCCTTGCTATTGCGCTCATGCCGCCTAAAACCTGCATGGTTCTAGATTTGCGAAGGAGATCTCTATGAGACGGTCCCGAGTGAGTCCTGTTGCTGAATGCAACGATCTTCCACATGTAGACGCGACAGTTCACAATGGCAAGCCCGCATAGCCAATGGCCTTATCGGGCGTCAAGGCAACCGTCAATTAGTAGAGGCTATATTTTGGCACGAATTCGTGCTATATACATGCGTGCTGCGAGAGACGTTAATTTTTAGCCAACGGATAAATGTCGTGTATGTTGCAGATTCATCCGGACGAGAAGACCGATGCTCTTCAAACCCTAGTGAACCAACCTCCACACTCTGCAACCTTATTGGCAGTTGCGAACGGGCACCTTCTCATGAATTCGTCGAGCGAGTCGAAGTCCTGCGACTGCCAGCGGGTTGACGTGCAAAGGAATCGTGCTGCAACATGCCCGAATAAACCCATGGAGAACAGCGTGATAAGTTTTGTCGATTGTTTAATTTTCGGGGGGCTACATTTTGTCAGCTCACTGACTTTTCGGGGGTAACTACAAGGATGCCCTTTCCGCCCTGGGGCGCCCCGGCGTCACCAGGAAGTACCCGCACACCCCGGGCATCGACGCGGCGGGCGAGGTGGTTTCCTGCTCCGACGGCGCCTTCGCACCGGGCGAGCGGGTCATCGTGACCGGTTACGATCTCGGCATGAACCACGCCGGCGGCTACGGCCAGTTCATCCGCGTCCCGTCCTCCTGGGCGGTCAGGCTCCCCGAGGGGCTCACCCTGAAGGAAAGCATGATCATCGGCACCGCGGGCCTGACCGCAGCGCTCTCGCTGCACCGCTTGATCGAGGCCGGGGTGCGCCCCGAGAGCGGCGAGGTCCTGGTCACCGGCGCGACCGGCGGCGTCGGCAGCGTTGCCGTGACGCTCCTTGCGGCAGCCGGGTACGGCGTGGTCGCCGTCACCGGGAAACCTGCCGAGACCGATTTCCTGCACGGCCTGGGCGCCCGTCTGGTCCTGAGCCGTGAGGAGCTGCTGCGCGGCGCGGACCGCCCGCTTCTCAAGGAGCGCTGGGCGGGCGTGCTGGACGTGGTGGGGGGCGAGATGCTGGCCGCGGCGATCAAATCGACGAGCTACAGCGGGGTTGTCACCTGCTGCGGACTGGCCGGGTCGGCCGAACTGCCGCTGAACGTGTTCCCGTTCATCCTGAGAGCGGTGACACTGATCGGCATCGACTCGGCCCAGTGCCCTACGGCCTTGAGGCAACAGGTCTGGCAGCGCCTGGCCGGAGATCTGAAGCCGGTCCGGCTCCTGGAAAGCGCCGTCGAATGCCCACTTTCCGGCCTGGAGGACAAGTTCGCCGCCATACTGCGAGGGGAGTCGCGCGGGCGCACCGTGGTGAACCTGATGAACCCCTAACCGTTGCCCGAGCCG
>Ga0364858_10125_pt1 | contig 19484 bp, 18 predicted proteins | sample SorcelAu500001C7_2_FD_206914 | JGI IMG/M metagenome (GOLD analysis project Ga0364858, IMG submission 206914) | Enriched cells from Trout Bog Lake Hypolimnion, Wisconsin, USA - BchlTB.Aug20.5000.01 .C7 | ecosystem: Environmental > Aquatic > Freshwater > Lake > Hypolimnion/Profundal zone | place... | reverse complement strand
CGTTGTCTGGCCGGGGCGATTTCCGTGATATACATGGGCGAAACCACCGAGGTCCCCCCGACTGCGACGCCGCCCAAAAAGCGAAAAAACAAAAGCGCATACCAATTGGGCGCGAAGCCACAGCCAAGGGCGGAGGCAATAAACAACAGCGCCATGGCGCTCAAAACCGGCTTGCGGCCCCAATGATCGGCGGGCTTGGCCACGAGAAGCGCCCCAATCATCGTCCCAAGCAAAGCACTGGAAACTGTCAGCCCCAAAAGATTTTCGGTGAGCCCAAAGACTTGGCGCAAGGCATCCGTGGTGCCGGAGATGACCGCCGTGTCGAAGCCGAACAGAAAGGACCCCAAAGCCGCCACCGCAACGCTGGCGATCAAGGTCGCGCTGGTTCCTTGGAGTGAGGCCTGCCGGTCATCAGTAGAAATATTTAGTGTTGCCATAATCGATCTCTGTTCTCTTTGATTGGAAGCAATTCAGACGAACGCCGCTTTTCCATCCGTTGCTATTTTTTCTCAGGATTGGTTACCGCATTTTTTTCGTAAAACGAGTAATCATCCTGCTGCACAGCCCCTGAAACAGCGGGTGTCGCAGCGGAGGAGGAGGATTGGTCCCGACCTTTGGCATCCGACCACATGGCCGGATCTCCCTTCACAGGCGAGGGCAGTGCGGGCAATTTGGCAACCGCCGCCAAGTTTAATTCCAATTTTGCAGGGCGCAGCCCCTCGCTCTCGGCAATCATAATGGCATTGCCGGGTTGATCCATTGCTTGGACGAGCACTTGGGCCAAGCCGGCCCAGAGGCTCCGCTCGGGCACTTTGTCCGATTCGCGCGTGGCCGGATCGCCATTGCCTGAACCGAGCAGACGGAGCGGGCCTTCCACCCGGAAATGAATCTTGTTCACGGCATCTGGCACGGGCCGCCCTTGATCATCCAGCACCTGCATCGTGACCAGCGCCACATCTCGGCAGTCCGCGTTCAGCGTGGCACGGTCGGGGACGAGAGCTATCGAAACCGGGGCGCCCGTTGTTTCGCGCTTATCCCTAGCAATCTCTTTTCCATTTTTGTACCCCACCGCCTCAATGGTGCCCGGCTCATACGGCACCTTCCAGGAGACATAGTCGAGTTTGGGCATCGGTTTCCGGCCCTGGCTCTTGCCATTGACGATCAAATCGATCTCGTCGCAATTGCTATAAACCCACACGTCGATGGGCTGGCCTTCTTTCCCCTTCCAGTTCCAATGAGGAAAGAGATGAATCACGGGTTCGTTCACATAAGCCGCTTTGAAGTAATACGCGACATCTTTGGGGAATCCGCACAGGTCAAAGGCGCCGAAGTGGCAGGATACATCCCGCGGCAGCTCTCCTGGCATATTATATTTTTTCCAATTGCTCTCGTAAAACGGTCCGGGCTCGCCCCGATAATCAAAACCGGTCCAGATAAATCCGCCGCACATCCAGGGCCGTTCCATTTGCCGCTTGACCTCGGCGCGCGTGAATATCCCCGTAGCGAACGCAGGCACGTCATAGGACAGGAGCCTGCCTTGCAGTTCCTGCTTCTCGTATACGCCGCGCGTGGTGTAACTGTTGGCCATTTCGGTTTCGATGATGGGCCTGTCGGGATAGAGCTTATGGATCTTGTCCCAGGCATCCCATGCGTAGTTGAACCCGATCACGTCCTCCGGCTCGGTGGCCGAACCGGGAATATCATGGCCTTCATTTTGCCCCATGGTCACAGGCCGGGTCACATCCAGCGAACGCACGCAATCCCGCATGCCCCGAGCCACTTGTCCCCCGATGGCCGTGTGTTGGAATGCGACCTCCTCGTTGCCAATTCCCCAGAGAATCACGCTCGGGGAATTGCGATCGGCCAAGATCATCCGGCGCAATTCCTTGATCGAGTTTTCTCCAGTGCTGAATTTCCTGTTCTCAGTAAAAACCAACATTCCAAGCCGATCGGCGATCTTGGCGACCGGACCGCCCGCATGGTGGGCGGTGCGATAGGCGTTAAAACCAAACTCCTTGAGGCGGTTAAGCCGGTATGCAACCACGGAATCCGGCACAGCGATGCCCACCCCGGCATGGTCCTGGTGATTGGAAGCACCCTTGATTTTCAGAGGTTTTCCGTTCAGGAAAAAACCGAGTTTGGAGTCGAAGCGTATGGTGCGGATTCCAAACGGCTGTTCGAAGGAATCCACGATGCGACCGTTGGCTTCCAGTTCGATCACGGCAGTGTAAAGATTGGGCTTTTCCAGTGACCAAAGTTGCGCTTCTGGAAGAGTTGCTTCAACGGTCGCTGTCGTCTCTGACCATGGGCCTGTCTCCACTTTCTTGCTTTTTTCGCCCACCAAACGGCGCGAGGGATCCAGGATTTTTGTCCTGATTTTGATTTCCGCCTGCGCGGAACCTTTGTTGGCTACCGTTGTCTGGATTCGCACATGCGCGGGACCCTCCGGAGAGTCTTCAAAAAAACTGCGCCCCAAGGCGGGATCCACCTTGAACCAGCTTTGAACGTAAACGCCGCCCCAGGGAACATGGACCTCCCCGGTTTTGACCAGATAGACATCGCGGTAAATGCCTCCGCCCTCATACCACCAGCCCTCCGGGAGCTTGGCATCCACGCAGACGGTCAGAACATTTTCCCCGCCATAGTTGATCAGCTCCGTCAAATCGAATTGAAAGGGAGCGTATCCGCTGTCGCTGCGGCCCACGATGAAATTATTGCAGTAAACCGTGGCCGCCTGAAAAGCGCCTTCAAACTGCACCTGGATTCGTCGGCCCTTGTCTGAAGCGGGGATGGTGAACTTGCGCCGATACCAACCCACTTCCGCCGGAAAATAGCCGTGACCGGCATTTCCTTTGTCAGAGGCGAACGCCTCAATGGTAAAGTCGTGCGGCAAATCAATAGCTCTCCAGGAGGAATCATCGTAGGCCAGTCCAATGCCGGGCTCCGTCCCATACGTTCCGTTCTTGGCGTATTTTCCCCAATGGTTGACTGGCAATTCGCCTTTCTTGAACTTCCACCCGTAGTTCATGAGCAGGGTTTCGCGAGAGAGAGGCGCCGCCGCACTGTCTTGAGCGGGGCTTGAGAAAGCTAAAGCAATCAATAGGAAAAACCCGAGGATGTGATGACGCATGTTATAAAGCAGAAGAGTTGGGTGTGGGATTTTGAAGACGCAGATCCCGTTAATTCGCTTCGAGCCAGCGCAGGAGATCCTCGACTTCGCACGCATTGGCTGCGTTGACCTGGTAAAGACAACGGCGTGACTTCAGTTCGCGATGGACCTGCTTCACCTCGTCGGGAGTGATGTCGTAAATGTGCAGTGCCTTGCCGGAAGCAAGTCCCTTTTTGAGGACTTCCAGCCATTGCCACATCGGCTTCTGACCTGCACCGGAGACCCACTGCAAAACGTCCAAATCCTTGACCGACAGCACATCGTCGAGATGGCGCAGAGCGCCCGGCCCGTCGAGGTGATACATGCTGCGGTCCAGATAAGCCGCTTCTTCCTCGATGCCGGACAGTGCGTATGAGCGAAAATCCTCCGTGCTGATCATGCAGCTAAAGTCGCATTGCACCACGGCAAAGCGGCCCGGCGTCCAGAAAGGCCCCCAGCCAATGCTGCCCGTCTCGGACGTAAAGCCGGACGCCTCGTAAAGCGCTTCATACACTGTGGGGTAAATTTTGCGCATCGCAGCCGAAATCCGCGCCACTTCCTCGGGCCAATCCATCAGGTCCATGCACAGATTGCTCGGATTACGCATAGCGCTCATGGCATCTATATTGGAGTGCAAATCGCAGGCGCCAATCAAATAGCGGCCTTTTGCATGTTCTGCCAGAGCACGGGCGTAGCCGCGCACCCCTTGCCAGGACGGGTTCGAGTCGTCCAGCTTCGGCTCAAATCCCTCCAAGGAATCCACGAACGGTTCCACCCAGTTTGTTTCGGGATTTGTGTCCGAATAATGGAAGGTGCCTCCAAAAAACGCGGCGAACTGATCCGCCCCAAAGTCGGGGGCATAAAACGGGATCGCATCCCCCAGAAACAGGGTGTTTTCCAGCCAATGGTCAATGCAGCGCATATGCTCTTCCCATTTTCCCTGGGTGGCGCGGAAATAGCGCAGAGTCAGGGGATGATCAATGCGAGCGATGGGACGCAGCGGGTCTTTGGGCACCTCGGCCCAAACGAGGGGCCGTTTGGGCGGTTCATCATTCCAGAATGCATTGAAACGGTCTGCAATTTCGGAGAAGGCGGGCTGGTAGCGTAAAGAAGGGATAGGCATTGGGCGAAATTTGCAGGAAGGGTGAAATGTGCACTCGCCGTGAGGCGAGGTTTTGAGGAATAGCACACCAGGGGGAAAATGCAACAGAAAACTAAAGCGTGCTAGATGCCGCATCTCAGACGATTTTTCCATACTCGACGAGGGGGCGGATGCGGGAGAACATGGGCCGCGAGAAGGCGAAATAGAGATGTGAACAAACGATGCAGGCAACCCCTCTTGCCCGAAGGGTTGCCGTATCTATTGAGCAAGGTGCCAGGTTTGAAAAGCTGCAGGCGTCAGCCGCCGTAGGGCGAAAGTTATTTGGACGGCTCCAAATAAAAGACGCCATCTTCGAATTTCAGGCCGTAGCCGATGCATTGGGCGGCATAGCTCAAGACGGAAGTAACAGGCACATTCCTGAGACTAAGATAGATGGGCGGCGGAGTCGAATTTGAGGGCTGCAAGACAATGTTGATTCCTTTTTGATCCGGGTCGAGCGATTTGGAAACCAGGGTTAGATAGCTCACAGCTTCCAGAGCCGTGGCGGCCTTGAATTCCACTCTCGGCAAGATGATCTTTTGTGCTTTGAGATAGATCGGATTATTTTCGCCCGAGACTTCTGCGGGTGACGGCTTCCAGTCGGGAGAGGCAAGAATCAACGCATCCTGGCTTTCTATCAGGTTATACCCCTCGACCTTGCTGATGGCGTTGAACGCATCATACAAAGAAATATTGGTAAGCAAGAAACTGAGGGGCTTTGGCTTTTCTGTGGAGGGGGTGGTGCATAGGACAAGGTTGACTCCCGTTTTTTCCGGGTCGAGATCTCTGGACTTCATCCTCAGATAGTCCAGCCCTTCCTGGAGGGTCGCTTTGGAAAAGTGCATCTGCGGAATGATAATTTTCCGGGCTTTGGCAGCGGCAGCGGATGCTGCTTGTGATTTGCCGGCAGATTCCGACATCTGCTGCTTCGATCCCTCTTTGAGTTGTGCAGATGCGGAGCCGCACAAGGCAATCGCGGCCAGCCCCAGGGCTGTCAGCTTTGTGACCCAGCCCGACGATACCCGGCTCTGGCTGGAGTCCAGAATAGCCAGCAACCGTCGCTCCAAGGTGGAGGAGGTTGCCATTCCCAATGCGTTGCAAACGGATGATGGTGTCTTTTTCATATTGCTAGCTGTTTGAAGTAATTGGTTTGCATAGTCTTCCGCAGGGGTTCCCGCACGAAGCACGTAGTCATCCGCCGACTGCTCTTGGGCAAGCCGAAGGGAGCGGTTTGCGCTCCAGACGAGCGGGTTGGGCCAGTAAATTGCGCAGGCAATTTGAGTCAACCAGCGGCTGAAATGATCCTTCCGGACTATATGCGCTCCCTCATGGCAAAGGGCGGCAAACAGAACCCCGTCGCTCCACTCCAAAGCCTCTGGCGGGAGGTGAAGAATTGGAGAAAGGGTTCCCCAAGTCATTGGAATTTTGCAAGCAGATGTAATGCGCACGTCAATGCGGCGCTTGATCTCCAAAGCTGTCTTCATTTGCTCGCAGAGCCGTGACACCCGAAGATCTTCCCTTAAAATAGGACTGTGGCGGCGCAATGCAAAGAGGCGAAACGATCCCAGGAACCGGTAGCCTAAAATTCCGGCAAATCCCCCCAACCAGATGATCTTCAATAGCTTGTCCCAAGCTGGCATTTTCGGTTCGGCAAGGCTTCCCATTCCGTGGTCCGTTTCCAAAACGGGAGCTTCCTGAACCAGCCGGGCCGGCTGGAATGCGGGTTCCAATGCCGCGGCATTGCCGCCGTGGTAAAATTGCCAGCGCGGCTGGAACAGCAGTGAAACGGGTAACAAAAGGAGCGTCGCGAAGGTGATCAGCCATGCCGTATATCGTTGGTTGGCTGATGCCGTACGCCACGCGGAAAGACTCAGGCGTGTAGCGAGCAGGAGCGCGCTGCTTTTGACGACCAGGTCGCAAGCAAGCAGAAGCGTGGCGTATGCATTCATGATTTCTTTTCCTTGGCCGCTTTTAATACTTTTTGGAGCCGTTGAAACTCCTCCGCCGAGAGCTTGCCGTCGGAGGTGTCCACCAATGCGGTGACGGCGTTGACAAGAGAGCCTTCAAAGAAAGTGTCCAGAACCCGCTTGATCGCTGAACGGCTCGCTTTCAATCGGGATTCTGTAGGCCGGTAAACGTAACGCGCACCTTCCTGAAAATGTCGGAGCATTCCTTTTTCCTCCAGAATCCGCAAAAGAGCGCGCACTGCGGAATAACTTGGTGGATTTGGAATGGCTTGACGAACTTCGGCAGCGGTTGCCCGGCCCTGGGCAAAGATCACATCCATCATCTGTCGCTCCCTACGGCTGAGATCGCGCAAATCATCGTGCATGCTGTTTTTTTAGCACTTGCAAGCGCGTTGGCAAGCAGAAACTGCTAATTTTTCAGCATTAGAGCGTTTTCTGGTTAATTTGCCGCAATGATCTGAGAGCGCCATGGGCTGGTGCGGGGCTTTTTGAGCGCTGCGGCTGTATTTTTAATACTGCTCAAGCTCGAAATGCCCCGCAACGGCCCGCGCGGCCGAAGAGCATGCGTCAAATTAAATAGAAACCGCTCTAATGAGCGTGGCTCCGCCGCGCGCGCTGGAGGGCCGCGGCGGCGTTGTCTTTTGTTCCTCTACTTCCCGTTAGCGCGTTTTTGCGGCGTTGCCGGCCGGGCCTGCACTTCCAACTACCTGCCCTGCTGGATGCATGTCATACCAAGTATGAAAACCCATCGATGCAATCGTGACGTGGTTATCCATCGTGAAAGCCGTCGGGCCAAAATTCACCACGACGTGCCAGCCATTGGAAAAGTCAGTCTGCTGGACATTCCGGTCGGGTGTCAGCCACCGATGATTGATTAATGCCGCTCCAAAGAGCTTTTCATAAACAGGCACCACCCGGCGATAGGATTCGAGTATCTTCTCCTTGTTTTTCCAATAAGTGCGGTTGGAGATGTGATAGGAGGGCGCCGTTCCATAGAGGATGTTGAAGAGGTCCTTCTTGAGCATGTATTCGGGCTCTATGAGCGTGTTGTCGCCCCAGGCCCAGGTTGCCACCCGGGCGTCCCCATACACGATGCCATTGACAGGCACTCTCTTTTCATGCGCCATATTGAAATTCTTGAAGTCTTCATCGGGCGGCACCGGGTCCAAGCGCCCCACCATGTGATAGACGCTCATTCCGCCTTCACTGACGGTGAAGTAAGGCGTCCCCCATGCGTCGCCTCCTTCCCCCCCTAGGATCATGCCGTGGTCATAGAACAGCTTGAATACCCGCAGGCGCCCTTCCATCGATTGCTTCGGGGTCACCGGATGTTGCGGATTGTAATCCTGGTCGAGCCACAGCGCCGCTCCCGGGGTGACATCGAAGAACCGGTAGACATACCGATAGTCAGCCGATTCCGCCTCGAGCCGTTCCTTGGCCGCTTCAAAACTCATAGCCGGTGAACCGACATACCGATTCCCTTTGGGGCCGCAGTTGGCGCGCAGCTCGCCACGCTCGTCGAGCCCGACATGTTCGGGAATCCGACCAAATCGCTTGTATCGATCCATCCACTCCACGGCGATTTTGTCATAACCGTTGGCTTGATACCATTCCTTCGACATGAGATCGAAGTAGTTGTCATAAATGCCAACCACATTGTTGAATTTCTTTTGGATTTGCCGGGCTTGCTCTGGGGTAATGTAATAGTTGAACCCCAGCCCCAAAAACCACTTGTCCATGCCCGAAGCCACCATGTCGTCGAGGATTTTTAATACGGGGTCCACACCGTCCCTGCCGGGATAAATCCAAAACACCGGCGCTCCTCGCAATTTTGCAATCGCCGGGTTATCCTTCTCCTTCTCTGCGAGACTCCGATAATGGCCGCTCTCCATGAGGTATTTCCGGTAGTTCAACGCAATGTTCACATAGCCGCCCTCCTGCTGGAAAATATACCTGACGCTTCGTGGTTCCTGGAATTTCCCGAGATATCCGCCGAAAGAGAATTCCGGGACCAAGGTGGCTTTGCCGGAAATCTGCTTGAGCTTCAGTGCCACCCCCCCGTGATAGAAATCTTTGTTGATCAGAGTATACCCCTCCCCGGTCTGTGGATGGAACAATCCCGCCCATTCCAGGCATGGGCAGGTGATGGCATTGGGGGACCTGTGCGGCATCGCCGGCTCGTCCACTTTGTACAACAACCCATAACCGTCCGGGACAACCCACTCAAAGCCCTTCCCACAAACGGTAAAAGGCACTGGGAAATTCACCGTTTGGATCTTCTGATCCGGATCCATTTCCAGCGTCACGTCGAGCGTCGGCGAGTCCGGCGCCAGCCGGTATAGAAGCGATATCGCCATGTTATTAAAAGCGAAGGAAACTTTCACCCGGTCATTTTGGGCCGAGACCGCCACATCTTTGATTTTAGCCACCTCAAAACCAGGGATCTGTTGGTAAACCGTACCCGTTTTGAGGTCGGCAACCTGGGCCAAGGAGGTGGTTTCATCGACTTTCAAGGAGATAAACTTGTTTTTTACCTCCAGCGCTTCGGCAGTGGAAAACCAAAGGGCCTGGAATAGCCAGGCATAAACCACACAAGTGCTGATGAATCGCATATTTTATAATCTCAGGTTTACAGGTTGTTTTCGGGGGGCAATGCTCTTTGGCCGGATACGGTGCCCTTCTTTTCCAAGACATCAGCCTGGAATCTTCAGGGCGCGGGCCGACGCCGGGACGCGCAAAATCCGAGGGTCAACTATCACGGTCTAGCCTTTGTCTGTCAAGCAGAACTGACGTGACTCAGCTTATTCGGGCCAGGAAGAGTGTTAGTCTGGGCAACAAAACCAGACAAAAATGAAAGGCAAGAAATACACGACCGAAGACAAGATCCGAATCCTGAGGGAAGCGGACAGCGGCAAGAACCTCCTGGAAGTATGCCGGGAGCACAACATCAGCGAAGTGAGCTTCCACCGGTGGAAGCGGCAATTTGGGCAGATGGACGTCAACGAAGCCAAGCGCCTCAAGGAACTTGAGCGGGAGAACAGCGGGCTAAAAAAGATGCTGGCCGGGAATTCGCCAAGCAAGCGGTTGAGGAAAAGCTCTGTTCAAGGCGAGCGGCGTGCCGTTATTTGCGGGTGGCCTCGCAGGTGGCCGATTCGGTGAGTTGACGCCGCCGGGTGAGCAGTTCGCCCATCTGTTGTTGCTGGGCCGTGGGAGCTGTGGTGGGCCGTGGAGCCAAGGCTTCGCCAAAGGCCCGCAGCACCGCAGCATCGATGGGATCGGTTTTCGCCTGCAATCCTTTGGCTCGGGCAAAAGCCCGCAACCAACTGGCAAGTGCAACATCTGACACCCCAAGCATGGGTAAAAGCCCAAGCTGGCCAGACCCTACGTAAAGTCGCATAGATCTCAGAGCCCCATCGTATCTGACACCTACGCTTCCTCCCTCAAATCTACGTCCCCCAGGTCACGAGGTCCCCCGCCGGACGCTTACGTTGGGTTGGCATTTGGGAGGAATTGATCCGGCAGCTTGTGGAAACTTTTCCACAGGCTGATCACCGGAAAAAGGGGAGAGTTTAGGTTTACCTGGGCTCTTTTCTTTAGCTTTGTGAAAACATTCATGTTACTTCCATTCTGCAATGGCCAACACCGTGGCAACGATCGTCAATCCAACATCCCGTCCAATCCAAAGGAGGTATCTTGGATGGCTGGGTGCCCCGCCGAAACATCCACAGGAAATGTCCAGTTCCCTCGCCCAAGCCGTTGCTACTGCTCCAGTGAAGACGAGAAGCATTGCCGTTAGGATCACCAACGCACCGAAACGAAGGGGGTGCGCAATAACAGCCATGCCACAGATAATTTCCAGCCAGGGGAGATAGAACGTCAATATAACGGTCGCCCATCGCCAAGGGATAATGTCGTAGTTTTGGACGTCCTCAAAAAAACGTGCGGGGTCCAATACTTTCATGATTCCGGCGTAGACAAAAAGAGCCCCCAGGAGAAACCCGAGACCCACTCTGAGCTTGCTGTTCATCGCTGCGCTCCTTTCCAAGCTTCCCATCCCCCGCGAAGCACAAACACTGCCTTTAAACCGACCTCCTCCCTCAGTCGTTTGGCTACTTCTTCGCTCGCGTGGCATTTATGGCTGCTGCAGTAGACCACGACCATCGAGTCAGGTTCCCATGCTTTCAACAATTCCGGCAACAATTCGTTCCAATCATCCTCCGTTAACCGCACCGCGCTAGGGATATGTTTTTGACCAAAATCCTTCTCAGATCGTGCATCCACCCAGAGAACGCGTTCTTTCGATTCAGAGATTTCTGAAAGTAAGATTGAGTGATCGCAAAAAACATCCCATTTCCCTCGCTTCCACCACAGCCATGCTGAAACCGAGGCAAAAAGCGCGGCGGCCATCAATAAAACGGCGACTTGGCGTGCGAGTCGTTTCATTTTTCGGGCTGCACCCGCACGTTCGCGTAAAAGATTTTTGGGCTTTCCGGCGGATAATCTGTCTTGATGCTCAACATCGCCATGATCTGCTGATCCGTCTTGCTTGGGGTCACGATGATCCTGTATTCCTGCTCTGGTTTCACTGGTTCCACCTTAGCGGCAACTTTTGGATTTGAGGATTCCACGGTGATGGCATGCACAGGAAATCCGTTCATCACCTTGAAGTTGATTTCCTTCGGGGTGAGTGCTTCTGTCGGCAGCCAATAGAGAAAACTCGGGCGCATTTGCGCAACCTCCGGTATCGTCACTTTCATCAACAACATTGTCACAGGGCGATTTCGGTCGTTGCTTTCCACCATAATCGTCTTTTCCTGCAGCCCTGTGCGAGTGCCGATCGTAAATGTCGCTATTATTTCTCCCAATTCATTGGGTGGGATACTTCTCTTCGTTAGATCCAGCGTTGTGCAACTACACGAACTGCTTATCGACGCGATCTTTACATCCGCCGCCCCAATGTTCTGGAATTTGAAATGCGCGACCACAGTTGTATCTGTTGGCGAAGGATTGAACTTCAGATCCTCACTTTCCCATTGCAGTTGTTGTGCCCGCAAAGGCGTCGCAAGAGCGACGAACATGAGGGGAATCCCCAAATAATAATAAAAATCAAGCTTCACCGGTTGCAGATTAACCTGTGTCTCTGTTGACTCAAGACGATACAAAAATAGAACGACGTCTCCATGCGCTTAGTCCACGTCTTTCGGTCAAAATCGCAGCTGAAGCGGCCCCCCTCAAGTAGGGGGAAGCGTCGCGCGTCATGCGCGAGGCTCGGGCGAGCCGTTCGTATCCTGGGTTTATCGTCACGCGGGCGACGTTACGCCGGGGATGGGTGGGATGTCCAGCGTCGGGAAGAGGTGGCTATATCAGAGAATCTGCACCAAAGATTGTTTTTTAATGCGGTGGCATACCATACGATTCAACTGCTCTCTTATAGCCAAAGAAAGTCGCGTTTCTGACCCGATTCGTAGCGAGATTTGATCGGGATGCAAAACAAATCTCGGCGAGGTTGACGGGGACAGCACTGGATGGGGAGGGCCCGTGTGTTGGAACGTTCGGATGATAAGGCGTATGTCACAATCGCGTGGCCTCTGTTGCCCAGAAGCTTTCTTTGGTGCTCATTTTTTCATCTGGGCGTGCTTTTCATGGCCTATGGTATGCGTTTGCTCTTATCGCCCCACCTCTGCTCCAAACGTACTAATTTGGCCCTAGATAGTGTCGTCACGAGATAGCAAGCCAAAGGACGAGGCATCGGATTTGAACCAGGGCAAGGAAGGATGAAGCCTTTTTGGCATACCGGGTTGCGATCCCGCGCCAACGCTTGAGATGGAGGAAGGCGTTCTCCACCAAATGACGCAATTTATAGAGATATTTGTCATATTCGCGCTGGATCTTTCGGTGTTTTCTTGGAGGGATAACAGGCTCTATTCCTTGGGAAAGAGACTGTGCGACAATAGCGTCGGTATCGTAACCACGATCAGCCAGCAAGTAATCGGCCTCTATGTCGGCGATGAGGTCGCCAGCCTTTGAGCAATCAGCGACGGTACCTTCTGTAATAATAACTCGGACCGGCATACCATGCGCATCCACGGCCAGGTGTATCTTGGTGTTGAGCCCCCTTTTGTGCGGCCTATGGCTTCATTGCCGCCCCGAGCGCCTGTTGCATGCGAATGGACTTTGGCGTGACTGGCATCGATCATGAGCCACTCAAAGTCCGGGGCGTCGATAAGCCTCTCAAGCAATCCCTCCCAGATGCCCTTGTCACGCCAGCGGCAAAAGCGACGATGGGTATTATTCCAGTCGCCGTATTCTGGGGGAAGGTCTCGCCACGGCGATCCGGTGCGCAATATCCAGAGCACAGCGTTGATAAAAAGCCGGTTGTCTTTTGCGATCCCTCCCCACACTCCTCTGCGGCCTGGTAGATGCGTTTCTAGCAATTTCCATGCGTGATCACTCAAATCGTGCCGTCTGAATGCTGGTGTTTCTTGAGGTTGTCCCATGATTTCCCTGCTTTTTTATGCAGTTCTTCACTTTTGTCAATCTCGTGTCCACACTATCTAGCAGATCCATCCTTGTCACCGCGTATTTCAAGGACACACGCAACACTGTCCCTCCCGCAAGTCCGCAGAGCAACTTGATGCGCCTTGAGTTGGTTCAACCGCAACAGCCAATCGTGTGCATAGGTCTTCCGCTCCCAGCTTGTTTCCGTTGTCAGCATTTCGGCGAAAGTGTTGCATGCTTCGTTCAGCTCTCCTTGTTCGTAATGCAACACGCCCCGCCGAAGCTTTGCCTTTTGCCATATATCCGATCCCTTCTCTTGATTTGCAAGAATCGATTCAAACGAGTATTTGGCTCCCGCCCAGTCGCCGCTAAACTGTGATTGACAGCCCATGTGAAGCTGGGCCTCTCCAGCCCACGGGCTGTTTGGAAATGCCTGCCGATGTTTCTGGAATAGAGCGACCGCCTCACCGTAGTGGTGCTCATTCCACTTCTGCATCGCTTGGCCGAAAAGCAAATTATCTGCTTCTTGCGTCTTCCGAAGGGTCGAATCTTTAATTTTTGCTGGATCTGCAGAGCGCGCGGGAGACCAGCCAGCGAGCTGTAATTACCAGTCGTTGCGACAGTGGACAGACCTGCGACTTGACTCGCGGAAACAGAGCCGGAAATGGTCAAGGCCGTGCCGCTGGTCATCACGCTCTTGAGCGTGTTGCTGCCCGATAGCACCGTTCCATCGGGAAGTGTAAGCGAACCGCTGCCGGAGATAGCAAGGTTTCCGGCGATTTTGGCGCTACCATTCACATCCAGCGTGGCTTGCGGAGTGGTTGTTCCAATACCGAGGAGCCCATTTGCAGTAAGACTCATACGAATAAAATTCGAATTGAGATTAACGCCATCTGTACCACTGTTCCCGGTGTAAAAATCTAATCGTTGACCGACTCCGCTTACATTGACGCAACCAAATCCAGTAGAGTATTTAGAGTGTGTGGAATCAGGCATAGCAATAACAGGATATGCCCAACCTCCAGTAACCTGAAGATGAGCGACAGGTGAAGACGTTCCAATCCCCACGTTCCCGAGAAAGGAGCCATCCCCATAATTATCTACAGTAAATTTATCAGTTCCATTCACTTGGGCCTCTATGAGATTTTTAGAACCAGAACCTATGGTGTTTTGTGTTGGATTAATGAGCAAGGCTGTGTAACCCGCTGTGCCAGATTGATTAATAGTCGGCGAAATTCCACACATTGCCTGTGTAGCATTGGAAGCACCGAGAGTGCCTGTAAAATTAGTTACCGGCCCAGGAAGTGTTGTATTTGTAAAATTGAAGTTGAATTTATTTGATGCGTTTTGACTGACGTCTAAAATAGCGCCGTTCCCATTCAACCTGATAGATGAGCCACTAAATAGGCTTAAACTTCTAGCGCTGCCAGCCCCAGCGTTCTCCGTATTTATATTGAACGCATTTGCTGACCAATATAAATGAACTCTTTCATAATCAGTTATCTGATCGGATGTATTGTATAATGCAATACCTGTTGATGACGATGAAAAAGTCAGGGCGTGAGTTGGATTATTTGTACCAAGTCCAACTCCTCCCGTTGTCGCATTGACAAACAAAGCAGATGACGAACCTGAATGCACACTCAAATTCCCGGCGACATCCAGCTTAGCTTGAGGATTGGCTGTCCCAATTCCTATATTCCCATTGGAAGCAGATAGTCCGGCATTGGCTGGAAGATAAAGTGCATCGGCTGCAGTTTGCGTCAGCAGATTACCGCCGTTCATGGAAACTGTTCCGCTCGGGTCCAACACGATAGCCGGATTGCCCGTGGTGTCATAGATCGTCAACACATGGCTCGAATCCAGTTTCATCATTGGGACAGTCGAGCTCTGGTCGGCTGTATTGTGCTCCCATAGCCATTCATGCAAGGGCTGAGTTGCAGTCCACTTTAGCAGCGAAGGCGTTACGGTTGGCGTGCTTGTGGCATCGTTGTAGGTAATTGCAATCCCTGGCATGGAGGGATTGCTCAACCAAGAGGCAAAATACATACTATTTCCGAGTATGTCCGCCGTGCCCGACACGCTCAGTCCGCCTTGCAGCGTCGTCGCTCCAGTGACTCCCAGTGTATTCAGATTTGCGGTGCTGGAACTCAGAAGATTGATTGAGCCCGAGCCCGAGATAAGGGTGCCAATGGTTGCCGTCCCGGACACATTAAGACTGCTGCCGGAGAGGCTTTGACCCAAGGAATGAGGCACACAGAGGAGGATGGCGCAAAGAGAGCCAAGGACAGCAGAGATCACATGCTTAGTCATATGAGAATTGAGGGAATGAGGGTGAGGGGTAAAACGGGGACAGTTTCGGAGGAATGGCAGGATTTTTTAGAATTCGAGGGAAGAAAGTCACACACAGCCGTAACTGAAGGAGTATGCACGAAGCACGCAATTGACGATGATCAGTTGGTTCATAAATTGCCTGTTTTTAATAAATGTCCGGTCGGCTCCGTCTCCAGCAGGACAACTCCTGCAAAGCTCAAACGTCCCTGTCTCGGAAATATTTGCCGTAATTAACCTAAATTCGCCCTCTGGCAGCAAGACATTTCTTGCAAATAATACTCCTCAGTATCACATTATGCAGCAATTCCCTGCCTGCTCCATCGAGGTATTCCCGACCTTCCACCAAGGCCTCTCCTGCCTCATAATTCATATGAAATCCGGCCCGTATATCTGCTCCGGGCAAATGTTTCAACTTGCCATAGCCTCACAACTTACCGATGAACTTCAGCATGCCCAGCACGGCCACAACGATCCCCGGCGGTGCCGTCTCAACGACAATCAAACGGATTGCCTTCTTCTCAAATTGAGCAAACCGATTGCAGAGGCCACGAAGCTGGCTTTTCATACCGTTGTGGCCGTCCTCGCGCGAACAACGATTTCCAGGGCGAGTAGGCGGCGGTCCACCACGGCGATACGGTCCCAAACATCCTCCCTACAAAGCTCGTACAGACCGCCATCGGTATCAAATACTGACCAAACGAGCAGAACACCTTGCGGAACTCGATCCCAAGCTGGCCAGGGCCACGAATATTTGCCAAGGGGTAACGGTTGAACACCCAGATTATCTTCACAGGGTAGATCTTCTGCGAAAAACGGGAGCACATGTTAAATTTCTGTCGCTGGAGCCATTGTTTGCGCCAATGCCTCGCTTGAAACTCAAGGGAGTCGACTGGATTATTGTGGGAGGTGAGTCAGGACCAGGAGCTTGACCCATGGACAAAAAGTGGGTAATCGAGATACACGACCAGTGCCAGAATGCCGGGGTTGCCTTCTACTTTAAGCAGTGGGGCGGAGTCTTCAAAAAGCTTCACGGTCGCCTCCTTCAGGGGAATATCTGGGACGAGATGCCCGGATAGAGCTTCCCACTAAGATGCTGTTGCGTGTCCGGAACCTTTTTAGCTCTCTTTTTCAACCCGGCCAAGTCGTAATCCGTGGTTTAAAAATCTGGAACTGTTTTGGAACTGTTTTTCGGAGGCAAAGTGGCGTTTTATGGGGTATTATAGAGAAAGTGGCGATTTTGCCAGAATTGGCCGTAAACCTTGTATTTAAGCGGATTTCAGAAGGATTTTAAAAGTGCGCCCGGGGTGACTCGAACACCCGACCCACGGATTAGAAATCCGTTGCTCTATCCGGCTGAGCTACGGGCGCAAATAACTTAAAACGAACCACTTACAACAGATTTTTCACCGGAGAATTTCTCGCCTGTAATCTGTTTGGGCAACCCGATAGAATATTCAGCATGGAACCACTCTTACGAAGGCTGCCGAGTGTCTTTACCGGAATGCTCATGGAACGTATTTCGCACTTCTAAAGGTTCGGGGGACGCAAATCAAGCGTTCGCTCAAAACCAATATTGCCCCGCTCCGTGCGCCAAATGAACCCAAATGGAAAATCCCGAATGACAACGGCCTCGTGATGGCGCCGAAAAATCGGCGAACTTACCCTTATGATCCGAAAATTACTCCTCCATTTGCGCCAGGGCCTGCTTTTGTGCTCCCTGGCCGTTTCATCTTTCGCGGCAGACGCTGATCAACACGATCCAGTGTGGAAACCGCTGGGCCTTAGCGGCGGCGGCGGAATGTTTGCCCCGAGCGTGTCGCCCCACGACGGAAACCTGATGATGCTGGCCTGCGACATGAGCAGCGACTATATCTCGCGCGATGGCGGGCAGAATTGGGAGAGTGTGCATCATTCGTTCCTGCAAAGCTCCATCACCTGCCCGGCGCTGTTTGATCCCGTGAAACCCAACGTCATCTACGCGCCGGATGGGCGGGACAACTCGCTCAAGATCAGCACCGATTACGGCAGGACATGGCAGCCGGCCGGCGCCCACACGCCATGGGAAGCGCAGATGCAACGGCTTTACATGGATGGCGGCAACTTTTTCGTGTCCACGGATAGCGACCTGTGGCTTAGCGCCGACCATTTCAAATCATGGGCCAAGTGCAAGGGAATTGCAGACGGGCTCATGGGGATTTGCGCGGACCGGACCCGGAAGGGCGTTTACGTAGCGGGCACGAAAAGGGGAATTTTTCTCTCCGAGGACAATGGCAAAAGCTTCAGCCGCATCGCGCAATCATTGCCCGAACGCAAGATCACCGGTTTTGCAGGCGGCTCGGACGGGAGGCATACGATGCTCTACGCGGCGGTGGAATGCGGGTCCGAACAGGGAAAACTCAGTGGGGGCATCTATGCATCGGCGGACGGCGGCAGGACATGGCAGAGCGTGATGAACCCCGATCTGAACGTGCAAACCAAACGGAGCAGCGAGTGGGCAAACGGCAAAATCGCGAAATACCGGTTCCTGATGACTACGGACAGGGCTCCGGACCGCGTCTATGCCTATTGCCCCGGCACGAGCTACTATCCGCCGAATCACAACACGGTCTATCGCAGCGACGATGCCGGAAAAACGTGGAAGGCCGTCTTTTTTTCCGACCCGAGATTTACCGGCATTTACAATGTCGAGGATGACCGGGAGACGCTCGCCCAAGGCCGCCGTGATCAGGAGGAGCCGTTCGACATGGAGATCAATCCCGGCGATCCGGACACGCTCCTCATGGCCACCGATATGTTTTTGTTTTATACGCAGGATGGCGGCAAGAGCTGGAAAAGCAGCCAGGGCGGAAAACCGGTGAAGCAGGGCAAGAGCAACGCGTGGGCCTGCAATGGATTGACGGTGACCACCACGTGGAATTATTACATCGATCCCTTCGATCCCCAGCGCCACTTTATTTGTTACACCGATCTCGGTTTGTCGCACAGCGTTGATGGGGGCAAAACATGGATATGGGATGCCTCCGCTATCCCTTGGAAAAATACGACCTATGAACTCGCATTTGATCCGGCGGTGAAAGGACGCGTGTGGGGCGCGTTCTCCGAGACGCACGACATTCCCAATGACAATATCATCAGCGAACACCACCCGGTGACTCCGGAAGGCGGCGTGGCGGTAAGCGATGACCACGGCGAGACATGGAAGAAACTGAATCTCCCGGAAGGGCCTTGCGTGTCCGTGGTGCTGGACCCGTCGTCCCCGGAAAATGGCCGCACCCTTTACGCTTCGATATTTGAAAAAGGGGTCTACAAATCAACCGACGGTGGAAAAACGTGGACGCGGAAAAGCGACGGCTTGGGAAGCGATCACAACATGCGATGCTGCCGGCTCATCCTGCACAAGGGCGGCGCGTTATTTTGTTTGGTGACTGCGAAAAAAACAAATCGCAACGTGTATGATACCGAGGGCGCGGGCATCTACCGCTCGACGGATGGCGCGGCGACATGGACAAAAATCAATGCATCGCTGCCGCTCGCGTGGCCGAAGGATTTCACGGTAAAACCGGATGACAGCCAGACGGTTCTCGTGGGCGCAGGAAGAGTTCACGGACACGATGAGAGTGGCCTCTATCGGACGAAGGACGGTGGCAAGACATGGAATCTACTGGTCAGGAAAGGCTCCGAACATTTCGGGGCGACGTATGATCCCAGCCACCCGGGGTGGATATACATGACGCTTTGCGAAGGGGCCGATGACGCGGGGCTTTACCTGAGCCGCGACGATGGCCAGACGTGGACGCCGTTCAAGTCACTGCCATTCTGCAACATCATGCGCGTGCAATTCGATCCAGCGGATCCCGGCAGTATTATTTTGACGACGTTCGGTTCCTCCGTCCTGCGCGGTCCTGCGGATCCTTAGCTTGCGGACCGGCCAGCACATGACAAGACGCTCCGGAAAAGAATCGGCATCCTGGATCCATTCCGTCGATCTGCCATAAAGCTTGCCGCATCGCTGCAATCATTTGCGTTCCGGCCCTTGCGACAGCATTCGCTCAAGGGCCGCACGCAGTCCTTCAATCCCCACCGGCTTGGTGAGGTGCTCCTCAAAACCCGCCTCGCGGCTCCGGCGCAGGTCGTCGTCCGTTCCAAAACCGCTTAAGGCGATCCCCCGCAAACCGTAGCGTTCCTTGGTTTGACGCATGATGTCCAAGCCGCTGCCGTCCGGCAGCCCAAGGTCGCTGATCAGGATGTCAAATGATTCACGCGCCGCTAAATCCAGGGCTTGGGCAACGCTGTCTGAACATTCGACCCGGTAACCCCATTTTTCGAGCAGCCGGCACAGGATGCGCAGCGTGTCGGCATGATCTTCCACCAACAAGATTTTGCACGGCCCCGCCTT
>Ga0364858_10068_pt1 | contig 20412 bp, 16 predicted proteins | sample SorcelAu500001C7_2_FD_206914 | JGI IMG/M metagenome (GOLD analysis project Ga0364858, IMG submission 206914) | Enriched cells from Trout Bog Lake Hypolimnion, Wisconsin, USA - BchlTB.Aug20.5000.01 .C7 | ecosystem: Environmental > Aquatic > Freshwater > Lake > Hypolimnion/Profundal zone | place... | reverse complement strand
TTCGTTGTTTCTCACTCATGAATACAGGATCAGTTTTTCTCTTTGACTATTTTCTCCAGATGGTTGAGCCGTTTGACGATCTCATCCAAATTTGAAAGATGGATGAGATTTTTCCTTGACTTCCTGAAATCGATGGCCGGGGATCCCAGGAGTACGGCACCATCCTCCGTAATATTAGTGCCGACGCCCGACTGGGCGCCTAATTTCACATTATCGGCGACAGTGATGTGGCCTGCAAGACCCACCTGCCCGGCCATCATGCAGTTCTTCCCCACCTTGGTCGAACCTGAGATGCCTGTCTGTGCTGCGATTACCGTATTTTCCCCTATCTCGCAGTTATGGGCCACCTGGATGAGGTTATCCAGCTTTACACCCTTATGTATAATGGTCGACCCCAGGGTGGCACGGTCGATTGTCGTATTGGCACCGATTTCCACGAAATCTTCAAGAATAACGTTACCGATCTGCGGGATCTTCTGGTAATTGTTGTCCGACTGGGGAGCAAATCCGAAGCCATCCGATCCGATAACTGCCCCGGAATGCAGCGTACAGTCGTTGCCTATTACGCAGTCACGGTAGATCTTCACGCCCGGGTAAAAAGTGCAGTTGTTCCCAACCCTGACGTTTTCACCGATATAAACCTGCGGATATAATGTGACATTGTCACCCAAAACGGCATGATCGGCAATGAAAGTGAACGCCCCTACGGATATATCTTTACCGGTCACGGCAGCTGGAGAAATGAAAGCCAGTGAGGAAACCTCCTTTTTGCCGGCTTTCATACTGTTGAACATTTCGAGCAGCCTGGCAAAGCTCCGGTAAGGATCGTCAACCCTGATAAGGGTGCATTTTAACTCCTGGGAAGGAACAAAATCCTTACTAACGACTACGATAGAAGCCCCGGTTGAATAAATGAAATGAGTATATTTCGGATTCGCCAGGAAGGTCATCGTTCCGGGCTTTCCCTCCTCAATTTTCGAAAGGTTGGTTACTTTGATGTCAGGATTCCCTTCAACTATACCGTTGAGGAGCCCGGCAATTTGCTGAGCATTGAATTCCATGGGTTTACGTTATTGGGGCGCAAATTTACCAATTTTTTTGAAATGAATTTAAGCAATTTTATAAAGGACATCAAATCAGACCTTTATATCCTTTGGATACCCCAGTAAATATTTGCTGACCGTTTTTGAAAGAACGGCGATATCAAGCTGTTCTGAAGCGGTGGCAATATCGATGAGCTGGCAGTCGGCATTGCGTATCAGTATCTTATCATGCGTTGGATTATACGCATGGTTCTGTACTTTATCGGTATTTACAAAGTATTCGGTTTCAACCGGGCTGAGTGAATACTTCAGGGCTACTGCCTTCCTGATCTTTTCAACATATTCATGATCGAACGGTTCATTCTTTATTTCCATCCTGAAAAGGTTTCGCAGGATCAGGCTGCGGCAGAGAAGGGAGAGTATCCTGTCAGGATGGTCCATCCAAAGTTTGATTGAAGTGATGATGTCATAATCATCAAGCAGGGCGAATTTTTCAAGCCATTCGGGTTCATTGATGAACCTGTCCCTGCTGACCCGGTTGACCAGGAAAAGCCGTAAGGCCGGGGTGGACACGATATCCTTTTCCGTTTCGCCGATATACTTGGCCCTGCGGAGAATATTCACAAGCATCTGGTCGGCCGCGAGGACAGCTTTGTGAAGGTAAACCTGCCAGTACATCAGCCTGCGAGCGATGATGAATTTCTCAACGGAATAAATCCCCTTGGCTTCAACGACAAGCTCATCGTCGCAAACCGTCAGCATGTTGATGATCCTGTCGGTATTGATCGTGCCTTCAGCAACTCCGGTAAAAAAACTGTCGCGCGAAAGGTAATCAAGCCGGTCCATATCCAGCTGGCTGGAAACAAGCTGGTGCAGGAATTTCTTTTCGTATGTGCCCCTGAATATCCTCCCTGCCAGTTCCAGCCTGCCACCAAACTGGCGGTTCAGTTCAGCAATAAACAGGTCAGAAATCTCCTCATGTGACAGGCCTTTTACAATCGACTGTTCCAGAGTATGGGAAAAGGGTCCGTGCCCGATATCGTGCAGCAGTATGGCAAGGCAAAGTCCCTGGGATTCCTCATGGCTTACCTCAATACCCTTTGACCGCAACACGCTGACTGCCTGCTGCATGAGGTGCATTGCGCCAAGTGCATGCTGGAACCGGGTATGATGAGCCGAGGGGTAGACGTAATTGGTCAGACCGAGTTGTTTGATCCTCCGGAGCCTCTGGAAAAACGGATGCTCCATAATGTCAAAAACCAGTTCAGAAGGGATTGTAATGAACCCGTAAACAGGGTCGTTTATGGTTTTTATCTTATTGGTTGTCCGGAAATTCACTTATTTTTGTTAAAGATTGATAAATTCCTTGGGGAATTACAATAAAAGCAAACTTACGACATTTATATTGAATACAGATTTAAAATGGATAAAGTAAGTATTTTGTGGGTTGATGATGAAATTGACCTTTTGAAGCCGCATATTATTTTTCTGCAGGAGAAAGGTTATGATGTAGCGACGGTGAACAGCGGCTTCGATGCACTTGAGCTCATAAAGACCAAACCCTTTGACATTGTTTTCCTGGATGAGCAGATGCCCGGTTTATCGGGGATAGAGACACTGATGAAGATCAAAGCCCAGCTACCCGGACTTCCGGTGGTCATGATCACCAAAAGTGAAGAGGAGGTGATCATGGAGGATGCTATCGGCTCGAACATAGCCGATTACCTGATCAAGCCGGTCAAACCCAACCAGATCCTTCTTTCGCTGAAAAAGAACCTGGAAAATAAAAAGATAGTCAGTGAGAAAACGAATTTCCAGTACCAGCAGGAATTCCGTAATATAGGCATGGAAATCGGCAACCGCCTGGGGTATGAAGAATGGGTCGAGGTTTATAAAAAAATTGTGTACTGGGAGCTGAAACTCGAGAAATCAGCCGATGAAGGGATGCAGCAGGTACTTCAGCTCCAGAAGAACGAAGCAAACCAGGTTTTCTGCCGTTTCGTCGAAAGGAATTACGTTGACTGGATCAGCGGGAAAGCAGCCTCAAGGCCTATACAATCTCATAATCTGATGAAAGACAGGGTCTTCCCTGTCCTGGAGGAGAACAGGCCATTGTTCGTCATCCTTATTGATAACCTGAGGTTTGACCAGTGGAAAGTACTTCAGCCTTTTTTTGAAGAACAATTCAGGGTTGAAAAAGAAGAGATTTATTACAGCATTCTGCCTACTGTAACGCAATATGCAAGGAATGCAATGTTTGCCGGGCTGCCTCCCTCTGAAATTGAACGTAAATATCCGAAATACTGGGTGAATGAAGATGAAGAAGGGACCAAGAACAATTTTGAAGGGGAACTCCTGGGGGAGTTACTGAAACGATACGGCAAGGATTACAAATATTCATATTACAAAGTCCTGAACCAGACCTATGGGCGTAAACTGGTTGAATTGCTGCCCAACCTCATGGTCAATAAGCTGAATTTCATCGTTTACAATTTTGTGGATATGCTTTCACATGCACGCACCGAGATGGAGATCATCAGGGAACTGGCCGACGATGAGAAAGCCTATCGTTCCATTACGGTAAGCTGGTTCCAGCATTCCCCGCTTTACGAAATCATCAAATGGCTGGGAGAAAAGGATGTGAATCTTATCATCACGACCGACCACGGCTCCATCAAGGTGACGAACCCGGTAAAGGTCCTTGGCGACCGCAATACCAACACCAACCTGAGGTACAAGACCGGGAAGGCGCTCAAGTTTGAAAAAAACGAGGCCTTCGAAATCAAAAACCCAAGTGATGCCTACCTGCCCCGGATGAACGTCAGTTCTTCTTTCGTATTCTGCCGGAGCGACGGGTTCTTCGCCTATCCGAACAATTACAATTATTACGTGAATTACTATAAAAACACATTCCAGCACGGAGGGGTTTCTTTGGAAGAAATGCTGGTGCCGTTTGTGTATCTGAAAAGAAAATGACAATCACCTGTCATACTCCTGAGGATCTCCCGTCTGTTGCAAAACAGGTCTTATCAGCTTTTCCGGCTTCAAGGGTCTTTGCTTTATACGGAAAGATGGGAGCCGGCAAGACGACGCTGGTGAGGGAACTCTGCAGGGAACTGGGAGTGACGGATGAAGTGCAAAGCCCGACATTCTCCATCATCAATGAATACAAAACCGGGGCCGGTGAATCAATTTTTCATTTCGATTTTTACCGGATAAATAAATTAGAGGAAGTTTTTGATATCGGTTACGAGGAATATATATATTCCGGGTCATTTTGTTTTATAGAATGGCCTGAACTTATAGTGGGGCTTCTGCCTGATGATTCGGTCAGGCTTGAAATATCCGGAGAAAACGAAAGGGTGATCAGTTTCTGATCACCCTTTCGTTTTCTCCGGCGGACAGGACCCGGATCGCATGTGTCTTGTTGCCTGATTTCACGTTTTACCGGAGGAATGAAGCATTCCCGGGCCAATCCTGTTATTTCTGGATCGTCACGAGGTTCTGGAACAATGACTTTTCCGAATTGATCTTGTCGGCATTCCCATACACGCAGAATTCATTTTTGTCGATGACGTCCTGCATCATTTTCGCAAACCTCCGTATATCGGATACCTTCGTATTGATGATGCATGCCCTGTCGAACTGTATGGCCTCCTCTGTCCGTTTATTGAAGTAAAAACCGACAGCCTGGTCGCCTTTCTGGGAAGGCGTAAGCGGACGGTCAAGCGAAGAAATTGTTCCCAGGATGTACCGGGTCATTGTTTTCTCATCCGCTTCGAAGGTCTTCAGGTATTCAGGAACGCCTTTAAAATTATCAAGGGTTTGTTTCAGGTTGGGATCCCTGTAGGAATTCAGGGTGACCGTGCCGAGAGGTGAAATGCTGCTCCATCCGCCGTAAGCACCCCCCATGACGCGTACCCTCGTTTGCAGGTAATCGGTCGAAACGATCTGGTTCATTACCCGCATGCTCCCGTCCCAGTTGTAACCAAGCTGTTTGAAATCATATCCTTCAATGACATACTGTACCTTGCTGGGTGTGAGAAACCCTTCGTTCTTCGGTTTCGGATCAAGAGCCCAGTCATTCAGAACGGCTGGTTTATCAGGCAATGAAACCACCAGTTTGCCGATCTGCGGGAAAAATGATTCCAGGGTTCCGGGGTCGGCAGTTACGGCCGAAACCAGGTTCCCTCGCGTAAACAGCAAAGCGGATGCGGCTTTCAGGTTCTTAATTATCACGGCTGAATTGTTATCAAAGTCTTTCATCAGTCCTGCCACAAACCAGTAATAATCCAGCCCTCCGGTCATCTCACTAAACAAGCCGGTCTTCGTAAAATAGGAAGGAAAACGCCCGCTTGCAACAGCATATCCATCCTGCTTAGTGCTGGCTTCCAGCTGCGAAAGATGACGGGTAAGCACGTTCTTCAGTCGCTCCGTGTCATCAAACCTGGTCCTGGCAAGGATTTCAAGTGTGAGCTCGGTCATCTTGTCAGTTTTGTCGGCCATAGCCTTGGATGTGACGCAGAATTTGGGCATCATCTTGCTGTCTTCCAGATCCTGCTGGAAGGTTACAAGGCTGGTATGAAATCCTCCCGTGCAGATGTTCAGCAGTTTGTTCAGGTCGCCGAATGAATGTGTTTCGGTGTTCAGAAGTGAAAGCACGTTTGAAAGCAGGGAGGCATAGGGGATGAGCTCCTGCGGCAGTGTTCTGACGTCAAAGTACAGGTTCATATACACCACCCCGTTCGTGAACTCATTATGATAGAGCAACTGTGTCCCGGCAATATTCTTCTCATCTATGCTGTAAAATTGTGACTTGGGACTGATATCTTTCAGACTTAGCAGGGGAATTGTTGCCAGGGCTTCAGGTGTGTCCTCCGATTTCTGGTATTCCAGGAGATCTTTGGATTCCCTGACCAGCTTCTCCAGTTCTTCGGGCTTCAGGCTTGCCTTATAATTCTTCAGTTCGGCAAGGACCCTGGCATTTTTCTCATCATCCGCCCCGACTTTCGGGGCCAGTGTAAACAGGAGAGTATGAGGGTTGTCCAGGAAATCTTTCCTGATGATATCCTCAAGATATTTGGTAGTCAGTGATTTTTTTACTTCCGACAGGGGCTTTTCGTATTCCAATCCGAGAAAAGGATCATCGGCAAAGAAACTCGTAGGCTGGGACCTGAAAAAGCAGTAAAGGCCTTTTTGTGCATCATTCCCTTCACGAAGCTGGAATTCCATGCGGTTGATTACCCCTTCCACGACCTCCTTGTCCAGACCTTTGTCAATGGCATCCTGCATACATTTCCTGACGATCGTGTTGAATTTGTCCTTGTCGGCCGGGTTGGCATTCTGAACGATGATCTGGAACACGTTCTGCTTGTAATTATTTGACGCAGCGCTGACGTCCTGGCCGATTCCTGCTTCCTCGAGCGCCAGGCGCACCGGGGCGGATTCCTGGTTTACCAGGACCTCGCTCAGGATATCCAGGGCCATCACCAGCGCCTGGTCTGTATTATGCCCTATCACATAATTCAGTGAAAGGTAAGCCTGGTTATTGACGTCATCTCCAGGCATGACCGGATAAAAACCCGTGATATCCTTCATTTTTTCAAAGGGTTTCTGGTCGGAGATCGTCACTTTGCTTGTCGGCCTTGTATAATGCGACAGGTATTCCTTGTCGATCAGTGACAGTTCCTTGTCGAGCGGGGCATTTCCGTATAGGAAGATGTATGAGTTCCCCGGATGATAATATTTCCTGTGGAAGTCCAGGAATTTTTCATAGGTGAGCCGGGGGATGGCATATGGATAACCGCCCGATTCAAATCCGTAAGCGTTATCCGGGAACAGGTTTTTAAACACCTGGTAGCTGAGCTCTCCTTCCCTGGGGTCTGAATAAGCCCCTTTCATTTCATTGTATACAACGCCTTTGTATGTAATGGCGCTGTCCTTGTCAAGCAGTTCATAATGCCATCCTTCCTGCTTGAAGATACGGGGATCGGAATAGATCAGGGGGTTAAAGACAGCATCCAGGTATACATGGATCAGGTTGAAATAATCCTTATCGTTCATGCTCGCAACCGGGTAAGCCGTGAAATCCTTTGAAGTGAAGGCGTTCATGAAGGTCTTGAGAGAGCCTTTCATAAGCACGTCAAAGGGGCTTTTCACCGGGTAGTTTTTGCTTCCGTTCAAAACCGTATGCTCGATGATATGCGGTGCCCCGTAATCATTATCCGGGAATGTTTTAAATGCGATCGCAAACGTCTTGTTAGGGTCATCCGTCACGAACTTTACAATTTTCGCACCGCTTTTGATATGTTCGAGGAAGATCACATCAGCATTCAGTTCTTTTACAAACCGTTTCTCGATCAGCTTGTAACCGGGGTAATTTACATCTTGAGTTGCACTCATAAGTAAGGTTATTAAGATTACAGGGATTAAAAGGTTCACGAAAGTGTATACTATCCTTCCTGATTTTAAAAATTTGCATCGCATAGGACAAGCTTTAATTTCTTTGCAAGGATACGGCAAATTTTGATGATATAAAAGGCTTTCCGGGGATAACGCGGCTAGTGCAGGATAGCTGCGGAGGGGGTAATTTTAACAGAGCGTAAAGGAAATCCTTTTTCTTTCGTAACTTCGTGTGAAAATTACATCTCATGGAAGATTTGCATTCCGATTTTGGCAAGATGACGACTGCTGAACGCCTGATGCCGCAGGAGGAGATGCTTGAAGTGGCCAGCAGGAGAAGCAGTCTGACCATCGGTGTGCCCAGGGAGGTATCCAACATGGAGAACAGGGTCTCGCTGATTCCCGATGGAGTAGGCTTACTGGTGAGGAATGGTCACAATGTACTGCTTGAAAAGGGTGCCGGCCTTACCGCCCATTTCCCTGATCATGAATACAGTGAAGCGGGCGCACAGATCGTCGGCACTCCCAATGAGGTCTATATGGCCGATGTGATATTGAAAGTCGGGCCGGTCACAAGGGAAGAGATGAACTTTCTGCGGCCGAAGCAGACATTGATCTCGGCCCTTCAGATCGCGATGCAGTGCGGGGAATATTTCAGGGAACTGTGCCACAGGAAAGTTACGGCCCTGGCTTTTGAACTGATACGCGACAAAACTAACCAGATGCCTGTGATCAGGACCATGAGCGAGATTGCCGGCAGCACATCGGTTTTCATTGCCGCGGAGTACCTTTCACATCCGGATTTCGGCAGGGGTAAGATGTTTGGCGGCTTTACCGGGATTGCGCCATCCGAAGTCACTATCATAGGGGCTGGAACTGTCGGTGAATTCGCCGCCCGTTCGGCTATAGGCCTTGGGGCGTTTGTTAAAGTATTCGATAACTCCGTTTACCGCTTACGCCGCATTCAGGATAACCTGGGACGCCGCATTTACACTTCCCTTCTGCACCCCAAAGCCATAACCCAGGCAATGCTCACTGCCGATGTGGTAATCGGCGCAGTGCATTCCCCCGAAGGAAAGACGCCATGCATGATCTCAGAAGAGATCGTAAGCCGCATGAAAGACGGCTCGGTGATCATCGATGTAAGCATCGACCAGGGAGGTTGTTTTGAAACCTCCAGGCCGACCACGCTGAAGGATCCCGTTTATAAAATGCATGGCGTCACGCATTACTGTGTTCCCAACATCCCGTCGAAAGTTCCGCATACCGCTTCCCAGGCCCTGAATAACATCATGGTGCCGATTATCCTGGACTTTGGCCATGCAGGAGGTGTTGACCCGCTGCTCAAACGCGATTATGGCTTACGGCAGGGTGTGTACATTTATAACGGCACAATCACGAACCTTGCAATCAGCAGGAATTTTAACCTTCCATTCAAGGATATGGACCTGCTGATGGCGGCCTTCCATTAATTTTTTCCGCATGATGATCTCAGGCAGGGTTGTTGAGGTGGGCAGGACCAGGATTGTTTATGGTACCCAGGCGCTATCATCCTTACAAAAAATGATTTCCGGGCCACCTTTCAGGAATTGCAAGGCCTTCATCCTCACCGATATTAACACCAGGCTTCACTGTCTTCCTTTGCTCATTAGTGCCTGCCCGGCTTTGTCCGGGGCCCTCGTGCTGGAAATCGAAGGAGGGGAACAATCGAAAACCCTTTCTGAGGCCGAAAGACTGTGGAAGGAGCTTGTTTTCCATAAGGCAGGCCGCGACAGTTTCCTGGTCAACCTCGGCGGAGGGATCGTTTCCGACATCGGCGGATTTGTCGCCGCAGGGTTCAAAAGAGGCATAAAATACCTTAATGTACCGACCAGCCTGATGGGTATGGTCGATGCTGCGATCGGAGGGAAGACGGCTGTCAACCTTCAGCAGGTTAAAAACCAGATCGGTTTTTTCTACCCCGGCGAAGGGATTTTTATCGACAGGGTATTTCTGGCAACGCTGTCCGCACACCATCTGAAATCAGGGTTCGCAGAAGTGATCAAATCGGCATTGCTTGGAGACCCCGTGCTGTGGAGAAAGATCAGGAAGCATGGGATCAGCGGTATCTTGAACCAGGGCCCGGACGGGAAATTAATGGACGAGCTCATTATGAAAACCGTTGTTTTCAAGAACAGGATCTGCTGCCAGGACTTCAGGGAGAAAAAGCGGAGGAAGATCCTGAATTTCGGGCATACCTTCGGGCATGCTCTGGAGGCTTTTTCATTAATGAAACAGGGAAACATTCATGCAGAAAAACAGCCGGGCGTGAACGAACTACCCGCATTCCTGCTTCACGGCGATGCCGTTGCACTTGGCATGATCGCCGAAACCAGTCTTTCGGTTATGAAAACCGGGCTCAATGCAGATGAAGCCGGTGAAGTTGCCTCGTTTCTGAAGCATGAATATGCTGTTCCGATTGACAGCCTCAGGAATGAACTGGCTAACGGCGGGGCCGGCCGGGAACTGTTATTTGAGCTGATGACCCAGGATAAAAAGAACAAGGGGGGCCAGGTTATTTTTACCTTGTTGCAATCGCCGGGCAAGCCGAAAATAAATATCACCGTGAGTCCCGGTGAAATAATGACCGCCCTGGATACTCTTTTTACCTGATCCCCGTTCATACTTCCGGAGGGATTATGAAATCTGTCCTCGTTACCAAAACCGATAAGAAGCTGAGTGGCGTGATCCGCCTGCCTTCCTCAAAAAGTATCAGTAACCGTTTGCTGATCATAAGGGCATTGTCGGGCGGGAATTTCCCCATAAGCAATCTTTCGGAAGCCGGCGATACAGTTTTACTGGGCAAACTGCTGAATTCCATATCAGGTGGAACTCATTCGAACAAAACCATCGAACTGGATTGCGAAAATGCAGGTACTGTCCTGCGCTTTCTTGTTTCCTTCACTGCTTTAAAAAAGGGCAGATGGATGCTGACGGGATCGGAACGGATGAAACAAAGGCCGGTCGGCATACTGGTTGAAACCCTTAAATTTCTGGGTGCCGGGATCGAGTACCTTGGAAATACCGGTTTCCCTCCCTTGCTGGTCAAAGGAGGCAGCCTGGGATCGGCGCGGCTCAGCATGACAGCCGATGTGAGCAGCCAGTTTATCTCGTCGCTCCTGCTTATCGCCCCTTATCTTCCCGATGGCCTGGTAATTGACATGAAAGGGGAACCTGTCTCCGAACCCTATATCGACATGACTATCAGGCTGATGAAAGAATCGGGAATCAATATCCGGAAATGGAAGCACAGGATAAAAGTGGAGCCGGGGAAATACCAGGTAAAGGAATTCACGGTTGAATCCGACTGGTCGGCTGCTTCCTTCTGGTTCCTGGCCGCATCCCTGGCCGGGGATGTGGACCTTACTCTCACAGGCCTTACAGAGAACAGCATGCAGGGAGATTCGGTATTGCAATCTGTTTTCAGTGTGTTCGGAGTCAGACCTGAGTTTCTCAATTTTGCCAAGGATGCCCTAGGCACAGATGATTTGCCTTTCGCCCCCGGTCCACACGATCGGCCTTCCGCCCTACGTCACGATGATCTGCTTTCCGCCCTCAGGCTTTCGAAAACAAATTCAAAACCCGAAGGCTTTTATTATGATTTCACGCGCTACCCGGATATTGCCCTGCCGGTGATTGCAGCCTGCGCTGCGTCAGGTATAAGAGGAAGGTTCGAAGGGCTCAGAAGCCTTGCAATAAAGGAGTCGGACAGGCTCAGAGCCCTCTCTGAGGAACTCGTTAAACTGGGTTGCAGGGTCAGCGTATCCGGGGCAGGCGAACCGGTAATTGAACTTGGACCGTCAAAAATGAAAGTAAGTGAGGGAACCATCATCGACACTTATCGCGACCACAGGATGGCCATGACCTTCGCCATGCTTGCTATGAAAACAGGCAGCATCCGGATTGCCAATCCGGATGTGGCTGTAAAATCATACCCCGGTTTCTGGGAAGATCTTGCCAAGGCCGGATTCGTGATCAGCAGGTGAGGGCTTTTCCCTTATTTATACACATCAGGTATTGATCTTTACAGGAATTGATTACTTTTGAAACCGGGTTTTAAAATTCCTGAATGGTAGTCGACATTTTTATTCCCTGCTTCATTGACCAGGTCTACCCGGAGACGGGTATGAATATGGTGAAACTCCTTGAAAAACTTGGAGCCGATGTGTTCTATAATCCCAACCAGACCTGCTGCGGGCAGATGACTTTCAACAGCGGGGCGTGGGATGAAACAAAGAAAATGGGCGAGAAGTTCATGAAGGATTTCCCCAATGACCGGTATATCGTCGGCGCTTCGGCATCCTGCATCGGGTTTATCAGGAACTACTATCCCTGGCTCTTCCACAATACCGGGCTTCATTATGAATACAAGCAGGTAAAGAAAAATATCTATGAGATCACCGATTTCATTGTAAATGTTTTACATGCGGAAGATCTGGGAGCATGCTTTGAACATGTGGTCACGTATCATGATTCCTGCGCTGCCCTGAGGGAATACGGGCTGAAGGAGGAACCGAGAAAGCTGCTCTCAAAGGTTAAAGGTCTTGAGCTGAAGGAAATGAAGGACAATGAGGTCTGCTGCGGATTCGGGGGCACGTTTTCAGCCAAGTTCGAGCCGATTTCCACCGCCATGGGGGAACAGAAGATCATGAATGCGCTGGAAACAGGCGCTGAATATATCGTATCGACCGATTCATCATGCCTCCTGCATCAGCAGGCATACATCGACAAGCACAAGCTCCCCATTAAAACCATCCATATCGTGGATGTACTTAGCTCAGGCTGGTAAAATCAGGATAGAACATTGAATTTTAATCTTTTTTGATTCTATGGATATTGAAAAATATGCCATTTTAATTGCATCGGAACTGGGAGTTTCCAGATCCTCGGTGTTCAATACGCTGACGCTGCTTGAAAGCGGGGCTACCATTCCCTTTATTGCCCGGTACCGCAAGGAAATGACAGATAGTATGGATGAGGTCATGATCGGAAGGGTCAGGGACCGACTGATCCAGCTGAAAGACCTGGATGCGAGGCGTGTGACCATACTGCACAGCCTTAAGGAGCAGGAAAAACTTACTCCCGAGCTCGAGGCGGCTGTAATGAATGCCGCTGCCATGGCCGAACTGGAAGATATCTACCTGCCTTATAAACCCAAACGTAAAACAAGGGCTTCGATAGCAAGGGAAAAAGGCCTTGAACCTTTGGCCAGGATCATCATGTCACAAAAATACAATGACCCGGAAAACAGGGCCGAACGTTTCATCGATGTGGAAAAGGGTGTAAATTCCACAAAAGAAGCTATAAGGGGAGCCGAAGACATTATCGCGGAATGGGTGAATGAACATGCTTACGGACGAAAACGCATCCGCCTGCTGTTCCGGAAAGAAGCTATGATCACTTCCAGGGTAAGCAAGGGAAAAGAAGAGGAAGGCTCCAATTACAGGATATATTACGATTACCACGAGCCCCTTTCGAAAGCCCCGTCGCACAGGGTCCTCGCCATGCTCCGGGGAGAAAATGAGGGCTTCCTGAAACTCTCGGTTGAGGTGGAAAATGAAAAGGCGGAGGAAATACTTGACGGCATTTTCATCCGGTCGGATAATGACTCGGCCGGGCTTGTTAAGGAGGCGATCAGGGACAGTTGTAAACGGTTGTTGCTTCCTTCCATGGAAACCGAAGCCCGGCAATGGGCAAAGGAAATAGCCGATGCGGAAGCCATCAGGGTGTTTACCGAAAACCTCAGGCAGTTGTTGCTGGCGCCTCCCCTGGGACAGAAAAATGTGTTAGCCATTGACCCGGGCTTCCGTACAGGATGCAAGTTGGTTTGCCTCGGAAAGCAGGGAGAACTTCTTCATAATGAGACCATATATCCTCATCCGCCACAGAACGATGTCAAGGATGCTGTGCACAAGATCAGAAGCCTGATAAATGCCTATAAGATCGAAGCCATTGCGATCGGGAACGGCACAGCGGGCCGTGAAACGGAACGACTCATCCATTCTATCCCCTTCGACCGGGACCTGATCGCACTGGCCGTGAATGAAAGCGGGGCATCGGTTTATTCAGCCTCAGCCATCGCCCGCAAGGAATTCCCCGATTATGACGTGACTGTCAGGGGCGCCGTTTCTATCGGGCGCAGGCTGATGGATCCCCTTGCTGAACTGGTAAAGATAGATCCGAAGTCAATAGGAGTGGGGCAGTACCAGCATGACGTGGATCAGCCTGCCCTTCAGAAAAGCCTGGAGGAGACCGTTATGAGCTGCGTCAATATGGTAGGTGTGGAGGTGAATACGGCAAGCGAGGAACTGCTGACTTATGTTTCGGGCGTCGGACAGGGCCTTGCCAAAAACATTATCAGCTACAGGAACCAGAACGGGCCATTCAGATCGAGGGAACAGTTCCGTAAGGTTACAAGGTTCGGTGAAAAAGCATTTGAACAGGCAGCAGGCTTTCTCCGGATTAGGAATGCCGACAACCCGCTCGATTCCAGCGCAGTCCACCCCGAGAGCTACCATGTAGTAGACCGTATGGCCCGGAAGCTGCATTGCTCCGTGAATGAACTTATCAGCAGTGAGAGCCTCAGGTCGAAACTGAAACTGGAAGAATTCATGGATGAAAAGACCGGCCTGCCTACTCTTCAGGATATCTTCCAGGAACTTGCAAAACCGGGCAGGGACCCCCGGCAGAAGTTTGAATTGTTCGAATTCTCAAAGGAAGTTCATAAAATGGATGACCTGAGGGCGGGGATGAAACTCCCCGGAATAGTGACGAACATCACCAATTTCGGGGCTTTCGTCGATATCGGGGTCCACCAGGACGGACTGGTCCATGTTAGCCAGCTGGCCGACAGGTTCGTAAAGGACCCGAACGAGATCGTCCGCCTGAACCAGAAAGTCATGGTGGAGGTAATCGACATTGATATCCCGAGGAAACGCATCCAACTGTCCATGAAGTCCCAAAATAAAACGGGTAACTGAACGTTCTGTATTAACCTTGCTTTCATAGCCTGAAACACCCTGCTTCGCTGAAATGAAAAAGAAAATTTTACTCCCCGTTCTTGTCGTCCTGTTTTTTTTGAGTTTCCATAATGCCCGGGCCCAGCATATCCTTGGAGGGATCTCTCTTGGAATGAACCTGACGCAGGTCGACGGAGACCAGTTTTATGGTTTTAATAAAATTGGAGTGAATTTCGGCCCCATGGCCATTATCCCCTTCGGAAAGACGAAAAGCTGGTCGGTCAGCCTGGAGCTGCTTTATTCGCAGAAAGGGAGCTACCACAGGGGAGGCACTGATTCGACTTCCTACAGGCTCACCCTCGATTATATCGATGTGCCCGTGATGATCCATTTTACCGATAAAAGGGTAATTTCCGCCGGCGTCGGGATGTGCTATGGCCAGCTAATCAACCACAAGGAATCATACCTTTATATTACGCCTGATTCCTTAAAAACTCCAATGCGACCCTATGATCTTTCGGTAGTGGGTGAAGTTTCTGTAAGATTATGGCATGGGTTCTGGTTCGATGTACGATACCAGTATTCCATGCTGAGTTTGAGATCCGTGACTTTTATCGACCCGACCAATAATAAAAATATCTGGGAAAGAAACCAATATAACAATGTCGTCAGTCTTCGTTTGACCTATGTCTTCAAACAGCCGCTCCCCGATAAGAAAAAGAAACCCAAAGACGACGAGCAGGAGGAATAGGAGAATCATCTGAGGCAGGGTGTTCCCGCCAGCTCACTTATCCCCGTTCAACATTCAATATTCGAAATTTGAAATTCTTCCTTTAGATCACCCTCCTGATCATATGAAGTGTATGCGTGTAATCATGCAGTTCATTCTGGAAGATGCCTTTCTGATCAATAATATCAACCCTTACTTTCCCGGAGCTGTGAAGGATCTTCTGCCTGTCGAGGAGGATCCCTACATGGCAGATCTTCCCTTCCGCGTCAGCGAAAAACGCGAGGTCGGCAGGCTCGGCCTCATCCAGTGAATTCACCAGGGTTCCCTGCAGGGATTGCTGGGCTGCATCCCTCGGCAAAGGTATGTTCTTGAGTTTAAAGGCCATCTGGACAAGCCCTGAGCAATCAATACCGAAGAGGGAACGTCCTCCCCAAAGGTAAGGCGCACCCTGGAACTGAAGTGCATCATGGACAAGCTCATGCTTGAGTTCCATCAGGTCCTCAGGTCCACCACCATCCTCCTCGTCCTCGAAATCGGAGAGAACCGAAACCTGCCCGTCATAAACATAGGTGCTTCCTGCAAGCTGCATCCTGAATTCTTCAATACCGGGGAGGGAACTTCCGTATAATATGGGCATCGCGCTCTTATCTGACTCATTGGCCATGATCTGTACAAGATCCATGGAGCATCGTGTATCGGCATTCAGAAGCCCCTCAAATTCGTCTTCCCCGATTGGTTTATGGCTCAGCTGATGGATCCATCCTTCATATTCATCGTAAACAAGCCTGACCTTAAGCCAGTCGTTATCCGTTTCGAGAACACTGTATAATTCCCCGAAAAGCAGCTGGGTGCACATCTCTGACTTATGCGATGGGCTGCTTCGGACAGGGACAAGACTTTGAAGACAAATTCCATAGTCCATAATGATCGGTTTTGGATTGCAAAGATAGGATTTTCCTTCCAGGATGAGGCTTACGTTTGCGTTAATCCCTGCCGGTCAATTCGCGGTTTTCCGGTGCTGAACCCGGTTCCGTGTGCTGGCATGGGATTCAAGCGATTTAATTTTTTGTAGGGCGCATCCTGCTGAGGCGGCGGAACAAGCATCGCATTTGCTGGCAGGCTTTTCGATGGACCTGAAAAACCGGAATACCGAGCTGAGTGCTGCCGAGGCGATGATGAATCCGACGATTATATATTGAATGGTCATATTCAGATGAATAAGGAACCAACCTGGTAAAATGCGAAGGATAATGACCAGGCCAGAACGGTTGTGTAAAGCATCAGGAAAAGGGCCCATTTCCAATGGCCCGATTCACGTCTTACTGCAGCGATCACGGCCACACACGGCATGTAAACCAGGATAAATAAAATAAATGAAAACCCCGCAAGCGGAGTGAAAATCTTTTGACCCTTCAGGCGACCGCTTTCATAAGTGGCTGTCTGAAGCCTTGATGAAAGATCAGCCCTTGCCTTACTCTTTTCCGGCGTATTATCACTAAACAATACACCCATGGTGCTGACCACCACTTCCTTTGCTGCAGCCCCCGTAATGAGGCTCACACCCATCCTCCAGTCGAAACCGAGGGGTGCGATGACGGGCTCGACCAGCTTCCCGATCTTCCCTATGTACGACTGCTGAAGCCTTTGGGACTGGCTCACCTTGGCGCCTCCCGGAAAATATTCAAGTGCCCAGATGAGGATTACTGCAACCAGGATCACACCTCCCATCTTCCTTAGATATTGCTGGGCTTTCTCCCACATATGGCGGAGGATGACACGGAAAGTTGGCATACGGTAGGGCGGGAGCTCCATCACGAAAGGGGCTTCTTTGCTCCTGAATAGCAGCTTTTTGAAGATGACCGAAATGAGAACAGCCAGTAATATGCCGGTCATGTAAATCAGGAAGATAACGGTGCCTGCATGCTGGGGGAAAAGAGCGCCGGTGATCAGCAGGTAAACCGGCAGCCGTGCACTGCATGACATGAAGGGATTGATGAGCATGGTGAGCAGGCGGTCATTCCGGTCCTTCAGCGTTCGTGTGACCATGATCGCGGGCACATTGCAGCCAAAACCCATGATCAGGGGAATGAACGACTGCCCGTGCAGGCCCATCTTATGCATCAGTTTATCCATGATGAAAGCGGCCCTGGCCATATAGCCCGAATCTTCCATCAGTGAAATGAAAAAGAAAAGAATAAGGATATTCGGAAGAAAGACGATCACACTGCCTACGCCGTTAATAATCCCGTCGGTGAGAAGGTCCCTGACCGGCCCGACAGGCAAAGCATGGCCAGCAACTACTCCCAGCCAGGTCACCCCGAGATCGATCCAGTGCTTGGGGTAGTTCCCCAGAGAAAAGGTCGACTGGAACATCACCCACAAAAAGAATATAAAAGCTGGGAACCCCAATAACCTGTTGGTAAGAATGGAATCTATCTTTTCACTGAAGGTTTTTCCCGTGATGGCCGACTGGTCTGCGTCAAGGGTTTCTTTCAGGGCTCCAGAGATGAACCCGTAGCGGGCATCGGTTATCAGTGTTGCCGAGTCTTCCATGAAGGATTCCTCGAGCCGCCTGGTCTCTTTCTCAGCTGTGGAAATGATCGCTTTAAAGTGGTCGGAATGGGCAAGGCCGGCGCGTGTATCTTCGTCCTTTTCCAGCAATTTAATGCTGACATACCGTGTGGAGATCCTGTCACTCAGTGCAACGTCCTTCCTGATGAATTCCTGTATCCTGCGGATGGAACGCTCGATCTCATCCCCGTAATTGATATGAACATGCCTTACCACCGGATCCCGGTCTTCAAACACCCGGATTATCCTGTCGAATAATTCAGTGATCCCTTCCCCCTTTGAACTGACGGTCGGAATGACCGGGATACCCATCAGTTTCCCCAGGGAATTATAGTCGAGCGCATGACCTTTTTTTTCAAATTCATCGAACATGTTGAGCGCGATCACCACCCTGATGTCCATGTCGATCAACTGGGTGGTGAGATACAGGTTCCTCTCGATGTTGGATGAATCAATAATGTTGACTACTATATCGGGGATGCCTTCAGTAATATGCCGGCGTACAAACAGCTCCTCGGGTGAATAGGCTGAAAGTGAATAGGTCCCGGGAAGGTCGGTGATGTTGAATGTATACCCGTTTTGCCTGAACCTGGCTGTTTTGCTGTCGACCGTCACCCCGCCGAAATTCCCGACCCGCTCATGGGAGCCGGATGCATAATTGAACAGGGTGGTTTTCCCGCAATTGGGATTGCCGACCAGGGCGATGTCAATAATTTTTCCCCGTTCCGATGGTTCATCCCTGGGCACCGATTCCTCGAAAGTCCCCTTGTAGCCCGGAAGAGGATCACCAGGCTCCCTCGACGAATCACCGTTCAGCGGAATGACTTCAATGAGCCTCGCCTCACTCTGCCGGAGTGAGACATTATAACCCATGATCTTATATTCAACAGGATCCTGAAGCGGTGCAGATTTGATAACGGCGACTTCCTTCCCGCGGACGAATCCCATTTCGGTAATTCTTTTCCTGAAAGCTCCCCTGCCTCTTACTTTTGTGATCAGCCCGCAATCACCTTCGCCAAGATCAAAAAGAGTAGACAATTTATTTAGATTAAATTAACACAAAGATACGAATAAATCCTGTAACGAAAGCAAATTATAATGAAAGAATTGAAGATTTGTAAAGTCTTATTCGTCCACCTGTGACTCTGTTTCCTGAAAGGACGATAAAATATAATGAAAGAACCGGAGATTTTCAGAGCCTTATGCTTCCAGGTATGACTCTGCTTCCGGCCCGAGATTGAAGATCAGGTCAAGGATACTGAGATTTGAAATGAACCCGTGCCTTTCGGAAAAAGTCTGGGAGTAAGGCGGAAAGTTCGTTTCATTGTGTTTGGAAGCCAGGTCGGAGCGGTGATCGGTGAGACCTGCCGGCAATTTGACGTAGGATTTCGTCATTTGCGGTTCCAGGCCGATATGCAGAAGGCCCAGGAGAACCTGAAGGATCTCTGAATTCAGATCGGTAAGAAAATCATAGCGGTTTGAAAAAAAAGGCAGGAAAATATCTCTGTAGTGGAAATAGAAAGGGGAATTATTATAGGCAGCTTCGATGGAGCGCCTGTGGCTTTGCTGCCAGGGGAGATCATGCCTGATCCTGATATCCCTGGTCAGTGTATGATTCCCGTTTGGCTTGCTCACCGGGATGCTCAGCGTCTGCTTCCCGTTCGGGCCATAGATGCAAAAATGATTTCTGCATGTCTGTTTGGGATATGTTTCATACATCTCGATAAACACATCCCTTGCACCGTGCAGTTCCCTGATGTATGCGACAGGGGGAAAATACGAAGTGGAAACGATGATGCTTTCAGATAACATCCCCCTTTTTGATCAGTTCGATGTTTTCTTCAACAGGACTTCATCAATGGCCTTGATCAGCGAATTTTTCGGGAGAGCGCCGACGGCCATCTGAGGTTGCCCGTCAAGCGGGCAAAACAGCATGGATGGAATGCTCTTTATGCCGAAGGCACCGGCAAGATCCTGCTCGGCTTCCGTATCCACTTTATAAATGTTGATTTTTCCTTCATATTCCTTTGCAAGCTCTTCAAGAACTGGGGCCACCATCTTGCATGGACCGCACCAGTCGGCATAAAAGTCTATAATGCATGGAAGTTTACCTTCATATTTCCACTCCTGGTTTTTTTCGTAGTCGAATACTTTTTCAGTAAAACCGGGTTTCGTCAAATGCTCAATCATGTCGTTTTTGTTATAATTTATTCATTTATCAGGATAAATCCATGGAAGCGGAAACCGCGTCATTTGCCGCTCTTCAGTAGTACATCCCGGACCATCTGCTCCAGTTTTTCTTTCGGAAGAGCGCCAAGTGAAAAGGATGGCTTGCCTGATTTCGGTACAAATAAAAGGGCAGGTATGGAGCTTATCCCCATCAAACCTGAAAGCTCACGGTTCTCATCGGTATTGATCTTATAAATGCGGATCTTTCCTTTAAATTCGATTGCCAGCTCGTCCATGGTCGGAGACAGGGCCCTGCAGGGACGGCACCAGTCGGCATAAAAATCAACGATCACCGGGATGTCGCCCTGGAAACTCCAGTCAGCCTGGTTCTTTTTATAATCCCACACAAGCTGCCGGAAAATTTCCTGGTTCAGATGTACTACTTTCCCTGCCTTTGACTGGTCAAGTGCGGATTCTTTTGAATCGGCATTTTCCCCGC
>Ga0364858_10116_pt1 | contig 21007 bp, 24 predicted proteins | sample SorcelAu500001C7_2_FD_206914 | JGI IMG/M metagenome (GOLD analysis project Ga0364858, IMG submission 206914) | Enriched cells from Trout Bog Lake Hypolimnion, Wisconsin, USA - BchlTB.Aug20.5000.01 .C7 | ecosystem: Environmental > Aquatic > Freshwater > Lake > Hypolimnion/Profundal zone | place... | reverse complement strand
CGCAAATTACAAACCCACTGGCCCGGTGACTTTGACCGAGGAACAGATTGCGGATTTGCACGAGAAATTTCGCTCCATGCGCCACGACATCAATGGTCGGCTGGCGAATATTGTAGCGGCGGCAGAGTTGATCCGGTTGCGCCCAGAAACGGCCGAGGAGCGGTTGCGCTTGTTGCTGGAGCAACCGCAGAAGGCGGCGGACTCCATGAATGAATTTTCTGACGAATTGGAAAAACGACTGGGCATGATCCGGGCGTGAACTTGATTTTCTGGCATGGAACGTTCCGAAGCTGAATTAATTGCGGCGGTGCTGAAAGGCGATAGCGCCAGCTTCGAGCCGTTGGTACAGAAGTATTCCCCCCGCGTATTTGCAACAGCGAGGCGTTATGCCCGGCGCGAAGTAGAAATCGAGGACATTGTTCAGGAGGTGTGGCTGAAAGCGTTCGATAAACTGAAAACCTTCCGGGGCGAAGCGCCATTTGAGCATTGGCTGATGCGGATGACGGTGCGGACGTGCTACGATTTCCTGCGGGTTCACCAGCGGAACCGCGAATCTTCCTTCAGTGAAATTTCCGAACCGGAAGAAGATTGGCTGGAGAAATTTGTGGCCGATCCCAGCAGCGCTTCGGAAGATGCGGATGCCGCCCGGCAACTAGTCAATCGCGTTCTGGACAAACTCTCGGCCCCGGCCCGAATCGTCATTCAACTGCTCGAAATCGAAGACCGTTCGGTCAAAGAAATCGCCGAAATCACCGGTTGGTCCGTGCCGCTGGTGAAAGTTCGGGCTTTTCGGGCCCGGGGCGAAATGCGAAAAATTCTCGCGCGCATGGCGCAAGACAAGTATTTGTAACTCCATTGAAAATCAGACCGTCAATCTAATTGAGCGTGCATGAACTCTGCCGAACTCCATAAAAAACTGATCGCCGCCGCCAAAACCCACGCGCCGGATGATCGGGTGCCCTATACCTTTGAAAAGCGGGTAATGGCGCATCTTTCTGAACGGGCTGGGGTAGATCAATGGCTGTTTTGGGCGCGCGGGCTATGGCGGGCGGCTGTATCCGGGGTTGTTGTTGCCGCCATTTTATTGGCGATTTCACTTTTTTTGCCGAAAGCGGCGGACAATGGCAGTGATCTGTCCCAAGATTTTGAAAATACCATGCTGGCCACCGTGGACCAAGGCGAACTTGCCCCGTGAATAACTGGAAAATCATTTTTGCCGCCGGCGTCATTTTTGGCGCGGGAGTTCTCACGGGCAGCCTCTCAGTCAATTGCCTCCAGCATTGCGGTTATCATGCCCCAAAACTAGAGACGAATGCGGTGGTTCCGCAACCCGTCACCAACTCGCCCGTGCGGCCCGAACCACCCCGAGTGTTGAGTAAACAGTTTTTGCAAAGTTTGGATGAAAATTTGCATCTCACCCCACCGCAGCGCGAGAAAATTGATAAAATCATCTGCGATGGGCAGAACCTGATGCGCAAAACATTGCAGGATGCGCGGCTGGAAATTCGAGATGCCTTGGCTCCCGAACAGCGAAACGGCTTCGATGACTTGATGAAGCGGCAATTTCAGAAGCCTATTTTTGGCTCCAACGCGCCAGCGATGGTAGTTCTAACCAACCCGCCTGCATCAAAGTAAAAGCCTTATTCGCTGGCTATCACGGCACCGATTTTCTTGCGCAGTTCCTTGTTGACACAGTTCACCGAGCGGTTGGCGTCAATAATCTCAAATTTATAATCTTTCTGGAGCTGGCGAAACGCCTCCCCCATCGCCCCTTGATATTTCAAAAAGCTGTCAAAAACCTCGCGCGAAAGGCCGAGATCCATGCCGCTTTCCCAATAATCCAGCGTCGCTTTTTTAGAAAGATTGCGTTGCACGAGTTCTTCCGGTTCCACCGAAAGGTAAAACACGGCATCGGGCACCGGCGCAATGCCGTAAAGGTTTTTCAACCATTTTGAGTCCATGCCGCGCACCATGTCGCGTGCCATCAGCGTGTAAATATAGCGATCCGACAAGACGATGAACCCCGCTCGGAGCGCTGGCAAAATGATGTTTTCCAATTGGTCGGCAAAGTCGGTCGCATAGAATAGACTGAGTGTCGTCCGGCTCAATACATTGCCGTCTTGCGCCTGTTCCAGTTCTTCGCTGACCAGCGTGGACCGTTTTAGTCCAACTTGCACCGTTGGGCGGCCACTGGTTTCCAGCCAGTTAACGAGTTCGGCGATTTGCGTGGAGCGGCCGGAACCGTCCGCGCCTTCCACGACAATTAATTTGCCGCCGAGGTCTTCAGGTTTGACGCGCGGGATGCCGTGCCCGTAAAAACGGTGATGCGATTTTTTCATGCGGCTTTGTCTTCTTCGATTTCTTTTTCCTCTTCCCGATTGGCCGCCAGCGCCGGCGGCAAGGGCAACGGACTGCGCCGTTTGAATTTTTTCAGGTCAATCCGCTCGCTGACGAGCTTGCGGACAATAACCTGTTGTTTCTCGACATTTTCATTCGCATCCATGGTCACGAAATTGAATTCTTTGCTCATGGCCATGTATTGCTCCAGAATCCGGCCTTGGAAAATTTTAAAGCTCTCGTAGGGATCCGTTGAAAGCCGCAAATCCATGCCCGCCTCGAAAAATTTCAGCTTGGGACGACCTTCCAGAATCCGGTTTAGCGACACCTCCAAGTCCGCCTTGAAAAACATTGTGAGATCCGGCTGCGCCGCGAAACTGTAGTTGCCACGCACCCACTCCGGCGGGCAGCCGCGCGTCACATCTCTTGCAAACGCCGTGAACACATACCGGTCGCATAGCACAATGTAGCCAGCGCGAAGCAGAGGCACCAGATGCCGTTCATAGCGGTCGGCAAAATCCGTCGCGTGAATCAGGCTGAAGGTCGTCGGCGTGAGTAACTCGCGCTTTTTGCCCTTGCTGGTGGCAGATTTGACTAATTCGGACGAGTTCCATTCGCTGAAGTAAACCTTGATGCCCTCTGCTTCCAGCCAGCGTTTGAGCAGGTAGATTTGGGTGGATTTGCCCGAGCCGTCGAGCCCTTCGACGGCAATCAGCCGTCCCGGAAAATGGAGTTCTGCAAATGTTTTCATAGCCCGCGCCCGGCGCGTCTGATTAATCTAGTGAATTTTTTCGAGCTCACAAGTCCAAGAATTTTCCAAAATCATGTTCTGGTGTGCGCCGGGGACATTTCTCCAGACATGAAAACATGGGAGAATAGTGAAAAGCAGCGCCAAGAGGCTTATGGTCAGATTTTGCTATTTGAATGACAATATATGCTTGAATAGTTTTGCTTGTGAAAAAAATCACAAATTTGAACTTGCCCGTTTTTTTAGGGGGGGATAACCTCAAGTCACGCCATTTTCAGGCGTAAAAACCAGATGCCGATGCAAAGCGAATACGCCTACGACTCCAAGATTGAAGGTGATGTCATTGTCACCCGCGTGGACGCCGCTCTGAATTGGTTCCGCGCCAATTCGGTGTGGCCCATGCCCATGGGCTTGGCCTGCTGCGCCATCGAATTGATGGCCGTCGGTGCCAGCCGCTTCGATATTTCCCGTTTTGGCTCCGAGGTCATGCGCTTTTCGCCCCGGCAATCCGATTGCATGATTGTGGCCGGCACGGTCACGTACAAGATGGCTGCTTGTGTCAAGCGTATCTACGACCAGATGTCCGAACCCAAATGGGTCATTGCCATGGGCGCATGTGCCTCCACCGGGGGCATGTATCGCAGCTACGCCACCCTGCAAGGCGTGGATAATATCATTCCCGTGGATGTTTATGTCAGCGGTTGTCCACCCCGGCCGGAAGCAGTGCTGGACGCCCTGATGAAATTGCAGGGAAAAATCAAAAAAGAGCCGGTGCTCCAAGATCTGGTGGCGCTGAAACCGCTGCTGGGACAAAATCAATAAGTGACTGCCCTCGAATCTGCCAATCAAATCAAGGTCCAGTTCGGTGACATCATCTCCGAACCGGCGGAATTTCGCGGCGAAATCTCCCTGAAGCTGGCCGACGCGGACAAGCTGGTGGAGGTTTGCAACTTCGCCAAAAAGACGCTCGGCTTCGATTTTCTGGTGGATATCACCAGCGTGGATAATTACGGCGAAGACCCGCGCTGGACGGTGGTGTATCACTTGCGCAGTCTGGTGCATAACGTGGAATTGCGGTTGAAAACCGACGTTTCCGAGGAAAAATCCGCGCTGCCGAGCGTTCTCAGTGTCTGGCGTACGGCCAACTGGCACGAGCGCGAAATCTACGACATGATGGGCATCCGCTGTGTCGGTCATCCGGATTTGCGCCGGATTTTGATGTGGGAAGGTTATCCGTATCATCCCTTGCGCAAGGATTTTCCGCTCGCCGGCAAGCCCACCGATCTGCCGGGCGTGGCGTTCACCCGCGTGACCCCCATGGAAGGTGGCCCGTTTGTGACGTTACCCACCAAGGAGGATTCAATTGCCCGTGAACCGCGCGTCCGGGTTCCCGAGGATGCCGAACCCGGGGTGAGTGATAAGCGGCTCGTTAAAAAATAATTTCATGGCTCAAGTTCAAGACATCGAAATTCGCGATTCCGCCACGCGCGCTGCGCAGGTGGCCGAAGAGCTGCAGGATGTTCAAGGCGAAAAGATGGTCCTGAACATGGGCCCTTCGCATCCGGCCACGCACGGCGTCTTGCGCATCGTGCTGGAGTTGGATGGGGAGCTGATCACCAAGGCGGATCCGGATGTGGGGTATCTGCATCGCGGCGACGAAAAAATCGCCGAGAACATGACCTACACCCAGTTCATCCCGTACACGGATCGGCTGGATTATCTTGCGCCGCTGGCGAACAACGTTGCCTACGCTTTGGCGGTGGAAAAACTGCTCGGCATTCACGATAAGCTGCCGCCCCGCTGCCAGTACATCCGCGTGATGTGCTGCGAATTGGCCCGCATTTCCGCGCATCTTCTGGGGCTTGGCGCGTTCGCCATGGATGCCGGGGCGATCACGGTTTTCCTGCTCACGTTCACGGAACGCGAAAAAATTTACAATCTGGCCGAGGCGGCCAGCGGCGCCCGGTTGACCACGAGTTATACCCGCATCGGTGGGTTGGCGCGGGATATTCCGCCCACGTGGTGCGCCCAAGTCCGCCAGTTCCTTCAGGAATTTGCCGTCACGCTCGCCGAAACCGAGACGCTTCTCACTCGCAATCGCATCTGGGTGGACCGCTTGCGCGATGTTGGCGTGGTTTCGAAAGCCATGGCGATTGACTACGGCTTGAGTGGCCCCAATTTGCGCGGCAGCGGCGTGGAATACGATCTGCGCAAGGCCCAGCCCTACCTGTGCTATTCCGATTTGCAGTTTGATATTCCGGTCGGCTCGGTCGGGGATAGCTATGACCGTTACCTGGTTCGCATGGAAGAAATGCGGCAGAGCATGCGCATTCTGTCTCAATGCCTGGAAAAGATTCCCGGCGGCGAGGTCAATGCCAGCAAGGAGCCGGTTAACATTCCCGATGGCAAGATCACTCTGCCATCTAAGTTGAAGGTTTTGTCGAGCATGGAGGAACTGATCCATCAGTTCATGCTGGTGACCGAAGGCGTGAATTGTCCGCCCGGTGAAATTTATTTTGGCCACGAAAACCCCAAGGGCGAGCTGGGCTTTTACATCAACAGCCACGGTGGCGGCACGCCATATCGCCTGAAAATTCGCGCCCCATCGTTCGTTAATCTGAGTATTTTGGGCGAACTTCTGCCCGGTTGCATGATCAGCGACGTGCCCGTGGTGCTGGGTTCATTTGACTTTGTGATGGGAGAAAGCGACCGATGAGTTTCCAAGCCACACCTGAACTTGAAGCGGAAGTGACCGAATTGATTTCACACTATCCGGTGAAGCGCGCCGCCTCGCTCATGGTGCTCCACGCCATCCAGGAAAAGTTCGGCTGGGTCTCGCAGGAGGCCGTGCAATGGACCGCCAAGAAGCTGGAATTGCAGCCGATCAACATTCTGGAAATCCTGACGTTTTACCCGATGCTCCGGCAGGAGCCGCAGGGCAAATACTCGATCAAAGTCTGTCGCACGCTTAGCTGCGCGCTTGGCGGTTCGTATGAACTGCACAAACATTTTTGCGAAAAGCTCGGCTTGAACGCCCACGCGCACGGCCCACAGACCACAAAAGACGGCAAGTTCACCGTTGAATTTGTCGAATGCCTTGCCAGCTGCGGCACCGCGCCCGTGATGATGGTCGGCGAAAAGTTTTACGAAGGCGTGAGTCACGCCAAGGCGGATGAAATCGTGGCCGGCTGCAAATGACGTGAACCTGATGCAAATCGTCAATCTGAAATCTGAAATCGTAAATAGAGAGTGGCTGCCCGACATGGATTTGAACCATGACAAAGTGATTCAGAGTCACTTGTGCTACCGTTACACCATCGGGCAAAGACGGGCGCACTAAACTAAAGAATTTTATTGAAGAGTCAAGTTGCTATGGCGCAAGAATACAAACTGATTTTGAAGCATGCCGATGAACCCGGTTATACACCGGACATCGAATGCTATCTGCGTCATGGTGGCTATGCGGCCTTGAAGAAGGCGCTGGCCATCGCGCCGAAGGATTTGCCCGATGGCAAAAAACTTTCCGGCCCGGAACAAATTCGTGAAGACGTGAAAGTGTCCGGCCTGCGCGGTCGCGGCGGCGCCGGTTTCTCCTGCGGGCTCAAGTGGAGCTTTGTGGATCGCAAAAGCGGCAAGCCGATTTACCTGATTTGCAACGCGGACGAATCCGAGCCGGGCACCTTCAAAGATCGCCAGATCATTCACAAGGATCCACATCAGTTGGTCGAGGGCATGATCATTTCCTGCTTCGCGAACGACGTGAAGCTGGCTTATATCTACATCCGAGGCGAAATGCCCGAAGGGGCGAAAATTCTGAATGCCGCCCTCAAGGAAGCGCGCGCGAAAAATTTCCTCGGTAAAAATATTCTGGGCAGTGGTTACGATCTGGAAATCCACGTGCATCGCGGGGCCGGAGCCTACATTTGCGGCGAGGAAACGGGCCTGATCGAATCGCTCGAAGGCAAACGCCCCTATCCGCGCATCAAGCCGCCGTATTTTCCGGCGGTACTCGGCCTGTGGATGTGCCCGACCATCGTCAATAACGTCGAGACGCTGTGCAACGTGAAGCACATCGTCGCGATGGGCGGCGCGGAATTCGCCAAGCTCGGCACGCCGAACAACACCGGCACGCGCATCGTCAGCTTGAGCGGGTTGGTGAAGCGCCCCGGCTATTACGAGATCGAAGTGGGCAAGGCCACCTTGCGCGAATTGATTTTTGACGCGAATTTTGGCGGCGGACTGCGTGATGGTCGCCAATTGAAAGCAGTCATCCCCGGCGGTTCTTCCTCGAAAATTTTAAAGGCGGGCGAGAAGTTCAAGCTCAAGAAGAAGGACGCCGAAGGGAAGGAAGTTTTGGTCGAGACCGACATGCTCGATCTGCCTTACGATTTTGATTCGCTCGCGCAGGCGGGCACCATGAGCGGTTCCAGCGCTATTATTGTCATGGATGATAGCGTGGACATCGTCGGCGCGCTGGCCAACCTCTCCGAATTTTACGCCCACGAAAGCTGCGGCCAATGCACGCCGTGTCGCGAAGGATCGCTGTGGATGAACAAGACGCTACAGCGCCTCACCCATGGCGAAGGTCGCAAGCAGGATGCGGATTATCTCGGGAAGATTGCCGACAATATTCCTGGCGGCCGCACGATTTGCGCCTTCGGTGAAGCCTGTTCCTGGCCGGTGCAGAGTTTCCTCGCGAAGTTCAAAGATGATTTTGTCGCCAAAGGGGCCGCCGATGAAGAACGCCGCGCGAAGGTAAACTCAGCCCAGTCAGGGCAAAAACAGTTGGCGGCCGCGCGTCACTGACCTTTAATTTATGAGCATCACCGCCCAGCGAATTTGCATTGATGTGTTAAGCCTTCCGCGTAAGGTGCGTGCGGAAATTGCGCACCGCTTGTTGGTTAGTTTGGATGAAGACCCGGCCTCGGCTTCCATAGCGGCCGCATGGAAAGCAACGGCGCAACGGCGTTACGCCAACGTCAAGGCGGGCAAGACAACCTGTCGCGATGCGAAGGACGCCATTCGCGATGCCCGGAAAAAATTGGGCAAATGCGCGTGATTTTAGAACATGAAGCCGAGCAAGAAATGCTTGCGGCGGCCGAATATTACAACGAACAACAAGATGGACTTGGAACGGATTTCTTGGACGAAGTGGAAGTTGCGACCGATGCCATCGGACGCGCTCCGCTGCGCCATGGATTTTACGGTCGGCCGATTCGGAGCATTGCGCTCAAGCGCTTTCCTTACCGGCTTTTGTTTGCTGTCGAAACTGACCGGGTGGTTGTCGTTGCCGTCATGCATCTGCATCGCCGTCCCGGTTACTGGAAACATCGGTTAAGTTAAAATGTCAACCGCCGCCACAACTGAAACGAAGCCCGCCGCACCGGCGATTGAAAAAATCAAGGTGAAGGTGGATGGGCGCGAAATCGAAGTGCCCCGCCTCATGGCCGATTGGTCCGGCAAACTCACGCCCACCACGATGATCCAGGCGTGCGAACTGGCCAGGGTGGACGTGCCGCATTATTGCTGGCACCCCAAGCTGCCCATTTCCGGCAACTGCCGCATGTGCCTTGTCGAATTCGGCACCCCCGCGATGGGGCCGGATCGCAAGCCGGTTGTAAATCCCGATGGCACGCTGAAAATCGCCAAGTCCCCGCGGCCGGCCATCGCCTGCGCCACGCCAATTTCGCCGGGCCTGGAAATTTACACCACCACGCCCGCCGTGAAGCAGATGCGTGAAGGCGTGCTCGAATCGTTCCTCATCAATCACCCGCTGGACTGTCCGATTTGCGATCAGGCGGGCGAATGCAAGTTGCAGGAATATTCCGTGGACTACGGTCAGAGCACCAGCCGCTTCGTCGAAGCCAAGGTGCACAAGCCCAAGGCGGTGGACCTCGGCCCGCGCATCATGCTCGATGCCGAACGCTGCATCTTGTGCACGCGCTGCATCCGTTTCACTCGTGACGTGGCCAAAGACGATGCGCTGGGCATCATCAATCGTGGCAGTTATAACACCATCGCCACCTTCCCGGGCATGCCGTTCGACAATAATTACACCTTGAACACGGTGGATATTTGTCCCGTCGGCGCGCTCACTTCCAAGGATTTCCGTTTTCAGATGCGCGTCTGGTTCCTCAAGGAAAGCAAGAGCGTCTGCACGAGTTGCGCCACTGGCTGCAGCATCCTGATCGGTTCGCGCGAGGAAAAAATTTACCGCTACACCCCGCGGGAAAATAACGCCGTCAACGGCCCGTGGATGTGCGATGCCGGGCGCTTGAATTACAGGTGGATTCAGCGGCCGGATCGTTTGAAAGAGGTCTTGGTGCGGGGCCAGAAATCCACTTGGACCGCCGCTTTGGGCGAAATTTCCGACCGGCTCAAAAAAGCCCCTGCGGGTTCGGTGGCCATCATTGCCTCCTCGCGGCAGACCAACGAGGAACTTTGGCTCCTGGCCAAGTTGAAAACGAAGCTCGGGGCCGTCAGCGATTCTATTGCGCGGGTTGGCTCTGGTGACCAACTGCTGGTCAGCGCCGACAAAAATCCCAACACCAATGGCGCCCGGTTGACAGGCATTTGCTTTACCGAAGTGGGCATCAATCTCACCCAGATTGCCAATGGCATCGAATCGGGCAAAATCAAAACTCTGCTCGTTCTTGGCGAAAACCTCGTCAAATATGGGGTGAATCCCGGCGCACTGCGTGAAAAAGATACCATCACCGAAGTGGTGGAAGAGCACACGCTCACTGCGGAATTGCTCGGCAAGCTGGAAACGTTGATTGTCAGCGATATTTTGCCCAACGAAACCACCAAGCTCGCGCATTATCTTTTGCCTGGCACCGCCCCGGCGGAAAAACGCGGTTCGTTCACCAATGGCAAAGGTCGCGTTCAAAAATTTATGAAGGCCGTCGAGGCTCCCGGCGATGCCCGGGCCGAGGCGGAGTTCCTGCAAACGCTGGTTCACCATGTCACCGGACAGACGGTGGCGGCGACACCGGAAGGTTTGTTCAACGAAATGGCCAAGGATGTTCCTGCGTTCAAAGGTTTGACCTGGGGCGGACTAGGCGACACCGGTGCAACCGTGGAGATCTAACATGGACTGGTATTTCATCATTTTTAGCGTGGTCAAGGTCGCCGTGGTCATCGGTGTCCTCCTGACCTTGGTGGCGTATTCGGTGCTGGCCGAGCGCAAGATTGCTGCTTGGGTTCAGGATCGCCCCGGCCCAAATCGGACCGCGCCCCCGTTCGTGAAATATATTCCCGTGCTCGGTCCAATCTTGACCCGGCTGGGTTTCTTTCAGCCCATGGCGGATGCTTTGAAATCCATTTTGAAGGAAGATTTCATGCCGGCGGGCGTGAAGAAAATTTATTTCTGGCTCGCCCCGGCGGTGGCCGTGATTCCCGCGCTGCTGACCGTGGCCGTGATCCCGTTTGGCTCGTTCATGGGTGAGCAGAAGATGGTGATTGCGGATTTGAATGTGGGTATTCTCTACACCTTCGGCATCGTGTCTCTGGGGGTTTACGGCATTGTGCTGGCCGGCTACGCCGCCAATTCCAAATTCCCCTTCCTCGGCGGTATTCGCGCCAGCGCGCAAATGATTTCGTATGAAATCGCCATGGGCATGTCGGTGATTCCGGTGCTGCTTATCGCGGGCAACTTGAACTTGAGCAGCATCATCACCTGGCAGACCACCCACGGCTGGCTGATTTGCTATGCGCCCATTTCCTTCATCATTTTTCTGGTCTCCGCCTTCGCTGAAACCAATCGCACGCCATTCGATTGTGCGGAAGCTGAACAGGAACTGGCGGGCGGCTACAATGTGGAATACAGCTCCATGAAATTCGCCCTCTTTCCGCTCGGCGAATATTCCGCCATGCTGGCTTCGGGCGGCATGATGGTCACCTTGTTTTTCGGCGGCTGGACGCTCCCGTTCTGGGGCCTGGACCAACCCGCGCAAACGTTGGGCATGGGGCTCGCGCATATTTTGGTGTTTATCACGAAAATGCTGCTGTTTATGCTGCTGTTCATCTGGGTGCGCTGGATGTTCCCGCGTTTCCGCTACGATCAGCTGATGGATTTGGGCTGGCGCCGATTCCTGCCGCTGGCGTTGGTGAACATATTAATCACCGCCGTCTGGCTGTGGGTAAGTGCCGGTAAATAACCTGACTAAATACTGTTATGGCCTTTATCAAAACCACTTTGACCGATGACATCACCGGCAAAAATTCCGATTTTTGCTTTAACACCGAATACGTCATCGCCATGCAGCCCACGCGGGTGGCCACGATCCTGACTTTTAGCGACGGGCAGAAATTAATCGTGGATACTCCCTACGCCAAGCTGACACAGTTCGTCGGCGCGGAGGACAAGCTGAATTGAGAATGATCGAGCCATGCCTACAGTTTTGCGAATCAAGGGGTATCGCATCGGCTTTTTTAGTGCCGATGGCGATGAGCCGCCCCATGTCCATGTTGATAAGGATGGCAACTCAGCCAAGTTCTGGCTGGAGCCGCTGCAACTCGCGAAAGATGCGGGTTTCTCCCGGCCAGAGCTTAACGAAATTTTTGACCTCCTGCGCGACCATCGGCAGGAATTATTAAATGCGTGGCATGAATACTTTGAATGACATTCGCGTGACGCGTATCAGCAGCACGCCCGACACGTTGAAAGCCGACTTCGACGATGGTCGCTCGGTGGAGTTACCGTTGCAATGGTTCCCGCGGCTGTTCCGTGCGACCCAGTCGCAGCGCGACCATTACGAACTATTGGGGCGAGGGTTTGGTGTTCATTGGCCGGATGTGGACGAAGATCTGAGCGCTTCGGGGCTGGCACTTGGTAAGCCAGCCATTGAATTTGTTAAGCAGCAGCGCAAACATGAAACGGCTTTAGCATGATTGTAGATCGCAAACCATTGACGTTCTCGGAAAGACTTTATCTGCCGGCTTTTATCGGCGGATTCAAGGTTACCATCCGGCACGCCTTCAACACGCTCTTCCGGAGCAAGGGCGTCACGATGGAATATCCCGAACAAAAATGGACCGTGCCGGAAAATTACCGGGGCGCCCCCTATCTCGTGAAGGATCAGGACGGGAATACCAAGTGTGTTTCCTGCCAGCTCTGCGAATTCGTTTGTCCGCCCAAGGCCATCCGCATCACGCCGCCCGGCCAGGATGGCAAACCGGCGGATCGCGCCAATGCCGAAAAGATGCCGCTGGAGTTTGAGATCAACATGCTGCGGTGCATCTACTGCGGCTTTTGCCAGGAAGTCTGCCCTGAAGAGGCAATTTTCTTGAAGAACGACTGGTCGCATCTCGGCTCCAGCCGGGCCGAATTGATTTACAACAAGGAAAAACTCCTTTCCCTCGGCGGCGTCAGCCCCGGCATCCAGAAGTGGAAACACAAGCTGGAGGAAGCGCAGGCGCAGGAAAGTTTTCCCGTGAAAAAGAAATAAGCAATGGAAGCCATTAACAATTTGCTGGGCGGAAGCGCGGTGCCGGACGTTTTATTTTACGTCTTCGCGGCGCTCACGCTGCTGTGCGGCATTCTCGTCATCGCCAATCCGTTCAGTCGCAGTCCCGTCACCAGCGCCATGTTTCTGGTGCTGACTATCATCTCGATGTCCGGCCTGTTCGTCTTGCTCCACGCCTTCTTTCTCGCCGCCGTGCAAATCCTCGTTTACGCCGGCGCCGTCATGGTGCTGTTCTTGTTTGTCATCATGTTGCTGGATTTGAAGGAGGAGGAACGCCGGAAAATAAAGCTTTTCGGCCTTGTCGGTGGTCTGGTTTCTGTGGGCGCCATTCTGGCGCTGTTTTTGAAATCTTTGGCAACAGTGCAAGCGGATGGTGTTGCCCCAACGCTGGAAGGCGATACTGCCTCACTGGGCAAATTGCTTTTCAGCCAATATGTTTTGCCGTTTGAAATTGTCTCCGTGCTGCTGCTCGTAGCCATGGTCGGTGTGATCCTGTTGTGCAAAAAGAAACTGGAATGAAATCCGAAATCCGAATGCCGAAATCCGAAAGCAATCCGAAGCGCGAAATCCGAAGTGCCCAGTTGAAACTGAACGCCTTCGTCTCGACTATTTGGCATTCGGATTTCGGACTTCTGTCGGCATTCGGATTTCGGCATTTGGATTTTCAAATATGAACGTCGGACTCCAACATTATTTAGCCGTCAGCATGATCCTCTTCGCGCTGGGCCTGCTCGGCGTGCTGCTGCGGCGCAACCTGCTGGTCATGTACATGTCGCTGGAGCTGATGCTCAATGCAGCCAATCTGGCCCTCGTCTCCTTTTCGCGGTTCAACAACAAGCTCGACGGCCAGGTGCTGGTGTTTTTCATCATCACCGTGGCGGCAGCGGAAGTGGCGGTGGGCTTGGCGCTCATCGTGGCGCTCTACCGCAAACGCCAGTCCGCCCACGTTGAAGATTTGACCTCGATGAAACTCTGACGGATGAAATACGAAATTTTACCCTGGCTGATTTTGTTCCTGCCGCTGCTGTCCGCGGTGGTGATCACGCTTTTTACCCTGCGCTACAAGACCGTCAGCAGCTTCATCTCCATCGGCGCCATTGTCACCGGTTTTGTCCTCACCGTGGCGTTCATTGCCGCCAACGGGTTTCATCCCGCCGTTACGGAAACCTCCGTGAGCTGGCTTTCGATTGACGATCTAAGCGTGGATTTTGGGCTCAAACTGGATGCCTTGAGCCTGATGATGTTGCTCGTGGTCACCGGTGTTGGCGGGGCGATTCACATCTACTCGTTCGGATACATGCACGAAGACCGCAGCATGGCGCGCTTCTTTGCCTGCTTGAGCCTGTTCACCTTCTCGATGCTCGGCATTGTGCTGGCCAACAATTTCCTGATGATGTTCATCTTCTGGGAATTGGTCGGCGTGTCCAGCTACCTGCTCATCGGTTTCTGGTTTGAAAAGCCCAGCGCCGGTGACGCCGCGAAAAAAGCCTTCATTACCAATCGCCTTGGCGACTTCGGGTTTCTGGCCGGGATCTTGCTGGTCTGGGGCTTGCTGGGTTCTTTAAACTTCGGCGAGTTGCATACGGCGCTGCTTGCGGATCCAACTGCGCTGGGCGCGGGAGCCACTCTGGCTGGCTTGTTGATTTTCTGTGGCGCCATGGGCAAGTCTGCTCAATTCCCGCTGCATGTTTGGTTGCCCGATGCCATGGAAGGCCCGACTCCAGTGTCTGCATTGATCCACGCTGCGACAATGGTGGCCGCTGGTGTCTATATGCTTTGCCGCAGTTTGTTTTTATTCAATCCCCAAGCACTGCATTTCATTGCCTATATCGGTGGATTCACTGCGCTGCTTGCCGCCCTCATGGCCGTCCAGCAAAACGACATCAAACGCATTATCGCCTACTCAACGCTGTCGCAGCTTGGCTATATGGTCATGGCAGTAGGTTTGAACGGTCCAACTCCGGCGATGTTTCATCTCACTACCCACGCCTTTTTCAAGGCGCTGCTGTTCTTGAGCGCTGGCTCCGTCATCATTGGGATGCACCACGAGCAGGACATCTGGCAGATGGGCAATCTGCGCAAGAAAATGCCGGTCACTTTCCTAACCTTTCTCCTCGGAGCGCTCGCGCTTTCTGGGGTATGGCCGTTGAGCGGCTTTTTCAGCAAAGACAGCATTCTTGCCCAGGCGCTCACGGAGCATAATTACCTGCTTTTCGCCAACGGAGTGTTTATCGCTGCCCTGACGACTTTCTATACCTTCCGGTTGTTCTTCGTGGTTTTCTTCGGCCAGGAAAAATCCGAAGCTGCCTCGCACGCGCACGAATCGTCCTTGGTTATCACCCTGCCGCTGGTGGTTCTGGCCGTGTGCAGTGTGGTCGGTGGGCTCATCGGAATTGAAGGCGTTTATAATCATGATTTCTCAGGGGAAGCCGAGCATTCGGCTGGATTCCTTGCGCTGCTTTTTGAGCCGTTTACCCATTCACCACTGGCTGCGTCGCTCGGTCTGCTGGCCTTTGTCGTCGGCTTCGCTGCCGCCTTTGCCCTTTATGCGAAAGCCGCCACCGATCCGCTGCCCGCCAAACTCGGCTGGCTTTCTCGGGCGATGGCCAACCGCTTTTACTTTGATGAGTTTTACGAAGCCACCTTCATTCGCGCTCATGATGGCATCGCGTTTGTTGCTGATGTCATTGATCGTTGGGTGCTGGAATGGTTTGGCATTGGAATCATTCGCGGCGGCACGGATTTGACCGGCCGCGCCTTGCGCCTTGCCCAGACCGGCAACCTTCAAACCTACGCCTTTCTGTTCGTGCTCGGCGTGGCGCTGTTGCTCTATTTCGTTTTGGGAAAATGATAACACAAAACGACATCAAACGATTAGAAGTGAATGGTGGGAAGCTCACCCGCACTCCATTACAAAAGATTATCGCAATCTTGGCGGTACTTTTGTCAACAATTGGAGCTTACGCTCAAGGCAGTCTCACGCTAAACGCTGGTGATATTTATGTTTATCAGTTTAACACACTATTACCTCAAGGCTCTTGGGATATTCAGGAACCCCCTGGTGCGCCTGCTGGAAAAATTGATGGACTCTGCACCTTTCAATCAGGAAGTTCATTGTTTGTTGAAATGTTCGAGGATACGACCAATTCATTACCCATTGCTACACAGACGCTTAATTTTTCAAATTCATCAGGTGGCTTACCACCTCCACCTGGCCCAGCATTATGGTCGCTTGACGCTTGGCAAGACCTTCAGGGGACTGTTCGCGTTAGTATGTTGAGTGGTTCGGCAACTTTTTCTCAATTTCAGGTGGCAGTGATTCGAAATGATCTCGGGGCGTTAAATGTTTACAGTTCATCTGCAATGCCAGTACCAGAGCCAAATTCAATTCTCTTGGGCGGCTTTGCTGCCTTGTTGAGTGGGCTTGAGAAATTGCGACGTTCCGCTTCTATTAAAAACAAATGTCCATACTGACTTACATCGCCGGTTGGCCGCTGTTGGCGGCGTTGGTGCTGCTCGTTGTGCCGCGCAAGTATCGCCTTCTATTCCGCTACGTGGCTTTGGTGGCCACCATGATGTCCGCGCTGCTCGCCGTGAAAATGTTCACGCAGTTCTTGCCCGGCTTTGATGGCTATCAATTCGAGCAACAAGTGCCTTGGGTTGACGCCTTGGGCATCAGTTATCACGTCGGTGTGGATGGCTTGAATGTCGGCCTCATTTTGATGGGCGCCATTGTCGCCTTCGCCGCCGCTTGTTGCTCCCGCGAAATCCGGACCCGCGAAAAGGAGTTTTATATCCTGCTGCTGGTCATGACAGCCGGTATCTTGGGGGCGTTTGCCTCCTTGGACCTGTTCTTCTTCTATTTCCTCCATGAACTCGCACTGGTCCCCACCTTTATCATGATTGGCGTCTGGGGCCGGGGCGAAAAGAAGAACTATGCCACGTTCCAGATCACGCTGTACCTGAGCGTTGGCGCGCTGATCGCCCTGATCGGGCTCATTGCGCTGTATCTGCAATGCGGTGCCAACTCGTTTGATATCCCGAAAATCATCGCCCACGTGCAGGCAAATCCGCTCGCCGTCAAAGTGCAGAATTTTATCTTCCCGCTGTTGCTGTTCGGTTTTGGCATTCTGGTTTCCCTCTGGCCGTTCCATTCCTGGGCCCCGTTGGGCTATGGCGTGGCACCATCGCCCACCGCCATGCTCCATGCCGGCGTGCTCAAGAAATTCGGTCTGTATGGTCTGATCCGCATCGCCCTCCCGCTCTTGCCGGATGCCGCCCAAAGCTGGGCCTACGTCATCGCGCTGCTCTGCTTGGGCAACATCCTCTATGTCGGCTGGGTTGCCATGCGCCAGAAAGATTTGAACCTGCTGATTGGTAATTCCAGCGTGGCGCACATGGGCTTTATCTTTCTGGGCCTCGCCAGCCTGAACCTGATCGGCCTGACCGGGGCGGTCCTGATCATGGTGGCACACGGCTTCCTCGCCGCCCTGACGTTTGCCCTGAGCGGTTACATTTACCAGCAGACCGGCTCCCTGCAAATCAGCGAACTGGGCGGCCTCTGCCGCAAGTTGCCCTTCATTGGGGCTGCCTTGCTGATGGCCATGATGGCCGGCTGCGGGTTGCCCGGCTTTGCCAATTTTGTCGGCGAAGCCACCGTGTTCTTTGGGGCTTGGCAGGTGTTCCCGTGGGTAACGGTGTTCGCGCTCTGGGGCGCGCTGGTCATTGGCGGCATTTACATGACCCGGGCCATTCGCAATGTCCTGCATGGTCCGCTGCCAAAAACTTGGGAATCCCTGTTCGATGTTGCCCTGCTTCAGCACAAGGCGCCCTATATCATGTTGCTGGCATGCTTGCTGATTTTTGGTTTTTGGCCTCGATTGCTCACCGAGAAAATCACTCCGGACGCAGATAAAATTGTTCAAATGGCCAATGCGGCTTCGGAGCCCACCAGCGTTGCCAGCGCCTCCGAACTCCGAACCACGAACTCCGAACTCCGAAATTGATGAACGCTTCCCTGATGACTCTTGAACTGTGCGTGATCGCCCTCGGCGTGGTGCTGCTGTTGGCCGATTTCTGGGTGCCCAATGAACGGAAAAAGTTCCTGGCCTATGCCGCCATCGCCGCCTTGGGCGGATTGTTTTTCATCAGTGCCAGTGGCAACGGGGTTTGTGATCTCGGCGGCTCCGCGTTTAACGGGGCGTTTGTGAATGATGCTCTGGCGGTGTTTTTTAAGCGGCTTTTTCTGCTGGCCGCGATGCTGGTGATGTTCATTGCCGCCGAATTTTCCAGCCGGATCGAGGCGGCCATCAGCGAGTTTTATTCGCTCGTTCTCTTCGCGCTCGCGGGCATGCTCTTCGCCGCGTCCTCCAATGATTTTGTCATGCTGTTCGTGTCCATCGAACTCATCACCATCACCTTTTACGTCCTCGTCAGTTTTCAGCGGAATAAAATCGCCTCGCTCGAAGCCGGTGTGAAATATCTGATTCTGGGCGCCCTCTCGTCCGCCTTCATGATTTTCGGCATCGCATTGATCTGGGGCACGACTGGGGAACTGAACTTCACCAAGCTCGCCGTGCTCACGCCGCAATTTGCCGCCAGCAAGATTTTCCTGCTGGGCGTCCTGTTGGTCCTGGTGGGGCTCGGTTTTAAGATCGCCGCCTTTCCGTTCCAGATCTGGGCTCCGGACGTTTATCAAGGTGCGCCCACTCCCACCACCGCCTTTCTGGCGATTGGTTCCAAGGCGGCTGGTTTCGTGTTGCTCCTGCGCGTGCTGTTCTCGGCCGTTCCGGCCGTGACCCAGCAATGGGCAAATGTGCTCATCGTCATTTCCGGGATCACCATCCTCTACGGCAACCTCTGCGCGCTGCCGCAGCGCAATCTCAAGCGCCTGCTCGGCTATTCCAGTATTTCCCATGCCGGCTATCTGCTGCTGGGCGTGGCGGCCTTGAGCGCGGCGGGGCAGGCCGCGGTGTTGTATTATCTTGCCGGTTATCTGTTCACTGTGCTGGCGGCCTTCGCCGTCATCGCCATTGTGCTGAAAAACCTGGATAACAAGGATGTCGCCGGTCTCGCCGGTTTGAACCAGCGCTCGCCGCTGCTGGCCGCGACCATGACCATCGCGATGGTTTCCCTGGCCGGCATTCCGCCGCTCGCCGGATTCTTTGGCAAATTCCTGTTGCTGAAAGCCGTCCTCGCTCAGGGGGCCACAAACCATGGCTACTATTGCCTCGCCTTCACTGCCTTGGTGGGCGTCATCATTTCGCTCTACTACTATTTTAGCGTAGTTCGCGCCATCTACTGGGGCAAGGACGCCGCCGACCTGTCGCCCATCGAACTGTCTTCGCCAGCCAAACTGACCCTCTGGATCTGCCTCATCAGTATCTTCTGGCTCGGCGTGTTCCCCAACACCGTGCTGAACCTGGCCAACAAAGCCGTGGAAGTTTTTGGGGCCTTCTAGCTATCCTCAAAAACTGTTGCAGCCGAGGTAACAATGCCTAATGATTCGGCTGCGCTTTTTCAGGGCAATTGTAGGACGAAGCAAACCGTTAGATTTGCCGATCCCATTGTGTAGCTGAATCTAAAGTACCCGTTGCTATAGAAAACTATATTGATATTTATACACCCTCTAGCAGACTCGCGGGATGAAAGCCTATGGCCTTGATTTGCGCGAGCGGATCGTGAGTTTTGCAACGCCGGTGGCAGCAAAGTTGCCGCCGCCAAACGCTCTCGGGTAGCTCGCAAGACAGTTTATAATTATTTAACCCTAGTCCAAGCGAGGGCGCTGGCCGTTGTGGAAAAACAGCGTCTTGCGGAATTCAAACATGGTGCCGCTCTTTTCCCGTTTGCCGGGAAAGCGATAAGCATGTGCTTGAGGATGTATCCCATTATGACAATGGCGAATGACCAGACAAGCCGTATCTGTATCGCGGTCTTTTCATCTGCGGCGAATACGGATGCTTTATTACGACCGAAACCCCAAAGGCCACAATTGTCTGCGTTGCACCAAGCGCGTTTCGTATTGATCGCAAAAACATGTTCGGCAAGAATCTATTGGCTGATTTCAATTCCGCCGAAACTTCGCTACTCGCCGGTAACGGCGAAATTTGCGAAAAAGGAAACTGGCGGTGTCTCTTGGTTAAAGTTCGAACTTTCTTTGAGGAAAATTCGACAGTTTGATAATGATTTTGGGTATCCCCACACCCCTCCCCACAGCGGGGATACCCTCGACTTTTAAATATGCATTTGATTGCAACGCTTTAGCAGGTGTTTTGCATGCTGTTTCCACCCCCGAATTCAACAGGTTTTCGGGCTCGCGCGTCGACTGTTGGAGCAACAGTGTCCGACGCGCTCGCCCTCGTCGCGCACGCGACACGACGGGTGCCCCCCCGGACGGGTTTACAACGACAGGGCAGGTGTCCGTGTACGGGTAAACACGGGTTGGCGCGGGAGCAAAATTGCTCCCTTGCCGACGGGTTACGGGTTTAATGGTTTGCGCCATAATGGCGCATCAGTTTGACGAGTTTCCCGCCACAGACTTGAGAGCTATCTGCGCCGGTCGGGGATGTCCGCCTTCGCCCCCTTAATCCCCCTTCGGCAGGACACACCCTCCGCGTCTTGAAACATCCCAAGACTGTGGCGGAACGGGCGGGTGAGCCGAGGCGAAAAGCTCCTGCGCAGACTCCGGGCATTTTTCGCCCCCGCTCACTTGATCCGCCCGAAAAGGTTTTGAAGGGTTGCCGCTATCGCGACGGAACGAGTTTTTGCTCCCCGATTTCCCATTTCCCTTGCCCCCATTCTAGCAGAAAAAAACGGTTAAGAATACCCAGTTGACCAGACACTTTTTTGCAAAATGGAACTCAAAATTTTGATCGGCTTGTAGTCGACTCTTTGTTTCCCCCAATACCCCCACCTCGCCTGATGCGGACTCGAAAATGGATTCGGGGTCAAATGCGGATGCGGGTTTGTTCGCCGCGCCCTCTTCCCATTATACCGTCCGGTCAAGGTCGTTCCAGCCCAGCCCGGTCGAAGTCGTTCCACCGTGCTCGCCCAACCTGTGACTACGGACGGTGCGTCCAGAGGGCGGAGCGGCACACGCCACCACGCAGGGTCGAAATTATCAGCCAATAAAAAACTAAAATGTGAAAAATTAAAAATGTGAAGGAATTACGCCAGTCGCTTAGACATGGTAAGCACGAATATATTCTTTGTTTGAATGGCGGGGCGTTTTCCCGCAAGACCATATATCGCAATCCCGACCGCCTTGCCCGCAACAGCGTTGACGGCGGGCGCATCGTGTATTTGGTGGACATCGGCAAAATCAAAGACCTGCGCTTCCCCACCTTCCGCTTTGAAGCCTCTGCACATGGCAAATTCATGCTCAACATTGCTTTCAGCCAGAGCAAATATTACGTTGATAATCTCTCGGAAAATATCAAACGTGGCATCCGCCAGA
>Ga0364858_10110_pt1 | contig 22344 bp, 16 predicted proteins | sample SorcelAu500001C7_2_FD_206914 | JGI IMG/M metagenome (GOLD analysis project Ga0364858, IMG submission 206914) | Enriched cells from Trout Bog Lake Hypolimnion, Wisconsin, USA - BchlTB.Aug20.5000.01 .C7 | ecosystem: Environmental > Aquatic > Freshwater > Lake > Hypolimnion/Profundal zone | place... | reverse complement strand
CCGTTTTTTCAAGTAAGCGTTGATCTATCGATTTAATCAAGCGATTAATACCAGGAATCGGATCGTTATCCACTTTCAAGGTAGGAAATCCTTGAGCTTGTGCACCTAACATCAGTGCCATATCTTCTATAACGGCCAATTTGTCTTCTTGTTGTTCCGGTACAAAATCAAAGACACTGATGGTTTTATCAACACTAGCCAAGCCTAATAACTTTTGTTCCATATCCTTGGCTTTTTGGGCATCTTCTGCCAATACCGTCAAGGTCATCGGTGTCGTGTCAGGATTTTTATTTAAGTTCTTAAAGGCGATGACTGATTCTGTATTAGGATCACGTAAATTAATAGGATTAAAGTCTGTTTGAACTTTAAAAACTAGGCCTATGGATAAAATAGTAAACAACAAAGTCGCTATAGCAATAGGCTTTGCATAATGCAGCGTGTGATTGGCCATCTTTTCAGCTAAGGTAGCCAAAAATGGATGCGTTGCTAAGGGTTCTGATTTATCAGCGACAGGAATAAACCTTAAGAAAGCTGGCATGACGGTTAAAGTCACCACTAAACTAATAAACAAACTAGTACCAGCCAACAATCCTAGTTCAGACACGCCTCTATAATCAGTCGGTACAAAAGCAAAAAGCCCAATTGAAGTGGTTCCTGCGCATAGCAACAAAGAAGGCCCTGTCGATATTAAAGTACTGTGTATTGCTCTTTCACGATTCACATGATGTTGGATATTATCTTTATAACGCAGACAAAAATGGATGGCGTACTCTACGCCCAAACCTATATTCGATACGGCAAAAGCAACAGAAATTAAATTAAGTTCTTTAACAGCTAGCGCTGCAAAAGCACCGCAAAACACCATGCCTAGTGCCAGCGTAAATAAGGTCGCTAAAGTGAATAAAATAGAACGATAAGCGACTAACAATATAACTAATACCAACACCACTGAAAAAATACAGGCATTAAAAGTACCATTACTCATGCCTACAACTTCATCATCTTCTAAGCCAACTTCGCCAGTAATCCAAACTTTAACTTCTGGCAAATCTGGTTGCTGAATTTCAGCAATGGCTTTACGCACTGATTCTATAGCGTGTTCAGCAGGTCGTATTTGTGAGTATTCAAACTTAGGTGAAAGCATAATAAAGCCTTTACCGCCATCTTTACCACTGAGCTTGTTGTCTGCGATCAAGCTTTCCCATGACAATAGATTATTTTCACCATTCATGCTTTTATGCAAAGCCAAAGCGACTTTATCGATCAAGGTGGCTAAATCAACTGGCAAGTCTTGCTTATCGGCTTTAGCACTCAAAGCATCTTCAAAGATAGAGAAAAAACCCGTTAAATTAGGCTCTTGAGAGATACGCCCTATAAAAGGTTGGGCTTGAGATAGGTTATTAGAAACCGCTTGTAGTTCGGTAGGTGCTAGATATAACAAACCATTTTTATGAAAGAATTCATTTTCACTAGGGATATAAACAGTCTCAAAATTAGTCTTGTCGGCATTTAATAAACGACCTAAGCGCTTAGTCGCAGCTTTGGTTAACTCAGGCGTGTCTGATTCAACAACCAATAACAAGGTATGTAAATCCTGAGCAAAGGCTTTTTCATAATGACGTCTATTTTGTTGAAAAGGCGCATTAGGGGCGACCATATCTTGGGTATCGGTATCGATACTTAAATGAGTCCCCGCATATTGCCCTGCCAATACGGTTAATACTGCAACGATTATTAATACTGAAAAGGGATGCTTTAACACCCAAGCGCCCCAAATTGAAAATAGATTATTGCTTTTGTTCTTAAACGTCATTTATATCTTCCATTATTTTAATAATTCAACCCAGCTCTTTGTTGAGAGGGGCTAAAGGAGGCTGCCAACTTTAGGTACAGGATAAGGTCAAGCCTTTCACCGTACCCCGTCTCAAGTTAGCGTTTACACCCTAGAGACTGTGAAAGTATTATGATTTTAGCTTCCCCCTTTGTAAAAGGGGGACTGAGGGGGATTTTTTGTGTTATGGGCTACTAAAATTTAATGATTATTTTTAATAGACCAAATCTCCCCTAGCCCCTCTTTGCTAAAGAGAGGGAAACTTTCACAGTCTTCCTACCTTCCCAACTCTCATTCAATAGTAATTTTATCTAATGTAATGAGTGCATCACTTTTAGATTCGATTAGCTCAGTTCCCTGCTGTTGAATAAATAAAGCGGGGATATGAGCGTCATTAGCGGCTTGCAGACCTTCTTTTTGACCCAAACACAATAAAGCGGTATCCCAAGCATCAGCAATAGTAGGGTCTTCATGAATAACGGTGACTGATACTAAGTCATGAGTAATTGGCCGGCCATTACGTGCATCTAAGATGTGGCTATAACGCTGACCTTGATAATCAAAATAATGATTATAAGTACCGGAAGTCATCACCGCCATCTGGGACTCCTTAGGCATGGTGATTCTTTTTTGCATGTGCATATCACCAGGCAAGGGTCTTTCTAAGGCGATACGCCAAGCTTGCTGATCAGGTTTATAACCCCGAGTCTGCAATTCACCACCAATTTCCACTAAATAATCAGTAATGCCCTGCTCTTCTAATACTTGACTAATTTTACCGACGCTATAGCCTTGGGCAATAGATGATAAATCGACTTTTAAATCTGCTTGCTGCTTGCGTAAATGACTATCATCAATGATATCGAGTTTCGCCATACCAATACGCGCCTGCAACTTTTGTATCGATGCTTCGTCAGGCATAGCAGGAGCCTCACCACGAAAACCCCATAAATCAAACAGCGGCTTCATGGTTAAATCGTAACAACCTTTAGATGCTACAGAGACTGTTTGAGCGATACGAACCAGCTTTACAATTTCAGCCCCCACTTCCTGGCTATCTGTATTTTCAGTGCTATTAAAGACTTCAATAACTGAGTCTGGACGATAGTTTGAAAAGGCTTTATCAATGACATCTAGTTCATTTTTAACAGCACTGGCAACTGCTGCGTTATCTATCGAAGTTTTTGACCAATAACTGATATGATAAGTCGTACCTTGAGCCGCGCCTTCAAGCTTTTGTATACTTGGACCTGAACAAGCGATCAGTTGGCTAAATATAAAAAAGACAGCTAGTACTTTTAATAATGGGGAATTGTTCTGAGTAGATTTCATAATACTTCTGGTGGTTATGTGTTGATTCATTATCATCGCTAGCAGTTACTATATTATTACGAGATGAGTTTTCTTAAGTTTAACCACATCAATAAACTGGGTTAATATCTGATTCATAGCAGTTATCGAAGGCTATGCACTCAACAAAGCGACTAAGAAAGCGGTTATACCCAACATTATAAAGGTATTGTGGTTTGATTTCTAAAAATGAAACTACCCTAATAACTATAAGTAGATGTCGATCGTAATGTAGGGACAGGTCGTGACCTGTCCTTACTGTGTAAAATGTACCAATGCCGGAAACGCTTTTCTCGCTGACGCTCGTAAAGCCTTATTCCGGCCTACAATAAGTTCACAATTCATTAACTGTTGGCAGTGACCAAAAATATAGAGTTGTGTAAAGGTTCTTATTACCCTTACCGCCAACCTAACCATCAATTTGTTAATACATCGATAGGTCATAATGATGAATAATGTTTTAGTTAAAAAGATAGGCAATTTAATTCCTTACACTTTACTAACAGGTCTTTTATTGTTGAGTTATAAGGTACTTAATGAGCTATTGATACCACTGACCTGGGCCATCATTATTGCTTATGTAATGTGGCCTGCTTACCAAAGGTTAAGGCATCAACTTACTAATAGAAATACCTTAAGTGCTAGTGTAATGACAGGCCTAATAACTATCGTCATTTCGTTAAGCCTCTACTGCTTAGGTTCCTTATTACAAAATGAAACTAAAATTGCTTACCAAAGCCTATCAATTAACTTTACTAACAATGCCTATCACCTACCGAAACCTATAAGCCAAATTCCATGGCTAGGGCGACAGTTACAAGATCTTATTGATCAACTCATTGATAACCAAGCTGAAATCAGCGACCAACTCACTAACTGGGTAGGACAATGGCTGGGAGAATTTACGCAATTGCTTGGCAGTATTGGTCGAAATATCATGAAGTTGGGTGTTATTTTAGTCACGGTATTTTTTTGTTTTCGAGATGGACTTAATATTATTAAGCAATTGCAGCAAGGCATCATTAGTTTTTTAGGCTCATATCAACATGTTTACCTAGAAACTGCTGGAGCCACTACTCGCGCAGTAGTTTACGGCCTAGTTCTTGCAGCACTTAGTCAAGGTTTACTAGCAGGAATAGGTTATGCGGTAGCGGGTATCAAGGCACCCTTATTATTTGGACTGATAACAGCCTTCCTGGCCATTATTCCTATGGGAGCGACATTGATATGGCTGCCTTTAAGCATAATACTAATCGTCTCTAATCAATTCTGGTCTGGTATTGGTTTATTACTTTGGGGATTTCTAGCTGTTAGCACCATAGACAATGTGGTGCGTCCATTAGTTATTAGCGGTGCTGGTCGAGTACCTTTCCCCATCGTATTATTCGGCGTGCTTGGAGGCTTATCAACTTTCGGAGCTGTTGGGCTATTTTTAGGGCCAGTGATTCTGGCAGTACTGCTCTCTGTTTGGCAAACTTGGCTAAAACTACAGCAAATAGAATTATCTGAACATGAATACTCTCAACCCATCTGGCACACACTTTCGACAGAAAGGGTCATTGCCGAATTAGATTCAGATTATGGTCTGGGTTTAAGTACAGAAGAGGCGCAAAAACGCTTAAATCAAAGTGGAGCTAATAGTCTTACTGAAATAGCTCAGCGCTCCGCATTGCATTTATTACTATCCCAATTCAAAGGTGTCCTTATTCTTGTATTGTTGGCAGCGGCCATATTAGCAACCACTATAGGTGACTTAAAAGACGGTCTTGTGATTTTAGTCGTTGTCATTATTAACGCTTTGCTGGGATTTTATCAGGAATTTCAAGCTGAAAAGTCTTTGTGCGCTCTAAAAAAAATGCTGCCTTTACAAGCGATAGTTCGTCGTAATGGACAAGCAATCGAATTATTAGCTGAGCAATTAGTAGTTGGAGATATTGTTATCCTCGAAGCGGGTAGAAAAATACCTGCGGATGGCCGCATCCTGTTCGCACAAGCCTTAGAGGTTGATGAATCGTCGTTGACAGGCGAATCAGCGCCTATTACCAAACAAGACATGATTCTTGAACCATCTTTAGTACTCGTAGAACGATGCAACATGCTTTATATGAACAACTCAGTCACTCATGGGCATGGAGAAATGATAGTCACAGCCACAGGGATGAATACTGAAATAGGCAAGCTTGCCAACTTACTAACGCAAAGCCAAGAGGTAGCCACACCATTACAATTGCAGTTAGATAATCTAGGAAAACGCATCGCTGTGTGTGCGCTAGCTATAATTGTCCTATTATTTTTTAGTGCATTAATGCGTGGAGAAGCACTGATTATTAATGCCATCAATACTATTGCCCTAGCCGTAGCTGCGATACCCGAAGGATTACCAGCTGTTGTAACAGTCACACTGGCCTTAGGTATGCACCGCATGGCTAGACAACGTGCCATCGTTAAACGATTAGCGTCTGTTGAAACTCTAGGCTGTACGACCGTTATCTGTAGCGACAAGACCGGCACTTTAACGGTTAACCAAATGACAGTACGTAGCTTTTTTTATAATAATCAGCACTATAACGTCAGTGGAAAGGGTTACGAGCTCATCGGTAAAATTTCACCTGATTGTTCAGTAGAACATTTTTCTAAGCTACTGATACCGCTAGTGCTCTGTAACAACAGCCACATACAAAATGATCAATTCATAGGCGATCCCATGGAAGCCGCCTTGTTGGTACTTGCAGCTAAAGGCGGTATCGACCAAAAACAAGTAACTGATCAATTACCCAGACTCGCAGAAATTCCTTTTGATGCTAAACATAAATTCATGGCCACCTTTCATCAGAAAGATGATGAAATCAAAGTTTTTATTAAAGGCGCACCCGAAGTAATACTCAAACTTTGTCAAAACTCTATCAATATCCATCAGGACGTTAATAAAGCTTTTCTGGCTCAAAATGAACTTATCGCTAGTGCCGGTTATCGAGTTCTCGGCCTCGCAGAAACGACATTGCCCTCTGCTACGTTTAAAATAGATAGCGATTTATTTAGTTATATTAATAATCTTAACTTTATCGCTTTAATAGGTCTAATGGATCCACCCAGAACTGAAGTAAAAGCAGCAATCAAGCAATGTCAGCAAGCAGGTATTGCCGTCAAAATGATTACTGGCGATCAAAAAACAACGGCCGTAGCGATAGCAAAAGAATTGGGTTTAATAGGCAATGTCATTGAGGGTGATACGCTCGCTGGTCTTGCTGATGACGCATTATCTGCATGTATTAATAGTATAGATGTGTTCGCTCGCATCGCACCTGAACAGAAAGTACGTATTATAAAAGCACTAAAAGCAAATCATCATATCGTTGCTATGACAGGTGACGGCGTTAACGATGCGCCTGCCTTAAAAATAGCCGATATCGGCATTGCTATGGGCTTATCAGGTAGCAATGTCGCTCAGGATGCAGCCACGATCATATTAACGGATGATAATTTCACAACTATCGTCTTGGCCGTTAAAGAAGGCCGAAATGTTTATAGTAATATCGTTAAGTTTGTTCGATTTCAACTTTCAACTAATATCGGAGCAATCCTCACAGTCGCTTTAGCACCTTTATTGGGACTGCCTATCCCCTTTACTGCAATACAACTACTTTGGATTAACATTATCATGGATGGTCCACCTGCCCTTTCTCTGGGCGTAGACCCCGCACAAAAAGAGAGCATGTTGGAAGCTCCCCGAAATCATAATGCACGCATACTTTCTTGGCCGCGCTTAACTAATTTATTGAGCTATGGAATGGTCATGGCGATAGGAACTTTGGGCGTTTTAAACTATGGTTTACAAACGAGTGATCATCTTCATGCTACATCTCTCGCCTTTACTACCTTTGTATTGTTTCAAATCTTTAATGCTTTTAATGCACGATCTGAAAAAAGCAGCATCTTTAATCGAGACCTCTTTGCCAATAAAATACTCTGCTTATCAATTAGTTTAGTAGTCCTATTACAAATCGTGGTTATACATTGGCTGCCCGCACAAATACTGTTTCATACCACAGCACTGTCAATGAGCGATTGGTTAATGGCCTTTGCAGTTGCAGCATCTATTGTGTTTTTTGAGGAATTACGTAAAGCAATAAATCCTGCACGCTCAAAATTAAAATTAAACAACACTATACTTTGAATGGCTACCAACTTAAGACGGTACAGTATAAGGTAAACCGGTCGTGGTGAGCCCAGTCGAACCATGAGCGGCTTAAGTTGATAGCCCCTTAAATGATGAAGCGCATGCTTTCTTTCATAACCTTGCCTTGCCAATACATAAGCATATTGCTAGTTTATTCAATGTTCAGGTTATAATGCACGCCATAAATTAAGCATAACTGTTATTTAAGATCACTATGTTTTGTTTCACAGCAAGTCTACATAGACTTAATAAACCAGTTAATTAAAATGAGTACCCCCAAAAAGTTATGACACAAAAACTTTATATTCAAACCAATGGTTGTCAGATGAATGAATACGACTCTGATAAAATGCGCGATGTACTTCAAGCTTCGCATGGTTTCGAATTAATCGATGACCCAAAATTAGCCGATGTTTTATTACTTAACACCTGCTCCATACGCGAAAAAGCTCAAGAAAAAGTATTCTCAGCGCTGGGTAAATGGCGAAAAATCAAAGACAAACGCCCTGACGTTATTATCGGTGTAGGCGGCTGCGTGGCTAGTCAAGAAGGCGCTGCCATTCAAAAACGCGCACCGTTTGTTGATATGGTATTTGGCCCGCAAACTTTGCATCGTTTACCACAATTACTCGATGAAGTTCGCAAGCAACATAAACCTGTAGTTGACATCTCCTTCCCTGAAATTGAAAAGTTTGACTCTTTGCCCGAACCTCGAGCAGAAGGCCCTAAAGCTTTTGTTTCAATCATGGAGGGCTGTAGCAAATATTGTACTTTCTGCGTTGTGCCTTATACGCGAGGTGAAGAAATTAGCCGTCCGCTTAATGATGTGGTTTCCGAAATCACTATCTTGGCTAAGCAAGGTGTGCGAGAAATCAATTTATTAGGTCAAAATGTTAATGCCTATCGCGGCTTGATGGATGATGGCGACATCGCTGATTTTTCTTTGTTACTGCATTATGTTGCCGCCATTGAAGGCATTGATAGATTGCGTTTCACGACCTCTCATCCGATGGAATTCACTGACAGCCTAATTGAAGCCTTTGCTGAAATTCCTCAATTGGTTGATCATTTGCATTTACCCGTACAAAGCGGCAGTGATCATATTTTAAAAATGATGAAGCGCGGACATACCCGCGAAGATTATCGAGAAATTATTCGTAAACTACGCTTAGTCCGCCCTAACATTTGTTTGTCATCAGACTTTATTATCGGTTTTCCAGGTGAAACTGACGAGGAGTTTGAAGAAACTTTAGCGTTTGCAACCGAAATCGGTTTTGATTTATCATTCAGCTTTGTCTATAGCGCAAGACCTGGAACACCTGCCGCTGATTTACCAGACAATGTTCCTGCTGAAGTTAAAAAACAGCGCTTAGAGCGTTTTCAACAACGCATTAACGAAATGGCCAACGCAATTTCTGAGAACATGATAGGCACGGTACAAACAGTTTTAGTTGAAGGTCAATCCAAAAAGAATACGCTGCAAATGCAAGGTAGAACTGAAAATAACCGTGTGGTTAACTTTATTGGTCATCCACGCTTAGCGGGGCAATTTGTTGATGTTTATATTAACGAATCGCTACCCAATTCCTTACGTGGTCGTATGGTCGAAGACACAGTCGCTAAAATTAGTATTCCAAACTGACCATGTCCTTAATTTCACAAGATCTTATTCTTCTTCCCGTTGATAACGACAGGCTGTCAAACTTTTGTGGGCAACTTGACAGCCATTTACGGCAAATTGAAACGAGATTACAGGTTGAGATTGCTAATAGAGGCAATCAATTCAAAGTGACTGGCAGTGAAAGCTCGGTACAATCCGCATGTTTACTAATGCAGAATTTATTTGCTAATACTGAAAGCGAACAGCTAAGTGCCGAATTGATACACTTAGCCATGCAGGAATCATCGATCGCTGATTTATTAACAAACTCAACAACAGTCAATGAAGTAACGGAACAAGCTCAAGTAACCATCAAAACTAAATTTGGCCTCATTAAAGGTAGAGGCGTTAATCAACAAGACTATTTAAAGAAAATTCTCAGTCATGACATTAACTTTGGTGTTGGGCCAGCAGGAACGGGTAAAACCTATTTAGCGGTTGCATGTGCTATTGAAGCCTTACAAAACGAACAAGTCAGAAAAATTATATTAGTGCGACCTGCTGTAGAGGCCGGTGAAAAGCTAGGTTTTTTACCCGGCGATATGGCGCAAAAAGTCGACCCTTATTTACGACCACTCTACGATGCCTTATACGAAATGCTAGGCTTTGAACGCGTCGAAAAAATGATGGAAAAAGGCATCATTGAAGTCGCTCCCCTCGCATTTATGCGAGGCCGAACCTTAAGTGACGCGTTCATTATTTTAGATGAAGCACAAAACACCACCACCGAACAAATTAAAATGTTTCTAACTCGAGTAGGCTTTGGCTCTACCGCTGTTGTGACTGGCGATATAACTCAAATCGACTTGCCTTCAGAAAAAATGTCCGGCTTAAGACATGTGCTAAGCGTTTTAAAAGACGTCGAAGGTATTAGCTATACTTTTTTTAACACTAAAGATGTAGTCAGACATCCTTTAGTTCAGCGCATAGTCACTGCCTATGAAAACTATGAGCAACAGCAAAATAAATCATGAATTACATTGAGATTCAAAATATTTATCAGGCTAGCAATATCCCTGATGAACAACCAATACAACACTGGATTGATGCAGCACTTAAAGATCATTCTACCGACACTGAAATAGTCATACGAATAGTTGATGAGCAAGAAAGCGCTGAACTTAATGAGCAATATCGCCATAAAAAAGGCCCCACTAATATACTCAGTTTTCCCGTTGAAATACCCGAAGGTATTGAATTGGACTTACTAGGTGACTTAGTGATTTGCGCACCTATTTTAGAAAAAGAAGCCCTGGAGCAACAAAAAGTCTTGGTTGATCATTGGGCGCATATTATCATCCACGGTGTTTTACATTTATTAGGCTATGATCATATTGAAGAAGACGAAGCCGAGTTGATGGAAAATAAAGAAATAAGTATTTTAGAATCCTTATCAATAACCAACCCTTACCAACAGGATAATAACGCATGAGCGACGATCAACCTCCGAGTAGTAGCGCCCCCCGAAAACGCTGGGTAGAAAAAATTAGCCATCTATTTTCTGGGGAGCCACATGATTTGGATGATCTTCTAGGTATATTACGAGAAGCTCGCGAAAACAAACTGTTAGATACTGATGCCTTATCTATGATGGAAGGCGTTTTACAAGTATCACAAATGCGCGTAAGAGATATTATGATCCCTCGCGTACAAATGGTCGTACTGCCACAAGAAGCAGAATTAGAGACTATATTCCCTTTAGTGATTGAATTTTGTCATTCTCGCTATCCTGTTATTGACGGCGATCGCAGTAAAGTCGTTGGCGTTTTACTTGCTAAAGATTTACTGGCTCATGTCTTGCAAAATAAAACCATGTCCGTTAAAGAACTCATGCGCCCCGTCTGTTTCGTGCCAGAAAGTAAACGCTTAAACGTCTTGCTACAAGAACTACGTACTAAAGGCAATCACATGGCCATCGTTGTTGATGAATATGGACAAGCTGCCGGCCTAGTCACCATTGAAGATGTGTTAGAAGAAATCGTCGGTGAAATCGAAGACGAACACGATGATCATGACGACGAGGGTTATGTTTTTCAACGTAACGCCAATGAATTTGTCATTAAAGCTTTAATGCCCATCGATGAGTTTGATGAACATTTTGCTACCCAATTAGCGACTGATGAATACGATACTATTGGTGGCTTTTTGGTAAATCAACTCGAACACATGCCAACAAAAGGTGAAAGTCTAGTCGTTGACAAATTACGCTTTGAAGTCATACGTGCCGATAATCGACGCGTACATTTATTAAAACTTAAAATAGCGTCCTAAGGAGTCTAGCTCATGAACAATCAGACTGTTTTAATAACCGGTGGAGCAGGCTATATAGGCAGTCATGCTTGCCTTGAATTATTACAAGCCGGCTTTAAGGTCGTTGTGGTTGATAATTTAGCAAATAGTAAAGTAGAGTCTTTAACACGCGTACAACAGATTGCTGGTAAAACACTGAATTTTTATCAAGCAGACATCCGAGATAAACAAGCGCTCAAAGATATTTTTGCAAAAGAAGCACCCGATACTGTTATACATTTTGCAGGTTTAAAAGCCGTTGGTGAGTCTTGCGCACTCCCGCACTTGTATTATGAAAACAATGTTTACGGGACTTTAGTGTTGACTGAGGTAATGAGTGAGGCTAATGTCAAACAATTGGTTTTTAGTTCATCGGCTACGGTTTATGGCGAATCGGATAGCCCTCAATATTCAGAGCATTTTCCTTTAGGTGCCATCAATCCTTATGGTCGCTCTAAAGCGATGATAGAAGATATATTGCGAGACTTATCAGCGGCGGATAAGCTTAATAAAATAGAGAAACCTTGGAAAATTGCCTTATTACGCTACTTTAATCCGATAGGCGCTCATGATAGCGGAATGATCGGTGAAGACCCTAACGGCATTCCTAATAACTTGATGCCCTATGTTGCCCAGGTTGCTATTGGTAAACTGCCTCAATTATCGGTGTTTGGCAACGATTATCCAACTCCCGATGGTACAGGCATTAGAGACTATATTCATGTGGTTGATTTAGTCCAAGGACATATTAAAGCCATAACTGCGCTCAACAGTGAACATTTTGCAGAGGGTGCTTGCAAAGCTTATAACTTAGGAGCAGGCAAAGGCTATAGTGTTTTAGAAATCATCGAGGCTTTTGAGCGTGTTACTGGTAAAAATATACCTTATCAAATGTCTCCACGTAGAGCAGGCGATCTAGCAGAATGTTTTGCGAATCCAGCACTAGCCTTAGCAGAACTTAACTGGAAAGTAGAAAAAGATTTAGATGATATGGTAAACGATACTTGGAACTGGCAAACTAAAAATCCACAGGGTTATCAGTAAGCTAATACTGGAACGATGCAAGTGTAATCATTATAATTGTAGGCCAGTGAAGGCTTTTCGAGCGTAAGCGAGGAAAGTGTTTCCGGCATAGGCAACCACGAGTGCCGGAAACGCCACCTGCGCTTCGTTTAGGTGGTCTTATTCCGGCCTACGACTACATTGATACTAGCCAACCCCTTTCAAAAGTCAGCACACTCTCCACTATAACTGTCTTTATTCCAATTCCAATAAATCAATCTTAACCACCAAGCCATTTTTTTAGATTCACATAATTCTCTTAAGGCATTTCGTTCTGCTCTCTTCTTTTTGATCTCACATTTTTTAAGACAAAACTTTTTCTTTATTCCACCACTTTTAGAACACTGAACTTCGCAAGATTCCAGCGGCACTTTTTTTTCTATTTGATTAGGTACAGAGGGTAGAGACGCTGATTGTTCAAGCACGGGATCTTTATGAAAAAAATAAGAACATCCATTTAATAAAAATAATGTCATTAAAAAAGATATGATTACTAACCTCCTACTCATACTCTAAACAACCTTAGCTATAATCTAAAAAATTATGGACGAGCAAGTATATAATGTAAAAAAAAATGTGCAAACAAAGTACAAATATCTAAAGTGATTGCAGCATATTATTTCAATGTAAGAAACTATAAGACAATTAATCTAGCCATACACACACTGATTCCGCTTTGGTTTCTAATTGCTAAACAAAACATTAATCTTAGTTTTTTATATTTTGTAAATTAGAACATATTTATTATAATAAATAAGTTTATTAGTCACTTCTACTTTGAATGGCATTAATTTGACGTTATTATTTAATAGGTAAATTAATTGGAATATTGTGATTACTGTGGTTTAGAAGTAAAAATTGCTGGATTTAAAATAGATGATAGGGACATAAAAAAGAATTTTTGCTGTGAAGGTTGTAAGTCTATTTACAAGTTATTTGGTGATGCTCATTTACTAAAAACCAAAGAACATGACCCTATCGACAATTCAATGAAACGTTAATCATTGTCGAATTAGGTCAAATCGGCGCGCTGTGATTCGTGCCAAAAGCAAACGCATCTATCGAAATCATTTCGACTCTATAATGATGCTACCTATCGTTTGATAAACTCTCACTGAATTAATCCATCAACCATACCCAGCGCTTGATACTCGCCTAGTAATCTAACACAAATAAGTTCGCATTATCGGTAACTACACACCACAGGAACAGGTCGCGACCTATCTCTAAATTACGATCGACATCTACTTGTACGAATCATGCCCACGAGAAGCGTGTGCAAATGCTAACTATCATCGTAGGGGCGTATGCAATACGCCCATTTATCGAAACTTCAATGTTATAGGTTTAGTTTTTAAGGGCGTATGCAATACGCCCCTACAATCTTCACCACAATGTTATAGTTCATCCATAGAATAGATAATAGTGTGATCTTAATACAGGAGTTTGGATAATAACAAAAGCAACAAACTAAACTTCCAATCAAAACCATCTCACTTCAACTTAGCCACCTTTAATTAAACTGTGTTATTTAACGCACTAAGTGTGGCATATGCCTCACTTTTTTTCTCACCTAGCTCATGAAAGCTCTAAAGACCCTATTATTCATAGAATGATAAGATTGGCACGATTATCGCATATATAGAACACAGATATCATTGGCACAACAACACAAACCTGCCATAAAGATATCCCATAGCTATTAATGCTTTATCTTGAAGGCATTAATAATGAGAACTAGCAACACGATAATCGTAAGGCTAACTCATTCATAAATAACAAGACCCTAAGAGACACTATGAATCAAATTAAACCTCCTTTTCCTCTAAATCCACGCTGTGCTTTAATTTGCCTGCTAATGCTAGCAACTCCGATTGCCATGGCTGATACCGAAACTTCAGCAGTACCTAAGGATGACAATACGACTGCTAGCAAAAAAGCAGCCAATAAAACTAAAACTGATGCTGACCAAGTTTTACCTACTGTAAACGTCAGCGGAGAAACTGACGCAACAGCCAAACCTAAAATCAAAACAGAACAGGATAAATTTAAGCTACCCAATACCACTGCAAGCGTCACCGCCAAAGAACTGGAAGCTAATGTCAACATGTTAACGGTAGAAGATTCAGTTAAGTATTTGCCTAGCTTAATGGTACGTCAACGATACATCGGTGACACTAATGAGCCACTAGCAACTAGAACTACTGGCATTGCCTCTAGCGCTCGCACCATGATTTATGCTGACGGTGTTTTGCTATCAACTTATCTTAACAATAACAATTCCAATACAGGCTCACCACGTTGGAATACTGTTTCACCAGGCGAAATTGAAAGAGCTGATTTCTTATACGGCCCTTATTCTGCAGCTTATGCCGGTAACGCTATGGGTGGCGTATTGAACTTAACCACTAAAATGCCAACTAAATTCGAATTTGGTGCAGATACTCAAGGTAGTATTTCAGACTATACAATCTATAACGATTCCGGTACGGCTTACAGCCAAAAATACTCTACTTTTGTCGGTAACAAATACAAAGATTTGTCTTTTCGTTTTGATTACAGTCATTTACTTAGTGATGGTCAACCTATTGCCTTCAGTACTGCAGTTATACCTGGAGGTACGGCAGCCGCTCCATCAGCTACTAAAGTTTCAGGCGCTGTACTAAGCGCAAACCCCACTAACGCCCCTATGTATGTTTATGGTGCTGGCGCTTTAAATCGTACTGAACAAGATAATTTCAAATGGAAATTTGCTTATGACATTACACCGACCATCCGCGCGGCTTATACTTTAGGCCTATGGCAAAATAGCGCTACCTCTGGTGTACAAAGCTTTTTAACTGGCCCTAATGGCGCCCCAGTTACTGCCGGTGCCGTTAATATTAATGGTCTGGGTGTTAATTTAAGTGGTGGCACTGCAAGTGCCAATAACTTAAGTGGAAGTGCTGCTGCTTTTGCACCGTCATTACAAGAACAAACTACGTGGTCACACGGCATGAGTATTAAATCAGATACCGGTGGTAAATTTGATTGGGAGCTTAACGGCAGTTTAGTAGAACTCGGTAACGATATTTCTCGTGCAGCGACACAATCACCCGATGCTAATGCTGCATCGGCTGCAGGCCAAACTGGACGCACTACTGTATTGACTGGTTCAAACTGGAATACTGCTGATGCTAAAGGAATTTGGCGTCCAGGCAACTATTATGGCAATCATGAAGTCAGCTTTGGCTTTCATAACGACTCTTATCAACTTGTTAATCCTGTCTACAATACTGCAAACTGGCAAACAGGCAGTAACGTCAATGTCTATTCTGATTCTGAAGGTAAAACACGTACACAAGCCTATTGGGCGCAAGACTCATGGGATTTTGGTAAGCAATGGAATCTGACTACTGGCGGTCGTTTAGAAGACTGGAACGCCTTCGATGGTTTAAATACCGTAACAACCGCGACTGGAACTAATGCCACAACTAAATTACAAACCATCAACCAAAAAGACCAAGAGGCTGTTAATTTCTCTCCTAAAGCAAAATTAACATGGACACCGAGAGATACCATGCGTTTTGGTGTATCTATGGGTCAAGCTTATCGTTATGCAACTGCGGGTGAGTTGTTTCAAACCAATACCACCACTGTGGGCGGCGTAACCTCAATCGTCAATGGCAATCCTAACTTAAAAGCAGAAAATGCCTTTTCTTCTGAAGTCTCTGGCGAGTACTTTTTTCCCAAAGCAAAAGTACGTTTAAGCTTCTTCCAAGAACGTGTAAGAAATGCCATTTATTCAACTGTTTCCTTATTACCCAATAATACCGTCGCCAGTTACGTAAACAATATCGGCGAAACCAATACTTACGGCTTGGAATTAGCAGGTAGTGCCAATGATGTCTTTATTGATAAATTAAACTTTAATGCGAGTGGTACTTGGGCAGATTCTACTATTACAAACAATTCAGCCAGTGACGCTGCACTTGCTCAGCAGTTTGCTACAAATACTGCTGCTCAAAATGCATCAGCATTAGCTGCAAATGCGGGTAACTTTAATCCTTCAACTGGCATGATGACGCCAAGAATTCCAACCTGGAGATCAACCTTTACGCTAAGTTATACACCGATAGAAAAGGTAACAACTTCAGTAAGCGGTCGTTATAGTAGCGCGATGTTTAGCCAATTAAACAACAGTGATACCAATAGCTCTACTTATGTTGGTAATAGTTCTTATTTTGTAGTCGATACTAAAGTCAACTACCAAATGACTAAACAATGGTCTATGAATGCAGGCATTAATAATATCAATGGCCAAAATTACTGGATATACCATCCTTTCCCACAAAGAACTTATGTAGCACAAATTAAGTTCGTTTTCTAAGCTGCAATAGCTTGAGAGGTTACGTTTTGAGGTAGCCTCTCGCCCAGTCTTTAATATTGTGTTTGATGATTAATCCCAGACCCACTTCCCCCTTGTTGCTGCTTTACTATTTGCATAGAATTTTAAAGTAGTGGCGCCTTCTCTCCAAGCCATAGGTATCTACACATGTTTCTTATCGGCGTGGAAACGATAAAAATCTCCGTAGGGGCGTATTGCATACGCCCTTATAAAATAAGCTCTATAACATTGGACTTTTAATAAATGGGCGTATGCAATACGCCCCTATGATCTTCACCACAATGTTATCGTTCGCGCGTGGGAATGCTAACAATTATTTGTGTAGATACCTATGCTCTCCAAGCGGACTTGAGTGATACATTTCAGGTATCACTACTATTTATCCTCAAAAAAACCAAACATCAGAAAGCATCTACTCAAAAAATTGTAAATTAAGTAATACCTCAATCAACAACCATACTTACTGGCTCAGTCCACACACCTGCTCCAGCACTACCAATACCACGCACACGCACCCAATAGACTTTCCCAATGACCAAACCTTCTAACAGAATATGAGCTGAAGTAGTTGATGACAGCGCGTGACGCCAGTTGGCTTCGATGGATGGATCGGATTCTGTGATTTGAACTTCATAACTACCTGCGCCTATAAGCTTAGCGATATGAATGTCAAAAGTGCCACTTTTTGCACCATGCGCGACGCGAAAATCATTAGGTGCAGGCAAAATATCGCCACCACCTCCACGAACGATGTCTTTACGCAGATCATAACCGGCCGTGGCCAAAATATGTGTATCGCCTTGAGCAACGAGTTCCAGATAAGGAATCAAGCGTTTTAAAAGATTAGTTAATGCTTGCCTAGCACTATTACGCAGGGCTATTTTAAGGCTATCATGATTAATGGCGGCATGATAACTATTTACATAATCCGTATAGGCTGTCGTTAATTGCTCTAACGTGGGAACTTGCACGATCCAAGGCACAGGATAATGAATATTGGCCGTTAAGCTAGTCACAATAGTTCCAGACTTGGCCAAAAAATCAGCTTCATTCAGCTGATCAAAGTTAATAATAAGCTTAGCTTGCATACAGGTACTCCTCAATAAGATGAAAAAACACAGGGCTATCAGCGTGCGGCATGGTTTAGCTAGTTTCATAGAGCACACATAGTAAGCTTACGATTTACACAGAAATCATGAGTTATTACATGTTATCGACGGGGGAGTCAGGTAGAGATTAAGTTTAACGTTTATATTTTTATAACTAGATAATAACGAATATCTTATGAGGCTGGCTAACTATATTCCTATGCTGACATAAGTCAAGATATAAGCTGTGTTTTAACAAAGAACGATTGAATTTAACGCAGTTTAAGGACAACTTTATCTTAGCGGAATGTAATTTAGGTATAAATTTTCGGGTTTTAAGCGACAAACTTCTAATTTGTTTAGCTCCGATTGCACTTTGATTAGCCAATTATCGCCGAGAAAAATATTTTTCAGCAATTAGTCATCAATCGCTGTCAATAGTGATGACTGAAATTGCAAATCGCGCGCAGCAAAGTTGCAACTCATCGCTATCAAATCCTAATTGGGCGCAAGCGATTCCAATTCGAGTTAAACGAAACTGCCTATTTGTCGCATCAAAGTACAATCGTCAGCTGATAAAGGCCAATTTGGCGCTGTAAAACTGCCTGTTTTTTTGCTTATTTTCAAGTATTTCGATACCTAAAAGACAGTCTATTAAATGTTAATGACTAAAAATAAATTAAAGTCATGAGGTTAGTACAGAGCAATCGTATTTCCCATTAGTAGTAGACAATGTATTTTTGCACATCTTACAAAATAAAAAGCTGTAAGGCGCATTATTTGTAGGTTGGATTCGCCGTTAGGCAATCCACCGCAAAACGGCTGGCTGTCATCGGCGGTTTGCTGGCGCTAAATCACCCTACGCCATACTATGATTTACGTTTTATTATGCTGAAATGGAAAGCCAAGTGGACAGTGTTTTTCTGCCCACCACACTTATTGACTGCTTGTTTTACATAGCTACCAAGAGCCACTAACATGTCTGGTTACGTCCATTCGGCAATGTAAAATACGAGCAACCTCGATTTCTGTTTTGCCGACACGGTAGAAAATAATATGACGATTAATATTAAAACTACGTACTCTCTCATCAATTTCATTTCGAAACTTACCAAGTTCTGGGGAAAGGACTAGATTTTCTAAGCCGCTTTTAATTTCAGAAAGGTATGCTTTTGTTTGCTTATTACCCCAAGTCATCAGTGTGTAGCTCTTAATATTTTGTAAATCATCCTGTGCTTCTTTTGATAATCTATATCCCTGCATTAACAATTATTCCTTATTGAGCTCTTCAAAAAAGGCACGGCCATCGACGCTTTCACCTCTATCTAAATGCTTTATTCCTTTGTTAACCTCGCTTCTAAGTTTATCCAGTTTTATCTGGTATATCCATGCTTCATGGGTTTCCATAAAACGTAAAGATTCTCGAATAACTTCACTGGCGTTGTTATACATTCCGCTGGCGACTTTCGCTTTTACCATTTTTTCAAGTTGATCTGTCAGTGATACATGCATGTTTTGCCTCCTTGGTGCTTAAGGCCTAATGATACAAAGATTATCAAAGGTTGACAATCGAATGAGGGCAGGAAAGGCAAGTGGTTTGCATACGATAAGTCCTTAATTCCGTAAGTCCTAAAACTGTAAGGCGGATTATTTGTAGGGTGGATTCGCCGATAGGCAATCAACCCTACAAAGGCTGGCTGTCATCGGCGTTGTGCGATGATTGGCGGTTTGTTGACGCGAAACCACCCTACACCATACTATTGATTTAGGTTTTATTATGCTGAAATGGAAAGCTAGGTAAGCAATGCTCACCGCTCACCATTTTTATCAGCAAAAAGTGGGCAAACAATAAATAAATACTTGCTTAGATTCCAGTCATAACTGCCATCGATAATAAAGAAATTTGTAAACAGTACACAGCTATTGTTTGTTGTCTTTGGCAGCCTTAATTAAAAAGTAAGGCATATCACCTAATGACTGTGTCATATGCCACATTTTTTATCTTCATTACATAAAATAACCATGAAAAACAGGGCTGTTAGTCACTTATCAACAAACAAAACTAATAGTTAAAGCAAACACTATGCCAATTATAGCGGCATAGTGTCGCGCGGCAATATGTCACATTTTCAGGACTCTTGATTGTCATTAGAATGCTTGCAACTCTTCTGTGCTCCTGCTCTTATAGGATTAGAGTTACCTTCCTTCCTCTCTTAATACGGTCAGTTTCTTGGCCGTATCTTTTTTTTATACTGTTGGTGCGAATCATGAAAAGATCCCATTTAATTGATATTCCCCCTATCAGCAATGATGCAGAATTTATTAGGCAAGTTGCTTTTCACGAAGCAGGTCACGCCGCCGCTATTCATATTAGAAACAAACAACAACAATTGCCGCCTATCTACTTTCAAATCTACATTAATCATGCTTATAAAGGCAATGAATGTACTTACAGTGCTTATGAAAACGCTAATGCCTACCTAACTAAAATAGAGGACGGGCGCTTGATCCATACCCTGCCTTCTTCAGTTGCCAAAGCGATTAGTGATTTCACGCCAGCACAAGAATACTACTATCAAATCGCTTTTGAAGCCGATATCGTTAATTTATTGGCAGGGCCACTGTCTGAAGCGAACTATATCGCCCTGAGAGATGATGAACCTATCAACCCTAATTTAATTCATCTGGATGCCCTGCATTTTTATGGTGGTCGTTCTGATATAGCAACCATTAACGAGTATATCGACTGTCTTGAACTGACTCTAGCGCAACGCCAAGCAAAATTAGTATCACTCTTTTTAAAAGCCTTTGCCTTCATTAAAGACCCAGCAAATTGGCGCGCAATTTTAACGTTAGCGGAATACATTATTTCCAGCAAAAAAAACATCATTGTTTATGAAGACATTGCTAGTGTATTAGCAATCTCATGAGTTCATTAAGTAATGAAGAGTTGCTTGCGAAAATAGAAAAGATGCTGCTGGCTAAAGAAGACCCTGTCTTTATAAGTAGTCATGCAAAAGTTATATGGAGTTTTTCACCCACATTGCTAAGGATCTCCAATACCCGTTTTTTCAAATGAGCGTAACTTTGATAAGCATCAAGCGGCAACCATTCGTATTTAACTTTACGCCAGAGTATTTCGATCAGATTTAACTCAGGACTATAAGGCGGAAGAAAATGTAAGGAAACACCGCGTTGTTGCCATTTTTCTAACTGCGCCTTAAATGCACCGCTGCGATGGATAGAGGCGTTATCCAACACAACGAAGCAAGGCACTTTAGTTTTTTCGTATTTATGGGCATAGTCTTCAGTAAAGGCATCAAAGATTTTCACAACGATCTCAGTTGTCACTGATTGCTCTGCTGTGTTGAAAAACAGTTCATTGCGACGGTTTATAAAACCCAGTACATTCATGCGCTTACTGCGATGACAATGTATTTGCCGTGTTTCGCCAATCCGTTGCCATCCATAAGGAACACAAGGCGTAGTGCTAAAACCTGATTCGTCAAAATAGTAAAGCATCACTTCCCCTTTATCCTCCTGCTGTTTCAATGACCGCAGATATTCCTTGTCTTGCTGGAAGTTTGCCTCATTGCGTTTTCCCTTAACGGATTGTCGGCAACGTTTCCAGGTGTAATCTTTTTTTTAAAACCCGTTTGAAGGTGTCAAGGCTAGCCTCTTTGCCGGTTTCCTTCTGTAAACGCGCAGCAGCAGCTTTGGCTTGATGCGGATTTTCATCAACGTAGCCCAAAAAAATAGCTTGTTCTTTTTCGGTAAAGCGCGTCGGCCTACCACTTCGAGGACAATCATAAAGGCCTATCAACCCTTCTGTTTCCCATTTACTTAACCACGAACTGACTGTCTCATGCTGGCTTTCAAACAGCTCGCTCAGGCGGGTAATTGCATAGCCCCTATTATTCAACAAAATAGCATGCGCCCGTTGTCTAGCCCGAAATAAGGGATGGTTCCTATAAGCTTCAGTCAGGGTTGCTTCTTCTTCTGGACTTAGTTTGGCTATGAATTTCAGTTGGTAACCTATTTTTGTCTGTTATGGCAATTATTGAAAGTTTGACACAATAAATTTACTTCCGGATAACTTTCGCGCTACTACTTATACGACGATAAGTTTATAGCACTATTAGAAGTATTAAAATACAGAGCCATTCAGAGGCTTAAATACGGCAAGACGCAATACTGGGAACGTCAATAGCCCATTGCGTCAAATCAAGTTACAAGTCAAACCTCGTCATCTTCTTGGCAATGAGACTGCGTTGATAGCTGATAGTCCTGAGCTAAAGCCCGAATAGACACTATCTGTTGCAGCAACATGCAGTTTGTAACAAAATCAATCTTTGATTGTCCCATCCAGTTTTTCAAGATTGCTCGGATTTATAGACTAGCCACTTAACATGGGACAAAGCATTTGCATAGATATTACGGTAGGTTGGACTAACGGCTCTATCGTTAACCCAACATTGATGCCGAGTAGTGTGGGTTAAC
>Ga0364858_10102_pt1 | contig 24761 bp, 24 predicted proteins | sample SorcelAu500001C7_2_FD_206914 | JGI IMG/M metagenome (GOLD analysis project Ga0364858, IMG submission 206914) | Enriched cells from Trout Bog Lake Hypolimnion, Wisconsin, USA - BchlTB.Aug20.5000.01 .C7 | ecosystem: Environmental > Aquatic > Freshwater > Lake > Hypolimnion/Profundal zone | place... | reverse complement strand
CGAAATCCCTTATATCACTGGACACACCTGGAGCTGAAAAGATATTTTGGCATCAATGAATTGCTGAATGCAGCTTCTGCTGATGCTATTTATGAAGCCTGTGCTGAAAAATTGCGGACCCCTGGATATTCGGTCAAAGGGTTGCTTCGTAAAATGAATGTACAGGTCATTTGCACTACAGATGATCCGGCAGATTCACTTGAATTTCATAAACAACTCGCTGAGGAAGGCTTTGAAATACCTGTACTGCCTGCATTTCGTCCAGACAATGTCTTGAACGTTTCCAATCCTTCGGTCTTTAATGCGTATACGAAAAGATTGGAAATGGTAACAAACAAAACGATCACAACATTTAAAGCATACCTAAGTGCATTACATGACCGTCATGATTTCTTTGCATCGATGGGTTGTTGTGTGAGTGATCAGGGGCTGGAAGAGATGTATGCCGATGATTTTACAGAAAAAGAACTGTCTTTACTTTTTGCAAAGATCCATTCCGGAAAGGAGCTGAATCATGCAGAACAAAGAAAATTCAAGTCCGGCATGTTGATCTATTTTGCCCAATGGAATCATGAAAAGGGTTGGGTACAACAATTCCATCTGGGTGCTTTACGCAATAATAACAGCAGACGATTACAGGATCTGGGGCCTGACACGGGATGGGATTCGATAGGTGATTTTTCTCAGGCAAAGTCATTGTCTGCATTTATGGACAGGCTGGATCGTAATAATCAACTTACTAAAACCATTCTGTACAATTTGAACCCGGCTGATAATGAAATGATGGCAGCCATGACCGGTAATTTCAATGATGGAACAGTAGCGGGCAAAATACAATATGGAAGTGCCTGGTGGTTTCTGGATCAGAAAGACGGTATGACCCGACAGATCAATGCACTTTCCCATATGGGGTTATTGAGTAAATTTATTGGGATGCTGACAGACAGCAGAAGTTTTATGTCTTATCCACGGCATGAATATTTCAGACGCATATTGTGTAACCTATTTGGTGAGGAAGTAGAAAGAGGGGAGCTGCCCAATGATATACCCTGGATAGGTAAACTAGTGTCAGATATCTGTTATCATAATGCCAGGAATTATTTTAACTGGCCGGCCAGTGTTAAATGAAACTGTTTCATATCGCTAATGATCGCATCTATGAGTAAAGTATTGTGTTTTGGGGAGTTATTACTGCGGATAGCACCTCCTTCGGGTATTGATTGGCTTGAAGAGGGTCAGTTACCTGTATTTGCAGGAGGATCAGAATTGAATGTGGCCAGTGCATTGGCACAATGGGGGCAGGCAGTTAAATATTGTACGGCTTTGCCCAATAATGGGATATCCAAAGATATTATCCGGCATATTGGAAAAAGGGGGATAGACCTGTCTACTGTCATTTATACAGGAGAGCGGATTGGTTTATATTTTCTGCAACAAGGGGCTGATATGAAAGGCGTGGAGACTGTTTACGACCGGAAGCATTCCTCCTTTGCTACATTGGGTTTGGGGGAAGTAGACTGGACTAAAGTGCTGGAAGATGTGCATTGGTTTCATTTCAGCGCCATCGTGCCTGCATTGAGCGCTGCCGCTGCTGCACTTTGTAAAGAAGCATTGGAAGCTGCACATGCAATGCAAATTCCCATATCAGTTGATTTGAACTACCGGTCACTATTATGGAAATATGGCAAAACACCCGAAGCAGTGATGCCTGAATTGTTGCAATATTGTACCCTAGTAATGGGCAATATATGGTCGGCTAATGCACTGTTGAATATTCCATTGCATCAAGACATACAGCAGTTTGCATTAAAAGATCAATTTATACAACAGGCAACAGAAACAGCAAATGAGATCCGGAGGCGCTTCCCTTCCTGTATTTGGGTGGCGAATACATTCAGATTCGACAGGGTATCTGCATCCATTGAATATTATGCTGCAGTGGATCATGCTGCCGGAAGGGTACAATCACCACTATTTACATCAAAGCATATTACAGAAAAAGTAGGGAGCGGAGATTGTTTTATGGCCGGACTGATCTATGGCATCCTTTCAGGGCATACGCCTCAGGAGATTGTCAATTTTGCTGCTGCCGCTGCTTTTGGAAAGCTCCATGAAAAAGGAGATTCAACAGGGCATAGCTTGGATCAAGTGCAAAAGATACTGCAACCTTACTTGTAAATACCATACAATTAAACGAAATGAAAACATCGAGTACTATAGAGAACACAGTCGCGTCTATCATCCAACAGGGCGTATTGCCCTTATATTTTAATCCCAATACTGAAACCAGTCTGGAAATAGTAAAAGCGCTTTACAGGGCTGGAATTAAAATAGTGGAATATACCAACAGGGATGAGAGCTCCTTGGCAGTCTTCAGAAAGCTCGTAGAATATAGGAATGTAGAAATACCTGATCTGAAATTAGGTGCAGGCACAATCAAAGACCTTGCAACAGCAGTTCGTTTTCTGGAAGCAGGAGCGGATTTTTTGGTAAGTCCGGGCTATGTCAGTGCGATCGCAGATTATGCGGTACCCAAAGATCATCTTTATGTACCTGGTTGCATGACAGCTACAGAAATCATCATGGCTGAAACCGCAGGGATAAGGTTTATCAAACTATTTCCTGGAAGCATACTCGGACCTTCATTTGTAAGTCAGATCAGGGATATCTTCCCTCAAATAAAATTCATGCCTACGGGAGGAGTCGATTGCAGCAGAAATAACCTGGAAGCCTGGTTTAGTGCAGGTGTGTCGGCTGTTGGGATGGGATCAAAACTAATCAGCAAAGAGTTGATGGCAGCCAAAGATTATAGCAGCCTTGAACAGGATACGCGGCAATTACTGCAATTGATAGAAGGGATAAGAAAGAACTTTAAAACTGGATAAACCCAAAAAAACAGCAATACCCTAATGGGTATTGCTGTTTGATGAATCAGTTTAAAAAGCATTGCAAAATTACTAAGCAGCTTTAGATTTGCCATTATAGATATAAGAAACGATCAGGATCACCAAAAAGATAAGGGGGGCGATGGCTTTACTGATTGGATCGCCAATACTGCTGTGTGAAATAAAGGCAGATATAAATACAATTCCAAAGCCAGCATAAGCCCATTCTTTCAGTTTAGCAGGAACAATCGGGATAATCAATACCAATGCTCCAATGAACTTGGCAACAGCCAGTTCAATCCTGAAATAATCGGGAAATCCTGCATGGACAAAGCCTTCCTTTGCCATTGGGCTAGTAATATATAAAAAGGCACTAAACAGCATCATCAATGAGATGATGGCAGTACTGATCCAATAAATGATCTTGTTTGTTTTCATGGTAGGTTTATTTAAATGAACGATACACAAACCTACTGTTATTTAACAATTATGCAATAGTGGTATACCAAAGTATAGTGATAATTAATTGCGGATATTAATTGTTTTCTTATTTTTTTTCCAGTCTATTCTTCTGCCCAATATCATTTTGATAATACTACGGTCACTTTGCTGGTTAAATCCCAGCCCATACCCCAGGTTAAATTCCCATTCAGGATATATATCAACATCCACTGCCGCAAACAATTGATTATCCTGCTGGCTGGAAGGCAGGAAATTATTGACTGGTCCAACTGTGCCATAATATTCAAAACCAAACTGAATATCCTTGATCGCTTCATAGCTGACTTTCACATTGGGTGAAAATACATAGCCAAGGTGTTGATTAGCACCATGAAAAGATTTGTCAAATGTTGGATTAAAACACAAATACCATTTGTCTATGGTTTTGTCAATAATGGGTCTGATCTCCAGTGTCCAGTCATCTTCACAGAATTGGGGTTTCTGGTATCCGAATTCAAGAGAAAGGCTTAAGCCAACAGGAAGTTTCCACTCTTCAGGTGCCATGACCCTGGGTCTGATATGGCTACCAACATAGCCGATCCTTCCGGCATCTCCTATGGCATTGAAAAAATAAAAACCGATCTCAAAGTTTTTGGTAAATCCATGTGTGATCTCTACTGTTTCATGTTGTATATGGTTCGTAGGATAAGTGCCATTTTCTGATAATGTTGAGCCCACGAGCGTAAAATTGCTGTGTAATTCAAACATAGTCGTTCCTTTCTCCTGGGTTGGGGAGGAATATACCTGGATTTCATAATTATCCTGGGCTGTAACACAGGTAACAAGTACCAATAAAGCAATTGACAACAGAGATCTGTTGATGCTGGTTGTTTTTTGTATCATAGGAATAGTACTGACTGTAAGAACATGATTCGACTGCTAGTGCTGTTAAAAGCGATATCAAAAAGGGCTATCAGGGAAATAAGATGCACTGATAGCCCTTTGATTTAGTGTTGTTGCGGGTTCATGATATTGAACATCCATCGGATACCAAAGCGGTCTTTGCAGGTACCCCAGTAGCCCCAGAATTCATCATGTGGTGCCACCCCGTCAGTAATGCCTTCTGATAGCAAGTTATATAACCTGTCGGCTTCTTCTTTGGTATCGGGATTAAGACTGATGGTAAAATTATTTCCTTCAATTAGTTTATGCCCCATGCTTTCGAGCATATCGGTTGCCATGATTTGTAATCCGCCCAAAATGGGTAATGCCACATGCATGACTTTCTCCTTTTCAGCATCAGAAAGCGCCGGCATCCCTTCCGGGGTTGGCATGTCCTTCATGCGCATGATGGGAGCAATGAATTCTGTTCCGAATACTTTTTTGTAATGGTTAAATGCCTCTTCGGCATTGCCCATAAAGTTCAGGTAAATTGATACGTTTGCCATTGGTACTTGTTTTTTGAATTGAAATAAGAAAAGAGGCTGATGCTATGCTTCATGTTGTTATTGCTGTTGCAAATTGATCTTTCTGCCAGGTGGTCTAAAATACCATGACAATAGTATAAAAAGGGTCTGCATGATGCTGCCTATAAATTCTTTGAGTCCATCTCCCATGTACATGTGCGAAATAAAAGCACCTGTCATAGTAAAAAACAAACCTGCATAGGCCCATTCTTTCAGTAATTTAAAGCCCGGTAACAGTATGGCAATAACAGCCAGTATTTTCCACACACCCAGTATCGTCATCAGATATGGCGGATATCCCAGGTGATTGAGGATCTCGGTCATATTTTTGAACCTGACCAATTGAGCGATACCGCTACCCAGCATGCCAAAGGAAAGCAAGGCAGTAAAAATCCAGTAAATGATCAATTTTCGTTTTTCCATTGTTGTTGTTTTGAGGTAAGTAAAAATACAAATTTATAGTTTTATACATAAGCCTGTAATAATTGCAATTGCAATACTGGTCAAAGTGCCTACCACCAGGTACTCAGTCTTTATTTCCTGGCGGTCCTTTTCATTGAACCTGATGATGCCTTTGGCAGTAATCAGCAATCCAATTGCAGCATATTGATTTTGAATAACCAATATTAAAACAAGCACCCGTTCAATAATGCCTATCCATTTGCCTGCATTGGCGAGGCTTGCCCTGTTTTCTATTTTTTCCTGCCAGTGCTGTGTCAGCTGATCAATCAATATACCGGCTGGTACTGTAACAAATACAAATGCGGTGATGGTTTTCCAATAAATGGTTTGACCATTCAGCAAGCCAATGACTTGTAGAACATCTTCCCACTTTACAAAGCTAAAATACCAGCAAATAGCAATTACGGATAAGTGTGCTAGCTGATCCATTAAAAAGTAACGGACATGTTTTTGTTGATAGGATTTCCAGCCGTCGATCAATACATGGGTAATGAGTATGATCAGGGCAGTAAGCCAGTATTGCCAGCCAATAAATAACCATGCCACAAATCCGGTTATACATCCGTGTACATAAAGTTTGGGGGAAGCAAAATGTTTGACTTCTCTTTCATGGATCCATGGTGTAGGCTGGAGAATGAAATCTGTCAGTAGATGTGCAAGCAATAATTTGATGAACCATGTTGATGCGATCATTGCAACTCATTGATTAGTTTTTCATAATGAAAGAGCAACCTTTCAATTTCACTCCATCTTGCAGATATTGTAAACTGGTTGATCGTGCTTTTGGATTTATTGAGTGTTTCAGCGATATGTTGCTGATTCTCACCTTGCAACATCAGGAAGATGACTTCTGCCTGTTTGGATGTCAACTCTTTGTACAGTGAATTTACATAATCTGCTATTACAGCGGCACCTGTGGTGGCAATATTTTTTTCCGTTATGATCGCCAGTCTTGTTTCATTTTTCTGCAATTCATCAAATCCGCGACCAGATAGGACAAAAGCCTCTCCTTTGGCAGACCCTAAAGACCTAACAGGTTTCTGAACAGCGCCAATACCAATGCTTATTCTGATATCAGATTCGTAGATATCCCTTAATTGAACCAGCTTTATCGCGGCTGTTCTGCAAAGTAATGCGATACGCAGTGCATGAGCTGCGTCTTTCAGGTACACCTGAAAACTGTCTCCCCTGTAAAATTCGAACGGGTAAGGTTGCAGGATGGTGGTTAGTGTTTTGATAAGCTTTTTCTCTTCTGCTGCTTTCAGTTTGGTTGAATTGACAATATCTCCTGTTAATACTGCGGATAGTGGCATATGCTACTGCTTTTGGAATAATGAATAAAGTTACATTCGTATAAATGTACGAATTTTGTATTGATTCGTATAGATGTACGAATTATTAATTGATTCGTATAAATGTACGAATTATTTGTTGATTCGTATAAATGTACGAATCGATATATGGCTAATGGCATATAAAAGCTGTATTCTGATAAACGGCTGATGCCGCCTTGGATTTCCCCATACGCATAGATCGGTAATGGAACTGTCTTATATGTTTGATATGTTGAACAGGTTGCCTTCATTAGTTCTTATTGTTGATCCGCAAACGCATTTTACGATACAATCCGGCAAAGTAGCTATTGGGTAAAGCATAACGACACTTCAAAGCAAGTGAACAGGCAAAAAAAAGCTGTAAATAATTTGCGCAATTGATTAGTTGCATATATATTTGCAACCGAACAGTTTCATAATATAGTACAAAAGACAAAATGAGAAGAGATATTTTTCAGGCCATTGCAGATCCTACCAGGAGGGCCATCATTACCCTGATCGCCATGCAATCAATGACGCCGAATGCTATTGCTGATAATTTCCACACGACCCGGCAAGCCGTGTCTAAACACCTTAAGATATTGACAGAATGCCAGTTGGTGAAACAGGAACAGCAGGGTAGGGAAATCTACTATTCACTTGAAATTGAAAAAATGAAAGAAATGGACAATTGGTTAGCCCAGTTCAGGAAAATCTGGGAAACCCGGTTTAATCAGCTTGACAACGTATTATCAACTTTAAAAAAATAAAACAATGAACAACGATTTGCTATTCGATTTTACAGTCGACAAAGAAAATAAAACAGTTTACATTCACAGGGAATTTGCTGCAGACCTATCGCTGGTATGGGATGCCTATACCAAACCGGAAATACTTGATCTGTGGTGGGCACCTAAACCATTTCTCTCAAAAACAAAGTATATGAATTTTGAAGAGGGGGGGAGACGTTTTTTTGCGATGGTCAGTCCGGAAGGTGTAGAACGCTGGATGGTACAAACTTATTCTTCTATTGATCCAAAGAACCATTTTAAAACATACAATACATTCTCAGACAAAGATGAAAACCTGGAATTACCGGGTTCAGACTGGAATTACCATTTCAGCGAAGAAAACGGAAAGACCAAAGTGAGTATCACCATCTACAATGAATCCCGCGAACGCATGGAAAAACAGATCGAATTTGGTTTCAAAGAAGGTATGACAGCAATCCTGGAAAATCTGCAGGAATTACTGGCCAGCTTATCCCAAAAATGATCTTCATTTGAAAAACAACGATTAAGAATAAAAATCAACAACAAAAAAAACAATCATGGCACTCATCAATCCCTACATTCATTTCAACGGCAATGCCGAAGAAGCATTTACCTTGTACAAATCCGTATTTGGTGGTGAATTCGATAGAATAGTTCGCTACAAAGATATGGCCGGTCCTGATCAAACAGTACCTGAAAACGATGGTAAGCGAATCATGCATATCGCCCTTCCGATTGGTACCAGTAATTTGTTAATGGGCAGTGATGTGATGGAGAGTATGGGCCAGGTCAATGAAAAGGACAACAGACATACGATCTCTATCAGTGCAGCAAGCAGGGAAGAAGCAGACCATTTATTCAACGGACTGGCAGCTGGCGGTTCCATTGAAATGCCTATTGCCGATGCTCCATGGGGCTCTTATTTTGGAATGCTCACAGACAAATTCGGTATCGAATGGATGGTGAATTATGAGCCAAAATAAATAGAAACAATCTAATGGTAGTAACCGAATATACATAGCTTACCACTGCCATGTGAAGCAGGTTATTAAAAGCGTCTCAAAAGATCCTTATTTTTTGGGACGTTTGCAATAGGATCTTCCTGCACCGGTAATAGAATAAAGCCCAGCTTTAGTTATTCATATTTAACTTCAGCAAAAAGCCAGACAGCAGTTTCGATTAGACGAATATAAAATTTCCCATCATCGGCAATACTTGCCCGTAGGAGGCAATTAAAAAAACAAAAATGCCTAAGTATAGGTAAACTGTCCAATCCCACTACCGGTATGGGTATTCCTATAAAATAAAAATGGCGGTTCTATAAAGAACCGCCAACCATTTAGCAAGTGCCCACGAAAGGAATCGAACCTTCACTACCTTGCGATAACCAGATTTTGAGTCTGGCGCGTCTACCAATTCCGCCACATGGGCTTATATTAGGGGCTGCAATATTACAGTACTAATTCATTCCAGCCAAAATACGGCTCAGGTATTTTTTTCTGAAATAATATTCTTTTACCTGCAACAACTCTTTTTCGGTAAGAGCAGCTTCCTGATGATGTTCCAAAATTTCCTGAACGGGCTCATAAATAGCGGATTGAAATGCATGGATTGATAATAACGTACTCTTGGCATCGGGTTCATTGCCTTCCATCCTGGCTTCCAGTAACTGCTCATTCAGTTCCATCACTTCCATCAAAAAGTCGGCCGGTAACTTGTATTTCTCTTCTTCTTCCAGTAATCCATGCAATTGCAACACATATTTCATGGTCTCATCCGGGTCATTGAAGGTCTTATAGGCCTTATTGACCAACGAACTAATTTCCAGTACTTCCGCCTGCTCTTCCGGTGAGGCATTGCTGAAAAAATCGGGATGGTATTTGCGGCTTAACTCGTAAAACCGTTTTTTGACCACCGTCGCATCCGGATGAAAGGATACAGGGATCTCATATAATTCAAAGTAATTCATGATTCTACTTGTTAAAGGGGAGTTTGCTGATTGAGTTGGTGTAAGGTATTACAATTCCCCCGCTATTCCCCAAAACTGATGATTGTCCTGTTTTCGATTGGGCAATATATTTTACCTTGCCATTCAAAATTAGGCTGAATGCTAACGATTGGACTTATTAAAGAAGGAAAAATTCCTGCCGATAACCGGGTAGCCCTCACACCTGCCCAATGTAAATGGATCCTGAAGAACAGTACCGATATCCGGATCATTGCCGAATCTTCCAAAGACCGCTGCTATTCAGATAAAGAATATAGCCAGGCCGGCGTATCTGTTCAAACCGATCTTTCTTCCTGCGATATACTTTTCGGTATCAAGGAAGTACCTGTCAACAACCTGATGGCAGGCAAAACCTATCTTTTTTTCTCGCATACCCGCAAACAACAATCCTTTAACCAGCACTTGTTTCATACCATTATGGACAAGGGTATCACCCTGATCGATTATGAATGCCTGGAACACCTGGATGGTCAGCGCATAATCGGATTTGGCTTTTTTGCCGGAATCGTGGGTGCCCATAATGGCATCATGGCATATGGCAATAGAAGCCGCAGTTTTAACCTCGGCCGGGTATTTCATGTAAGAGACTACCGCGAACTGATCCATACTTATTTCGGCCTTAAACTGCCTCCTGTAAAGATAGCGGTAACTGGCAGTGGCCGCGTAGCACATGGAATCCTCGAAATCATGAACCTTATGGATGTGCAGGAAGTGGAACCCGCCGAATTCCTGTCCCGCGATTTTACATATCCGGTCTATGTTCATCTTAAAGGTGCGCAGCTCTACACGCATCATACCCAGCGTACTTATTCCAGGGAGGACTTTCATGCGCATCCTGAATCCTATGACTGTCTTTTCAAATCTTATCTCTCACAAACAGATATCCTGATGAATGGTATCTATTGGGAGCCGCGCATGCCCCGGCTCTTTGAAATGGAAGATCTTGCAAAGGATAATTTTAGGATCCGTACCATTGCTGATATCACAGATGATACAGGTGGGAGCGTTCCTTGTAACCTGGGTGATGCAAAAAAAGAAGACCCTATTTATGGGGTGGATCGAAAGACAGGAACCCGGATCGCACCTTATCAGGCGGAGGGCCTGGATATGATGGCTGTTGGAAACCTGCCAAATGAACTACCCAGAGATGCCAGCCGCTATTTTGGCGAACAACTCATCAAATATGTACTTAATGATATTATCCAGGGTAATAGTGATATGCTTAATCGGGCTACGATGGTCAAAGCGGGTAAGTTAACTGCGCATTTTGACTATCTAACAGACTATGCAGCACATTAACTGCCATTACAGATACAAATAATAGGGCTGTAGCAAGCTTGTAAATGTTTCACTGTAATCATTGAATTCGTCACGGATAGCGAGGTTGCTTTCTTGGGGGGTATGGGATTGTCTGGAGAACAGCAGCATCACCCTAAAACAATCATGTTGTGTAGATTGATGGACAAATATTTTTTCTTCCGGATAAAAGTCTTTGCTTACTGCTAGTATTTCAAATTCCTCCAAACGGTGAAAGGGGAGTAGTAGTGCAAATTTCCCGTCAATGGCAAGCAGCCTGCTGATATGATCCAGCAGTTCTTCCAGTCCCAAAGCTTCACTGTGCATGGCCAAATTACGTTCTGGTTGTTTGCTTTTGAGGTCCTTGTTGAAAAAAGGGGGATTGCAGATAATGAAATCATAAGGCTGAACCAATTCAGGAGCGTATTCCTGGATGGTAGTATGGCATACCTGTAAACGTTTACTCCAGGGAGAAGCCTTGAAATTTGCCCCGGCTTCTGCTGCTGCAGGTGCATCCATTTCAACGGCGTCGATCTTTGCCCGCTTATTCTCCTGTGCCAGCATCAGCGAAAGTAATCCGGTACCGGTACCAATATCCAGTATATAAGTAGCTTCACGTGCCACACCGGCTGCAGCCCAAGCCCCAAACAGGCAGCCATCGGTAGTCACTTTCATGGCTGAAGCAGCCTGTTCTGTTTTAAACTGTTTGAACTGAAAAAAAGTATTTGCCATAAGGTGCTGCTCTAATTTGCTGTTGAATGCTGGGTATAAAAAAAGACCATTTCAAAATAGAAACAGTCTTTTAGTTATGTTTTCTTCCCGTTCAGGAGGTCAAATATAGTCTTATTTATCAGCCGTGATGCTGGCGGATAAATATTCAAGGTTTAAACGGGCAATATTAGTGATGCTGATCTCCTTTGGACAAGTTGCTTCACAGGCACCGGTGTTGGTACATGCACCAAATCCTTCTTTATCCATCTGGGCTACCATATTCATCACACGTGTCCTTCTTTCCGGAGCACCCTGGGGCAAAAGAGCCAGATGGGCTACTTTGGCTGACAGGAATAGCATGGCACTGCTGTTTTTGCAGGCCGCCACACAGGCTCCACAACCAATACACATGGCTGCTGCAAAAGAAGCATCTGCTTTGTCTTTTTCAATTGGCAGACTATTGCCGTCTACCGCATTACCGGTATTCACAGAGATATAACCACCTGCCTGAATGATGCGGTCAAAACTGCTACGGTCTACCACCAGGTCTTTGATCACCGGAAATGCATTGGAACGCCAAGGTTCAATGGTAACGGTTTCACCATCCTTAAAAGCCCGCATGTGGAGCTGACAGGTTGTGTTGCCCTTCCATTCACCATGAGGTTTGCCATTGATGTACAATGAGCACATACCACAGATCCCTTCGCGACAGTCATGATCGAAAGCAATGGGTTCCTGACCGCTGTGGATCAGCTGTTCATTAAGTACATCCAGCATTTCCAGGAAAGACATTTCAGATGAAATATCAGTTACCTGATAGGTTTGAAATCCACCTTTTTCCCTGCTGTTTTTCTGACGCCATACTTTCAGGGTCAGGTTCATGTTGTAATGTTCCATATTAAAACCTTACCTCCACTGGAGGATTTTAAAAACGGTTAATAATTTTATAAGAACTTCTTTTCTTTCCTGCTTACAGTTTTCCGGAAGTATTAATAATCCCGGTCTGCTATAGGCATAAGCTATTTATAGTTACGTTGTGTTGGTTTGATCACCTCATAGTTCAAAGGCTCCTTATGCAGGGTCCATTCACTGTCTGCCTTATATTCCCATGCCGCAACATAAGTAAAGTTTTCATCATCACGTAAAGCTTCTCCTTCAGGTGTCTGGTACTCTTCACGGAAATGCCCGCCGCAGCTTTCATTTCTATTCAGTGCATCGATACACATCAATTCACCCAGCTCTATAAAGTCGGCCACACGGTTGGCCTTATCCAGTTCAGGATTAAATTCTTTGACACTACCGGGTATCTTTACATCACTCCAAAATTCTTTCTTTAAAGCCCTGATTGCCTCAATGGCTTCTTTAAGTCCTTGTTCATTACGGGCCATACCGCATTTATCCCATATGATCTTACCCAGGCGTTTGTGCAGGCTTTCTACAGACTGGCTGCCTTTGATATTCATTAGGTGTTCGATACGGTTGGACACTTCTTTTTCTGCTTCCACAAATGCAGGATGATCGGTAGAAATGGGTTTATTGTAGATCTCATCCGCCAGGTAATTACCCAGGGTATAAGGGATCACAAAATAACCATCCGCCAGTCCCTGCATCAGCGCACTAGCTCCCAAGCGGTTGGCGCCATGGTCACTGAAATTGGCTTCACCCAATGCATATAAACCTTTTACAGTGGTTTGCAGTTCATAATCCACCCACAATCCACCCATGGTATAGTGTACTGCAGGGTAAATACGCATGGGTTGCTCATAAGGATTTTCACCGGTAATCTTTTCATACATATCGAATAGGTTACCATATTTTTCTTTCACCACTTCTTTACCCAGTACTATTATTTCTTCTGCTGAAAGCTGGTCATTGCCTTCTTTGCCGGCTTCTATTTTACCATAACGAATGATCGCTTCCGCAAAATCGAGGTAAACAGCCTGTTTGCTGGTGCCTACACCATATCCCGCATCGCATCTTTCCTTTGCAGCCCTTGAAGCCACATCTCTGGGTACAAGATTACCAAAAGCAGGATACCTTCTTTCCAGGTAATAATCCCTTTCTTCTTCAGGTATATCTGTTGGTTTACGATTATCTCCTTTTGCTTTAGGTACCCATATCCTTCCATCATTCCTAAGGCTTTCGCTCATCAGGGTCAGTTTACTCTGATGGTCGCCGCTCACAGGGATACAGGTAGGATGGATCTGTGTAAAACATGGGTTGGCAAATGCAGCCCCTTTCTTATGTGCTTTCCAGGCGGCAGTTACATTGCTGCCCATGGCATTGGTAGATAAATAAAAAACATTGCCATAACCACCACTGCATAAAAGAACAGAATGTCCAAAATGCCTTTCCAGTTCACCGCTTACCAGGTCTCTGGCGATAATGCCCCTGGCTTTGCCATCTATGATCACCACATCGAGCATTTCATGGCGGTTATACATTTTTACATTACCCAGTGCTACCTGTCTTTCGAGGGCTTGATAGGCACCGATAAGCAATTGCTGACCTGTTTGTCCGGCAGCATAGAAGGTACGCTGTACCTGAGTACCACCGAAGCTACGGTTACTAAGTAAACCGCCATATTCACGGGCGAAGGGTACACCCTGGGCCACACACTGGTCAATGATATTGGCACTTACTTCAGCCAGGCGGTGCACATTGGCTTCGCGTGCCCTATAGTCTCCACCTTTGATCGTATCATAAAATAAACGGAACACAGAGTCGCCGTCATTCTGGTAGTTCTTGGCTGCATTGATCCCTCCCTGTGCGGCAATACTGTGTGCACGGCGCGGAGAATCCTGGAAACAGAATGCTTTCACTTTATATCCCAGTTCACCCAAACTTGCAGCAGCACTTGCCCCGGCTAACCCTGTACCAATAACGATCACTTCCAGTTTTCTTTTATTGGCAGGATTCACCAATTTACAATGGCCCTTATAGTCTGTCCATTTATCATCCAAAGGCCCGGCAGGAATTTTTGCTTCTAACATATCATTTGTCAGTTTGAAAATTTGAAAATCCGACAATTAGTTTTCTGTAAACCTGTAACCTGGTAATAATTGTCGAATTACCAGACTGGATCATATACTAATTAAGCCAACCGAAATAAAAGCTGAGGGGCATCATGGCAAACATGAGTGGCACCAGGATAGCAAAACCATAACCCACAAAAGAAATCAGTACCTGCCATCTTTTATTATGAACACCAAATGTTTTAAATGCACTCCCAAAGCCATGAGCCAGGTGATAACCCAAAGAGATACATCCAAGCACATATACAATAACTACCCAAAGTTCGCTGAACACTTCCTGCATCTTCTGATACAGGTTGATCTCTTCACCCAGGAGGAAACCCTGATGAGACCTGTTGGGGTACCAGAAATTAGATAAGTGCAGGATCAGGAACAATAATATAATGGTACCCAGCAGACCCATGCTACGGCTGTACCATTTACTACCGCGGTTGCCATAGGGGATGGCATATCCGATACTTCTTTTGCTGCGATTTTCGAAAGTAAGCAGTAAACCCTGAACGATATGCAGGATCAAACCGGCAAACAATCCGATCTCCAGGATACGCGGAACCCAGTTGGCTCCCATAAAATGAGCCCCTTTATTGAACATGTCCCCGCCATCATTGGCCCAGATACAGGCATTGAGGCCCACATGAACCGTTAAAAACAAAATGAGAAAAATTCCGGTAAATCCCATCACTAATTTCTTTCCGACCGAAGAGGTGAAGACTTGTTTCCAGGTCATAATGCAAAAGTTGAATGTTGAAGAATCGGCGCAAAAATAGTACACGAACCAATGCCGTCCTTTAATTAGATTTATTTTTTTAAAATGACTTTAGTCATATATTAAACCAAAATCCCCGATATAACATTTTTCAAGTGCAGATTGTTTAAAACTATTATTTCTTGTTTATCACGACCACTGACAAGTCTTTTTTGCCACCTGTACAAAACCATGCAGTCATCCTTGCGGGTTGATTAACTTTGAAATATGTTTAAAATGCTCAGTATACTCTGGAACAGTTTCCGCATGGCTTTGCAGGAATTAAAAGTGAATAAACTGCGTACATTCCTTTCGCTGTTTGGCATTACCATCGGAATTTTTTGCATCATCGGTGTGCTGGCAACAGTAGACAGTCTGGAATACAAGATCCAGACTGATATCCACTCCTTTGGTAACAATACCATTTATATAGACAAATGGGAATATGCCGGGGGAGATAACTATCCCTGGTGGAAATACTATAAACGCCCCGTTCCCAAATACGAAGAGATGAAGTTTTTGAAGGAGCGGAGCCTCCTGGCTTCCAATATCAGTTTCTTTGTAAGCACCAATGCCAACCTGAGTTATGAAGACAATGTCCTGAACAATTCCAATATATATGGTGTATCAGAAGAATTCAACAGTATCCAGGATGTAACCATCGAATATGGCCGTTACCTGAATGAATCTGAATTTATAAGGGGAACTCCTACAGTCCTGATCGGCTATAAGAATGCAGAAAATCTGTTTGGATCAGCCCAGCGGGCATTGGACAGGGAAGTAGAGTTCAAGGGTAAGAAAGTGGTGGTGGTAGGTGTGATCAAAAAACAAGGCCAGAGTATGGTGGATGGATTTGATTACGACCAGTGCATTATTGCGAGTTACCGTTTTTTTGCCAGTGTGTTCAATCCCAAAAACTGCAGTCCGGTTATCCTGGTGCAGGCCCGCAAGACGGTAACCACAGCGGCCCTGATCGATGAGCTGCGTGGAGAAATGAGGCAATTAAGAAGGATCAGTCCTAACCAGGATGAAAATTTTTCACTGAATGATGTGAACCTTTTTGGAGAACAGGTAAGCGGATTTTTCGCTTCTGTGAACCTGGGTGGATGGGCCATTGCCGGTTTAAGCCTGATCGTAGGGGCGTTTGGTGTGGCCAATATTATGTTTGTAACGGTACGGGAAAGAACCAGTCAGATCGGACTCAAAAAAGCACTGGGCGCCAAAAGAAAGACCATCCTCACCGAATTCCTACTGGAAAGTGCATTCTTGTGCCTAATTGGCGGACTGATGGGCTTGTTCCTGGTATGGATACTTACGCTGATACTGGGTAGTTTTATGCCCTTTCCACTCTTTATAGCACCCAGGATCATTGTACTGGCCATGTCTATCTGTATCATCCTGGGTATACTCTCCGGAATCATACCTGCCTATATCGCTGCAAAAATGGATCCTGTGGTTGCGATCCGGACGAAATAGACAACAGCGATCCCTTTCCATCGCTATCAACACCAAGAGCAGCCTTTTACTATCTTTCCGTTAAGCGCTGAATAGGTCATATTCACCTGAGTTGGTATTCAATTGTACCATTCAGGTCAGTATGACCATTGCCCCCCTCTTTGCATTGTGTAAGCAGCAGTTCAACTATTCTTTCCGGTTGAAGCTTTGTATGATCTAGTAAAAATTCAGCTCAATAGCAGCCTCAAATAATACTACCACCACCAAAAGGATGGGCGGTGTTCAGCTATTTTACCAGCACTTTATGGGCTTAAGCGGGTGTATGGTTAATGATGGGTTAGGTATTGTTTTTAAACTAAAGGACAATTAACAAACAGCTGACCTACAATTCAACCACTATAATGTGGTTCAGTTGTAGGTTATCTGTAGGCTATCTGTGGGTGAGATCCGAATCAATCTATGATCCAACCTGAATTTAGCAAGAGTATAGCATTGTAAATGAATGTGTTATACGTTTTTTTGATCGAAAACTGAATTTTAAAAATGCATCAAAAATGCAAAAAAAATAGGTATAGTACATAAAAATATTGGGTGTATAGTATTGATTATTAACTAAAATTGATTTTTTGGACTTAAAAAAAGTGAATTTAAAAAAATGAGAAATTACAGATAGACTTTAATCGGGAATCGAGTTTCATTTTTTTCGCTCCTTTATGGTTCAGGGAGTTTTGATGAAGTGGGTATTTCCAACAATCGATTCAACAAATATGCTTTCTTTTTATGGGCAGATTTGGATTCCTGCAGTGCTTAACCCCATGGTACACCGTTCATACAGGTAATTTTTAGCCCATCCATTTTATATATATATTTGAAAGATGATTAAGCTGATCAGTATTTTATGGAATAGCTTCCGTATGGCCCTGGATGAATTGCGGGTAAATAAGATGCGTACCTTCTTGTCGCTGTTTGGGGTTACCATTGGTATCTTTTGTATCATCGGGGTACTTTCCATGGTAGATAGTCTGAAAAATTATACAGCCATGCGGGTGAAATCCATCGGTTCCAAAGTGGTGTGGATCGATAAATGGAATTATTCAGATGGGGCAGATGGTCCCAATTTTCCCTGGTGGAAATACTATAAACGACCTTCCAATAAATTTGCAGATCTCAGCTTTCTGAAAAACAATACCCATGAAATTGAACATCTTGCGATGTTTTTACAAAGCAACCGCAGTTCCGTGGATTATGGTAGTAGTAGTTTGGACAATATCGGTTTCTACGCTGTAACCAATGAATTCGATAAGATACAGGACCTGAAAGTGGCGGCAGGCAGGTATATGAATGAGGCAGAATTTGCAGGGGGAACTCCTGTTTGTGTGATCGGATATAAAAATGCGGAGACCCTGTTTGGAAATCCTTTTCTTTCGGTTGGTAAAGAGATTGCTGTCAATGGTAAAAAAATGGTGATCATTGGTCTGATTGAAAGTCAGGGTGGTGGTGGTTTTGGCTTTGACTTCGATCATTCGGTGATGGTTTCCTATCATTTTTTTGCCACCATGTACAGGGCCGAAAATGCCAGCAGGAACCTGATCATAGCCCAGGCCAAGCCCGGTGTATCGATCGAAGCCATGATCGATGAATTACGTGGTGAAATGCGTCAGTTACGAAAGATCAGTCCAAGGGAAGACGATAATTTTACCGTTAATGATGTTAGTAAATTCTTTGGTACCATTATCGATGGATTCCTCGAAAAACTCAACCTGGGTGGATGGGCGATTGCAGGGTTAAGTCTGATAGTAGGGGCTTTTGGAGTAGCCAATATCATGTTCGTAACGGTACGGGAGCGAACCAGTCAGATTGGACTTAAAAAAGCCATAGGAGCCAAAAGTGTGACCATCCTTACCGAATTTCTGCTGGAAAGTGCATTTCTCTGTATCATCGGGGGGATAGTTGGCCTGTTTTTAGTGTGGTTGCTGACCCTTATACTTAGTGCCAGTATGCCATTCCCTATCTTCATATCTTCCAGTATCATCGGATTAGCCCTGAGTATCTGTATCGTATTGGGGGTACTTTCCGGCATCATTCCTGCAGCCATAGCGGCAAAAATGGATCCGGTAGTGGCAATCCGAACCAAATAACGCGTAAGATAATCTGTATGGGCCAGGCATTAATTATTACTGCTGATCTGTATTTTTGCTTTTTTCATTAATTTCAAATTGATCCATTGTCAACAACGATCCTCGCTATAGAGTCTTCCTGTGATGAAACATCTGCATCTGTTTGTGTGGATGGAAAGATCCTTTCCAATTTCATAGCCAACCAGCTGGTCCATGAAAAATATGGTGGGGTCGTACCCGAATTAGCCAGCCGTGCCCATATGCAGCATATAGTTCCTGTAGTGGATACTGCTTTACGCGAAGCCAATTGTGCCATGTCTACCCTGGATGCCATTGCATTTACCCAGTCACCCGGTTTAATTGGTAGTTTACTGGTAGGAGCCCAGTTTGCAAAATCCCTTTCACTGGCACTCGATAAACCTTTGATTGCGGTACACCATATGCAGGCGCATGTGCTTGCCAATTTGATTGATCCGGATAACCGGCCTTCATTTCCTTTTTTATGCCTCACTGTTAGCGGGGGGCATACCCAGATCGTATTAGCTCATTCTCCTTTGAAACTGGAAGTGATCGGACAAACCATCGACGATGCCGCCGGAGAAGCTTTTGACAAGTCTGCTAAACTATTGGGTTTGCCTTATCCCGGTGGTCCATTGGTTGATAAATACGCCAAGAATGGCGATCCACTGAAATTCAAATTCGCAGAGCCGCAGATACCTGCACTAAATTTCTCTTTCAGCGGACTCAAAACCTCTGTTCTGTATTTTCTGCAAAAACAGGAACCCGGTTTTATAGAAGCCAACCTGTATGACCTCTGTGCTTCTGTACAGTACAGCATCATCCGGATCCTGATCAAAAAACTGGAAAAAGCAGTCAAAGAAACTGGTATCCGCCAGGTATGTATCGCAGGTGGTGTAAGTGCCAATAGTGGCCTGCGCAAAGCCCTTACAGAAACCGGGCAAAGGCTGGGTTGGAAAACCTTTATCCCTAAATTTGAATACTGTACCGATAATGCCGCAATGATTGCGATAACTGCCTGGTACAAATACCATGCAGGCGATTTTTCAAATCTGGAAATTAGTCCGTCTGCCCGTGCTGAATGGTAAACTGTCAGTTTGAAAACAGCCTGAAATTCAGTATATTGTGTTCACATGAATGCAAGCAAGCAACCCGTTTCCCTTAAAAAAATATTAAGGCCTGTACATTTATGGTCTATTGCAGTTGGACTGGTCATTTCCGGTGAATATTTCGGCTGGAATTATGGCTGGGTTGCCGGGGGGACCATCGGATTCCTGATTGCTACGATCATCGTTACTATTCTCTACATTACGTTTATCTTCAGCTTCACAGAATTGACCACGTCGATCCCTCATGCAGGCGGACCCTATGCATTTGCCGCAAAGGCATTTGGCCCTATTGGTGGGTTGATGGCGGGCTATGCGACCCTGGTGGAATTTGTTCTGGCACCACCTGCCATTGCCCTGGCATTAGGCAGTTATATGCATTTTTTGTATCCTGCACTTCCGGTCATGACAGTAGCTGTTGCCTGTTATATCTTGTTCACAGGTATCAACTTGCTGGGTATCAAAGAATCTGCACTGTTTACCATGGTGGTTACTATTCTGGCCGTTTTGGAATTATCACTTTTTATGGGGATTGTTGCCCCGCATTTTCAAATGAAAAACTTTGTACAAGATGGCTTGCCTTTTGGTATCAGTGGCATATTTGCGGCTTTGCCTTTTGCTGTTTGGTTTTACCTGGGTATAGAAGGTGTGGCATTGGTGGCTGAAGAAGTCATCGACCCTAAAAAGAATATTCCCAAAGGCTATCTGCTTGGTCTCATTACACTGATTCTCCTTGCTATGGGGGTGATGGTGTTTACCGGGGGATTGACCAATTGGCATTTGCTCAGTAATATCGATTATCCGCTACCTGAATCCATCAGTATCGTATTGGGAAAGTCGAATCGTTTAACCAGGATCTTTGCAGGCATTGGTTTATTTGGTCTTATTGCTTCTTTTCATGGATTGATGATTGGATATTCCAGAGAGATATTTGCCTTATCCAGGAGCAGATTATTACCCCATTTCCTGAGTGCTGTAAACAAACGTTTTCAGACTCCGCATTGGGCATTACTGGCAGGTGGAGTTGCTGGCATTGTTTCGTTGTTTACTGGCACCACCGATAAGGTCATCATCATTTCTGCACTCGGCGCTGTTTTCATGTATGCCATCAGTATGCTGGCTTTGTTGCGGATGCGTGGAAAAGAAAAAAGGATAGATAGCTCTTTTAAAACACCCTGTTATCCCTGGTTTCCAGTTATTGCATTGGTCTTGTCGGTTGTTTGTATGATTGCTATCATCTGGTACAATCTCTTGTTGAGTTTGGTCTTTTTTGCAGGCCTAATAATGTTATTACTGTTGTTCGTATTGACCGGAAGACATAAGCACCGGCACGAATAAAATACCATCTGTCATTCGGGGATACAGTCATTAAAAATAATTTCTTAATCTTCAATAGCGGGATGAACCCCAATTAATTGCGTAATTTGAGCCATGGCCTACCGGTATGCCGTACATAACCATCAGTATCTTTTCAATGACCTGAAAACCTTATTGGCCAAAGCATCTCCTTTAAGAAGCGGGGATGTTTTGGCCGGACTGGCTGCTGCGGGTTTTGAAGAGCGAGTGGCAGCACAGCTGGCACTGGCGGATGTTCCGCTGGTTCATTTTCTGCAGGAGACCATCATCCCCTATGAATCGGATGAAGTAACCCGTTTGATCATTGATACCCATAATGCCCAAGCATTTGCATTGATCAAGCATTATACCGTTGGTATGTTACGGGACTGGCTGCTGAGTGATGCAGCAGATACGAAGACTTTACAGGTACTTGCACCTGGCCTGACTCCAGAAATGGTGGCTGCAGTAAGTAAGCTGATGCGCAACCAGGACCTGATCCTGGTATCGCAGAAATGTGAAGTGGTTACCCGGTTCAGGAATACCATTGGTTTAAAGGGAAGGTTTTCTACAAGGCTGCAACCCAATCATCCAACTGATGATCCAAAGGGGATAGCGGCCAGTATACTGGATGGTTTATTGTATGGGAGTGGAGATGCGGTGATCGGGATCAATCCGGCAACGGATAGTCCGGCTGCAGTGAGTCGTTTATTGTATATGCTGGATGGATTAAGAGACAGGTTTGCCATACCTACCCAATCCTGTGTGTTATGCCATATTACCACAGCCATGGAGCTTATGGAACAAAGTGTGCCTATTGATCTGGTGTTCCAGTCCATTGCGGGTACTGAAAAGACCAACCAAAGTTTTGGGATCAACCTGGCATTATTGCAGGAAGCCCATGAAGCAGCTTTATCCCTTAACAGAGGTAGTATTGGCAATAATGTAATGTATTTTGAAACAGGGCAGGGTAGTGCTTTATCGGCAAATGCCCATGCAGGAGTGGATCAGCAGACCTGCGAAGCCAGGGCTTATGCTGTGGCCAGGCATTTTAAACCCCATTTGGTCAACTCTGTGGTAGGGTTTATTGGTCCGGAATATTTATATGATGGAAAACAGATCACCCGTGCAGCTTTGGAAGACCTGTTCTGTGCGAGGCTGATGGGCTTACCCATGGGGATGGATGCCTGTTATACCAATCATGCAGCAGCAGACCAGGATGATATGGATAACCTGCTGGTCTTGTTAGGAGTAGCTGGTTGTGCATTTATTATGGGGGTGCCGGGTGCTGATGATATCATGCTTAATTACCAATCTACCAGTTTTCATGATGCCCAGTTTGTAAGAAGGGTGCTGGGATTAAGGCCCGCACCTGAATTTGAAGCATGGCTCATACAACAGGGAATAACGGACGAACAGGGAACACTGCTGCCCATAGTGGCAGGTCACCCCCTTTTAAATACTAAGATGTATTGATGTGATGGTACCCGATAAAGACATACCCAATAACCCGGTTATTCCGGACCCATGGCATGGGCTGAGGGCTTTTACGCAGGCCAGGATCGCATTGGGAAGGACAGGCGTATCTGTACCGCTGTCAGAATCCCTGCGGTTTAAACTGGCCCATGCACATGCACGCGATGCAGTATTTACGGTGCTGGAAACGGAAAAATTACAGGAGCAGCTCATTCGATTGAACCAATCTGTTTTTTTGTTGCATAGCCGGGCACAAGACAAGGAGACCTACCTTCAAAGGCCTGACCTTGGCAGAAAACTAAATGAAGCCTCAGTACAATTATTGACAGGTGCAAGTGGGATGGTTTATGATCTGGTGATTGTAGCAGCAGATGGATTATCTGCAGAGGCGATCAATCGTCATTTTGTTCCCCTACTGGAAATACTCTTGCCCCAATTAAAAGCTGCAGGTATCAGCACGTCACCAATTAACCTGGTTAGTCAGGGCCGTGTTGCCATTGCAGACGAAATAGGTTACCTCCTAAAGGGCAGCATGAGTCTGATCCTGATAGGAGAAAGGCCGGGATTGACATCCCCGGATAGTATGGGAGCTTATTTAACCTATCGCCCGAAACAAGGGTTGACTGATGAATCGCGTAACTGTATTTCCAATATCCGGACAGCGGGTTTGGGTTATGAAGCAGCCGCAGCCAAGATCTTGTATTTGATTAGGGAATCTTTACGGTTACAGCTATCCGGTGTTCAATTGAAAGACAATACAGGATTATTATCCTGATAAACAATCAGTTCACTTAATTTTATCTTTCCTATCTACATAAAAACCTTAACAATGCATCGCTTCAAACAGTTATTTTCTATTGTATTCAGTATGCTGTTCATAGTACAGCTCACAGCACAGGATACCACCCAACAAATTATCAAAGGCCGCACCAACAGCAAGTCTGCCCAAAAAAAGCCTTATGTGATCCTGATCTCGGCAGATGGTTTCCGGTATGACCTGGCAGATAAATACCATGCCACCCATTTGCAGGCATTACGCAGTCAGGGTGTGGAAGCAGCTTATATGAAGCCATCCTATCCTTCAGTTACTTTTCCCAATCATTATACCATCGTTACGGGTTTATATCCCTCGCATCATGGTTTGGTAGACAATAGTTTTTTGGATCAGCAGAAAGGGCAGTACAGTATGGGTAATAAGAAAGCAGTTGCTGATAGTTCCTGGTATGGTGGTACACCTTTATGGGTACTGGCCGAACAGCAGCTGCTGCTGAGTAGCAGCTTTTACTGGGTAGCATCCGAAAGTGCAATTCAGGGTGTACATCCAACCTATTATTATATCTACAATGAAAAGATCAGCATCAATAATCGGATAGCACAGGTAAAAGCCTGGTTGGAGCTTCCAGAAGACAAACGTCCGCACCTCATTACCTTTTACTTCCCTGAAGTGGACCATGCCGAACATTTGTATGGTACCCAGTCCAAAGAAACCGAGGCTGCTGTGCATTTTGTGGATGAAAGTGTAGGCAAGATGGTAGCAGCAGTCGATTCGTTGAACCTACCTGGAAATTTCATCTTCCTGTCGGATCATGGAATGGCAGATGTGGATGTGGACCATACCCTTCCCTTACCCGAGGCGATCGATACCGCTAAGTTCTTTATCCCCAGGGGAGATGTATTACTGCATTTGTATGCAAAAGACAAGGCTGATATCCAGTCAACCTACCTTAAACTGAAAGCGAGTGCTGTTGATTATGATGTATTCCTGGCTAATGAAGTACCTGTGCGGTGGCATTATGGCAAAGCTGATGATAAGTATAACAGGATCGGAGATATCATACTGGTGCCCCATTTCCCCAAAGTTTTCAACCTGGGTAACCGCAAGACCACACCGGGCAAACATGGCTTTGACAATGATGTGACAGAGATGAGGGCTAGTTTTTATGCCTGGGGACCAGCATTTAAAAAGCAACTCAAGATCGATGGCTTTGAGAATGTGCATGTATATCCATTGGTAGCCAGGATACTCGGACTTAAAATTGATGAAAAGAACATAGATGGTAAACTAAAAGTGCTGCAACCGATACTACAGTAACCATTACAGCAATGCATAAAAAAACCG
>Ga0364858_10082_pt1 | contig 25320 bp, 22 predicted proteins | sample SorcelAu500001C7_2_FD_206914 | JGI IMG/M metagenome (GOLD analysis project Ga0364858, IMG submission 206914) | Enriched cells from Trout Bog Lake Hypolimnion, Wisconsin, USA - BchlTB.Aug20.5000.01 .C7 | ecosystem: Environmental > Aquatic > Freshwater > Lake > Hypolimnion/Profundal zone | place... | reverse complement strand
ATTCAATGCTGGTTAACATTTTTTTGATAACAATTAATTTTTTGTCAAATGTAATACCTTGTCATTGTTAGGTATCGTTATTAATCACCTCAATATTCATTAATGGTGTGTTGCTGTTATTATTCGGTTTTATTTATTTGCAAAGTTATTTCTATATCTTAATTTGTGTAATAAGCATAATGTTTACAATCGAAAATATTGTTGGCACGTTTCCCCGCTATGAATTATTTTGCAGTCCAAATAATAGGAGCAGGTAATTAATGGATGATAAGAATTTATTTGCCGGGGAAAGTTCGGTAATGATAAGCGATATGTACCAAAGCTGGTTTCTTGACTATGCCAGTTATGTGATACTCGAGCGGGCTGTACCTGCGGTGGAAGATGGACTTAAACCCGTGCAACGGCGCATTCTCCATGCCATGAAGGAAATGGACGATGGCCGTTTTAACAAGGTTGCCAATATCATTGGCCAGAGTATGCAGTATCATCCGCATGGCGACGCCTCTATTGGCGATGCTATTGTGGGCCTCGGTCAGAAAGACCTCATGATCGAGACTCAGGGAAACTGGGGCGATGCCCGTACCGGCGATAGTGCCGCTGCTCCCCGTTACATTGAGGCGCGCCTCTCGAAATTTGCCCTCGAAGTAGCATTTAACAACAAAACCACCGAATGGCAGCTCAGCTATGACGGCCGTAAGAACGAGCCGGTCACACTACCCATGAAGTTCCCGCTGTTACTTGCGCAGGGCACAGAGGGTATTGCTGTAGGCCTGAGTACTAAAATTCTCCCGCACAACTTTTGCGAGATCATAGATTGCGCCATTAAGCACCTCAAAGGCCGTAAGTTTGAGATATATCCCGATTTCATGACCGGCGGTATGATAGATGTGGGCAACTATAATGATGGCGCCCGTGGCGGCAAGGTGCGTGTTCGTGCACGTATCGAAGAAGTAGATAAAAAATCAATTGCCATTAAAGATGTGCCTTATGGTATCACCACTACCCAGCTGGTTGATAGCATCCTCAAGGCAAACGACAGCGGCAAGATCAAAATAAAAAGCGTTACCGATAATACAGCCAAAGACGTAGAATTACTCATCCAGCTGGCCCCCGGTGTGTCTACAAACCAGACCATCGACGCGCTCTACGCCTTTACCGATTGTGAGATATCCATTTCGCCAAACGCCTGTATCATCATAGCCGATAAGCCACACTTTGTAGGCGCAAGCGATCTGCTCAGGCACTCGGTCGACCTTACTAAAAAACTATTGCTTCGTGAGCTGGAGATCAAGCTCGGTGAGCTGGAAGAAGACTGGCATTACTCCTCGCTCGAAAAGATATTTATTGAGAAGCGCATCTATCGTGATATAGAAGAGCAAACTACCTGGGAAGGCGTGCTGAAGGCCATCGACGATGGTTTGAAGCCCTACAAGAAGAGGTTCCGCCGCGCAATTGTTCAGGATGATATAGTCCGTCTTACCGAAATACGCATCAAGCGTATATCCAAATATGATACCTTCAAAGCAGATGAGCACATCAAAGGTGTGGAAGCCGAAATTGCTGAGGTAAAAAACAATATTGCCAATCTCAACGATTATTCTATACGTTACTACGAGACCTTACTCAAAAAGTATGGAAAGGGTAAGGAGCGCAAAACCGAGATACGCCCATTTGAGAATATCAATGCCAACATCGTGGCCATGGCAAACACCAAGTTGTATGTCAACTACAAAGAAGGCTTCATTGGCACCGGCCTCAAAAAAGATGAATTTGCTTTCGATTGCTCTGATATTGATAACATCATTGTCTTTCGCAGGGATGGCAAAATGGTGGTCACAAAAGTGGCCGACAAAAATTTTGTGGGCAAAGACATCATTCACCTTGCCGTATTCCAGAAAAACGATGAACGCACCACCTACCATATGATGTATATGGACGGCAAGACAGGCATCACTTATGCCAAGCGCTTCAACGTCACCGGTATTACCCGCGATAAGGAATACGACCTTACCAAGGGTAACCCCGCCAGTAAGGTGCAGTATTTCTCTGTCAACCCTAATGGTGAGGCAGAGGTAGTTACTATCACGCTTTCGCCGGGCAGCAAGGCCCGCACTAAAGTGCTCGACTACTATTTCGAAGAAATGGAGATCAAGAGCCGTGGCGCCCAGGGCAACCAGGTAACCAAATACCCGGTAAAAAGTGTAAAATTCAAGGAGAAAGGCCGCTCCACGCTGTCAGCTCCACAGATATGGTATGATGATAGTGTAGGCAGGCTAAATAAAGATGGCCACGGTATGCTATTAGGCAGGTTCGATGAAAAAGACCGCATTATAGTATTCTATAAGGACGGCACTTACGAGATCACCGATTTCGACATCACCAACCGATATGATGCCGATAATGTGGTGCTGATAGAGAAGTTCCATCCCGAAAAGGTCATTTCAGCCATCTATTTTGATGCAAAAACAAAGCAATACAATGCAAAGCGCTTCATCATAGAAAGCCAGACGTTAAGGAGCAGGTATAGCTTTATTAAAGATGGCCCCGGCAACCGCCTCGAGCTGGTCACTACACAGCAGGAGCCGGTCGTGATCATCCGTAAAGGCAAGAAAAAGACCGAATGGAAGGAAGAAATGGTGTCGTTACACGAAACAATAGATATTACCGGCTGGAAAACGGTGGGTAGTTTCATTACCGGCGATGATATGAAAGAAATATCCCTGATTCCTGAAGTGGGAGAAGACCAGGGCGAAAAAGATGCGCCTACGCTGTTTTAGGTAAGGAGAAAATTTTATAAAAATTGTTACCTTCACAACCTGATAGATTTCGTAAAGCATAGTTGGTTCAGTAAGAGTTGTCATAATGAGAAAAATAGAGTTAGAAATTGTTGCCTTGTCGCATAGTATTACCCAGACACATTCTTATGCAGTGGTGCTGGGCGAGGTAAATGGCCTTCGCCGTTTACCCATTGTGATTGGTGGTTTTGAAGCGCAGGCTATTGCTGTGGCGCTGGAGCGTATGCAGCCCAGCCGCCCCCTCACACACGATCTCTTTGCCAATTTTATGACCACCTTCGGCATTGAGTTGTCCGAGGTCATTATATACAAACTCGAAGAAGGGATATTTTTTGCCAAGCTCGTTTGCATCCACGATTCCGAGACCATAGAAATAGATTCCCGCACTTCCGATGCACTCGCCATGGCAGTGCGCGCCAGTTGCAAAATATACACTTACGAAAATATCCTTGAGGTCGCAGGCCTCTATCTCGATCAGGCTGAAGGCACAGGCGAAACCTCTACCGAATCTAAAGCCACGCAGATCCCGGTTAGCAGCAATGCTGTCCCCGATACTGATATGAAGGGCATGAACCTCGAAGAGCTGGACCAGCTCCTCCAGAAGGTCCTCGACCAGGAAGACTACGTCCGTGCCATCCACATCCGCGACGAGATCAACAGCCGCAAAAAGAAAAAATAATAATGCAACTGCAATATTATTGTTGCGCAAGCATCGTCCATGACTTCATCCTGAGCCCCGCCGAAGGATGACAGTGTTGAGTTCTTTCCAATCGTTCAATTGACAAACGCGTTACAGTATTAAATAGCTACTACTCCTTCACCACCTTATTCACCGTCTTATTACCCATCCCATCTGTTACCTCCAATATATAGATCCCCGGTGCATAATTCTTTATAGAAAGTGTGTTACTACCCTGTGCTAAAACTCCGTGCTGTATACACTCACCCGTAACATCCAGCAGGCGATAGCTTGTGTTTTGCAAGATGCCAGTTATATACAATTCATCATTTGTAGGATTTGGGAACACTTGCACATTAGCCAGAGAAAGCGTGTTAATTCCCAATGGCGGAATCACAATGGTACTACAGAATGAATCGCTGCCACAGCTGTTATAAACGGTGACACATACTGTATATGTACCGGCCGCGGTATAAGTATATATGACTGTCATTCCCGTATCAGTAGCACTGCCATCTCCGAAATTCCATACTACGCTGTCTATGCCCACCGTTGCGCCTGTGTAAGTAAAGCCAATCGTTTGTGAACCAGTATCCGAGAAAGATGCAGTAGACGGAGCAAGGCATATTACCACTACAGTATTGCAAAACGTGTTGCTGCCACAGGTAGAGTATGCCGTTACGCATACTGTATATGTGCCGATAGCGGTATAAGTATGCAAGGTTGTAAGGCCGGTATCTATCGTGCCGTCCCCATAATTCCATTCTATGCTATCAACTCCAGTAGTAGTTCCGGTATAGCTAAAGGTCATGTTGGATGTGCCGGTAGTGGAGTAAGAAGCAGTGGGGGCGGTAACACAGGGAATAACAAAATCATTGCAAATCGAATCATCGCCACAGTCTGTATAAACGGTAACGCATGCCTGGAAAGTGCCAACCGCCGTGTAAGTATGTGTTGGGTTAGTAAGTGCACTTGTGCCACCATCACCAAAATTCCAGTGCAGACTATCTAAACCTGTTGTAGTGCCTGTGTAAGTAAAACCCACGGTACTTGTGCCTATGGATGTATAAGCAGCCACTGGCATACTTGTGCAACTGCATGCAACGCCATACTTCATGACAAAGAAATCAGTATTGCCGCCGACACTATAGTAGGCCGATATTGGGGGAGATCCAGCAAATATGCTGTCGGATACAAAGCCCCCTATGTATAAATTACCCACCTTGTCAGCGGCCGAAGCAAGGCCTTCATTATAAAAACCATCGCCATACATTTGCTGCATGGTTTGCGTATATCCAATCGAATCAACTATGATCAAATAAGGGCTATAGCCATATCCTGGCAGGGAGGAGAGCATATACCCTTCTTCGCTACGGGTGTATCCGGTAAATGTGCCGACAGCAGCTATTTTATTATTTGGAAGTGTTGTAACGGAAGTAAAGTAATTGACATCAGTACCTGGGATGCCGTCATAATGTTTTATCCACCCCACCGTTCCATTTGTATCCGTTGTCATGATAACCCCCATTTGACTGGACAAGGATGAATTGTAAACCGTGACACCGTTAAAGGTAAATAAAGTATTCCCGGCACCGCTAAAATATAGATGCTTATTTTTATCAATTGAGATTCCTGTAATTCCGTTTTGATTATAATATTGCCATAGTAAGTTTCTGCTTGCATCAAATGCTGCTGCAAAAAAAGTATCTGAACCTCCAGAGGCTCCCCCTTGTCCATATCCATACAATTTGTTTGTTGCCGGATCAATTACGACGCCTTGTAGGTTCCAATCTGAATCTAAATTTAAACGGGTTGCGCTAAGTAACATACCCGCTGGATTATAAGTTAAATCATATGTACCGAAAACACTGGTAACACCCGTCATTAAAGTTACGCCTGATTTCATATAACAAAAATAGTGGGCATTATTTGCGCCATCTATTGTGACTGGATCATATAAGGCACCTACACTTTCTGCTGCCGCAAGTGTATTAGGACCAACATAACGTATCCACCTGAAATGACCTGACGTATCTAATTGGATCAGACCGACAGTTAAATATTCTGATGCCGCTCCTGAAATTGCCGTATCATTACCGATATGAAGTGTCCCGGTAGGGTAATTCCCAGCTACATAAATATTGCCCAGGCTATCTGCCGTAATTCCAAAAGCGTCGCACACGTTAGTTGATGATGAAATAAGCTTAGCCCATCTCATATGCCCGTTACAGTTATAGCTTGTTATTAAAAGATTGTTTTCGGCTCCAGATGTAGTTCCCGAAAAAGTGTCTGCTGTGACAATAGTATAGCCAACTGTGCTAAGGACATATGCATTGCCGTTAGGATCAGTACACATAAATTTGACCTGTTCCCAGTCAGAACTGCCAAATGAGCTTAAATCAGCTGTAGTTCCGCCGCCAGTAACCCATTGGAACTGTTGCGCAACCGCAGTAGGAGGAACTGCACTCATGCTAATGAAAAGAGTAAAAAAGCATAGGTTTATCCGCATACAAAAACTTTTCATAGATTGGTGTTATTTAATAAAGATAAAGCATATCCATAAACCGCAACTTTTTTCTTCATGCTATTGCTTAAGGCAAAAACTATAAAAAGGTATATACACTATTCCATATCCCTCAATACACTTCCCGAACTTTACATTACACGCTCTCGGCGAAAATAAGCCTGCCTGCCGGTAGGCAGGCTCATTGATAAACTGGAAACAAAAAACTAAACTCATTAGGCTGCTTGGTTATAGTGAAAAAATCCCGAAGGGATGTCATTATTATAGAAACATGATTTAAATGATCACAAACCCCGAAGGGGTGGTATAATAAAACACAAATCGCCGGATGATACACTGGGACAAACCGTGCCACAATAGTGACAAAAACGAGACATTTTAGTGACATTTTTGAGACATTATTGAGTCATTTTAAACTATTAAACATTGATAATCAATAAATTAACTAAAAATAAAAATTTTCTGAAAAGATGTGACATTTTATTGGAATCATGTAAATCTTTTAATCATGTGAACCTGCCTGCCGGTAGGCAGGTCGTGGTTCAGACAAAAATCAACTATAAAATTTCACAAAACCGCCGGAACCCGCACCAATGTGATATTCCTGTTTTATAACACAAAAAAGATCAACATAGATCAACTGTAGATTTTAAAATAAAGAAAAATGAAAATGTATAACGCAATTTCAGCAGCCTGATTTCGTGACGCAAAACTACTCCCGGAACATGGTCCCGGTTATTACTGGCGGGGCCGGGGTTAAACTTACCCCCTCATATTTCATCAAACACAAGAGGAATGCGTAACTTTATATTCTGCGAAAAGCCTGTTTTATAAATAGTGTCATGAAAACATACGTGTTGATATTGTGGATGGTGATATTGGCAGCACAGGCACACGCGCAGCAACCACGCAAATGCGGACTGGAAGAGCTGCAAGCCGCCATGATAGCTAAAGATCCCACATGGGCCGCAAGGTTCAAAGCGCAAAAAGATGCTTTGCAGGGCATTGCTGATGACTATATCGCACAGAAAAAATCAGGGGCATTAGACAGGACTTCCGCAACAATTTCTCCTGTACCTGTAATTTTTCACATTGTGGTCGATTCTGCACAATACAAATCGCTCGGTGGCATCAACGGTATTGCCATTCGCTGCGATTCGCAGATTGCCGTACTAAACCGGGATTTTAATCATCAAAACCCCGATTCCACCAGGATACCATCTTCCTGGAAGCCATTATACGGCAACCCCGGCATACAATTCGGCCTCGCACAGGTAGACCCCAATGGGAACTGCACTCCCGGCTACGAGGTGCAGATCATCCCCGGCAATACAATCTATGATGCCGGATTTTCAAACATTGATTCTACCTTCCCCGAGGCCAAAACAGCGGGTACTGGCCTTCCCGCCTGGGATGTTACAAAATACTACAACGTTTGGTGCATTAATTTTTTAGGGGTTGCAGATGATTTATTGGGTCTTACAGTGCCATTAAGTTTTACAGGCAATGGTGGTTGGCCTGTAGATTGGGAAGGCGCATGTATCTTATACAAAACACTGGGCTGCACCGCGTGGGATAGTACTTCGCTCGTTGGCACAGGTGAGTGGTTCCCACCATTCAACCATGGCCGTACTCTCACACACGAAACAGGCCATATGTTCGAGATCTGGCACCCATGGGGAGACGACACCGCCCGTTGCCCGTGGAATCAAACCGGCACATCATGTACTCCCGGCATAGGCTCTGATGATGGGCTCAAGGATACCCCCCCTCAATCCACATGGACATATTATGCACCTGCCTATACCATTCCGGGAGGCACAATACCTGATTGTTGTGAGTTTGAAGAGACAATCAATATGCAACCCACAGGTATTGCCTGCCTTAGCTTTCTGGATTATACAAATGACAATGCAATGCACATGTTTACCTTGCAGCAGGCCGCAGCCATGGCTTCTATGGTGCTTGTGCCGCCCCAAAACATAGCCGGTGCAACCGGAAAAGGCGGCACTGTAGGCGAAAATTACGGCCTCACACAGCATCCCGAACTCCTTGCTTGCACCGGGCCTTCAATGGCAAATGTCCAGGTGAGCATATATCCTAACCCATCCACCGGAATAGTAAATATTTCTGTTACACCTTCATCCACTGTTATTAGTCAGATAGTAGTTATCAACATTTTAGGCCAGCAGGTGTTCAATATAAATAATCTGAATAATAATTATTATTTTATAGACCTGTCTGGAATGAGTGCGGGTATTTATTTCGTAAAATGTAACTTTGTCTCCGGAACTGTTACACGGAAAATTTTGATTCAATGATGGTGAGTACATTAGATCTTTCAGAAGTATTAAGACAATCAAATTTAGATAAGAACCTGCTTGCAATTGCAGATAAAGTACAAAATCACGAGCGCCTCTCGGAAGAAGAAGGCGTTCTTCTTTTTAAAAAAGGTGAACTCGGTTTTGTAGGTGCCCTCGCAAATTATATTGCAGGAGAGTTGCACCACGGCAAGGTATACTTCAATCGTAATTTTCATATTGAGCCCACAAATGTTTGTGTGTTCACCTGCAATTTTTGCTCTTACTCCCGCCAGTACAAGCACCGTGATGATGGTTGGGAACTCAGCATGGAGCAGATGCTCGACATTGTCCGTAAGTATGATGGGCAGCCGGTTACGGAGGTGCATATCGTTGGTGGCGTACATCCTAAAATGAACCTTGAGTTTTTCTGCGAATTGCTCAGCAGGATCCGTGCCCACCGCCCTGGCCTGCACATAAAGGGGTTCACTGCGGTAGAGCTTGATTATATGATCCGCAAGGCAAAACTGAGCCTCGAAGATGGCATGGCAAAACTTAAAGAAGCAGGCCTGCAATCAATGCCCGGCGGCGGTGCCGAAATATTTCATCCTGATGTGCGCAGCATTATTTGTGCAGATAAGGTAGATGCAGATGGTTGGCTGAGGATACACGAGATCGCCCACAACCTTGGCATGCATTCAAATGCTACAATGCTATATGGCCATATTGAGAAGTATGAGCATCGCATTGACCATATGAGCCGCCTGCGGCAGCTTCAGGATAAAACAGGTGGTTTCAATTGTTTCATTCCATTGAAATTCCGCAATAAGGACAACGATATGTCAAATGTCCCGGAGTCCACCATTGTAGAGGACCTCAGGCTCTTCGCAATCTCGCGTATTTTCATGGATAATTTCCGTAACCTCAAAGCCTATTGGCCCATGCTTGGCCGCCAGACAGCGCAGCTCACATTATCATTTGGTGTAAACGATCTTGATGGCACAATAGACGATACCACTAAGATATACTCCATGGCCGGCGCTGAAGAGCAAAGCCCGTCATTGAGCACTGAAGAACTTTGCGACTTGATTGACTCCATAGGCAGGATACCTGTTGAGCGCGATACATTGTATAATGAAATAAAGGTGTATAGTGAAGTTGCAGGTTGAGTATATAGTCACCTGGGAATGAACTGGAATGAAAAAGGAGCATTAAAAATGCTTAAGAAAAATAAGTTTTAACCGTGCCTGGATATTTCCTTATGTCCGAATAACCAATACAGTGGGCTGAAGCCGGTATAGCTCGTGATCCACAATGCCACAGCAATAACTAATAATGCAGTACCTATAATAGTGGGGACCACATGAACGAAATTAAGTATAACAAAAGTGAACGCTAATAAAAATCTGATTGTCCTGTCCGTATTCGCCATATTTGTTTTCATAAATCTGTTTCTTTTTGCAAAGGTGGGTTGTATGCCGGTTTTGAAATGTGATGGTTGTCAATTTTGCATATGATTTTGGTCAGGGAAATGTTAAAGCATTTTATATCTTTATATTATGAATCGTAAAGAATTAGTTGAAAATATTTTTAAGAAAAGATCTGTATTGTGTGTTGGCCTCGACACAGATCCTGCAAAAATACCCGCACATCTTTTAAATGATGAGGACCCGGTATTTGCATTCAATAAAGCTATTATAGATGCCACAAAAGATCATGCAGTTGCTTATAAAATAAATACCGCCTTTTACGAAGCGCAGGGGCTGAAAGGGTGGGTGAGCATGGAGCAAACACTCAACTACATTCCCAAAGATATATTCACCATAGCCGATGCCAAAAGAGGGGACATAGGCAATACTTCAGAGCAATACGCCCGTACTTTCTTTCACACTTATCCATTCGATAGTGTCACTGTAGCCCCATACATGGGGGCCGATAGTGTAAAGCCGTTTCTTGCATTCGAAGGTAAGTGGTCCATAGTCCTGGGACTAACCTCCAATGCAGGCAGCGCTGATTTCCAGTTACAGCAATGCGGCGATGAATTACTCTACCAAAAGGTACTGCGCACAGTAGCATCATGGGGCACTCCTGATAATATCATGTTTGTAATCGGTGCTACCCGCAAGGAGCAGCTACAGGAAGTCCGTGCACAATTGCCCGATCATTTTTTCCTGGTGCCCGGTGTGGGTGCACAAGGGGGCGATGTGGATACTGTATGCCGCAACGCGTTCAATAAAGATGCCGGGGTATTGATAAATGTATCACGCGGCATCATCTTTGCCGGCAGTGGCGCAGACTTCGCCCAAAAGGCAAATGAGGAAGCTAAAAAATATCAAAAGGAAATGGACGTATTTTTTTAAATCGCTGCACTGGCAGCTATCACTTTGAAAGAATGAACGAAGCCTTATTACAATTCATCTGGCAATATAGCCTGTACAAACCTTCCGGCCTGCAAACTGCCGGTGGTGAACCGCTAACGGTCATCTATCCCGGTAAACTGAACAGGGACGCGGGCCCTGATTTCCTGGAAGGGAAAGTGAAGATAGGCAACACAATACTTGTAGGCAATATAGAGTTGCACATAAAAAGCAGTGACTGGCTCCGGCATGGACATCAAAAGGATGCTGCTTATCAACACCTCATCCTGCATGTGGTTTTTGAAAATGATCTTGCCGGTGCTGCTGCAAATACCCCCGTACTGGAACTGAAAAATCATATCCCGGCTCACATCCCGGCGCACTATGCAGGGCTGATGCAAACCACTCAAAAATTACCCTGCGCCGGCCAGCATCAAAAAGTAAAAGACATTACCAAAGAAGCGTGGCTCAGCCGTTTGCTTGCCGAACGCTGGGAGCAAAAACTCGCCGACTGGAATGTATTGCTGGAAAATTCAGCCGATGACTGGCGCAACCTCCTTTACTGGCGCATGGCCGCAAATTTTGGTTTCAAAACAAACGCTGCACCTTTCCTTATGCTGGCACAGTCATTGCCGCTGAATATACCAACACGCCACAAGGATAACCTCTTACAACTGGAAGCCTTGTTTTTCGGTCAGGCAGGTATGCTCGAAGATGATTTTAAAGATGATTACCCACGTGAGCTGCAAAGAGAATACGACTATCTCCGCAAGAAGTACCAGATCAAACCCATAAAGTCCCATTTGTGGAAATTTCTCCGGATGCGCCCCGCCAATTTCCCTACCATACGCATAGCGCAGTTTGCGGCATTAGTGCATAAGTCCATCCATTTGTTTTCTCAGATCATTGAGACACATACAGTAAAAGAAATAGGGCCCCTGCTTGATGTTACCGCCAGTGATTATTGGAACACCCATTTTCAATTTGATGTTGCACAAACTCAGGTTTCACCCAAGTCTTTGGGCGCTGCATCAGTGCAGAATATCATTATCAACACGGTTGCACCCATCCAGTTCCTTTATGCCGCCCGCCAGGACACCAATAAACTTCAGGAGCGTTCATTACAACTCCTTGAAGCCGTACCTGCTGAGAAAAACAATATCACAAAACTATGGGCAGAGAACGACTGGCATGCCGCTAATGCTGCGCAATCGCAGGCTTTGATACAACTATACAATACCTATTGCAGTGCCAAACGTTGCTTGGAATGCAGTGTCGGGTTAAATATTATCCGCTCAGAGAAATAATGGATTTGGGGTTATGGCCAGTTAAAAACGATAGTTCTTTTACAGTCAGGATGAAGGCTTTTATGCACAGGACAGTTTTCAGCTATCTGTTGCAGGCGTTTTTTTTCATCTTCAGTATATGGGCCGCTTTTCGGGAAATCAATAGTTACCACTATCTCGCCTATCATTCTCGGGCTGGAGGTCATGATCTTCTCAACCTGGCATTCAGCGCCGGTTATGTCTATAGATGGTGCGAGTATCGCTATGGTGGTTACAATACAGGTGGCAAGCGCTGTCGCAACAAGATCGGTAGGGGAGAAGCGCTCGCCTTTACCGTGGTTGTCCACCGGGGCGTCTGTTTCGATGGTACTTCCGTAACGTAGGTGTGTAGCTTCTGTTCTAAGATCGCCTAAGTATACTACTTTTGCTGTCATGGCATTTTTTTGTTAAATTTACTAAGTATATCGCTAATACGGATAACACAAAGGGTCAGGTATTAAATATTATTCGTAATTTAGTTTGTTATTTACCATGAAAGGTATAGTAAGTTGGTTTATTTTAATGCTGCTTTGCTGTTTTTCGGCATCTTATACCTATGCCCAAGCTCCTGCCCATTCCACAGATACTTCGAGGCGTAATGTCCGGCAGATACACCAGGTGCCACCCAGGAAAATTCCACCCATCAGGCATGAAGTAAGCCTTGGCTTTCGCTTGAATACGGATGGCTGGAGTGTATTTTCTGACATTGGCAGGATTAAACCATTAGACCCGCGCCGGGCCGATATGTTTTATAAAGTTCGTGTTTGGCAGTTTGAGGTTTCAGAAAAGAAAGATCCCGCAGAAGAAAAGATCACAAGTGAGATTGGCCCTGCGTCAAGCGGCTCCGACAAATATATTTACGGCAAGATCAATAATTTTTATGCATTAAAGTTAGGTCTTGGTTTTAGAAAAATGATTGCCGGAAAACCAGACCCGGGTACGGTTTCCATACATTGGCTCAACTTATTCGGTGTTGCCCTCGGCATGCTCAAGCCTTATTACCTCGATGTGTATGGCGATGGTGCTATTAAATATTCTCCATCCACTGAATCCGATTTTCTCAACCAGCAACTCATCGAAGGAAATTCCGGATTCAGTCAGGGGCTTAGTGAAATGAAGTTCATCCCCGGCGGGCATTTTAAGTCTGCATTACATTTCGATTTCTCTACTAATAAAAAGAATGCTATTGCTGCAGAAGCAGGTGTAAATGCCGAATATTATGCCCAGGCAATTGCGCTTATGGCTGGCCAAACCGGTAAACCATATTTTGTGGATCTTTATATATCTCTGGCATTTGGCCGTCGTTGGTGATCAGCCCGAAAGTTACTATGGATATTTTCTTTGAAAATGCCTCGTCCTAAACTTATTCAATAACTAAATATCTTAATTTTATAGTACTTGCCCGCACATGCTCCGCTTTTTTCGGGAGGGGTCGGGGGTTTTTACTAAATTTGCATGCTATGCAGGAGTTGCCTCTTATAAGTGCTCACGAAGTCAATACAGAAAAGCGCGTAAAAAAGCCGGATTGGTTACGGGTAAAGCTACCCATGGGCGAAAATTATCGTCATGTTCGGGGCCTCGTGGATACACACAAGCTGCATACCATATGTGAAAGCGGCAACTGCCCGAATATGGGCGAGTGTTGGGGAGAGGGCACCGCAACATTTATGATACTTGGCAACATCTGTACACGTTCATGCGGTTTTTGTGCAGTGGCCACCGGCCGGCCGGAGCCGGTGGATTGGGATGAGCCACAACGTGTTGCAGAGGCTATTTATTTAATGAAAGTAAAGCATGCGGTAATAACTTCTGTCGACAGGGATGAGATCAAAGACGGAGGTTCTGTTATTTGGGCCAATACCATTAAAGCGGTCCGTGCATTGAATCCTGAAACTACCTTGGAAACCCTGATACCTGACTTCAAAGGCGATTGGGATAACCTGCAGCGTATTATTGATGTTGCACCCGAAGTGGTATCCCATAATCTCGAAACCGTAGAACGCCTTACCAAAAAGGTACGCATACAAGCCAAATACCACCGCAGTCTTGAAGTGATACGGCGGCTTAAAGATGGGGGCATGCGCACCAAAAGCGGTATTATGTTAGGCTTAGGCGAAGAAAAAGAAGAAGTGTTGCAATCCCTGCAAGACCTTGCTGATAATGGCTGCGATGTGGTCACCATGGGCCAATACCTCCAGCCTTCATCAAAACATTTGCCCGTAGCCCGTTTTGTCCACCCCGATGAATTTGCTTTCTACCGCGATGAGGGTTACCGCATGGGTATTGATTATGTTGAAAGCGGCCCTTTGGTGAGGTCGTCCTATCATAGCGAGCGCCATGTGCATGCAGGTGAGGGTAAAAGTAAATGGGAGACAGCTAAAATGAGCTGATCATTTCCCTGATATTTTATTTACTTTAGTGCATTATGACTTGGTTTTAAAAAGGTCATCAGCTTGTCTAGTCCTGAAATAGGTTTACACAAAAATGTAAACATATGGACATTCCACAAAAACAAATTAAAGGAAAGCTGATTCAAATATACAGTGATGAATTTAAAAGGGCTGTATGTGAAGAATATCTCAATGGGACAGCTAGTAAAATGGATATTCAACGTAAGTATCGTATCTGCTATAAAAGTGCAATTGTGACCTGGTTGCGTAAATTTGGGTATGCGAAACAGCCACCCTCCCATTATCCGGTTGTAAGCACTCTTCATTTTATGGGCAAATCCAACAAAGACACGCAAGCGCTGGAACAAAAAATAAAGATGCTGGAACAGCAACTAGCAGATGCAGAACTGAAAGTAGTGGTGTATGACAAGCTCATCGAAGTTGCTGAACGGGATTTAAATATCTCGATAAGAAAAAAGCGCAATACCAAACAATCCACGAAGTAAAACAGACCTATCCGCAGGTATCACTTGTGCGGATATGCCGGTTGTTTGGTCTTACAAGGCAAGCGTACTACAATCACTTTTGGCATCAACAGTCAGTTAGTATTGAGGAGGATATGGTTATCAAAGAAATAAGGAATATACGAAAGCTTCATCCTGTCATTGGCACCAGGAAACTACAGGTAATGTTACAACCTTTCTTGCTGGAGCATCAGATCAAATTGGGAAGAGATGGCCTTTTTGATTTGATGGCAGCTAATAAGCTATTGGTAAAAAGAATAAAACGACGAGCTATTACAACCTGGTCATCACATTGGCTGCATAAGTATCCTAACCTGATCAGAGGGTTTAATCCTACCCGGCGCAATGAATTATGGGTAAGCGATATCACTTATTGGAAAACAAAAAGTAGCTTTTTGTACATCAGTTTTATAACAGATGCATACACACACAAAATAGTAGGATTTAATGTCTCTGAGCGTTTGGATGCATTATCGCCTGTAAAAGCACTGAGAATGGCTCTAAATGACAATAATGTAGAAGGCAACAATCTTATACATCATTCGGATAGAGGCGTGCAATATTGCTCCGGTGAGTATGTAAAGCTATTACAGGATTATAATATAGAAATATCAATGACTGAAAATGGAGATCCGTTAGAAAATGCAATAGCAGAAAGAATTAATGGCATTTTAAAAGAAGAATATCTGGAGCACTATGTAGTAAATAATATCATTGAAGCGGAAAAGGCACTGGCTCAGGCCGTGAACTACTATAATCAGCAAAGACCTCACATGAGCTGCGGATGGTTAACACCAGCACTGGTACATGAACAGAAATTAGCTGTTACAAAAGAATGGAAGACATACTACAAAAAGAAAGCAACTATATGCTAATTTTAGAATTATCTTTGAACTGTAAAGCTATTACAGGATTATCTCTTAACCTGTAAACTTATTTTAGGACGGCACAGCTAGAATAGCGCTCCCGTCCCCGCCGAGTCTCCGCCCTTTGCGGGACTTGGTGGTAATCAGGGTACTGTAGCTGATGTTTTTTATGCTGTTCCATACATCATTCTTTTACAATTTCCCCCCACAGTTGTCCGTAGTCTTCCCATAAATAAAAATGTTTTATCGTTCGGCGTAGTCAGGCCATTGCTTTATAAAGTTAAATAATATTTACAACAATCAGTTATACAAGTCTAAATAGATACTATAGCTGTTTTTCAACTACTGCCAACCTCTCAAAAAATAATGCGTTTACGCTTCGGGATTCTTATCCTAATTTGCATAACACTATGCTACACATAAAAACTACATACCCCGTTTCTTGTATTTTGAGCGTTTTTAATTTTTACTTTTAATTTTTGATTTTGAAACACATTATAAAAATCACGCGAGATAAAAGTGAGATATTCCTGTGATATTATAAAGCATTAAAACATTGAAAAACAATCATTTAAGCCATTTTAAAATTTTTCAGGAAAGGTGTGATATTTTTAAATTTCTGGAAATAAAAATCCTTCCATCCTTTAATCCTATCAATCTTAGTTCAGACAAACATTATACATATCAATCTATCACCATGCAAAACCTGAAATCAACTGGAAGCCCAAAAAAATCAACTGCAAAATTGCACAAAACCTCCAAAACCCGCTACCGGCTTACATCACTATCAAAAAAACCAAAAAAAATCAACTTAGATCAACTGTAGATTTTTAAATAAAGAAAAACGAAAATGTATAATGATAAAAAAAGCGATAACAAAAAATGCACCTGTTTATAAAAAGCAACTGTATGATCATTGAGCGCGGCGCACCGCTTTTAATGCGTTTGCCCTGTATTCAATTTCATTTCCCTGATATTTTATTTACTTTAGTGCATTATGACTTGGTTATAAAAAGGTCATCAGCTAGAATAGCGCTTATGAGAAGATTTTTTACCCTCATTTTATGCATTGCCTGGGGCAATTGTTTTGCTCAGTCAAATCAAAGCGCGGATAGTAATGTCTATGATTTTTTGCCCCGCGGGAAAGTAATATTTGAAGACGATTTCAGTCATGATCAGGTAGGTAGTTTCCCATCAGGATGGAGGAGGCTGCCGGGCGAAAAAGCTTCGCTTGCTCCAAAGTATTGCCAGGTGCAAAAAGATGATGATGGTGATTTTATGCTGGTAATGAGCGATATTACCAGTGACCTGGAGCCCGCTAATATCGGCGATGCATATCTTACCGATAGTTTTACTTTAGAATATGATTTTCAATTTGGCGCTCCTGCTGCAACGCTGAATATTGATTTCCGGATAAAGCATATTGGAAACAAATCGTTCGACTGGTTTTCGGTGAAAGCGAATGGGGAAGTTTCTTATTTGAATATTAATAAAGCAGAGAAAATATCTAAAGATTATCCCGGGTTATTTGATTATAATGCATGGCATCATCTCGCTATTTCAAACCGTGCCGGGGTATTTAATTTATACATAGATAAGTATCATTTACTTACAGTGCCTATCTATTACGGTTATCCAATGCTTAGTTTCGGCCTGCATTGTAACCCGCCAGTGGAATATAAAAATGTAAGGCTGGCCACAGGAAGCGAAACACAAAAGCCGATAGCTAAGAAAAAACCGGGTAAGCCGGCGCCTTCCGCCCTCAAAATATATACAAATGCAGATAAGATGTCTTTTACCGTCAACGTTCCTTCTGTCAATAATGAAAATACATTGATAACGGTATCTGACATTAAAGGGAAAAAGATAAGATCAATGATGACCAACACCAATACAGATATAGAGATCAAGCTCAATGCAGCTCCGGGCATCTATGTAATATCTGCTGTGACTAAAAATAAAACGTTCACCGCAAAAATTGCATTAGAGTGATCCGGATTGTAAATCATTCATATCGTCTCATATCATTTTCCTTAACTTCGCAATATGGCAGGATTTACATCGTCTTTGCTATTTTTACTGATTATATCAAAACATTTATGCTGAGAAATATTTTATTTTTATTACTTGCTTGCATTACTATGGCGGGGTGCCATTTAAAAGGGCGGGATGGGGCAAACAAAAAGACAATGGTTGTAGATTCTATGGTGCAAAAAGACGTTCATACACTCTCTAATGCAGATGTCATCGATATGCAGCATCTGGACCTTAACATTAATGTGGATATGGATAAAAAACAGATCGCAGGATATGCGCTGTGGAAGATCAATAACAGGAATAAGGCCCATGAACTGATACTTGATACCTACGACCTGGCTATTGATAGTGTATTCGTAGATAATAAATCGACTGCTTACAAACTGGATACTCCGGTAATTTACCTTGGTAGTGCATTACATATACCTATCGCCGATAATAGCCAGTATGTAAAAATATTTTACAAAACAGGTGCTAACGCCAAGGCGCTTCAATGGCTGACCCCTGACCAGACGCACGATAAAAAATCACCATTCCTGTATACTCAGTCAGAATCTATATATGCCCGCTCATGGATACCTTGCGCCGATGGGCCGGGTATCAGGTTTACCTATACCGCACGTGTTGCTGTTCCTGTTGGGCTTATGGCTTTGATGAGTGCAGAAAACCCAACCGATAAAAATGACAGCGCAGTATATCATTTCAAAATGGATCTGCCTATTCCGGCTTATCTTATGGCATTAGCTGTGGGTGATATTACTTTTAAAGGGATAGACGAGCGGACAGGTGTTTATGCTGAGCCGGGCATGATAGATAAAGCGCGTTGGGAATTTGAGAATGTAGGAAAGATGGTGAATAATGCAGAGCAGCTATATGGGCCGTATCGTTGGGGTAGATATGATGTATTGGTGCTTCCACCCGGTTTCCCGATTGGTGGAATGGAAAACCCACGGCTTACTTTCTGCACACCTACCGTTATTGCAGGGGACCGTTCGCTTGTGAACCTCATTACCCATGAGCTGGCGCATAGCTGGAGCGGCAACCTGGTTACAAATGCTACATGGAACGACTTTTGGCTCAATGAAGGTTTTACCGACTATTTTGAGCGCCGCATTACCGAGCAGATGCTGGGTAGCAGTTACTCAGATATGTTGTGGCAGTTAGGTTACGAAGATCTGGTAGACGATGTTAATACACTGAAGCCCAGGGACACCTGGTTAAAACTTGATCTTAAAGGCAGGGACCCTGAAGAAGGCTTCACAGATATTCCTTATGCAAAAGGTTCTCACTTTTTAAAGCTCATTGAGATCAGCGCCGGCCGCGACAGGTTCGACCGTTTTTTGAAACGTTATTTTGATGATCATGCATTTAAGACGATCACTACAGAAGCTTTCCTGAATTATATGGATACTGTATTGATAAAAGACGATACTGTATTGCGCAGGAAGCTCAATATAAATGAATGGGTATACGGGCCTGGTATCCCTGCCAATTGCCCAAGGGTGCCCCAGGAGCGCTTCAGCAAAGTGGATGATGAGCGCGATAAGTTTTTGATGGATGTACCACCGGCACAGCTCGCTACATTAAACTGGACCACACATGAGTGGATTCATTTTTTAAGGAAAATGCCACCGGCATTATCTGCTAACCAGGTCAGGAGCTTAGACATGGCATTTAATTTTACCAATACCGGAAACAGCGAGATCGCTGATCTTTGGTTTATTATTGCTGTCCGGGCAAATTATGCGTTTGCTTATACCTCTATGGACAATTTCCTCAGTAGTGTTGGCCGCAGGAAGTTCCTTGAGCCACTTTATGGGGAAATGATGAAAACACAAAGAGGCGAGGAAATGGCAAAACGGATTTACGATAAGTATAGGAAAAACTACCACCCATTGGCGCAGGAGAGTCTTGATAAAATAATATATAAAAAATAAATTTTATAAGTAATTTTATTTCGTGAGTTGAAACGGCGGATATATAAAGATAACTTCGTTTTTATAGAATTTTTCTTAAATTGCGCTTATAGCTGAATATTTGCGTTAGTTAAATTTGTAATATAATAATAGTGAACCTAATAAGGAAAATAGTTTATTCTTTTATTTTCCATAGTGCGGCAATATTCATATTGTTGGCTATGCCCACTTTTGTTTTTTCGCAAGTCAGGGTTGAAAAAGAAAATGAAAAGCCAAAACTATGTGAGGAAAAGGCAAAAGATGAAACACGCTGGATGACCCGTAATCTTTATCTTAATGCAGACCAATATGATAAAGTGCAGACCATCAATTTATATTACACCTGCCTTATGATAAGCTTGAATAACTTATCTGATAAGTCACTGATCAACAAGAAAAAAGCAGAACTGTTAAAAAATAAAGACGCTGAATTCAGGGCCGTTCTTTCTCAACAGCAGTTCGAGCAATATAAAACGCATAAGGAGAAAAAAATAGAGTTAAAAAGCTCTCCGTTTTCAATGCACGCTTGATATTAGAATATTCAAGCCTGCGCCCCTTGCTTATTTTTCTGAGTTCCAGATGAGCTGCTCAAGGTCTTTGTAGTTACTGATAATGCTTGCCCTGTATGAAGATGTCATTTCCCATTTTTTTTCATTTTTGTTCCAGGTTTCAGATATAGCGTTCCACACTATTTCTTTATCAGGGTTCACAATAAATAATTTACTGTTCTGGGGGCCCATAGAAGCAAAAATGGATTGATCAGGTAGCTCTGTAACATTACCGCCACCGCCTATCATGTGCATGGCTTTGTCTTGAAAAGTATATTCCCATATAATTTGAAGACTGTCTTTATCACTAAGCGGTTGTCGCATTATTACGATCTTTGACGGGACATCGGGATCACAGCCATTGTCGAAAAGGTATAAATACCCTTTTTGTGAACGCCTGCAAGCATGTTGGCCGCAAAAAAAGTCATTCCTGTTTTCCATATAGCCTTTATGATACATAACAGGGTTATCCTTGGTAAATATTTTCCCATAAGTATTCAGTACATTGCCATCCGGGTATTTCACCCTGATTACCCGGCATAAACCTTTGAAGCTTATATAGGCCTCTTTATTCTGTTCATCGAAGAAGAAGGAGTTGTCATGCTGGTCGGTATAACCACCGGAATAATAGCTGTATAAAAGGTCAGAGTGCATAACATAGTCTACCGTTCTCCATAGCCATACTACATTACCTTTTTCATCATATTCTATCAATGTCCCGAACGCTATTTTCTTATAAATTTTAGTGCTGTCCCTTTTTGCTTTTTCATCAACAACACTGAATGAGCTGCTATCCTGTAGTGAGGGCGAATGGCATAATAAAAATTCCAGCCCTAATACCATATAATGTCCGTTAGAAAGCCGGGAAAATTCATGATGGTACATGATGCTGGTGTCCGGTGTTTTCCATAAAATTTTTCCATTATAATTAATTTCGAAAATACCTCTGTCCATTAAATAAGTAATGGTTCCCAGTGGTGAAAGTTTCAGGTCGCGCAGGTTGTTATTTGAATTTTCTTTATTGGGCGGCAGATACCAGACAGGTAGGCCGTTCATATCATATAGCACACCTAGTGCGTCTACAAACACAAAAGCATCTTTATATTTTTGGGCGGAGGTTAGTATTCTGAGCCGGTTCAGATTTGTGTCAACTGCAGGTATATAACCTGTGCTGAAATGATACAGGCGGCTATTGTATATTTTGGTTGAATTACGGGTAGTAAAAACTATGCGCCATGTATAGTCTTTACCAAAAAAAGGGACTTCGGCTATTAATCTGTTTGTGTCAGCGTACCTGGACAGGATAATATGCTTCTTAAAAGAGTCGGCAGTATTATAATTACCCAAGGCTATTTCTATCGAATAATTGTTTACATGATGAGGTGCAGGAAAGCAAAAGCCTATGAGCCTGTAGTTGAGTGTGCTGTTTTCCTCCGGAAATATCCGGGCATGTAGCTGGGGTACTATGATGAAAGAAAAAAATAAAAGGCTAATAATTCTATTCATAATACCACTCCTTCCCGGTTTAAAATATGCAAATTAGAAAATCTCAGTAAGGATATGAACAACATAACTGCTTATAAATAAAAATACCCCGCGACAAACGGGGTATTTTATTATTTTAAACAATTGTATCACTAATCAAGTGCTGTTGCGTCTTCTATCAATACACTTGCTTTGTTATTGAGCATTTCTATAAAGCCGCCCGATATTTCATATGTTTCGGAATGGCTCTTATCCTTAAGTACTTTCATTTTGCCTTTTCCGAGCGACGCGATCATGGGGGCGTGCTTATCCAGTATTTCGAATGCGCCTTCAGTACCCGGCAGTAATATGCCGTATACTTCGCCGCTGAATACTTTATGCTCCGGTGTTAAAATTTCTAATTGCATTTTTTTCTTTATTAGCTAATTCGAAGATTAGCATATTAGCTGATTAATTAAAAATACTGGTCTGCGATTCACAATTAGCTAATCAGCCAATTATCAAATCTGCTAATTAATTCTTAGCCTGTTCCATCAGTTTCTTGCCCTTAGCCATTGCATCGTCTATGTTTCCTACAAGGTTAAATGCTGCTTCAGGATATTCATCAACTTCGCCGTCCATGATCATATTGAAACCACGTATTGTTTCTTCAATAGGTACAAGTACACCTTTCAGGCCGGTAAACGCTTCTGCAACATGGAATGGCTGCGACAAGAAGCGCTGCACTTTACGTGCACGCGATACAGTCATCTTGTCTTCTTCGCTCAACTCATCCATACCCAGGATCGCGATAATGTCCTGAAGTTCTTTATAGCGCTGCAATATCAGTTTTACACGGTTAGCACAGTCATAATGCGTATTCCCCACGATAAGTGGAGTAAGGATACGAGAAGTAGATTCAAGTGGGTTCACCGCAGGGTAAATACCAAGGTCGGCGATCTTACGGTCAAGTACGGTAGTGGCATCAAGGTGCGCAAACGTAGTGGCCGGTGCCGGATCGGTAAGGTCATCCGCAGGTACATATACTGCCTGTACTGAAGTAATAGAACCATTCTTGGTAGATGTGATACGTTCTTGCATCAAACCCATTTCTGTGGCCAGGGTAGGCTGGTAACCCACCGCTGATGGCATACGGCCAAGAAGCGCCGACACTTCAGAGCCTGCCTGTGTGAAACGGAAGATATTATCTACGAAGAACAGGATGTCTTTTCCTTTTCCTGTGCCATCACCATCACGGAAATATTCTGCTACAGTAAGACCGGAAAGCGCCACACGTGCACGCGCTCCGGGTGGTTCGTTCATCTGTCCGAATACGAAAGTAGCTTTACTGTCTTTTAATTCATTCATGTCCACAGTGCTGAGATCCCAGCCACCTGCTTCCATGCTGTGCTTAAATTTATCACCATATTTCACAATGCCTGCTTCGATCATTTCACGCATCAGGTCATTACCCTCACGTGTACGCTCTCCCACACCTGCAAATACCGAAAGGCCCGCATATGCTTTCGCGATGTTATTGATAAGTTCCTGGATCAATACGGTTTTACCCACACCCGCACCACCAAACAAACCGATCTTACCACCTTTTGCATAAGGCTCAATAAGGTCAATTACTTTGATACCGGTGTATAATATTTCAGACGAAGTACTGAGGTTCTCAAACTTAGGTGGTTTATTATGGATAGGACGGCTGTTATTTTTGTTGGTTGCAGGAAGGCCATCGATGGCATCACCTGTTACATTAAAGAGACGGCCGTTGATCTGCTCACCGGTTGGCATTGCTATCGCTTTACCGGTATCTCTTACTTCGGTGCCACGCACGAGGCCCTCTGTACCATCCATAGCTACGGCGCGCACACTGTCTTCTCCCAGGTGCTGCTGCACTTCCAGTACTAATGTATCACCATTTTCACGGGTTAATTCCAGGGCGTTAAATATTTCCGGAAGCTTGTTGTCTCCACCAAAATACACGTCTACGACCGGCCCGATTATTTGTTTGATTTTACCAACGTTTGGCATAAATATGAGTTATATAAATTAATAAGTCTGTAAAATTTTGCGCAAAGGTAAGGGCTGAGGGTCGAAATTCAAAAGTTAAAACCTAAAATAGTAAAAATTCGGCGTGTTTGTTTTACACATGTTATATATAGCCATCTGTTTGCCATAAATTAAGAACGCCCCGCATAGCAGGGCATTCTTAATTATCGTATATGGAAAATATGTTACGGCTTTAACCATTTCAATACCGTAGAAGTATAGCTGTTACTCAGTTTAATAATATACAGGCCCGGCACCATAGAAAGGCTATTGATCTGTTTAGTGCTGTTACCGGCGCCCCATACATCGGTAAGTATTTTCCTCCCCGTTGCATCATAAATGTTTATATTGAGTTCATCATTCACCGCACTTGAAGCATTCAGGTAAAGGCTGGTATTATTAGGTTGAGATAACCAGTAATTAGCGCCTGGCCTTGTTACATTAGTTATACCTGTCGAAACAGGTACGCCTGTCGACCAACCCCCACATCCTCCTGAGTCTACCATTACAGTAAATGTGCCGGAGTCTGTAGGTGTATACGTTGCGCCTGTAGCGCCGGAAATTGCTGTACCATCATCATACCACTGGTAGCTGGTATAGCTGCCGGAAACCGAAAGTGTACCGCCCGTATTAGTTATAACCGGGCTAGGTGCAGGATTTACCGTGATAACATTTGTAGATGAAGTGGACCCGCCGGTATTGGTTGCAGTTAATGTTACAGAATATGTCCCTGCTGTTGGGAAGCATATTGTTGTGGTATCACTTGTTGGGCTTACAATTGTTGCGCCGGCTGCTGCCCAGCTCACACTTACCACTGTACCTGTGCTGGTGCTGGTGAAGAGGGTACAGTTATCCTGGCAAGTAGTAGTGGCAGTAGTTGAGAACGAAGCCACAGGAGCGGTAACCGCAGCTGAAGATGTGTAAAGCATTATATCATCTACACCAAACGAAGGGTCATTGCCGGTTGCTGCATTATTAAATTGGAATGCAAATTCAAGGAAAGGAGCATTGTCAAATGAATCAATGTGAACTTTTTGCTGGGTCCATGTAGTATAGCTAAGGTCATAAGTGGATATTGGGTTAGTACAGAACCCTGATGTAATTTGCTGCCATGCATCAGTAGCGCTGGTGCGGTAATAAACTTTACCAACAGCACTCGCGTTACCTCTGCATATCCACCAAAAAGACAAGGTGTCATTTGTATGCCCTGTGGTAGTGATAGGCGAGTTCATTATAGAAATATAAGATTCGCCGGCAGTTGTTTCATAACAATCATTTGGATAGCCCAGGGATATGTTCAATCCACTGGTAATATGCAAATAATAACTTTCGGGATATCCTGCTATTGGCGCAATTTCATCCGGGGTATTTGTGAAAAAACCTCCACCTGAATAACTGTTGTTAATGATCCACTGGTTCACACCTCCTGTACCGGCGCCACCTAAATCAGTTGTGTTAAGGGTCCATTCGGAAGCAGAACCGGTATTGAAGTTTTGGT